>Ga0105243_10001650_pt1 | contig 19335 bp, 16 predicted proteins | sample KBSM34metaG_FD_81525 | JGI IMG/M metagenome (GOLD analysis project Ga0105243, IMG submission 81525) | Miscanthus rhizosphere microbial communities from Kellogg Biological Station, Michigan, USA - KBS M3-4 metaG | ecosystem: Host-associated > Plants > Roots > Rhizosphere > Soil | place... | reverse complement strand
CGTCGCGGCGACGTCTTCCTCACGCCCGCGCCGAACGCCGGCATCCTGCACGGCACCACACAGCTCAGCCTGTTCGAGCATCTCGCCGCGCGCGGCTTCCAGACCGGCTACGAGACCGTCCCGATCCGCGATCTCGCCACCGTGGATGCGGCCTGGCTGGTGTCCAGCGTGCGATTGGCGGCGCCGATCTCGGCGATCGACGACGCCGACGTGCCCATGGATGCCGAACTCACGGCATCCATGAACGACTACCTGCTCAGCCCGCGAGACTGATCCGCAGCCCCCGCGGCATCCGCCGTCACAACCGCAAGGGCTGGGCTGCGCCACGCCGCGAATGCGCCCGCGCCGGCGGGCGTTTCGCGTGTTGAACCTTGCAGTTCGGTCGGGACGGTTTGTCAGCGTCGCGACCGTGAGGTGGCGGCCTCGAGGGTGTCGAGCGCGCCGAGGATAGCGCGCTCGACCAGATCCCAATCGTGGACGACCATCGCGTAGTCGAACCTCAGAGTCATGTATCCCCACATCGCGGCGTTGGCGTCACGAATCAGGTCCTTATGTCGATGAATCACACCGTCGTGGTTGTCGAAGCCGTCGGTCTCGACAAGGAGGCGTTCGCCGATCAGTGCATCGACCGTTCCGACGCCGGTGACGCTGGATTGCGTCCGCACACGAAGGCCGCGGTGGCGAAGCCGCCAGCGCAACAGTGACTCCAATCCGCTGTCGGCGTCGGTGCGTGCCAACGCCAGCGCCTCACGCATCTGCGCGTTCGCGCGCAATCGCAGCCATCGACGGCCAGCGTCACGGATCATTCCGAGCCGGAGTGCCGACTCGAGCACGACAAAGAACTCCTCAAGACCGTGGCAGCGAGCGATCTGCAGCAGGAGCCGAGGTACCGACGGTGAGCTCCCCGGCGGCCCGAGAGGGCCGTCATCCCAGTGTTCGACGCAGTCGCAGGGGTTCAGGTGGTAGCTGCGTTGCCCATCGCAGAGCCACACGTGCGGACGGTCGTCGTCTGTCAGCACCCAGAGCCCGAGGTGGCGCGCGGCAGTGATACACGCGAGGCGACCGCCATGAGCGGCGATCGCTCGTACCGAAGCGCATGCTGCGTCGGACGTGTAGACACCGCGCCGTTGTCGCTCGAGTGTCCCGAGATCGAGCTGTACGCGGAGCGCGGTACGCGTCATGCCCGCCCGCCGCAGAGCCGCGGCGGTGAACACGCAGGAGCGTACATCGCACATGCCCACAGCGTGGCGGGATCGAACCCGGCACGTGCGGTAGACCACCGCATCTGGGGACAACTGTCGCCTTCGGGTGGTTGGGCAGGAGGGGGTGCCCGCGGCATCCGCCGTCACAACTGCAAGTTCACCGCTCCAACGCGCCGTGGTGGATGCCGCGGCAGCGGCGTGTCGCGATGGAAGCCTTGCAGTTCGGGTGCGGGGAGGCCAAGGCAGACTGATCCGCAGCCCCCGCGGCTTACCCGAAGCGGCCGGAGACGTAGTCCTCGGTGGCCTGCACCGACGGGGCGGTGAAGATCGTGTCGGTGTTGTTGTACTCGATGAGCTTTCCGGGCTTGCCGGTGCCGGCGATGTTGAAGAAGGCCGTCTTGTCCGACACGCGCGACGCCTGCTGCATGTTGTGGGTGACGATGACGATCGTGTACTCGGTCTTCAGCTCCTGGATGAGCTCCTCGATCGCGAAGGTCGAGATCGGGTCGAGCGCCGAGCAGGGCTCGTCCATCAGGAGCACATCGGGGGAGACAGCGATCGCGCGGGCGATGCAGAGGCGCTGCTGCTGACCGCCGGAGAGGCCGGCACCCGGCTTGTCGAGACGGTCCTTGACCTCGTTCCAGAGGTTCGCACCGCGCAGCGACCGTTCGACGAGACTGTCCGCGTCGTCCTTGGAGATGCGCTTGTTGTTGAGCTTGACGCCGGCGAGCACGTTCTCCTTGATCGACATCGTCGGGAACGGGTTGGGTCGCTGGAAGACCATGCCGACGTGGCGACGCACGAGCACGGGGTCGACGCCGGGGCCGTACAGGTCGTCACCGTCGACGAGCACCTTGCCCTCGACGTGGGCACCCGGAATCACCTCGTGCATGCGGTTGAGGGTCCGCAGGAACGTGGACTTGCCGCAGCCCGAGGGGCCGATGAACGCCGTGACGGCGCGGGGTTCGATATCCATGGAGACCCCCTCTACGGCGAGGAAATCGCTGTAGTAGACGTTGAGGTTCTCGACTTCGATGCGCTTGGACACTGGGGCCTTCCTTGCTTAGCGTGCCTTCGGCGCGAAGACCATCGCGACGATCCGGGCGATCAGGTTGAAGATGACGACGAGGATGACCAGCAGCAGGGCCGCGCCCCAGGCCTGTGCCTGGGAGGCGTCGATGTCTTGCCCCGGGAAGCTGTAGGCCGTGTAGGCCATGACGGGGAGGGTCTGCATCGGTCCGCTGAACGGGTCGGCGTTGAAGTTGTCGGTGAAGCTGGCCGCGATGAAGATCGGCGCCGTTTCGCCGATCACGCGGGCGACGGCCAGCACGACACCGGTGATGATGCCGCTCGCGGCGGTGCGCAGCACGACCTTGATGATCGTGGCGGAGCGCGGCACGCCGAGGGCGAACGCCGCCTCGCGGAGGTCGTTCGGCACCAGTCGCAGCATCTCCTCGGTCGATCGGATCACGATCGGGATCATGAGCACGCAGAGGGCGATGGATGCCGAGAAGCCGCTGAAGGCTTTGGGGCCGACGATGAGCGCGAACAGGGAGAACGCGAACAGACCGGCGACGATCGAGGGGATACCGGTCATCACGTCGACGAGGAACGTGATCGCACGGCGGAGCGGATTGTTCGGCTGCGCGTACTCGACGAGGTAGACCGCCGCCAGAATGCCGATCGGCACGGAGATGAGCGCCGCGATCCCGGTGATGATGAGGGTTCCGACGACCGCCTGCAGGGCTCCGGGCGTCGACACCACCTCGAGCGTGTTGGGGTCGAACGCCGTGCCGCCGACCTTGGTGAGGAAGTCCCACGACATGACGCCCATGCCCTTGGAGAAGACCGTCCAGAGGGTGGAGATCAGCGGCGCGACCGCGAGGATGAACGCCGCGGTCACGAGGCCCCGGATCACGCGGTCGGTCGACTTGCGGCGGCCCTCGACGATCGCGGAGAAGACTCCGATGGCCACGAGGTACACGATGGCGCTGAACACGAGCCACGTCGCGACGTTGAAGCCGCCCAGCACGAGCTGGAGCGTCGCGATCACGACGAGCGACGCCACGAGGACGATCGGCTCGATGAACCGAGGCAGCTGGCCGCTGGTCAGAGACAGCGGTGGAGTGGATGCCGTGGACGCCGCGGCCGCGGGCGGGCTGAGCTCGGTCACGAGCGCTTTCCTCTCTTGCGGCCCTTCGCGCCGGGGCCGGTCGCCCCGATGATGTAGCGAGCGAGCATGTTGACGGCGAGCGAGACGACGAACAGCATGAGCCCCGTGCCGATCAGCGCGGAACGCTGTAGGTCGGTGGCGATCGGGAAGTTGAGGGCGATGTTGGCGGCGATCGTCTGCGAGTTGTAGCCGTCGGTGAGCAGGGCGACCGAGAAAATCAGGCTGGGCGAGATGATGAGGGCGATCGCCATCGTCTCACCGAGCGCCCGGCCGAGACCGAGCAGAGTGGCGGACACCATGCCGCTGCGGGCATACGGCAGCACGGCGAGGCGTACCATCTCCCAGCGGGTCGCGCCGAGCGCGAGCGCGGCCTCTTCGTGCAGACGCGGAGTCTGCAGGAAGATCTCGCGGGTGATCGAGGTCACGATCGGCAGGATCATCACCGCGAGCACCACGCCACCGGCGAGCATCGTCGATCCGGTGCTGGACACGGGTCCCTGGAAGAGCGGGATCCATCCCAGGTACTCGTTCAGGAAGCCGGCGAGCGGAATGAGCAGGGGACGCATCACGATGATGCCCCAGAGGCCGAACACGATCGAGGGCACCGCGGCCAGCAGATCGATGATGTAGCCGAGGAAGCCGGCGATGCGCCGCGGCGCATAGTGCGAGATGAACAGTGCGATGCCGATGGCGACGGGTGTGCCGAGGACCATTGCGATGAGTGCTGCCCAGATGCTTCCCCAGAGCAGCGGCGAGACGTAGTCCCAGAAGCTCGTCCAGTTCTTGTTCTGGTAGCCGGCCAGGTCGCCCTCGGACCAGTTGGCGGTGATCGCGGGCAGGCCCTTGAGGATCAGGAAGATCGCCACGCCGGCGAGGATGAGCATGATCGAGACGGCGGCCGTGGTCGACAGTCCGAGGAAGACCGAGTCGCCGGCGCGACGCTTGCCGACGATGTGGGATGCCGGCTTCTGCGCGGGTGCGGTTGTGACGTCAGCCACGACGAACCCCCGGGTCGGGCAGGGTCATGAGTTCTCCTCGGGTCGAGATCGCAGAGTCCGGGTCGTGTGTCCGACTCAGCAAGGGCGTCGATCCTGGGATCGACGACCCTGCTCAGCCGGGTCCGGTCTGCGCGGTGGGCACCGCGCAGACCGGACCGAGACGAGACGTTACTTGATCGCGGCGAGCGTCTTCGCGGCGTCGGCGAGGACCGAGGCCGGAAGCGGTGCGGAGCCCGCGTTCTTCTCGGCGACCGACTGACCGAGGGAGCTGGTCACGAAGCCGAGGTACGACTTCACGAGCTCGGCCTGCTTGGCATCCTTGAAGGTGGAGCAGACGACGGCGTACGAAACGAGCGGGATCGGGTACGACTCCGGCGTCAGCTTGCTGTAGTCGAACTTCTTCGACAGGTCACCGGCAACACCGTTGGAGTTGTCGACCGCGGCGGCCTCGAAGGTCTTCGAGACGGCGTCACCGCTGTAAGCGACGGCCGTGCCGTCGGTCACGATCGACGCAGCGTTGAGCGTCCCGATGGCGGAGTGGTCGGCGTAGCCGATGGTGCCCGAGCCGGCCTTGACGGCCTCGACGACGCCGGAGCCGCCCTTCTGCTTGGAGACGTTGCCCTCGACCGGCCAGTCCTTGCCCGCGGGGAAGGTCCACACCGACGACTGCGTGCCGGCGAGGTAGTTGGTGAAGTTCTGCGTCGTGCCGGAGCCGTCCGAGCGCGCCACCGTGGTGATGGGGCCGGCCGCCAGGGCGGTGCCGTTGTCCTTCGTGATGGCCGGGTCTGACCAGTCGGTGATCTGCAGGGCGAAGATCTTCGCGATCGTCTCGCCGCTGAGCTTGAGCGAGGTGACGCCCGGGATGTTGAAGATGATGGCGACACCGTCGAGGTAGATCGGGATGTTGATGCCACCCTCGGTGCACAGCGCCTTCGACTGAGTCGTCTGGTCGGCGTTGAGCGGGGAGTCGGAGCCGGCGAAGTCGTATGCGCCGCTCAGGAAGTTGGTGACACCGCCGCCGGAGCCCTGCGACTTGTCGTAGTTGATGACGACGTTCTTGGCGGTGGCGTTGTAGGCGGTCGTCCACGCGGCCTGCGCGTTCGACTGGGCGCTCGATCCACCGGCGGTGATGGTTCCGCTGAGGCTGGGGTCGATCTGGTAGGCGACGTCCGAGCTGGTCGCTGCCGGGCTCGCGCTCTCGGCCGGCGTGGTGCTGCCGTTCGACGCGCAGCCCGTGAGGGCGAGGGCGGCGACCGCTGCGATGGCGCCCAGCTGGGAGATACGGGTGAGCTTCACTGTGAGTCCTTCACGTTGTGTGGGAATGCGGCCCGGTGCAGGGCACGCCCCGACGCTAGACAGGGACTCTTACCGGCCGGCGCTGTGCAGGTGAACGAGGGGTTAACGATGGCGTGCGATCCCGTGCCCGTCACCGCCTCCGATTCTCCGGCGGTTCACCTCGCACCTCTACGATGTCGGCCATGGGTACCACGAGCAAGACCGAACGCGCCGCCCGCGACGCGGTCACCGACGCCTCTGCGGCGGCCAAGACGGCGACCAAAGCGGCCAAGCGCCTCCCCAAGAAGCTGGCGGCGGGTCTCGAGGAGTTCATCGAGGACGCGCGCGACGCCGCGGAGGTGTCGAAGAAGAAGCTCCGGCGAAAGCCGCGAAAGGTGACCCGCGAGGCTGAGCGCGCCGTCCGTCGGCTCGAACGTGCGGTGGCCAAAGCGGTGGCGACCGCCGACCGTCGGGCGCGGCTGCGTGCGGAGGCGCGCCGCGCGGCGGAAGAGGCGGACAGGGCGGCGGAGCGCGCCGCCGCGGAGGCCACGGAGGCGAAGGCGCTCAAGAAGGCCGCCCGTCGCGCCGAGAAGGCAGCGGCCCGCGCCGAGGCCGATGCGGTGGCGGCCGGCGAGGCGCTCGCCGCCGAGCTCGCCGATCCGGATGCCGCACCCGCCGCACCCGCCGCACCCGCCGCGCCCGAGCAGCCCGTCGAGGAGACACCGGCGCGGGTCGACGTCGACCCGGTGGAGTCCGATCTCACCACGCTGACCGTCGTCCAGTTGCGTGAGCGCGCTCGTGCCGCCGGTCGCACCGGCTACTCGCGCCTCAGCAAGGCGCAGCTCATCGCGTCCCTCTCCTGACGTGGCCGGCCCCGCTCAGACGGTGCTGGACCGCTCCGCCGCGACCCCGCCCGCCCGCACCCTGCTCGACGTCCTTCGCGCCACGACCGCCGCGTTCCCCGAAGCATCCGCGATCGACGACGGCTCCGGTGCGCTCAGCTATCGCGAGCTCCTGGCCCGGGTGAGTGCGACCGCGGCGCGCCTGCACGACGCCGGCGTGCGTCGCGGCGACCGCGTGGGCGTGCGGATGCCGTCGGGCTCCAAGGAGCTCTACATCGCGATCCTCGGGATCATCGCGGCCGGCGCCGCCTACGTTCCCGTCGATGCCGACGACCCCGAGGACCGCGCGCGGCTGGTGTTCGGCGAGGCGGCGGTGCGCGGGGTCGTGACGGGCACGGGTGACTACACCCCGGCATCCACGGTCGACGGCGCCGCCGACGCGGCCGACCGGCGCGGGCTGTTCGACGGTGCGGCGCCGCACCCGGCCACCCAGGCGATCATCGCCGTGCCGCCGCCGACTGTCGACGACGATGCCTGGATCATCTTCACGTCCGGGTCGACCGGTGTGCCCAAGGGCGTGGCCGTCCGTCATCGGTCGGCGGCCGCGTTCGTGGATGCCGAGGCGCGCCTGTTCGTGGCCGACGCCCCGCTCGGCCCGCAGGACCGCGTGCTGGCCGGGTTGTCGGTGGCCTTCGACGCGTCGTGCGAGGAGATGTGGCTGGCGTGGCGGCACGGGGCCTGCCTGGTCCCGGCGCCGCGCTCGCTGGTGCGCTCGGGCGAGGACCTCGCGCCGTGGTTGCTGCGGCAGGGCATCACCGTCGTCTCCACCGTTCCGACCCTCGCCGCCATGTGGCCGGCGGAGGCCATCGAGAACGTGCGCCTGCTCATCTTCGGCGGTGAGGCGTGCCCGCCCGAGCTGGCCGCGCGTCTGGTCGCGGACGGTCGCGAGGTGTGGAACACGTACGGCCCCACCGAGGCGACGGTCGTCGCGTGCGCGGCGCCCCTCGACGGATCGGCGCCGGTGCGCATCGGCCTGCCGCTGGACGGGTGGACGCTCGCGGTCGTCGACGCCGACGGACAGCCCGTCGGGGAGGGCGGCGTCGGGGAGCTCATCATCGGCGGCGTCGGTCTCGCGCGCTATCTCGATCCCGCGAAGGACGCCGAGAAGTACGCCCCCATGCCGACGCTCGGCTGGGAGCGTGCCTACCGCTCCGGCGACCTCGTCCGCTTCGAGTCCGAAGGTCTCGTCTTCCAGGGGCGGGCCGATGACCAGGTGAAGGTCGGCGGACGGCGCATCGAGCTCGGCGAGGTCGAGGCGGCGCTCCAGGACCTGCCCGGCGTCACCGCCGCGGCCGCCGCCGTGCGCACCACCGAGGCCGGCGTTCCCGTGCTCGTCGGCTACCTCGCGGCGCCCGCCGACTTCGACCGTCTCGCGGCGCGCGCCGACCTGGCGGCCCGCCTGCCCGCGCCGATGGTGCCGCTGCTCGCCATCGTCGACGACCTGCCGGTGCGCACCTCCGGCAAGGTCGACCGCGCGGCGCTGCCATGGCCGTTGCCGAACGTCGAGCTTCCGGCCTCGGACCTGTCGCCCGGGGAGGCCTGGCTCGCGCAGCAGTGGCAGGCCGTGCTCGGGATGCCGGTGATCGACCGCAAGACCGACTTCTTCGACCTGGGCGGCGGCTCGCTCGCGGCCGCGCAGCTCGTGTCGCGGATCCGCACCCGTGTGCCGGAGTTCTCGGTCGCCGACATCTACGACGTGCCCCGGCTGGGTGCGATGGCGAAGGCGCTCGGCACGGGTCTGCAGGAGGATGTCGCGGCCACCTTCCATCGTCCCGAGCCGACGCCGCGGCGGGCCCAGTGGGCCCAGACGCTGCTCGCCGTGCCGTTGTTCATCCTCTCCGGCATCCGATGGATGCTCTACCTGCTCACCGCCTCGGCGATCCTGCGATCGTTTCCCGGGTTCGAGGTCCTGCCCGACGCGCCGCTCGGACCGCTCGTCATCGGGCTCGTCGTCTTCGCGACGCCGTTCGGACGCATGGCGATCGCCGCGGCATCCGCCCGGCTGCTGCTGGCGGGCGTCCGCCCCGGCGACTACCCGCGCGGCGGGTGGGTGCACATCCGCCTGTGGCTGGCGGAGCAGATCGCCGACCAGGTGGATGCCGTGGGTCTGGCCGGCGCGCCCTGGGTGAGCTACTACGCCCGTGCGCTCGGCGCCCGCATCGGCACCGGCGTCGACCTGCACGCGCTCCCGCCGATCACCGGCATGCTCGACATCGGCGACGGGGCCGCGATCGAGCCCGAGGTCGATCTGTCCGGCTACTGGATCGACGGCGACGTCGTGCGCATCGGCGGCATCCGGATCGGCGCCGGGGCCACGGTGGGCTCGCGCAGCACGCTCGCGCCCGGCACGCGCATCGGCCGTCGTGCGGAGATCGCGCCGGGCTCGGCCGTCTTCGGCCGTGTGCGCGCCGACCAGACCTGGGCCGGCTCGCCCGCGGTGCGGGTGGGCGGGAAGTCTGCGCAGTGGCCGGCCGACCGCGCTCCGGCGCCGACCCGCTGGTTGTGGGCGTACGCCGCCTCGGCGGTGGCGCTCGCGCTGCTTCCGCTGGTCGCCTTCGCCGCGGGCGCCCTCGTCGTCGCCCGCGGCATCGTCGACGCACCGTCGCTCGCCGCGGCCCTCGGGGGCGCCTTCGCGTGGCTCGTGCCGGGCGTGCTTGTCGCCGGCGTGGTGTTCGCCGGGGTCGTGGTCGTGGCGGTGCGCCTGCTCTCGCTCGGCCTGCACGAGGGCACCCATCCGGTGCGCAGCCGCGTCGGATGGCAGGCGTGGACCATCGAGCGGCTGCTGGACTCCGCGCGCACGATCCTCTTCCCGCTGTACTCGAGCCTGTTCACCCCGGTGTGGCTGCGCCTTCTCGGCGCGCGCGTCGGGCGCGACGTCGAGGCCTCCACGGTGCTCCTCATCCCGTCGCTCACGCGCATCGAGGACGGGGCGTTCCTCGCCGACGACACGATGGTCGCCTCGTACGAGCTGCATGGCGGCTGGATGCGCATCGGACCGGTGCGCATCGGCAAGCGCGCGTTCCTCGGCAACTCCGGCATGGCCGCCCCGGGCCACCGTGTCCCACGCGACGGCCTCGTCGCCGTCCTATCGGCGGCGCCCCTCAAGGCCAAGCCGGGCTCGTCCTGGCTGGGGTCGCCGGCCGTGCGCCTGCGCCGACGCTCCGCCGAGGGCGACGAGTCGCGCACCTACCAACCGCCGGCACGGCTGCGGGTGGCCCGGACCCTGTGGGAGCTCTGCCGGTTCGTGCCGGTGGTGGTGACCTGCGCGCTCGGACTGCTCGTCGTGTTCACGCTCGCGGCGCTCATCGAGTGGGGCGGACTCGGCGGTGCCGTCCTGCTGTCCGGGATCGTCCTCCTCGTGGCCGGGGCGGTGGCGGCGGCCGTGTCGACGGCCGCGAAGTGGGTCATCGTGGGCCCCATCCGTGCCGGCGAGCAGCCGCTGTGGTCGAGCTTCGTCTGGCGGACGGAGGTCTCCGACACGTTCACCGAGATGGTCGCCGCGCCCTGGTTCGCGCGCGCCGCTGCCGGCACCCCGGCGCTCGCCGTGTGGTTGCGTTCGCTCGGCTCCACGATCGGCCGCGGGGTGTGGTGCGACAGCTACTGGCTGCCCGAGCCCGATCTGGTCACTCTGGGCGACGGATCGACGGTCAACCGGGGCTGCGTCGTGCAGACGCACCTGTTCCATGATCGAATCATGAGCATGGACACCGTCGAACTCGAGGCCGGGGCGACCCTCGGCCCCCACAGTGTCATCCTCCCTGCGGCGAGCATCGGCGCGCATGCGACGGTGGGACCGGCATCCCTGGTCATGCGGGGGGAGACGGTGCCGATCGGCTCGCGGTGGAGCGGCAACCCCATCGGCCCCTGGAACGCGGTGACCGTGCGCGCCTACCAGTCGACCTCGTGAGCGGCCACGACCCGTACGCGCCCGAGAGCGGCGACGCCGCGTTCGACGTCGAGTCCTACGACGTCGAGATCGACTACCGCGTGCGCACCAACCGGCTCGAGGGACGCGCGATCATCAACGCCGTCGCCGCCACCGCCGTCTCCGCGGTGAGCATCGATCTCGTCGGCCTGCGCGCATCGCGGGTTCGGGTCGACGGCGACCGGCGCACCCGCTTCTCGCAGGGCCCGCGAAAGCTGCGTGTCACGCTGCCTCACCGCATGCAGCCGGGGGAGCGGTTTTCGATCGAGGTCGTGTACGCGGGCGCCCCGGCGCCGCGCAACTCCCGTTGGGGCGCGATCGGATGGGAAGAGCTCGAGGACGGCGCCCTCGTGGCGTCGCAGCCGACGGGCGCGCCGACCTGGTTCCCGTGCAATGATCGGCCCGACGCGCGCGCGCCGATGCGCCTCTCCGTGACGACCGATGCCGGCTACCTTCCCGTCGTGACGGGACGGCCCACCGGGTTGTCGCGCAGCGGCGGCCGCGTGACGGCGACGTCGGAGTCCGCGGTGCCGGTGGCGACCTACCTGGTCGCGGTGCACATCGGTCCCTACGAGCAGACGGTGATCGACAGCGACGCCGGCCAGCGTGTCCGGGTCTTCGCGCCGATGGCGCTCCGCCGCGAGGTCGGGCGTGCGTTCGCCGACGTCCCCCGCATGCTCGGGCTGTTCACCGCCAGCTTCGGACCGTACCCGCAGGAGGACTGCGCGCTCGTGGTCACCCCGGACGAGCTGGAGATTCCGCTCGAGGCGCAGGGCTTGGCGGTCTTCGGTCGCAACCATCTCGTCCCCGACGAGCACAGACTGATCGCGCACGAACTCGCACACCAGTGGTTCGGCAACAGTGTCGGTATCGGGCGCTGGAGCGACATCTGGCTCAACGAGGGCTTCGCGTGCTTCGCCGAATGGCTCTGGTTCGAGGAGTCCGGCGGCCCCACCGTCGCGGAGAAGGCCGAGAAGCACCATGCCCGGCTGCGCGCGCTGCCGGAGGACCTGCTCCTGTCCGACCCCGGTCCCGACCTCATGTTCGACGATCGGGTCTACAAGCGGGGAGCGCTCACCCTGTACGCGCTGCGGTGCGAGGTGGGGGAGGAGACGTTCTCCCGTGTGCTCCACGCCTGGGTCGAGGTCTACCGCCACGCCCTGGCGACGACCGACGATTTCCGCGCGCTGGCCGTGCGTGTCGCCGGACGCGACCTCGACCACGTCTTCACGCCCTGGCTCGACCGGACGGCGCTTCCGCCACTGCCACAGCCGTAGTCAGCGCGCCCGTTGCGTCGGACGCCCGTGACGATCGTCGGAGTTTTAGCGGCCCAGGCCTTCGCCTTCGCGGGTTGCGGGTGCTCTCGTCAGGAGACTCCGACATTCGTCACGCCCACCCGCGGGCAGTCAGGCCGCAGTGGCGGCCGCGGCGCAGACGAGGATCCCCGCGGGACCGTCGATGTCGGTCCCGTCCACGGGCGCCCGGCCCGGAAATCGCGCGATCCAGTGATCATCATCGACGTCGATGATCTCGACCGTCGCCGGATCGACCGCCAGGCCGCGACCGTCGGCTTTCAGGGCCGCCTCCACGCGCACCCACCGCCGCACACCACCCGGGATGCCGCCCGCCGCCTCCCTTACGGGGTCGTGCAGGGGCTCCGCATCGAGAGCGAAGCGTTCTCCGCCCGCCCGCGGAAGAATCCCGACGACGGCCGTCGCGCCGGCGTAGGTCACGGCGGCGAGCCACCGGTCGTCGTCGACCTGAACCGGGCCGTGCGGCTCACCGCACCGCGGGCACGGGTTGGTCAGCACGACATCGGGCGCCCCGGCATCCGCGAGCAGGCCTCGCAGCAGGTCCCACGCGATCTTCCGCCGATCGGACCGTGAGGGCGGAACGGGTGCCCACGCCAGGCGCAGCCCGTCCACCGACTACAGCTTCGGTTCGTGGGTCTCGATCGCGATGATGCCCGAGCCCGGGTTCGTCGCCGACAGGTGCACGACCGAGAACGCCCCGGTCTCCAGGGCCGACGCGCTGCCCAGATACGAGCCGTGCAGCGTTCCGGTCGCGAGCGCCAGTTCCGACAGGATGCCGGGGAGCACGGGGCCGTGACTGCACAGCACGGCGGGTTTGCGCGAGCGCACCCTCCGGCCGATCACGGCGCGAACATCCGAGCTGCCGTCCTCCCACGCATCCTGGCTGAGCGCGGGCGTGCGATGGATCTCCTTGCCGAGGGCCGCCGCCAGCGGGGCCACCGTCGTGACGCAGCGGGCCGCGTCGCTGGAGACGATCTTTCGCACCCCGAACGCACGTAGCGGTCCGACGGCGGCGGCCGCCTGCTTGGCTCCGCGGGCCGTCAGCGGGCGTGCAGCATCCGCGCCCTTCCACTCTTCTCGGGGGAGGGCCTTCGCGTGCCGCAGCACGACGAGGGGGAACGTCTCCAGCACGCCGTCGTCGACGTACCGCAGGAACTGCTCGAGGATCTCGACGTCGACCGGGTAGGACAGTTTCGCGAGGGCCTTCCGCGGCGACAGCCACTCGAGCGCGGCGATCTCCTTGTTGGGAACGAACGCCGACTCGCGAATGGCGGGCTCGGTCGCCTGCGCCGACCAGTAGTGCACGATCTTCTCGCGCTTGTTCGGCATCCGGTAGCGCGAGACGCCCACGGGGATGCCGAGCGCGACCTTGATGCCGGTCTCCTCGAAGATCTCCCGGACCGCGGTCTCGGCGAGGCTTTCGCCCGGGTCGACCTTGCCCTTGGGGAGGGTCAGATCGGCGTAGGCGGTGCGGTGGATGATCAGCACGCGGAGCTTGCCGTCCACCACGCGCCACACCACTCCGCCCGCGGCGTAGACGGCCGTCTCGGTCATCGCACCGCCCGTGCGCGTCGCCGACGCTGCACCTGTGTCATCGTGTGGTCCTGCAGATCGACGAGCGGCTTGCCGTCGGCGTCACGGCTGTGGCGACGCCATTCTCCGTCTTCCTCGAGGTGCCACGAGCTCGTCGTGTCGCTCATCGCCAGGTCGAACAGGTCGACCAGTTCCTTGATCTGTGCGGGGGCGACGACGCGCACGAGCGCTTCGACGCGGCGGTCGAGGTTGCGGTGCATCATGTCGGCGCTGCCGATGAAGACCTGAGGGTTGCCGTCGCCCGCGAACGCGAAGATGCGCGAGTGCTCGAGGTAACGCCCGAGGATCGAGCGCACCGTGATGTTGTCGCTGACGCCGGGAAGTCCCACCTTGAGCGAGCAGATGCCGCGCACCCAGACATCCACGCGGACGCCCGCCTGGCTGGCGCGGTACAGCGCGTCGATGATCTGCTCGTCCACCATCGAGTTGACCTTGATGCGGATGTGGGCGGGCTTGCCCTCCAGCGCGTGGCGGCGCTCGTTCTCGATCTGGCGGAGCAGGCCCTTGCGCAGGTGGAGGGGAGCGACGAGCAGGCGCTTGAACTTCTTCTCGATCGCATAGCCGCTGAGCTCGTTGAACAGCCGTGTGAGGTCGCGTCCCACCTGCTCGTCGGAGGTGAACAGCCCGAAGTCCTCGTAGATGCGGCTGGTCTTGGGGTTGTAGTTGCCCGTGCCGATGTGGCTGTAGCTGCGCAGCATCCCGTCTTCCTCGCGGATGACGTGCAGCAGCTTGCAGTGGGTCTTCAGTCCGACCAGTCCGTACACGACGTGCACGCCGGCCTTCTCGAGCTTGCGTGCCCAGACGATGTTGGCCGCCTCGTCGAATCGCGCCTTGACCTCGACGAGGGCGAGCACCTGCTTGCCGCGCTCGGCGGCGTCGATGAGGGCCTGGACGATCGGGCTGTCGCCCGACGTGCGGTACAGCGTCTGTTTGATCGCCAGCACGTGCGGGTCGCGGGCGGCCTGCTCGAGGAAGCTGACGACGCTCGTGGTGAACGACTCGTAGGGGTGGTGCACGAGGACGTCACCCTTGCGGATGGCCGCGAAGAAGTCGACGCGGCTGTTCTGCTCCGCCGGCTGGAAGGCCGGAGCGGTCGTCGGCACGTGTGCCGGGTAGCGCAGCTCGGGCCGGTCGATGCGCGACAGGTCGAACAGGCCGCGCAGGTCGAGGTGTCCGGGCAGGCGGTAGACCTCCTGCTCGGTGATGTCGAGCTCGGCGATCAGCAGATCCAGCGTGACATCGTCCATGTCCTCGGTGACCTCGAGGCGGATGGGCGGACCGAACCGGCGGCGGAGCAGTTCGGCCTCCAGCGCCTGGATGAGGTTCTCGGTCTCGTCCTCTTCGACGACGACGTCCTCGTTGCGGGTGAGTCGGAAAGTGTGATGCTCGAGGATCTCCATGCCCGGGAACAGATCGCCCAGGTGATTGGCGATGAGCTGCTCCAGCGGCAGATAGCGCGTGCGACCCGGCTCGCCGGGAACCGCGACGAAGCGGGGGAGCATCGGCGGCACCTTCAGGCGCGCGAACTCCTGGCGGCCCGTCTTGGCATTGCGGATGCGGATGGCGAGGTTGAGCGAGAGCCCCGAGATGTAGGGGAACGGGTGGGCCGGGTCCACCGCGAGCGGCATCAGCACCGGGAACACCTGTGACTGGAAGTAGTCCGAAAGGTCCGCCTGATCGTCGGCCGACAGCTCGTCCCACGACACCATCTCGATGCCCGCCTCGGCGAGGGCGGGTTGCACCATGTCGAGCCAGGCGGTCGCCTGGCGCAGCTGCAGCGCGTGCGCGGCATCCGAGATGTCGGCGAGCACGTCCTGGGGGGCGCGACCGACGTTCGTGGGAACGGCGAGGCCGGTGACGATGCGGCGCTTGAGGCCGGCGACGCGCACCATGAAGAACTCGTCGAGGTTGCTGGCGAAGATCGCGAGGAAGTTCGCCCGTTCGAGGACGGGCAGGGAGGGGTCTTCCGCGAGCTCCAGGACACGCTGATTGAACGCGAGCCAGCTCAGCTCGCGGTCCATGTAGCGGTGCTCGGGCAACTGCGCGTCGCCGTCTTCGACCATCTCGTCGAAGTCGTCGTCGTCCTCGTCGCCCAGCCCGGTGTCCAGAACGTCGGTGTCGATCATTCCCTCATCATGTCAGGGCCAGGTGACCGTCGCGTTAACCGCATCGTCCGCCCCGTGGCCTCAGGCCTGGGACGCCTCGCGGGGCGCCGGGACCTGGTCTTCCTCATACACGTTGAACCGGTAGCCCACGTTGCGGACCGTCCCGATGAGCTGTTCGAGATCGCCCAGCTTGGCGCGGAGGCGCCGCACGTGCACATCGACGGTCCGGGTGCCGCCGAAGTAGTCGTAGCCCCACACTTCGCTCAGCAGCTGCTCACGCGTGAACACCCGCGACGGATGCGTCGCGAAGAAGTGGAGCAGCTGGAACTCCTTGTACGTGAGATCCAGCGGTTTGCCGTGCACCTTCGCGGAGTAGGACGACTCGTCGATCGTGATGCCCGAGGTCTGGATGCGGCTGGACACCTGCGCGGCGGACTGACGTCCGACGGCGAGGCGGATGCGGGCATCCACTTCGGCAGGCCCCGCGCCGACGAGGATGACGTCGTCGACACCCCAGTCGGTGGATACCGCCGTCAGGCCGCCCTCGGTGACGACGAGCACGAGCGGCGCATCCAGACCGGTCGTGTTGAGGATCTTGCAGAGCGACTTCGCACCGACGAGATCGTTGCGTGCGTCGACGAAGATGACATCCGAGCTGGGAGCGTTCACAAGCTGCGCCGGCTCGGCCGGGATCTGCCGGACGCGGTGGCTGAGCAGCTCGAGCGCAGGCAGAACGGGGCCCGCGCCCGGGGCGGAACTCAAGACGAGAAGCTGAGCCAATGGGGTCCCTTCCGGTCCGGATGCCCGAACCGTGCCCCCATCTTAGAACCCGCCCGAACGTGCGTGCGCGCCGTCGCCGTCGCGGGTGTGCGCCGAGCCCCCGTTGTCGGCGAGAATAGAGGGCATGACGATTCCCGGGCCGGCGCCCCGCGCCGAATACGGCGGCATCGTCGGGGTGTGGCTCGCGGGCGCGGTGATCGCGGTCATCATCGGCATCGTCGCCCCCGGCGAATGGCGTGCGGCCTGGATGCCGGTGGGCATGGCGGCCTGCCTCATCCTGGCGTTCGTGGTGCAGCTCATCCAAGGGCACTCCCAGGGGTTCCTCCGACGAGTGGCCGCCAGCACGCTCGGCGCCTTCATCGTGATGGGCCTCATCGGGCTGGGCCTCGGGCTCTCCAGCCTCTTCGCCTGAAGAGCGTGCGCGGGAAGATAGAATGACGACATGGACCTCCTCGCGCTCGAACTCTTCTTCGTCGGGTTGCTCGCGCTCGCCTCGGTCGCGATCGTCTTCGTGTCGGGTGTCGTGATCAAGAACCTCTACCGCGGCCAGCGCTGACTCTCATGCTCGATCTCCCGACCGATCTGCCGGCGGATATCGTTCCCCTCTCGTGGCTTCTCGGTGTCTGGGAGGGCACGGGCGTCATCGACTACGAGGCCGACGGCGCTGCGTTCAGCGGTGAGTTCGCACACCGCGTGAGCTTCAGCCACGACGGCGGCGACTACGTCAACTACGCCGCCAGCGGGTGGCTCCTGGGTGCGGACGACGCCCGCACGCCGCTCGTCGCGGAGACCGGCTACTGGAAGCTCGCCCGCCCCGCGGGCGCCACCGACGCCGGGCCGGGCCTGCTCCCGGCATCCGCGACGCGGGACGCTCCCCGCACCGCGGACGACGTCGAGGCGCTCCGCAACGCCGAAGGCGGCTTCGACATCGAGGTCGCCATCGTGCACTCCGACGGCATCAGCGAGCTCTACGTCGGACAGGTGCGCGGCCCGCGCATCGATCTCGCCACCGACGCCGTCGTGCGCCCGGTCAGTGCGAAGGCCTACACGGCCGCGACCCGCATGTACGGACTCGTGGACGGTCATCTCCTGTGGGCGTGGGACATCGCGGCCCTCGGCGGCGAGCTCGCGTCGCACGCCTCCGCCCGCCTCGCGAGAGCCGAGTGACGGCGCCGTGACCGACAACGTCGCCGCCCCCGCTTTCTCCACTCCGTTCGCCCGCGTGCCGGGCGCGGTGGTCGACGACCGCGGGCTCGTGCACGTGGCCGCGCCCGCCCGCGAGCAGCGCGAGCTGGTCGCCGGCCGCGCACTCGCCCCGCTCGAGGATCGGACGGTCCTCGCCGTCGACGGCGTCGACCGCCTCACGTGGCTCGACTCCATCACTTCGCAGGCGCTGGCCGCGCTCGCCCCGGGCGTCGGCACGGAACTGCTCGTGCTCGATCCGCAGGGACACGTGGAGCACGCGGCATCCGTGGTCGACGACGGTGAGCGCACCTGGCTGATCGTCGATCGGTCGCGTGCCGCCGCGTTGCTGACCTGGCTCACCCGGATGCGGTTCCGGCTCCGGGTCGACCCGCAGGACCTCTCCGACTCCGTCCGGGTGGTCGGGGGGACGGCCGAGGCCGTGGCCGCACTGCCCGCGCTCGCCGTCTGGCGCGACCCGTGGCCCGCCGTCGGAGTGGGCGGCTGGGGCTACGCGACCACGACGCCTCACCCGGGCGAGGAGTACGACTGGTCGGAGGCCATCGTGTCGGTCGACACCGCCTCGCAGATCGCGGAGGCTGCGGCATCCGGGGCTCAGGCGGTGGCGGGATGGATGGCCGTCGATGCGATCCGCGTCGCCGCCTGGCGACCGCGCGCCGAGTCGGAGGCCGACGGTCGTGCCTTGCCGCACGAAGCGGACTGGCTCCGCACCGCTGTGCACCTCGACAAGGGGTGCTATCGGGGCCAGGAGACAGTCGCGAAGGTGCACAACCTCGGGCATCCGCCTCGACGCCTGGTGTCGCTGCAGCTCGACGGGAGCGACGCGCTGCTTCCGGTTGCCGGTGCGGAGGTGTTCGTCGGCGACGAGGCCGTCGGCACCGTGACCTCGGTCGCCCGTCACTACGAGGAGGGCCCGATCGCCCTGGCCTACGTCAAGCGCACGACTCCGGTGGATGCCGAGCTCACGGTTGCCACGGAAGACGGGCGCGTCGCCGGGGCTCAGGAGGTCATCGTGCCGCCCGACGCCGGACGCACGGCCGCGGTTCCCCGGATGCCGCGCCTGTCGCGACGCCGCTGACGACGTGACTCCCGCCGGTTCATCGCCCGCGCAGCCCTCGCCCGCCTCGCAGGCGGGGACGGCGGCGATCCCGACCGGATGGCGTTCCCGCTGGCACCCCCGGATCGGCATCGACCGCGTCATCGCGTCGGCACCCGCGATCGTGCAGATCGTCGTCGCCGCGACCGCCTCGTTCTCGTTCGCGCACTACGTGCTCGGTCACGCCGCGCCCCTGCTGGCTGCCACGGTCACCGTCTCCAGCCTCGGTCTCGTGCGCGACGCGCGGCCGCGGCGGGTGCTGGAGACCGTCATCGGGATGGTGGTCGGCATCGTCATCGCCGAGCTCATCGTCTACGTCGCGGGCATCGGCTGGTGGCAGCTCGGTCTGACGCTGGCGGCGTCGCTGATCGTCGCGCGGTTCCTCTCGCCGCAGCCCGCGTTCGCCATCGCGGCCGCCATGCAGTCGGCGATCGTCATGGTGATCCCGGTGAGCGTCCCGTTCCTGCGCATGATCGACGGTCTCGTCGGTGGGGTGACGGCGCTGCTCGTGACGGCGCTGCTGCCCCGTAGCCCGCTGCGCGCCGTCGTTCGCGAGGGGACGACGCTGCTCACGGCGTTCGACGGGGCGATCCTCACCCTCGTGCAGGCGCTTCGTCGCGGCGACCCGGTTCGGGCCGAGCGGGGTCTCGCCAAGGCGCGCGCCCTGCAGGGACTCGTCGATCAGTGGCGTTCGGGTATCGAATCGGGTTCCGAGATCGCGCGGATCTCGCCGTTCCTCCGGCGTCAGCGCTCCGAGTTCCACCGGCAGG
>Ga0105243_10001649_pt1 | contig 19357 bp, 21 predicted proteins | sample KBSM34metaG_FD_81525 | JGI IMG/M metagenome (GOLD analysis project Ga0105243, IMG submission 81525) | Miscanthus rhizosphere microbial communities from Kellogg Biological Station, Michigan, USA - KBS M3-4 metaG | ecosystem: Host-associated > Plants > Roots > Rhizosphere > Soil | place... | reverse complement strand
CTGCTCGCGCAGCACCTCGACGGCGGCACCGGTCAGTCGCTCGACGGTGTCGGCCTGCTTCTCGGTCAACCGTCTGCGGGTCGACTCGAAACTACGACTGGACACGTGTCTGGACATTACTACGGTCTCCCGTCCGGCGGTACCCGTTTTCGCGCTCTAGAGCCCGATCTTCATCCCGGCCCCGCCGTCGACCCGCAGTTGCTGACCGGTCACGTACCGCGATTCGTCCGAGGCCAGATACACCACCGCGTGCGAGATGTCCGCGGGCTCGACCCACGGAATCGGCATGGCCTGCATGAACGGGAAGGTCAGCGCCGCATCCTCTGCGGTCGGGTTCTCGAGGTCGGGCCGGAACGTCTTGTACATCGGCGGACTCTGCAACATGTCGGTGTTCACGTTCGTCGGATGGATCGCGTTGACCCTGATCGAACTCGGCCCCAACGTCAGCGCCAGCGAGTTCGTGTAGGCCTGGATCAGCTTCTTGGCCAGCCCGTACCCGTCACCCCCCGGACCCTGCAGCGCCTGCTGGCCGTTGAACCCGGTCTGCGGCACCAGGCCGGCAACCGAACCGATCGCGATGATCGAGCCGCCCTCGCCCAGATACTCCATCGCCGCGTGCACGGTGTTCACCACCCCGATGAAATTCACGTCGAAGGCGTCCACGAATCCCGCGTTGGGAACGTGCTTGCCCAGCGGACAGATTCCCGCGTTGGCCACCACGACGTCGAGGCCTCCCAACTCGGCGACCGCCTCGGCCAGTGCCGCCTCGACGGCCGCCCGGTCGCGGACGTCGACGCGGGCCGTGACGGCCCTGCGGCCGGTCTTCTCGACCAACCGCGCCGTCTCCTCCAGGTCGGCCTCGGTGGCGAGCGGGTATTCGTTGCTTGCGATGTCCGCACAGAGGTCGAACGCGATGATGTCCGCGCCCTCTTCGGCGAGATGGACCGCGTGACTGCGGCCCTGCCCCCGCGCTGCGCCGGTCACGAACACGACCTTGCCTGCGACTCGATTCATCGGATCACTCCCTGCAATCAATGGAACGTTCGACGTTCTTCTGCCTGAAAGCATTGCGAGGCACCTCTGTGCGAACTATAGTCCAGACACCTGTCCAGATGTGGAGGAATTGAGCATGACGCTTCGCCCGACCGACAGCTCGGCCCTACTGATCGACGGAAAGCTCGTCCCCGGCTCCGGCGGCACCTTCGAGGTGCTCAACCCCGCGACCGAGGAGGTGCTCGGATCGGCGGCCGAGGCCACCGCCGCCGACATGGACGCCGCGATCGCGGCCGCCCGCCGCGCGTTCGATCAGGGCACCTGGTCCCGCGATCATGCGTTCCGCGCCCGGTGTCTGCGCCAACTGTGCGACGCCTTGCAGTCGCACATCGAGGAGTTGCGCGAGGTGACCATCGCCGAGGTCGGTGCGCCCGCGATGCTGACAAGCGGGCCACAGCTCGAGGGGCCCGTCGAAGACCTGCGCTACTGGGCCGACCTGGCCGAAAACTATTCGTGGGAACAGGATCTCGGGTCCGCGACGCCGATGGGGATCCCCACCGCTCGCCGGGTGCTGAAGGAAGCCGTCGGGGTCGTCGGCGCGATCACCCCGTGGAACTTCCCGCACCAGATCAACTTCGCCAAGCTCGGGCCCGCCCTGGCCGCGGGCAACACCGTGGTGCTCAAGCCCGCACCCGACACCCCGTGGTGTGCGGCGCTGGTCGGCAGGGTGATCGCCGAGGAGACCGAGATCCCGGCGGGCGTGGTCAACATCGTGACCTCCACCGATCACGCGCTCGGCGCGCAGCTGTGCACCGACCCGCGCGTCGACCTGGTCTCGTTCACCGGGTCCACCGCGACCGGCCGCACGGTGATGGCCTCGGCGGCCGACAGCCTCAAGAAGGTCTTCCTCGAGCTCGGCGGCAAGTCCGCGTTCATCGTTCTCGACGACGCCGACCTGGCGAGCGCCTGTTCGGTCGCGGCATTCTCGGTCTGCGTGCACGCCGGACAGGGCTGCGCGCTGACGACCCGGCTGCTGGTCCCGCGCGCCCGCTACGACGAGGCGGTCGCGGCGACCGCCGCGACCATGTCCGGCATCCGCGCAGGCGACCCCAGCAAGACCGGAACCGTCTGCGGGCCACTGATCTCCGCGCGCCAACGCGAGCGGGTGGAGGGCTACCTGAAGCTCGCGGTGGCGGAGGGCGGCACCATCGTCACCGGCGGTGGCCGACCCGCCGACCGGGACCGCGGGTTTTTCGTCGAGCCGACCCTGATCGCCGGGGTGGACAACTCCGCGCGGGTCGCCCAGGAGGAGATCTTCGGCCCGGTCCTGGTGATCCTCCCGCACGACGGCGACGAGGACGCCGTCCGGATCGCCAACGACTCGCCGTACGGGCTGTCCGGCTCGGTGTGGGGCACCGACCCGGAGCGGCTGAACCGTGTGGTCGCGGGCGTGCGTACCGGAACGCTCAGCGTCAACGGCGGGGTCTGGTACTCCGCGGACGCCCCGTTCGGCGGCTACAAGCAGTCCGGGATCGGCCGCGAGATGGGCGTGGCCGGCTTCGAGGAGTACCTGGAGACCAAACTCGTCGCCTCCCCCGCGACAGCCTGATCCGCAGCCCGCTACACCTACCGAGGAGACAACACATGGGACGTTTCGACGGACGCACCGCCATCGTCACCGGCGCGGCGCAGGGCATCGGCGAGAGCTACGCACGGGCACTCGCGGCGGAGGGCGCCAACGTTGTGGTCGCCGACCTCAACCGTGAGCTGGGCGAGACCGTGGCCAAGCAGATCACCGCAGACGGGGGCTCCGCTGCCTTCAAGGAAGTCGATGTGGCGGACGGGGCATCGACGAAGGCGCTCGCGGACTTCACGATCGAGAGATACGGCAGCATCGAGCACCTGGTCAACAACGCCGCGATCTACGGCGAGATGAAGATCGACTCGCTGCTCACGGTCGACTGGGACTACTACCGGCGGTTCATGAGCGTGAACATGGACGGCGCGCTGCAGGTCTGCAGGGCCGTCGTCCCGCACATGCGGGCCAACGGCGGCTCGATCGTCAACCAGTCCTCCACCGCGGCCTGGTTGTACTCGAACTACTACGGACTGGCGAAGGCGGGTGTCAACAGCCTCACCCAGCAGCTCGCCACCGAACTCGGCTGGTCGAACATCCGCATCAACGCGATCGCGCCCGGCCCGATCGACACCGAGGCCACCCGCACCGTCACCCCCGGCAACATCGTCAAGGACATCGTCCGGCGAATTCCCCTGCAGCGCATGGGAACCACCGAGGACCTGGTCGGTATGTGCCTGTTCCTGCTCTCCGACGAGGCGGGCTGGGTGACCGGGCAGATCTTCAACGTCGACGGCGGACAGGTGTTCCGGTCGTGACGGGCGGCGACACCGACATCACGGTCGGCTACATCGGCCTCGGCAACATGGGCGCGCCGATGGCCACCCGGCTGCTCGACTGGCCCGGCGGCCTGGTCGTGTGCGACGCGCGACCCGAGGCGCTGACCCCGTTCACCGATGCAGGAGCCACCGCCGCGGACACGCCCGCCGCGGTCGCCGCACATGCCCAGGTGATCTCGGTGACCGTCCTCGACGACGCGCAGGTGCGGGAGGTGGTCGACGGGCCCGATGGGATCCTCGCCGCCGCCGCGCCCGGCACGGTGATCGCGGTGCACTCGACGATCAGCGACCGGACCGCCACCGACCTCGCGCAGCGTTGCCGGGAACGGGGGGTCGACCTGGTCGATGCGCCCGTCAGCGGCGGCGCCCCCGGGGCCAAGCAGGGTCGGCTGGCGGTCATGGTCGGTGGATCCGAGGAGGCCTTCGCCGCGGTCAGCGGGCCGTTCGCACACTGGGCCGACCTGGTGGTCCACGCAGGGCCGGTCGGCGCGGGCACCCGGATGAAGCTGGCGCGCAACCTGCTCCACTTCGTCTCGTTCACCGCCGCGAGCGAGGCACAGCGCCTCGCCGAGGCCGCGGGCCTGGACATCCGCGAGCTCGGCAAGGTCGTCCGGCACACCGACGCCATCACCGGGGGCGCCGGCGCGATCATGTTGCGCGAGACCACCGCCCCGGTCGCCGAGGACGACTTCTGGCACCCGATCCTCTCGCATGTCCGCAACCTCGGCGAGAAGGACCTGTCCCTGGCGCTCGACCTCGGCGAGCGGCTCGACGTCGACATGCCGCTCGCGCGGCGAGCCCTCTCCGATCTCGGCCCCGGACTCGGGGTCGGGACCGGCACACAATCCGACGCTGCAACGAAGGAGCACGCATGACCGACGGAAATGGTGTCACCGAAGCCCGCGCGCGGGGGGTGGCGATGATGAATCAGGTCTACGGCTGGGAGATGCCGGCCGACATCCCCGGCGACTTCTTCGCGGTCACCGCCGACCATCTGTTCGCCGACATCTGGACCCGGCCCGGGCTGAGCCTGCGCGACCGTCGACTGTTGCTGCTCGGCGCCATCACCGCGCAGGGTCAGAGCGACGTCGCGAAGATCCAGATCAACGCGGCGCTGCACAACGAGGAACTGACCGAGGAACAGGTCGAGGAGGCGGCGATCTTCCTCTGCCACTATGTCGGCTGGCCGCTGGGTACCGGACTCAACAACGCCATGATCGCCGTCAAGGCGGACCGCCGCAAGGCCGCCCGCGCCGCGGAGAAGGCCGCGGAAACCACCACCGGTTGAGGCTCGGCCGGAAATACTGCACTCTAGGCAACAACTCTCGAGACAAGGATCACATTCATGGCCGAGGCCACTCCCATCCGCCCGCAGCCCGCTGACACCATCGAAACCTGGCACTACGAAGCCGACGTGGTCGTCGCCGGCTACGGGATCGCCGGGGTCAGCGCCGCGATCGAGGCCGCTCGAGCGGGCGCGGATGTCCTGGTGCTCGAGCGGACCAGCGGCTGGGGCGGCGCGGCGGCGCTCGCCGGCGGATTCATCTACCTCGGCGGCGGCACCCCGCTCCAGCAGGCGCTCGGCTTCGAGGACTCGCCTGCCAACATGAAGGCCTTCATGATGGCGGCCCTCGGCCCCGGCGCCGACGAGGAGAAGATCACCGACTACTGCGAAGGCAGCGTCGAGCACTACAACTGGCTGGTGGACAACGGGGTTCCGTTCAAGGAGTCCTTCTACGGCCAGCCTGGCTGGGAGACTCCGTTCGACGACGGGCTGATGTACTCCGGCGGCGAGAATGCGGCGCCGTTCAACACCATCGCCACCCCGGCGCCGCGCGGGCACGTCCCGCAGATGGCGGACAAGCGCACCGGCGAGAAGGGTGGCGGCTACATGCTGATGAAGCCGCTGGTGGAGACAGCCGAGGAGCTCGGCGTCCGTGCCGAATACGACATGCGGGTGCAGCGCCTGATCGTCGACGGGGACGGTCGGGTCGTCGGGATCATCGCCAAGCAGTACGGCAAGGAGATCGCGGTCCGCGCCCGCACCGGCGTGGTGCTTGCCACCGGCAGCTTCGCCTACAACAAGGAGATGGTGCAGAACTACGCGCCGCGCCTGATCGGCAAGCCGGGCGCCTCGATCGAGGAGCACGACGGCAGGGCGATCCGGATGGCACAGGCCCTCGGGGCGGACCTGGCGCACATGGATGCCACCGAGGTCGCGTTCTTCGGCGACCCGCAGCTGATGGTCAGGGGCATCCTCGTCAACGGCCGCGGCCAGCGGTACGTCAACGAGGACACGTACCCGGGCCGGATCGGCCAGGAGACGTTGCTGCGCAACGAGAACCAGGCCTACCTGATCATCGACGAGGACGCCTACGAGGAGGGCTGCGCGGGCGACAGCTCGACGCCGTTCTTCCGGTTCCAGCCGAAGTGGGTGGCGGAGACGGTCGAGGAGCTCGAGTCGGAGATGGGCCTACCTGCCGGCACGCTGGTCTCGACCGTCGAGGTGTACAACCGGCACGCCGAGAACGGCGAGGACCCGGTGCTGGGCAAGAAGTCCGAATGGTGCAAGCCGATCGGCTCCCCCATCGCAGCGCTCGACCTGCGCAACTTCACCGCCGGGTTCACCCTCGGCGGACTGCGCACCACGCTCAACTCGGAGGTGCTGCATGTGAGCGGCGAGCCGATCCCCGGCCTGTTCGCGGCCGGCCGCTGCACCTCCGGCGTCTGCGCGGGTGGCTACGCGAGCGGAACCTCGCTCGGCGACGGCAGCTTCTACGGTCGCCGCGCCGGAGTCGCCGCCGCGAAGGGCTGAGGCGGCTGGGCCGCCTGTGCGTGGTTGACGAGTCCCCACACTCGTGTCTGTGTTCAGGACATCGCGAACAGTTGATGTCTCAGGACATCGTGAACACTGAACGGCCCACCCCGTGACAATCGGGGATGGGCAGAACAGGGTTTTCGATGGATCCAGAGTTCGTGTCCGCGATCGTCCGCGCAGCAGGCGGCGAGAACGTCAACATCGCCGACTTCTGCAGATCCCACTCGATCTCACGCACGACGTTCCACAAGTACTTCGCACGGTTCAAGGCCGAGGGAACCGGCGGGTTCACCAGACGCTCCACCGCCCCGCACACATCACCGACCCGAACGTCGGCGGTGCTGTGCGAGGCGGTGGTGCGTGCCCGTAAGGAACTCGACGACGCAGGACTCGACAACGGACCGCAGAGCATTGCCTGGCGGCTCGAGTCCCTCGGGTTCGATCCGTTTCCATCGCGGGCGACGGTGTACCGGATCCTGCTCGACCACGGCCAGATCGTCGCCCAGCCCCGTAAACGACCCAGGACGAGGCGGCGGTTCGAATACTCCGATCCCGGCGGGTTGTGGCAGATCGACGGCATGGAGCACTACCTGTCCACCGGTGAGAAAGTCTGCGTCCTGCAGATACTCGACGACCATTCCCGGTTGGACGTCGGCTCGTGCGCCGCGGTCAGCGAGAACGGTGCGGAAGCCTGGCGGGCGCTCGAGCAGGCCTTCGCCGGCTACGGCCTGCCGGTTCGGGTGCTCTTCGACAACGGTCGCGCGTTCTCGGCCAAGCACCGTGGCGGAACGTCCGCCCTCGAGCGCACCCTCGCCGCGCTCGGGGTGCAGACCATCACCTCGTCCGTCTACAACCCGCAGACCTGCGGGAAGAACGAACGCGTGCACCAGACCTTGCAGAAGTGGTTACGCAAGCAGCCGGCACCCGACACCCTCGAGGAATTGCAGAGCCTCCTCGAGCAGTACCGGGTGGTCTACAACAACCGGCGCCATCAGAGCCTGGCGGGGAAGACGCCGCAGCAGCGATACGACGAGAAACCCACTGTCGCAGCTACTCCGGAGCCGAAGATCAGGCACGGCGAGATCGCTCGATCGATCTCACACACCGGCATCGTCCAGTTCGACGGACATTCGATCTCCCTGGGCAGAGCCTGGGGAGACCGGACAACTAGTCCCCACTCGAACGGCCTGTTCGCTCTGGATGGGGCGATCCGGGATCACCAGTCTGGTGTGTGTTTCCGCGGGATCCCCCCCTTGACGCGGCCGTAAACCGTGCCTGATTTGTGACCTTTGTCTTTCATGAAGTTCGCGTGCGTGTTTCATTACGGTCCCTTCTAGGGGTGGAGATTCCATCTTGGTCAAGGGGAGGACACAATATGGCTATTCGAATGTTGTCCGGGAAGTCTGCTGCGCGAGCCACATTCGTTGGACTGGCCGCGGCGACACTGGCGGTCACAGGTGCAGGCGTGAGTTCGGCGCAGACCGAGACCGGCTGGGTCGGAGGGACGCCTCCCGTCGGCGGGGTCATCTACCTGCATGCATCGACCATCAGCAACGCGCCAACCCTCTCGGCATCGACAGCCATCTAACCGAGTTTCGGGCAGATGGTTCCCGACTTCAGGATGGGAGTCCAATCACGCCTGTTCAAGAGCGGTGTGCTCTGCAAAATCACTCCCTTGCAGTACAACCCGATCTCCACCTCGCGGCTCGAGAACCGAACGAGCGGTGACTGCGGTTCGGGTTCATACGACAGCCACGGATTCGTGCAGGCAGGAGATGGCGTGAACTGGTCGACCTACGTGACGTTCCCGACCAATCCGCTCGACTATGTGGCGCCGGCACCACTGGCGAGGGCGACCGCTCCGACTACAGCTCCTGCCGATCTGTCTGCTGGAACCAACGCGGACGGGTCCACCTACGGAACCGCCGCCGGCGTCAAGGAAGCGACGGACATTCCTGATCTTGTCGCGAGCTACGGATCGGACGGAACCTTCGGATATGTCAAGGCAACCGACCTGAACGAAGTCAAGAACAACAGCGGCAGCATCCCCCCTTTACGACCGCGACGGCCGGACGGTCATCGGGGCCTTCGGACTGAACTAGAGGGGGCGAGAAGTACGTGGCTCGGCTTCCGGCGAACACCCCGGAGTCGAAGCGGAACGAGATCACGGCCGCGCGCGCATCCGCACAGACACGCGCGGCGGCACCGCCCTCATCCGATGATCGAAGTGGAGGGACGATCGTTCCGTTTGGTGGCAACAGTGGCACCGTCGACAGTGCTTGGGAGTGGTCGAGCGACGACCATCGGCCTATCGTCAACTGCCCGGGCGACGGTGGGGAGTGCGTACAGATCGACTGGAACGACATCCATTTCGAGTACAACATCTTCTTCAACAGCGAAGTCACCCTCTCCGGAACCATGCAAGCGCGAGATTCGATCGGAACCTTTGGGGTGAAGAACTTCACTTGCCAGTTGAAGGCCGACAAGAACCTCGCGATTGATCCCGTTCGCGCGACGTTCACCAACTGTGTCGGGGCGCCAAAGACAAAGAGTCTCTTGATCTACGACCAGACGAGGTCGCATACCTACACAAACGAATTGAACTGGATGAACATCAAGTTCGAATCGTATGACGCCACATATGGAATCTCCTTCGGCACAGTGGAGTACAAGAGTCCGAACTTCAAGAAGGAAAGTTCTGGAGCCCAGACGTTCAACTACTAGATAGGGGGCTCAAATGACCTCCGACCAGGAACAACGGCTGGCGATACTCGAGGCCGTGCAGTGGGCAGTTGATCACCCACTCGACCTCGTCCGCATCGCCACCGATTCCGATACAGAATCGGATGCGGTCTCGGCGATTATGCGACAGTCTGGGCTGACGGAGTGGCAGTCCGAGTTCTGTCTGTCGATGCCATTTCGGCGGCTCATGCGTAAGAATCGCGAGCAGTTGGCTGCCGAACTGCGTGAAGTCAGAAAGTCGATGGGCCAGGACTGAGTGAAAGTGTCCCGTCGGAGTGGGTCGGTCACGATCATCGTGACCGACCCCCTCCGTTTTCCCTACTGGCGGGGCGAACGCTGAGCCGCCCTCCCGAGCTGATTTGTGCTCGCCCGCGGTGTTCTGCGGGATGATGGCGGCGGGTGCCCACCTATTCGTCAACGCCGAAGGACACCATCATGGCCCCGCACGAGCCGATCTGGCAGGAACTGCAAGACCTCCACGGTGCGAGCAGTGAGCTGTACGTTTCCGGTGTCATGGATCATCAGTACATCCGCCATGACCGGTCCCTGGACGAGGGCACGTGGACGTTCCAGCACGGCCCCGACAGCCGATGGCGGATCGAACGGTCCGGCCTGGTGCAGTACCTCCGGCACGGCGCCGCTGCACTCGCGCGGTTCGATGATGGGATGCGCTCGGTAGCGCCCGAGCAGACACGCCTGGTCGCGCTGCTGCCGATCAGCCCCCTCCGGTTCCTCGGCGGCCCCACGTCGATCCTGTTCGACCTCAATACCGATGCCGAACCGACCATCCTCGGCACTACCACCATCGCTGGACGGCGGGCGTGGCAAGTTCGCCTGACGGCGGGGGCCGGCGCAGACCCCACAGAGCTCGACTTCGACCAGGAGACCGGGATGCTGCTCGGTCTGAGAGGGCTCGGCGGCAAACTCGCCGCGACCATGAAGGACCTGCGAGTCGGTGAGCAGATCCTCGACGACGCGTTCACCTGGGGGCTACCCACGGCACCCTCACCGCTGATCGAGCGCAGATCAGCGACGGAGATCCAACAGCTCCGAGAGATTCCGGTCGCCGTGCCGAGATACTGGCCCACCGGAATCGGACACATGCCGCAGGCTGGTGACCCCGACACCGGAGAACTCATTCTCAACCTCGAGGTCGACGGCGCACCCATCCTGGCGCGGTGGCCCCTGAACACCCATCTGACATTGCTCGATCAGCTGCTCGTGGCCGGTCACCGGCATCATGTCGGATGGTCCGACGCCACCTGGCACTGGCGCCTCTACACCCGGACCCCTCTCGAGCAGGACGAGGTCGATCGCATCCGAGACTCCATGCGACACCACTGACATGATCGGAGCCGGCAATGGCCCTAGCCGGGGCGGCGGGCCTTCTTCATCAGCTGGCAGCCCGGGTGCCACCCACCTCGGGAGCGAGGGGCACGGTCGAGGGCATCGGCCCCGCGCTGCCTTCTTCTATCGCCCGGCGGGGCTCTGTGAGATGTGTTCGCGCAGGCGGCGTAGAAATCTCTCGCGATGCCCGTGCAGAAGTTCCGCCTCGGCGGCATACACGGCCTCTTCATGCTGCTCGACCCTGCGCAGTTCGAGTGCGCGGGTCACGCGCGCCGGGGCGGTCTGCTCGTGTAGTCGGCAGGCGCGAGTCGCGGCTGACTCGTCATTTAGCAGGTCGGCGGCCGCGCGATCGCAGTCGATGAGGGCCTTCTCGTATCCCAGGCGCAGCGCCGACTCTTCGGGGAGCCGCACGACGGCGACGTCCTCGATCAGCTGGAGCGGTAGGCGTGCGAGCCGGTAGTTGAATCGGGCCATCGCCATCGGGAGGCCGAGCACGGTTCGATCGTATCGGTAGTGCGGCGGAGCCGGGCTGTGGGTGATTGCTGAACCCCGCCCCGTGTGGTGACCTGCGAGACGACGGGACCGTTCATTCATTGGCTCCGGGTCCGTCCGGTCCTGGCCATCTGCGCCCGTCGTGCACGCCGTGGGCATTTTCTGTGAGGGACGGTGCCGACTGTTGGCTCCTGGAGGGATCGCCTAAGCGGTGCGTTCCCACGCCGATGCGGCTGATGATGCGGCGGCCACGGCCGCTAGGAAGGTAACCGGCCAGACGATGGAAGGGCTGTCGGTGCTGGCCGAAGTCAGCGATGCCCAAATGGAACTGAGTCGGCGCGGGCGCGGTGCATTGTTGCGCCAGGACGCCTAGTAGCCGATCGACGGCAGCCACGCGCCCTTCGGCTCGTTGTAGAGCCCGATCGTCATCAGCGTCGACTGCTGGACGATCTTCAGACCAGCATCGAAGCACCAGGCCATGAGGCGGGTGTTGCGTGACGGCACGAGGAACCCGAGGCCGGTGAACTCGTCGGCGCTGGCGAGCAGCGCGATGACGTCGTCGTCGGCCTTGCCGACCGCGTGCCAGGTGTAGCCGATGCCCGTCGCATAGCCGGTGATCTGGCCGCCACGCTCGACCACGCGGGCGGTGCCGACATTTACCCAATGTTGCAGCTCGTCGTGGCGGTCGTGGCCGTGCACCTGCCGGCAGATCTCGTCGCAGGCGGCGATGTCGTCCGGTGTCGCCGGACGCACGACTGCGCCGGGAATCGCGGACCCGCGTGGCGTTCCCTGGAAGACGGACAACAGCTCACGCACGGCGAAGCCGAGCTTGGCGTACAGGGAGAAGGACCGGTAGTTGTACGCCGTCTGTACCAGCCGCACGCCTGCGACGTCGCGCTCGCGCGATCGCTGAAGCAACGCATTCATCAACGCACGCCCCGCCCCCGCGTCCGACGCCGCCGGGTCGACGCAGACGGGTCCTATGCCGACGATCTTGCCGCGCTCGTCCTGTAAGGCGCTGCCGACGATGTGACCGTCGCGCTCGGCAACCAGACTGTAGATGCCGTCGGTGTCCAGCATCGCCTTGATCTGGAAGTCGGCGAATTCGGGCGTGCCCGCTTCGATCGGGAAGTTATGGCGCGTGGCGAGCGCCTCGAAGGCGTCGAACATGAGGCGCCCACACACCTGGGCATCGTCCGACGTCGCCTCGCGAATCTGCAGCTCGGTCATTCACCTATTGTCGCGCTTGCGCTGCCGACGGGCGTCCCAATGGGGGATCCTCATCCGGCGCTCATTCGGCGTTCCTCATTGACCTGGCAGAGGCGCGTTTCGTTAGTCCGGAAAAGGGCCTGGTGCCGTCATGGGCGAAGGATCCGAAGATCGGCTCGCGGATGATCAACGCCCGCTCCGAGACAATCACGGCGAAGCCGGCGTTCAAGGCCGCCGCAGCCCGCCGACGCTGTGTCCCGCCTGCCGAGGGCTACTTAGAGTGGCTCAAGGGCGAGGACGGGAAGAAGATCCCGTACTTCCTGAACGGCGACGGCCCGATCGCGATGGCCGGCCTCTACGAGCTGTGGCCGAACCCCGAACTCCCTGAGGACGATCCCGGCCGCTGGCTGTGGACCTGCACCGTCCTGACGCGGCCGGCCACCGACGCCGCCGGCCAGATCCGCGCGAACCGGCGAGCGGGCCGCGAGGCTGCCGCACCTGTTGCTCACCTACCGCGACGCGGACCGATATCCGGTGATCGCGCCGGTCGGGGTGGCCGGGGCGACGCCGATGGCGTCCGGCTGCGCGTGCCCACCTGGGTTCCGCCAGGCGGCCGCAGTGCCGGTCTGCTCGCGCATTCCTATCGAGCCCAGCTCGTCGGCCTCGAGGCCCGCCAGAACACGGGCTGGCTCGAGGTCACCGGTGCCGAGGCGCGCTACGCGCCGCACACCGAGTTCGGGTTCCGCGCACCCGCGAACAAGACGATCGTGTTGCTGGCCAACGGTTTCCTGGCCCGGCGCGGCCTGCCGAAGGCCCGTAAGCAGGGGCGGGTCCAGGCGCTGGGCTGATCCACCCGCGCTACGGGAATTACGCCGAGGACTCATCGGTGTGGTCGGACTGGTCCTGAGTTGCCGCCCAACTGGCGAGCAGTTACAGCGCGTCCGCGGTCGGGGGTTCCCGCCGGCGCCGTGTAACGCGCGACGCGGGGCTGACTTCGAGAACGGGAACGGTGGCAACCACCGGTGCGCCCGTCACCAGGGCACCGTTCCCGCGTCGTCGAAGAATCCGCCGGTCGGGCCGTCGTCGGGCAGGGTCGCGAGGCGAATCGCGACGGCCGCACCCTGTTGCGGTGTACGGACGCCGCGAAAACCATTGAGGTCGGTGGCAGTGAAACCCGGACAGCCGGAGTTGATCAAAATGTTGGTGTCACCCAGTTCCTTGACGTACTGGATGGTGAGGGCATTGAGGAAGGTCTTCGAGGCCAAGTAGGCGGCGGGAACCGGGCCCATGTCGATGCCAGGTGTGGTTTGCAGGGCGAGCGAGCCGACGCTGCTGGACATGTTGACGATTCGCGGTGACGCCGAGGCGCACAGCATCGGTAGCATCGCGTTGGTCACCCGGATTACCCCGATCACGTTGGTTTCCACGACGATTCGCACGGTCGTGGGATCGACCGTGGTCGGTGTCTGCGGCACACCGCCGGTGATCGCGGCATTGTTGACCAGAACATCGAGCCCTCCGGCATGGTCGGCGATCAATTCGGCCGCCGCGGCCACACTTGCGTCGTCGGTCACGTCGAGCGGCACACCGAACGCATCGGTCCCAGCCGCGCGCAGCTTCTCCACCGCGGTGTCGCGGCGTTGCCGATCACGCGCGCCAACACCGATTCGCCAGCCGAGCGCGCCCAGGCCAGCGGCGATCTCGTATCCGATTCCCTTGTTCGCGCCGGTCACCAGCGCAATCGTCTGTTCACTCACACCGCCGATCCTGCCGCGATTCCGGGGGCAGCGTCCAAGACCGATCGGGTGGGCGGCGATACCGCACGGGTATTGGTCGTGGTCATCGCCGGATACCATGGCCTGGTGGAGACGCGGGAGATGCGATACTTCGTCGCCGTCGCCGAGGAGTTGCACTTCGGACGGGCGGCACAGCGGCTCTCGATCGCGCAACCACCACTATCGCGAGCCATCCAGCAGCTCGAACGGCGGCTCGGAGTCGTCCTGCTGCACCGCACCGCTCGCGCAATCACTTTGACCAAGGCCGGGTCGGTGCTTCTGCAGGAGGCCCGGCCGGCCCTCGAAGCGGTCGAAGCCGCCGAGCGCCGCACCCGCCGCGCCGCCACCGACCGGGCCGGCGTGGTGCTGGCCGCCAAGGCAGGAGCGTCCAGAGAACTGTTGTCGAAGCTGTTGGACGCCTACGCCGCCGACCCCTCCGCTGTCGCAGTCGAGGTGATGCTCTGCGGGCCCGGCGAACCTGGAGGCCTGCTACGCAACGGGCGTGCCGACGTTGCTCTGCTCCAGCCGCCCTACGACACGACGGCCGGATTCGACACCGAGGACCTGCACACCGAACACCAGGTCGTGGTCCTACCCGCGGGGCACCCCCTCGCCATCCGACCCCACATGTCGATGGCCGAGGTCAACGCCCTGACGGACCTGCCCCTGCCACGCTGGCCTCGACGGGATGGGAGTTATCCCGAGGGCCCCGGCCCGAAGGTTCGCGACCATACCCAATTGACCCAGCTGATCACGCTCGGCCGGGCCTGCGCGCTCATGCCCGAATCGCTCCGAGCACAGCTACGCGGCGAGCACGCCATCGTGCCCGTGCCGGACGCCCCGTCCGTCACGACCGTCATCGCCTGGCCACCACACAGCAGATCCCAAGCCGTCGCCGACCTTGTGCGTACGGCGATACACCTCTAGCCGATAACATCAGCAACAGGCCCTAGTTCGAGACCGGCTCCCGGTTCAGCTTGCCCGCGAGCCGCCCCAGGTAGGCCACCACCTCGGCCTCGGACTTGTCGGGCACCCCGAACACGACCTCGGTCACGCCGAGGTCCTCCCAGCGGGCGAGCTTGTCGGGGTCGGGCTTGCCTGCCAGCACCACGACCCGGGGCGCACCCTCGCGGCCTGCCTCCTGCCAGATGCCGCGCAGCAACAGCACATTGTCGTCGATGTCCTGCTCGATCGGGGTGGTCATCCAGCCGTCGGCGGACCGGGCGATCCACTTGAAGTTCTTCTCGTTGCCCGCCGCGCCCACGATCACCGGAACACGAGGCTGCTGAATGGTTTTCGGCCACGCCCAGCTCGGTCCGAACGTGACGAACTCGCCGTCGTACTCTGCCTCCTGCTGCGACCACAGCGCCTGCATGGCCTCGAGGTACTCGCGCAGCATGGTCCGGCGCCGCCCCGGCGGCACACCGTGGTCGGTCAGCTCGTCGAGGTTCCAGCCGTACCCGACGCCGAGCACCACCCGGCCGCCGGAGAGGTGGTCGAGCGACGCGATGGTCTTCGCCAGGGTGATGGGATCGTGCTCGACCGGGAGCGCAACCGCGGTACCGAGTGCGATGCGTTCGGTCACCGAGGCCGCGGTCGCCAACGCCACCCAGGGGTCGAGGGTGCGCATGTAGCGGTCATCGGGCAGCGTCTCGTCACCGGTCTGTGGGTGCGCGGCGTCCCGCCGGGCCGGGATGTGGGTGTGCTCGGGGACGTAAAAGGAATCGAACCCGGCCCCCTCCGCGGCGACGGCAGCGGCCGCGGGGGTGATCCCGCGGTCACTCGTGAACAGCGTGATTCCAAATTTCACCAGGGTCTCCTTGCGCCGTCTGCGAGCCTCGAATCACGACCGAGACTATTAGCTGGACATCTGTTTGGCAAGGTGTCCAGACCGATCGGTCTCCATGCGAATCTAGAACTCGTTCACATGCTCAACCAGGGGTGGTACCAGCTATTATTGCCCGCCATCGGTCGGCTTCATGACACAGGTTCGTATAGCAAAGGGCGTGACGACCGGCGGTATCACCACCGGGCGTCACGCCCTCGACCTCGGAGTCAGCGCCTAGGGGACGACGATCGTGCCGCGCCCCTGGACATGCGGGAAGTTCGTGTCGATCTGGACTTCGATCCGCCCGACCCCGGTGTCCGCGGTCATCGGCACCCACGGGCCGTCCGTCGGCGAGAGCGGCGTGTTGTCGCCGAGCGGCACCGGTGGCCCCGGGAAAACTCCGCTCGCGCCGGTGTCCAGGTTCTTCCAGCGCAGGGTGGCTTCGACGCCGCAGTAGGGGGCCTGGAACAGGCCCGGAACGAAGGTGAACTCCGGTCGCACCCAGATCGTCGGGTTCTGCCCGAAGAAGAGGGCGTTTGGGTCGTAGTGCGCGTCCACTGTCCCGACGCACCCGATCGCCCCGCCGCCGAGCGTGTACGTCGGCGAGATCCCCACCGGGTCGGACGACGACCCGGTCGACGCCGTGGCGGTGCCGCCCGTCAGCGACGCCGCCACCGCGACCGACACCACAACTGCCCGAATCGTTCTCATCGTCCCTACCCCCCAGCCGACGCTACGGCGTCATCTCGTAGGCGCCATCGTAGGCCCGCACCTGCTCCCACACCCGACCGAACCGATCCTCGTCCACCACCGGCTTGCGGATCGCACCGAGCGCCCACTCCTGCTGAGCAGGCGTCGACGACGGCTTCCCGTGCAGGGCAACGGCATACCCGGAGAAATCTCGGACCTGGAAGTCGAATATCTGGTCGACCAGGTCCCGGTCGAGCCCGGTCATCTCGGCCTGCTCGAGGATCAGCTGCCCGTAGACGACGAGCGAGAACAGGTGCCCGACGTTGAGCAGGAAGTCCAGGTCCTTCTGCTGCGCGGCATCGGGAGCCGCGGTGGTGAGCAGCTTCTTGAGCTCCAGCGCCTGTTCGTAGAACCGCACCACGTTCGGGATGTCCTGGAACCGCTCGTAGACCTTCGTCCAGTCGTGGAACTGCACCTTGGCCGCGCCGCGGGTGGGACCCTGGTTCCAGAAGAACTCGTCGTCGGCCGCGTCCGTGCGGGTGCAGATCTCGGGGAAGCTCGCCGGGTTGAACATGTAGTTCGGCATGAACTTCAGGATCAGCCCGACGTTGACGTGAACCGTGCCCTCCAGCTTGGGCAGGCAGCCGATGACCTCCACGGCCTCACGGAAGTAGGTGTTCTTCTCGTATCCCTTGGCCGCGACCACGTCGTGCAGCAGCGCGATCACGCGCTCGCCCTCGGAGGTGACCTTGGCCTTGGTCATCGGGTTGAACAACAGGTACCGACGGTCCTCGAGGCTCGCGCTGCGGAAGTAGTCGACGGCCCTGGCGCTGAACTGCTTCATCGCGACCATCCGGGCGTAGGCGTCGACGAACGCCGCCCGCACGTGGGTGAAGTCGGTGACCGGGTTGCCGTAGAGGATCCGGTTCTGCGCGTGGGTGATCGCCTCGTAGAAGGCGTGCTCGGTGATGCCGATCGAGCCGGTGCACAGGTTGAACTTGCCGACGTTGACGGTGTTGAGCGCCGCCTCGAACGCCTGGACACCGGTGTGCAGGATGTCCTCCTCCCGCACCGGGTAGTCCTCGAGCCGGAAGGTACTCACGTACATCTGGCCGTGGATGACGTTGTCGATGAGCTTGTAGTTCGGATGCTGGCTGTCCGCGACGAAGAAGACGTACCCGTCGGACCCTTCGACGTCGGTCCTGCGACCGAACACCGACACCATGCCGGCGACATTGCCGTTGCCGATGTAGTACTTCTCGCCCGTCGCCCGGAAGGCGACGTCGCCGTCGTCCGACTGCGGGGCGAGCAGCATGTCGGTGGAGTACACGTCGGCGCCGTGCTCGCGCTCCGAGAGACCGAACGCCATCACTCCGCCGTCCGCCAGCTCGCGGGCGGCCCGCTGCTTCGCGGCGGTGTTGTCGCTCATCCAGATCGGCCCGAGGCCGAGGATGGTGACCTGCCAGGCGTACCAGTAGGCCAGTCCGTAGAACCCGAAGATCTCGCTGAGGGCGGCGTTGCGGGCCGCGTCCCAGCGACGGTTCGGGTCGCCGTCACCGAACTCCGTCGGGGTCTGGAAGGTGGCGAAGAGCTTCTCGCTCTTCACGAACTCCAGGAAGTCCGACACCCAGGTCGCGTCCAGGTCGTCCTGGAGCAGTTGCTTCTTGCCACGGTTCTCGAACCACTCGACGGTCGCACGCAGCAACCGCCGGGTTTCCTCGTCGAACTCGGCGAAGTCGCTGGTGGTCGGGTTGAACAGTTGTCCGTTCGCGGACATGGGTTGCCCCTCTCTCGCAGATCAGCTCGCGTCTGAGATGAACCTACCAGCGAGTAGCTATTCCACCCCCTTGTGTCGCAGGTCACTTCGCTGCTACGTTCTGGAACAGAGACACAGTTTTGTTTCATCGTCCAAGAGCCGACAGGAACCCACGATGCCGCTCGACTTCGATTCCGCCATTCGCGAGGCCGTCCCCATGCCGGTCGACGACGAGATCGCCTCGACCTCACCTCGGCTCGGCCCCGATTCCCTGATCTGGAAGTACTACGGCGACGTCCGCGGACTGCTGGGCTTCCAGCGGATCGCCGGGACCGAGAACTGCATCGAACAACTCGGCAAGGCGGTCGAGGACCACTCTGTGATCTTCTCGGACACCCTCGGCCGGGCACGGCGCAGCGGACCCCCGATCATGAAGACCGTCTACAGCGAGGACCCGCACCGCTGGGGCCGCACCGTCCGCGACTTCCACAAGCCGATCAAGGGCACCGTCGCCGATGGATCGCGCTATCACGCGCTCAACCCGGAGCTCTTCTACTGGGCGCACGCCACCTTCGTCGACCAGGTCCTCTACGTCACCGACACCTTCGTCCGGCGCCTGTCCCACGAGGAGAAGGTCCAGATCTTCGAGGAGGGCAAGACCTGGTACCGCCTCTACGGGGTGAGCGATCGCAGTCAACCGCAGACCTACGAGGAGTTCCTCGAGTACTGGGAGCAGATGCTCGACCGGTTCGTCCCGACCCGCACCATCGTGTACGCCACCGGGTACATCAGGAAGGGCGTGCCCGGCCCCCGACGGATCCCGGCACCGGTGTGGCGACTCCTGTCGGCCCCCCTGAACGGCTTCATCCGCACCGTCGTCGTCGGCACGCTGCCCCCACAGATGCGGGAGGTCTGCGACCTCGACTGGGATGCCAAGAAGGAGAAGCGGTTCCAGCGGTTCGCTGCCTTCTCCCGCCGGATCAACCCGCTCGTCAACCGGCTGCCCCTGCGCGCGCTGTACCTGTCATGGGCCTACGACGCCTGGCGCCGGGTCGGCATCGACCCTCGCCCCCTGATGAACGTTCCCACCGCCCCCACCGCCCGCTAGGAGTTCCCCGTGCGCACCAAAGTGCTGGCAGCACCACCCGCAGGCAGCGGCCTCCGACCGATCTACGGCACCGGCGACCCCGGCGTGATCGAACTCCTCCGCTTCTTCCGCAATCCGATCGAGCTGGTGGCCCAGCGCCGCGCGGCCTTCGGGGACATCACCTACATCAAGGCGTTCGGCCTCG
>Ga0105243_10001645_pt1 | contig 19403 bp, 15 predicted proteins | sample KBSM34metaG_FD_81525 | JGI IMG/M metagenome (GOLD analysis project Ga0105243, IMG submission 81525) | Miscanthus rhizosphere microbial communities from Kellogg Biological Station, Michigan, USA - KBS M3-4 metaG | ecosystem: Host-associated > Plants > Roots > Rhizosphere > Soil | place... | reverse complement strand
CTTGCCGCCCAATTCGAGGTTGATCTTCTTGACCGATGCCGCCGACAGCTCGTAAACCCGCTGCCCGGCCTTCGTCGACCCGGTGAATGCCACCATGTCGACGTCGGGGTGCCGGACCAGGTGCTCACCGATGTTCGGTCCGGTGCCGATTACGACGTTGTACACACCGTCGGGAACGCCTGCTGCAGTGGCGATCTCGGCGAGCAGCAGGGTATTCAACGGCGTGACGTCGCTGGGCTTGTGCACCACGGTGCAACCGGCAGCCAGCGCGGGGATGATCTTCGACATCGAAAGCAGGAGCGGGTAGTTCCACGGCGAGATCGCCGCAACGACGCCGACCGGTTCGCGGAACACCCGCGAATTCGCCACGGTGCGATAGGCGTCCTGGTCATAGTCGCTGAGAATGTCGATGTTCGTCTGTAGCAGATGTCGGGCGAGGCCGACCTGCAGCTCGCGGGACTCGATCAGCGGAGTTCCGACCTCGGCGCACATCACGTCGGCCATTTCGTCCGTGCGGCGGTCGAGTTCGGCCGCGAGCGCCTCGAGGGTGCCGCGCCGCTCCTTGGTCGGCGTGACCGACCAAGACTGGAAGGCATCCCTGGCAGCGGCGACGGCCGCATCGACGTCGGACGGCGTCGACGAAGCCACTTCGGCGATGGCCTCTTCCGTTGCCGGGTTGACGATGCAGAACCTCTCGGGACCTGTGGCCTCGGTGAATTGACCGTCGATGAACTGGCGTGCATAGGTGATCACAGCGAATCCTCCTGGATGAGAGCTGATTTGGGTGCGAGGTGGGACGAGACGATGTCGGCGGTGCGCCAGCCGATCATCATGGTGGCGAGGTTCGTGGTGCCCCGCGGCAGCTGTGGCATGACGGAGGCATCGGCGACGTAGAGACCGTCGACGCCGTGTACTCGGGGGTCCGGACCGACGACGGCGTCGGCCCCGGTACCCATCCGACAGGTGCCCACCGGGTGGTGGTAGCTGGCGGCCTGCGCACGCAATCGGGTATGGGCATCCGGGTTCGTCCACCAGGCGTGGTCGGGCACTGTCACCAACCCCCGCGCCGCCACCGCGGCAATTACCTCGCGGGCGTGAGCCAACAGTGCTGCCCCTGTCCGCAGATCGTCAGGGTTGGTGAAGTGGCCTAGGTGAACTGCGGCCTGGCCGTTGGCACCGAAGACCAGACGGCCCCGGCTTGCCGGTGTCATCAGCGCCACCGTGACCGACGCCTGCGCTGCACTGGCCGCCGGATCGAAAAATGCTGTCTGGTAGGCGAACAGGTGACCCACGTGGTCTCCCGGGAGATCCGGTTCGAAGGTCAGCAAAGTGCCATGACCGGCGCCACGCGGGTACCGGTCGCGGTCGGTGACATCGACGACCATCTGCAGGAACGGGTGGTCGGAGAGGTTGCGGCCGAGGCCGGGGAGGTCTGTGACAACGTCGATCTCGGCCGCGCGTAGATCGTCGGCGTCGCCGACGCCGGAAGCGAACAGAATCTCGGGTGATCCGAATGTGCCACCCGCCAGCACATACTGTCGCTCTCGACGACCTCCGGCCCGTTGGGTGTGTCGACGAGGACGCCAACCGCTGTTTGGCCGTCGATCAGAACACGGCGCACCTGGGTACGCGGCAGTATCGTCACATTGGACCGGGTGCGCAGGGGCGGCAGCAGTTGCAGCAGGGTGCTGGCCCGGTCGTCACCGACACGGTTCGTCGGCCACGGCGCAAAGCCGAGGCAGTCAGGTTTGTTGTGGTCCTCGATGGCGCAGTGACCCATCGCCATGTAGGCGTCATTGAACTCGGCGTCGAACCCGTCGGTGGGATATCGCGTGATCGGGATGGGGCCCGTGTCGCCGTGATAGGGCTGGCTGCCGAACTGTCGGTCGCTCTCGAGGCCGATGAACGCGGGCAGGCAGTCCTCCCATGTCCAACCGGGCCCCCACGCGTCGAAACAGCGGGGATGGCCTCGGACGGCGGCCGCCGCGTTCGCTGCGGAAGTTCCACCGAGCACCTTGCCGCGCGGCAGGAATGCACCGGTATCGGCTTCGGCGTAGCCCCAGTAGTACTCCGGCGGCAACAACATCTCGCGACGCAGCGAATCAGGTACTGCGGGCCCGGGGTCCGCGCCGGCATCGATGAGGATGACATGCGTCGACGGCTCGGCCGACAACCGCCACGCCGTGGTCATTCCGGCCGAGCCGGCACCAACGACGACAACGGTGGCTGCGTGGTTGGCGGTGCGCGACATCCGTCTGTCTGCCAACACGGGCGGGGTCAGGTCGATGGGCATATACACGTTCCTTCCAGGAGCTCATGACCGTCCGAGGATGGCGCAGACACCTTTCGGTTTGCTTACGCCGGTTCGCAAGAATTTCTTAAGTGGTGACGTGTCAACTGGTGCGTCGGTAGTCGGGCGACGGTTGGCTAGCGAGATCGCTTGCCCACGAGCGGGATTCGAGACCAGCGTTCCGGGCTCAGACCTACGGTGTGATCGTCCCTGAGTCCCGCCGAGCACGCTGTGCGGCCGACCTCAACGCCTCGCGTTCTCGCGCGAGACGTGCGGCCGCGGGCAGCAGATCGTAGGCGCCGAGGGCTGCGCGCCACCACCGCTGTGCGGACTCCGAACTGCCTTGCCGATCTGCCTGTTCGGCGGCCAGTCGGCACGCCTCGACCACGACCATCGGCTCGACCGCGGGCAGCGCGGCGACCAGATGCCGGGCCCTGCGCGTCACCGCGTGGTCGGCTCCAGAGTCGGCAAGCACCTCAGCGACCGCGGCGTGCAGGCGCTGTACGCGCAGCGCGGGCATGCTCGCGACGAGTTCTTCGCGGAGCAGACCGTGAGCGAAGCTGAACCCCTCACCGCTGTGCGCGGCGGTCATGATCTGCTCGTGAACCGCCTTGTCCAGACAGCGCGAGAGGGTGTCGAGGTCCAACCCTGTGGTTCGGGCGAGCATAACGGCATCGACGGTGTCGCCGACCACGGCCGCGCTGCGCAGCATCTCCAGCACCGCGGGCGCCAATCCCGCCAGCCGCCGCTTCAGGAGCGACCTGACCGCTAGCGGAATGACTGCGGCCCACTCTCGGCGGGGCGTCCGCGCATATTCCAGAACGAAGAACGGATTGCCGCCGGTGCGCACCGTCAGCTCGGCGGCCTCCGCGTCGGTGACACGCTCGTCGGTGACCTGGTTGGCGAGCGCCGCGACGTCCTGAACCGTCAACGGCGGCACCTCGATCCGTCGGTTTCCAGGGACGCGGGCGGCGGCAGCCATCAACAACTCGAGGCCGGCGCTGTGCTCACCGTCGCGCACCGTCACCACGAACGTCAACGAGGTATTGCGAACGGCGCCAGCCAGATACGCCAGGCAGGTCATCGAGGTCGGGTCGGCCCACTGCACGTCGTCGATCGCGACAACGAGCGGCTGCTGCCGAGCGCCTTGAAGCAGGACTTGCAGCCGTTCGTAGTGGTGGAACCGCACCGCGTCGGGGTGGCCATCGGTGTGTCCGAACACCTCGTCGACATCGGCGCCCAAGGCGCGGGCCAGCTGGCGCATCGTCCACCACGGCGGGGTGCCACGCTCGTCGGGGCAGACCGCCCAGATCGCTTGGCCACCAACAGCGGCGGCCTTGGCGACCGCTTCCTCGGCGAGTCGCGTCTTGCCGATTCCCGGTGGGCCGGTGAGAAGCAGCCATCGACTCGCGCCTGCGAGGCTGTCGTCGAGAATGTCTTGGACGGCTGACATCTCGCGGTCGCGTCCGACGAGCCTGATCCGTCGGTCGGGCGGGCCGTCCGTCGGCACCATACGTGCGGCTGGTTCGAATGCCGTTGCGGGCGCGGAGTACGGCCACCGGGCCAGATCCGGCGCTTGGCGCAGGATCGCCGTTTGGAGTTCACGCAGGTCTTGGCCGGGATCCAGGCCGAGTTCGTCGGCCAGCTGCGCCGAGTACGCCGTGAAGACGTCGAGGGCTTCAGGACCGCGTCCGGTGCGGTACAACGCCATCATCTGCAGCCAGCAGCCGCGCTCACGGTAGGGATCCGCGGCGCGCAGGTGTGCAACCTCGTTCAACGCATCGGCGAAGCGCCCTAACGCCAGTAACGCCGTGACGTGGTTCTCCCGGCACTCACTGTGCAGCTCGTCGACCCGGGCGGCCTCTGCGGCGGATCCACTCCCTGTCGCCAAGGTCGTCAAGCAGCGGCCCGCGCCACAGCCCGAGTGCGAATTCCGACGCGGCGAGAGCGCCAGCGCTCGGCCGTGATGGCGGATCTGGAGGAATGGCAGCCGGCCTCGAAGAGAGTCAAGTCGATCTGCTCGGGGTCGAGGTCGAGGTAGTAGTCGGGCGCTTGGCGCACAATCCCAGCTGCGGCACCGGGTTGGTCCTGCAGCGTCTTCCGCAGCGTCGAGACGTGGACCTGCAGACTCGCGGATGACCGCTCTGGTGCGTCGTCCCCCCAGACCGCTTCGACCAGGCGGTCGGCGGAGACCACGCGGCCCCGGGCCAGGAGCAGGGCCCCGAGCACAGCCCGGCACTTGGGCGGACCGATGTCGACCCGCCCAGCCTCGCTTTCGACTTCTAGCGGCCCGAGCAACCGATACCGCACCATGCAGTCAACCCTTGCCTTCACGGCACTACTACTACCCGGCGCGCCGAGCAGCGGCGACGGGCAATTACTCATCAGATACATGGATCGTGTGTGGGTCAACACGTAACGTGACGAACTTGCAGCTCCAATGGTTCGAACGGCAACTCGATTGCTCGATCGGTCCCGCTAGACGCCCTACGGCCGTACGGGGGCCTCATGGCAGCATTGGAGCCGATGACTACCCGCCGCGAGCTGCCCGAGTCGCCCTACCTGGCCGCAGCCACCGGCCGCAAACCCAGCCGCGTGCCGGTGTGGTTCATGCGGCAGGCGGGCCGTTCGCTGCCGGAATACCGGGAGCTGCGTGCCAAGAACACGATGATGCAGGCGTGCTTCGACCCCGAGTTGATCACCGAGATCACGCTGCAACCGATCCGCCGTCACGGAGTGGACGCCGCAATCCTCTTCTCGGACATCGTGGTGCCGCTGCGTGCCTCCGGCATCGAGCTCGACATCGTGCCCGACGTGGGGCCGGTTATCGAGCATCCCGTGCGCGGCATCGCGGATGTCAAAGCCATGAAAGCCCTTGAGCCGCAACAGGTTAAGCCGATCGCGCAGGCGGTGACGCAGCTGGTGTCGGAGCTCGGTGACGTCCCGCTCATCGGGTTCGCGGGCGCCCCGTTCACGCTGGCGTCCTATCTCGTCGAGGGCGGTCCCAGCAGGCACCACGAGCGCACCAAGGCGATGATGCTGGCCGAACCCGAGACCTGGCACGCGTTGATGACGACGCTGACCGACGTGACCATCGCCTTCCTGCAGATCCAGGTGGCGGCAGGCGTGGACGCGATTCAGGTGTTCGACTCGTGGGCAGGCACGCTGTCGCTGGCCGACTACCGCAGCTACGTGCTGCCACACAGCAGCAGGGTGTTCGCGACGCTCGCAGGCGCCGGTGTCCCGATGACGCATTTCGGGGTCGGCACCGCCGAACTGCTTGGCGCGATGTCGCAGGCAGGTGCGACCGTGGTGGGGGTGGACTGGCGGACCTCGCTGGCCGACGCCGCCGCGCGTGTGCAACCGCGCACCGCGCTGCAGGGGAACCTCGACCCAGTCGTGTTGTTGGCCGGCTTTGAAGTGGCGCAGCGCGCGGTGCGTGCCGTCGTCGAGGACGGCAGGCGCGCGGTCGACGCGGGCGCCGCGGGCCACGTCTTCAACCTCGGCCATGGCGTGCTGCCCGGCACCGATCCGTCCGTCATCACCGACGTCGTGGCATTGGTGCACTCGCTGTGAATGCATCGTATGCCGTTGTCGGCGGCGGGATTTCGGGTCTGGTCGCGGCCTACCGGCTCCGAGTCGCATGGCCGAACGCGACGATCACGGTGTTCGACCCGGCGGACCGGCTTGGCGGAGTGCTGCGCACGGAGCGGATCGGCGGCCAGCCGCTGGACGTCGGCGCGGAGGCGTTCATCGCGCGACGGCCGGAGGTGCCCGCACTGCTGGCGGAGCTCGGCTTGGCGGGCAGGCAGATCGGCACCACCGGCGCGCGTCCGCTGATCTACAGCCAGCGCAGGCTGCACCCGTTGCCTGCCGACACCCTGCAGGGCATCCCGTCGCAACCGCAGGCGCTGACCGGGCTTGTCGACGACGCCACGATCGCGTGGATGCGCGACGAGCGCTCCCGCCCGTTCTCCTGGCGGCCCGGTGCCGACCCGTCGGTGGCCGACCTGGTCGGTGACCGGTTCGGCGAGCAGGTGGTGGCCCGCTCGGTGGATCCGCTGCTTGCGGGCGTCTACGCCGGGTCGGCGGCCACGATCGGCCTGCGGTCGGCCGTCCCGACACTGGCGGCCGCACTGGATCGCGGCGCGCGCAGCCTGACCGATGCGGTGCGTGACGCGCTACCGCCGCCCGTGACCGGGTCCGTCTTCGGCGCCGTCGACGGCGGCTACGCCGTGCTGGTCGACGAGCTCGTTCGCCGGGCGGGCATCCGCTGGGCGCAGGTCGCCGTCCAGCACGTCAACCGCGCGCCTCGGGGCTGGGAGCTGGTCGACGACGAGGGGCAGCGCTGGCACGCCGACGCGGCGGTGCTGGCCGTCCCCGCGCCGCGCCTGCCCGGGCTGATCGACGCAGTGGCGCCCCGGACCGCGGCCGCGGCGCGACGCATCGCGGTCGCCTCCGCAGCACTGGTGGCACTGGCGCTGCCGGGCGGCACCCCGCTGCCGGAGCAGTCGGGGGTGCTGGTGGCCAGCGGAGAGCAGCGCGCGCGTGAGGAGCAGCGAAATTATCTGCGCGCCAAGGCGATTACGCTGTCAAGCCGCAAATGGGGGCAGCGCGGCAACGTGGAGCTGGTGCGGTTGTCGTATGGCCGGTTCGGCGACGACCTGGCGCGCAGCGCCGGTGACGAGGATCTGCTCTCGTGGGCATCGCAGGACATGGCCACAGTTTTCGGCGTCGGCGTCGAGCCTGTCGACTGTCATGTGCACCGGTGGATCGATGCGATGCCCCAGTACGGACCGGGACACCCCGAACTGGTGGCCGAACTGCGGGCTGGTCTGCCGCCGACGCTGGCCGTCGCAGGCTGCTACCTGGACGGCATCGGGGTGCCTGCGTGCGTGGCCGCGGCGACGAGGGCGGCGGCGTCGCTGGTCACCTCGGGCGTGGCACGATAGAAGCATGGCCAAGCTGGATTTCGACGAGCTAAACGCGACCATCCGATACCTGATGTTTTCGGTGTTCGCGGTGCGGCCGGGCGCGCTGGATGACGACAGGGCCCTCGCCATAGATGAGATGACGGCCTTCCTCAAAGAGCAGGAGGAGCGCGGCGTGGTGGTGCGTGGCCTCTACGACGTTGCGGGCATGCGGGCCGACGCCGACTTCATGATCTGGACTCACGCCGAGACGGTCGAGGCGCTGCAGGCAACCTATTCGGATTTCCGCCGGACGACCGGGCTGGGCCGGGCGACGACGCCGGTGTGGAGCAGCGTCGCGCTGCATCGCCCGGCCGAGTTCAACAAGAGCCACATCCCCGCGTTCCTGGCAGGCGAGGAGCCGGGCAACTACGTGTGCGTGTATCCATTCGTCCGGTCCTACGAGTGGTACCTCCTCCCCGACGAGGAGCGCCGCCGCATGCTGGCCGAGCATGGCATGGCGGCCCGCGGGTACAAGGATGTGCGCGCCAACACAGTGCCGGCGTTCGCGCTCGGCGACTATGAGTGGATTCTCGCGTTCGAAGCCCCAGAGCTTCATCGCATCGTTGATCTGATGCGCGACCTGCGTGCCACCGACGCTCGCAGGCACACCCGTGAAGAGACGCCATTCTTCACCGGTCCGCGCGTCGGAGTGGAAGAGTTGGTCAACAAGCTCCCGTAACTGCTCCGCCGGAAGGACCCCACGGTGTCTGAGGCAAAGACCGGTCAGGACCTGTTGTTCGACGCGTTGACGACCAAGGGCACGGCTTTCACCAGTGCGGAGCGCCGCAAGTACGGCCTGTTGGGGCTGCTCCCAACGGCGGAGAAGACGGTCGACCAGCAGGTCGAACACTGCTGGAACGAGTTCTCCACTCGCCGTGAGGGTCTCGACAGGCACATCTACCTGCGCGCGCTGCAGGACCGCAACGAGACGCTGTTCTACCGGGTGCTTCGCGACCACATCGCCGAGACGATGCCGATCGTCTACACCCCGACGGTCGGTGAGGCCTGCCAGCGTTTCAGTGAGATCTACCGGCGGCCACGGGGACTCTTCGTCGGATACCCCGACCGCGAATGCCTGCGTGAGGTGTTGCGCAACCGTCCCCAGCGCGACGTCGACGTCATCGTGGTGACGGACGGGCAGCGCATCCTCGGGCTGGGCGACCAGGGCATCGGCGGAATGGGCATCCCGATCGGCAAGCTTTCGCTCTACACCTTGATCGGCGGGATCCATCCGGCCCGCACTCTGCCGATCGTGCTCGACGTGGGCACCGACAACGCCGAATTGCTCGAGGACCCACAGTATCTGGGCTGGCGGCACCGACGGATCAGCGACGAAGACTACTACGCATTCATCGACGAATTCGTCGCCGCTGTGCACGAGGAACTGCCGAACGCGCTGCTTCAGTGGGAGGATTTCGCCACCGCCCACGCGCTACCGATCCTCGAGCGTTACCGCGACAAGTTGCTCACCTTCAACGACGACATCCAGGGCACCGCGGCCGTTGCCGTTGGCGCGCTGCACGGCGCGGCGAAGGTGGCCGGTAGGCCGGTGTCACAGCAGCAGGTCGTGATGCTCGGCGCAGGCTCGGCGGGGATGGGCGTCCTCGAAATGGTGCGACGCGAGATGGTGGCGCAGGGACTTTCCGATTCGGACGCATCGGCGCGGATCTGGGTCGTCGACATCCACGGACTGCTGACCGATGACCGTACGGACCTGTCGGCAGAACAGCGGAAGTTCGCCCAACCCGCCAATCGCGTCGCGGATTGGGGACTGCCCGGACCCGCACAACTGGCCGACGTGGTGCATCACGTCGACGTCGGCGTTCTGCTCGGGCTGTCCACGGCGGCGGGTGCATTCAGCGAGGAGATCGTGCGTGAACTCGCGCGCAAGACCGAACGGCCGATCATCTTCCCGCTATCGAACCCGACCAGTCGCGCCGAGGCGAATCCGGCGGAATTGGACGAGTGGACCGACGGGCGTGCGCTGATCGCCACGGGCTCGCCGTTCGCGCCGCTGCACCGCGACGGGCTTGAGCGGCCAATTGCCCAGTGCAACAACGTCTATATCTTCCCGGCGATGGGTCTTGCCGTCACAGCGGCACAGGCTACCCGGGTCACCGACGAGATGATGCGCGTCGCCGCCGCCACGCTCGGGGACGCCTCGCCCGCCCTCCGCGATCCGAACCAGCCGCTGCTGCCCACCTGGACCGACGTCCCCGACGTGGCCGTCCGCATCGCCCACGCCGTCGGGTTGCAGGCGGTCGCGGACGGCGTCGCTCCCGAACGCAGCGCCGAACAATTGGACGCGCGCATCGCACAGGTGCGCTGGATTCCTGACTACCCCGCGTGAGTTTGCGATGAGGTTGCTGCACAACGACTTACAGCGCGCCAGCTGACTTTCAACTTAAAAGCCGCACCATAAACGCTGTGAATGGCTTTTTACACAGATTTGCCTGCGCGGGAATGAAAGGCGCCGACGGTCGAATGAGGCGCCGACAACCAGTCTCTTTGGGCCCCAACGAGCTACGGATGCGGCCGCAGTGAGTTAGCCGGGCGCGGCAGTGCTGCCGAGGGGCTGCCGAGGGTGAAAGGCGCGCATAGTCGATTCGCATCGCTTCGTCAGCATGATTCCAGTTTCGCGGCGTTCACTGAAATTGAATCCCCCACGCGGACAAGTGTGTAAGTGATTCCAATTGAAGATGGAGCGGACGATTATGAGCCTGACGGTTATTCAGAAGATGCGGCTGTGTGCCGCGGTGATCGGTGGCGGCGCCGTGATCGCTCTCACGGGCGCGGCGGTGTATTACACGCAGGGCGCGGACGTCACTGCGGCGGGGAACTCGAGCGGGGCATCGGCAGTCACGACGACGCCGCCGAACGTTCCGGCCATCGAGAAAGCGGTGCCGAGCATCACGGGGCCGGCGCCGTTGTTCGCGGGCGAGGCGCCGGACTCGAATCCACAAGCTGCGATTCCCTGAAAGTCAGAACACGTCGCAAGCTGCGCATTGGGTTAGCGGGTCTATCCTCGCGGTCATGACTGCTCCCGTAGATCCGAATCGCTTCGAAGAGGCATACCGCGACGAGCGGACCGCGCACGGATTACCCGCTGCCACACCGTGGGACATCGGCGGCCCACAGCCCGTCGTTCAGCAACTCGTCGCGCTTGGTGTGATCAAGGGCGAGGTGCTCGACCCGGGCACCGGCCCCGGCCACCACGCGATCCATTACGCGTCGAAGGGGTTGTCCGCCACCGGCATTGACGCCTCACCGACAGCCATCGAACGCGCCAGGGACAACGCGAAGAAGGCCGGGGTGTCGGTAGCCTTTCGGGTGGCGGACGCGACGAAACTCGACGGACTGACCGAGCGGTTCGACACCGTCGTCGACTGCGCCTTCTATCACGTGTTCAGCACAGAACCCGAACTGCAGAAGTCCTATGCGCAGGCCCTGCACCGCGCCACCAAGCCCGGCGCGCGGCTGTTCATGTTCGAGTTCGGTGATCACAACGTGAACGGCTTCAAGATGCCGCGCTCCCTGTCGGAGGATGACTTCCGGCAGGTGCTTCCTGCCGCCGGCTGGGAGATCACCTACCTCGGGCCGACCACCTATCAGGGCAATGTCAGCGTCGAGACCTTCGAGATGATGGCGGCGCGCAACCCTGACATGGCAGACCAGATGAATCCGCTGGTCGAACGGCTGCGGATCATCGAACCGTGGTTGGTCGACGGCCGTGTACACATGCCGTTCTGGGAGGTACACGCTCGCCGCGTCGACTAGCGTCGGCTGAATCTGCCGTTGACGTTCACAGATTCTGAGCGCAAGCTGTGAACGTGCCCACCATCGGGGAAGAGGCGCTCATCGACGAAGTGCATCAGCGGCTAGCCCAGAAGTACGCACACGTCTCGCCGAGTGAGGTTTCGGCGGCAGTCGATGCGGCACTGATGAACTTCGAGCGCAGCTCGATTCGTGATTTTGTCCCGCTGCTGGTCGAACGCCGTGCCGGTGCGCAACTGGCCAAGGGCGGGGCTGCGCCGGCAGTCGCATCCGAGCCTGCGGTCACCTGAGCCCGGCGTCGACCGGTCTATCGCCCTCCGGATCGAGCCGATAGCTCACCAGCATTCGCATCGGTGTGACCAAACCGCCTGTCTCCTAGACCGGTTGGCCGAGAAGTGCGCCGGCGAGGCGCGCAGTGTGTGACTGCCAGCGGCCAGGTTCATTGTCCGGCAGTACATGATCATCGAGGAAAGATTAGTCAGGCCGATAACGATGCCCTACGCACTGCGTGGCAATGTGGGTTCACGCTAACTAACTCAACTGTCAAACCATCCCACCGGGCAGGAATTGCACGCGTGTGTAGGGGCGGACGTCGTCGGGCGCCGGCGAGGTATGGAGGCGGGCAGGCTCTTCCGGAGCCACCCGAGACTGCGGGGAGATAGTTCGATGGGCCGATCAGCCTCGCCCGAGCTGACTGTTCGGTATAGCGGATCTGCGCACACGTTCGTGGCAGGCAACGACGTGGTCGTCGGCCGCGACATTCATGCTGATCTGCGCATCCCGGATCCATTGATCTCGCGCGCGCATTTGGTGCTGAGGTTCGACGAGGGCCGCTGGATCGCCATCGACAACGACAGTCTCAACGGGATGTTCGTCGAGGGCCGCCGGGTATCCGCCGTGGACGTCGAGGACGGCCAGAACATCAACATCGGCAGCCTTGTAGGGCCGCTGCTGACCTTTGAGGTGGACCAGAATTCCGGCGGAGGGCCACGTACCTCGGAAGTGTCCAGCGCGCCGCGGGCCGGCAGCGCAGAACCCACCGACGTAGGTCCGGCGCCGCGGCGCAACAGCGGGGAGAGGTCGAATATCGCGACCAGCATCCGCAAGATCGGATGGTCGGGCAAGTCCGCTGACGAGGCGCCGTCGGGCTCGCTCACCATCGGCCGCTCAACCGACAACGACTTCGTGATCGCCGACATGCTGGCATCCCGCCATCACGCGACGCTGGTGCCCACGGCGGCGGGCACCGAAATCCACGACGCCCACAGCATCAACGGCACCTTCGTCAACGGGGCCCCGGTCGATCAAGCGCTGCTACACGAGGGCGATTTGGTGACGATTGGCAACGTCGATCTGGTATTCGAGAACGGCACGCTGGTCCGCCGAAGCGAGACCGAAGCGGCGACCCGCACAGGTGGCCTGGGTGTGCACGGCGTCACGTGGACCATCGAGGGCGATAAGACGCTGCTGAACAACATTTCGTTCGCCGCCCTGCCGGGCACGCTGACGGCCGTCATAGGCCCCTCCGGCGCCGGCAAGAGCAGCCTCGCCCGGCTCATCGCCGGCTACACTCAGCCGACCGACGGGGCGGTGACGTTCGAGGGCCACAACATTCACGCCGACTACGCCTCGTTGCGCAGCCGTATCGGAATGGTCCCCCAGGACGACGTCTTGCACCACCAGCTCACCGTCAACCAAGCCCTGGGCTATGCCGCTGAACTCCGGCTGCCGCCCGACACCACCACGGAGGAGCGCCGGCAGGTCGTCGCGCAAGTACTCGAGGAGCTGGATCTGACCCAGCAGGCCGCCTCCCGCGTCGACAAACTATCGGGCGGCCAGCGCAAGCGCGCATCGGTAGCAATGGAGCTGCTGACCGGACCGTCGTTGCTGATCCTCGACGAGCCGACGTCGGGCCTTGACCCTGCGCTGGACCGACAGGTCATGACGATGCTGCGGCAACTCGCGGATGCCGGTCGCGTGGTGCTGGTGGTCACGCACTCGCTGTCCTATCTCGACGTGTGCGATCAGGTGCTGCTCCTCACTCCGGGCGGCAAGACGGCATTCTGCGGGTCACCCAGCCAGATCGGCCGGTCGATGGGGACCACGAACTGGGCCGATATCTTCTCCGCGATCGGCACCGATCCTGAGGCAGCACACCTGCGATTTCTTGAGCGCGTCAAACCGCCACCGGCACCGCGGGATAGCGAGAAGCCCGCGAATTTGGGTGGACCCACCCATACCAGCCTGTGGCGCCAGTTCTCGACGATCGCGCGCCGGCAGGTGCGGCTCATCGCGGCCGACCGGGGATATTTTGTGTTCCTGGCGGTGCTGCCCTTCGTCCTTGGCGTGCTCACCCTGCTGGTGCCTGGCAATGGCGGGCTGGGCTTCCACGACCCGCGCAGTCATGCAGCCGATGAGCCGGTTCAGATCGTGTTCATGCTCAGCATCAGCGCGGTGTTCTTGGGCACTGCGTTGACGATTCGTGACCTCGTCGGGGAGCGCAGCATCTTCCGCCGCGAGCAAGCCGCCGGGCTGTCGGCTTCGGCGTACCTGGCCGCCAAGATCACCGTTTTCACGGTCGCTGCCGCGATCCAAATCGCGGTTGTGACGGCCATTGTCGTCATCGGCAAGAGCCCGCCCACCCGCGGCGCGGTAATCCTCGGCAATCCGACTCTCGAGCTGTATGTGACGCTTGCCCTCAGCGCCGCCGTCGCTGCAATCATGGGTCTGGCATTGTCGGCCGCCGCAACCTCGCAGGATCAAATCCTGCCGATGTTGGTGATCACGATGATGCTGTCCATCGTGTTCGGCGGCGGGATGATCCCGGTCACCGGTCGTATCCCTCTGGACCAGATGTCATGGCTCCTGCCCGCCCGCTGGGGCTTCGCCGCCTCGGCGTCCACCGTTGATTTGACTACCGTCGCTCCAGTGCTGCAGACCAACGACAGGCTGTGGTCACACGCGAGCAACTGGTGGCTTCTGGATATGACCATGCTGGCTATCCTCGGACTTGTGATGGCCGGATTCGTCCGATGGCGCGTCCGGCTCCGCTAGATTCACCGATAACGCTGCGGCACAGCGACTTCTACGGTGCGGCTGGCATCGCGGCGGCGCCAGGATCGCCCTGGACGATCGAAGCGCTCTGCCACCGTCGTCACCACGACGATCAGATACTCGCGATTGTTGAAGAACGCGGTCAGCTTCACCGCGGCCACGTACACTCACGATCGAGGGCAGTGTGATGGCCGAACAGGATCCGCTCGTAACACAGCAAGACATTGTTGGCGATGTCGCCGGCGAGCTTGCGGCGGTTGGTTTGGCGGAGCCGCAGGAGATCGGCCGGGGCGGTTTCGGTGTGGTCTACCGCTGCGCGCAGCACTCGCTCGATCGAATCGTTGCCGTCAAGGTGTTGACCGCCGATCTCGACAACGACAACGTCGAGCGGTTCATGCGCGAGCAACGTGCGATGGGCCGGCTGTCGGGGCACCCGAATATCGTGAATGTACTCGAGGTTGGCGCCACTTCGAGCGGACGGCCGTTCATCGTCCTGCAATATGCCCCCCACGGTTCGCTTGATGCCCTGATTCGCAAGCGTGGTCCGCTCGACTTGAGCGGCGCATTGCAACTCGGCGTGAAGGTCGCGGGGGCGTTGGAGACGGCGCACCGAGCCGGCATACTGCATCGCGATGTGAAGCCGGCGAACATCCTTCTCACCGAGTACGGCGAACCGCAATTGACCGATTTCGGTATTGCGCGCATCGCGGGCGCTTTCGAAACGAGCGCCGGCTTCATCGCTGGAACGCCGGCATTCACTGCGCCCGAGGTGCTTTCGGGTAAGGCGCCCACAGTGGCGTCCGATCTGTATGGCCTTGGCGCCACGTTGTTCTGTGCGCTCACTGGCCACGCTGCTTTCGAGCGGCAAAGCGGCGAGTCGCTCGTTGCTCAGTTTCTCCGGATTTCCCGCTCGCCGGTGCCGGATCTGGGCAAGGTCGACATTCCAGATGCGTTGTCACGTGCTGTCGAGCGCGCGATGGCGCGCGATCCGGCGGAGCGTCCTACTTCGGCTGGCGACTTCGGTGTGGAGCTCTGCGACATCGGGCGTCGCATCGGCTTCGGTGTGGACGAGATGGCACTTCGCGTGGATCCAGGCGAGGACTTGTTGCTGGCCGGAGTGGGGCCGCCCACCTCTGGAACTCGTCCACGTACCTCCGTCGGCCCGGCGACGGCGCCGCCGACCCCGGCTACCAAGTTTCGTCCTCCGCGTCGCCCACGGGCGCAGGTCCTTCGGCACCGGTTGATCGATGCGCTACGCGCGGGAGAACGGCGGCGGCTGACGGTGATTCACGCGCCGGCCGGATACGGAAAGACGACGCTCGCCGCGCAGTGGGGGGAGGAGCTGGCGCGCGATGGGGTGACGGTGGCGTGGTTGACTGTCGATGACAACGACAACAACGTCGTGTGGTTTCTCGCCACCCTGGTGGAAGCGATCCGGCGAGCAGATCCAGACATTGGCGGCCATCTCGGAGATGAACTCGAAGAGCGCGGGGAAGACGCCGAACAGTATGTTCTGACGTCGCTGATCAATGAGATCGCCGAGCGTGACGAGCCTCTCGCGGTCATCGTCGACGATTGGCATCGGGTTACTGCTGCCGCCGTAATAGGTGCGATGGATTTCTTGCTCGAGCACTGCTGTGACAACTTACAAGTTGTGGTCACCAGCCGAACGCGGTCCGGCCTGCCGCTCAGCCGCATGCTGGTCCGCGATGAGCTCATCGAAATCGACATCGGCGCACTATGTTTCGACGAGACAGAGGCGCGGTCGTTTCTGATTGACGTTGCCGGGTTGGACTTGCAGGACGATGATGTGGTCGACCTGCGCAACTCGACGGATGGCTGGGTCGCCGCCCTGCAACTGGCTTCGCTTTCGCTGCGGGGGGCTGACACTCCGGCCGAGCTGATCAGCAACATCTCCGGCCGGCACCATGCCATCGCGGATTTCCTCGCCGAGAATGTTTTGGGCGCACTGGAACCCGAGATATTGCGATTCCTGTTGACGACCTCGATCACCGAGCGGATCTGTGGATCGCTGGCGTCCGCGCTCAGCGGCGAGGCGCGCGGGCAAGCCATGCTCGAGGAGGTCGAGATGCGTGACCTCTTCCTGCGCAGACTCGATGAGAACGGCGATTGGTTCCGGTATCAAGACCTGTTCGCCGAGTTCCTGCGGCGACGCCTCGATCGTGACCACCCGGAGCTGACGACACCGCTGCACCGCACCGCGTCGGAATGGTTTGCCGATCACCACAGGCTCGTTGAGGCGGTCGACCACGCCCTGGCCGCGGGCGACACCCCGCGGGCGGTCGAACTCGTCGAGACCGACGGTCCGGGATTGCTCGAGCACTCGCAGATGTCGACCCTCCTCGGCCTTGTTGAAAAGCTGCCGTCAGACGCGGTGGTGTCCAGTCTGACGCTACAGATGATGTTGTCGTGGGCGTACGTGCTGCTAGGTCGGACAAGTCTCGCGCGCGCCGCGCTCGAACGGGTTGACGGCGTATTGGAAGCGATGCAGGGCGCCGGCGCCGACGTTGCGGATCTGCGGGCGGAAGCCCGTGTCGTGGAGGCGGTGGTGCGGGGAATGGCCGATCGGACCGATGGCATCGACGACCTGGTCGGCGAATGCCTGTCCCGGCCAGACACGTTGCTGCCCTTCGTCGTGTCGGTGGCGGTGAACGCCGCGACGTTCGCCGCGATCGCCCGATTCGATTTCGATGCAGCCCATCGCTGGCAGACATGGGCGAGCCCGTACCATCAGCAAAACAGTGGGCCGTACACCGTGATGTACGGATATGCGCTGGATGGAATCGCCGCGTTCGAGCAACTCGATCTTGCGCGCGCCGAGGGATGTTTCCGCGCTGCGCGGCAGGTGGCATGCAAGTCGGGAGCGGCGCATGGGCAGGGTGCGCGACTTGCCGGTGCGCTGCTGGCGGAGTTGCTCTACGAGCGCGGAGGGATCGACGAGGCCGAGCGATTGCTCGCCGAGAGTTTCAAGCTCGGCGCCGAGGAGGGCATCGTCGACATGATCAACGCCCGGTTCGTCGTCGGTGCCCGCCTGGCGGTGCTGCGCGGCGACCGGGGTGCCGCGGCTGAGCACCTCGATCAGGCTGCCGATATCGCCGAGCGACTGTCTAGACCGCGATTACTCGCCAGCGTTCAGAACGAGCGCGTGATTCTCGGGTTACCGACCCGACGGGTCGTCCGTCCGCCAGTCGACTTCGCGCAGCGCCGACGGCCGGTTGACGGGGTCGACGAGATGACCGCCCAGTTGGAGGAAGAAACCGCAATTCGATTGATAATCAATGAATCACGAGACGAGGCCGACGCTGCGTGTCGCTGGGCACAGGAATGGGTCGATCGCTTGAAGGGTCGCGGCAGGCATCGCGCATCGCTACGGGCCGAACGCCTACTTGCCGAATGCCTGTTGGTGGTCGGCCGCGCCGCGGAAGCCAAGCAACTTTTCGGCGCTGTCCTCGCGCGGTGCGCTGACCTCGGGATGGTTCGGTTCCCGCTCGACGGTGGCGAACAACTCCTGTCGCTCATCGCAGAAATCCGAAACGATCATCAGACGGGCAGGTCCGAGTCCGCGACGCCGCAGGTGCCGATGTCGTATCTCGATCGACTACTCGGCGCCGCCGGCCGTACCACGACGGGGTAGCGAATGGGCCTCGCGGGGGCCGGCATTGACCGATTCGCGTGTGTAGGACGCTCAGTAGTTGTTGCAGGTGTCGGCGATCTGCAGGACCAGTCCAACATACTGCTGAGCCCCTGGAACGCTCTGCGCCTGCTGAGCCATCTGCTGGCGCTTGTTCGGCGGTGACGCAAAGAAAGTCCGCACCCAGGCCTGTGCCATCGGGGATGCGTTGAACTGCTGTGCAACTGCCGGAGATTGCGCATTGAGCGCCGCCACCGCCTGCGAGTAACTGCAGTTCACGTTTATGGCCGGGTCCAGCGGATCTGCAAGCGCCACTCCGCTGCCGGCGCTCATCGACAGCGCGAGACCGCTAGCCGCAATTGCCCGTAGAGCCGCCAACCTTGTGATCATTTTTCGAATACCTTCCAACCGACGCGGTCAGCGCCGGTCTTCCCGCGCGTGTCGGCGCTCCTGGGCCACGAGTTCCGTCGCATGGCGGCGATCCAAATCAAGACGCTCGCCGGCGTGCCGTGCCGTCAGCCAGGTCAGTTCGGACGCGTGGCGGAGCGCAAGCCCCAGGTGCTGCCCGGCGTGCCGTCCGGACAACGCGACACGCCGCGCCACCGTCGCGGTGGTTGCCCGTTGATGGTCGGTGACGTGCCGCTCGGCCAGGCGAGCGTGCTCCTCGCGGTGCCGTGCGTACAGACTCTCGTACGCGGCCAGATGCCTGCTGTACAGCGCCGCATGCTCTTCGACATGTCGGTGTTCAACAGTCGCGTGTTCCGCGACGTGTCCCGAACCGGCTTCCGTTCGCTCCGTTGTCTCATTGGACATATTGATCATTCCTCCTTTTACTAGTACCGAAATCGCCGTGCTAACCGCTCGGGTTCACGTATCAGCACGCTCTTGCCGTCGATCTGGATCCATCCGCGGTCGGCAAAAAGGGCCAGTGATTTGTTGACGGTTTCTCGCGACGACCCGATCATTTGGGCGATCTCCTCCTGCGTCAGATCAGGGGTTACCCTCAACTCGCCGCCTTCGTATGTGCCGAACCGGTGCGCCAGCGCCAACAGCTGTCGGGCGACGCGACCTGGTCCGTCGGTAGAGATCAATGCCGTCAGGTCGGCGTCGGTGCGTCGCAACTGGCGGGCCAGCAGCCGCAGCAGCTCCTCAACACTCTTGGGGCAGTTGGTGATCCGGGCGCGAATCGCGTCGCGATCCATTGACGCCGCATGGACAGGGGTGATGGCAGCGGCGCTCGCTGTGCGTGGTCCTGCCTCCAAGGTCGATAGGGCACCGAACATGTCCGGCGGCCCGATGACCGTCAGCAGTCTGGCGCGACCGTCGAGTGTGCGGCGGGTGAGCTTCACCTTTCCCGAGACGATGACGTAGAGCCGGTCGCCGGGCTCCCCTTCGGCGTAAATGGTGTGCCCGCGCGGAAATTCGACCACCGGCAGCTTTTTGATCAACGCGGCCACCGCGCTTGCGTCAACGTCCTGCGCGATTTCTGGCTGCGGCGCTGGGGCTTCGGATTGCCGAGCTCTGTAGTCGAGCATTTGTGGGGATCGCATGCGGACTGACTGTTCGGGGCTACATGTCCACGCCGCCGTTGACGCTCCACACCTGTCCGGTGATGTAGGAGGATGCGTCGGCGGCCAGGAAATGGACAACACGGGCGACT
>Ga0105243_10001636_pt1 | contig 19467 bp, 20 predicted proteins | sample KBSM34metaG_FD_81525 | JGI IMG/M metagenome (GOLD analysis project Ga0105243, IMG submission 81525) | Miscanthus rhizosphere microbial communities from Kellogg Biological Station, Michigan, USA - KBS M3-4 metaG | ecosystem: Host-associated > Plants > Roots > Rhizosphere > Soil | place... | reverse complement strand
CCTTCGGCAGCTTCTCGATCCGGTCATCGACCATCGCTCGCCGTCCGTGACTGGCTGACGGTCACCGAGAGGCCCGGATCCGTGGCGACCGTCAACGGAGACGGCGTGGCGCCCCCGGCGATGACGTGCGCTCCCAATGCGGCGATCATCACCCCATTGTCGGTGCACAAGCGCGGCTTGGGGATGCGAAGGGTCAAACCGGCCTCGGCGCAACGCTCCTCGGCGAGCGAACGGATACGTGAATTGGCGGTTGCCCCGCCGCCGAGCACCAGCGTGTCGACGCCGACGTCGGTCGCCGCTCGCACCGCCTTCATGGTGAGCACATCGGCCACCGCCTCCTGGAAGGACGCCGCGATGTCGGGGATCGGGAGCGTCTCCCCCGCCCGCTCCTTCGACTCCACGAAGCGCGCGACCGCCGTCTTGAGCCCGGAGAACGAGAAGTCGTAGCGGGCGTCGCGCGGTCCGGTCATGCCGCGAGGAAAGGCGATAGCCCGCGGATCCCCTTCCTGCGCGGCCGCATCCAGTGCCGGGCCGCCGGGGAACCCGAGTCCGAGCAGCCGGGCCACCTTGTCGAATGCCTCACCCGCGGCGTCGTCCACTGTGGTGCCGAGCTCGACGATCGGCCGCGCCAGGTCCTCGACGTGCAGCAGGTGGGTGTGACCGCCCGAGACCAGGAGGGCAACGCACGGCGGCATCGGGCCGTGCTCGAGGGTGTCCACCGCGACGTGCCCGCCCAGGTGGTTCAGCGCATAGAACGGCACATCCCAGGCCGCGGCGTACGCCTTCGCGGCGGCCGCGCCGACCAGCAGCGCCCCGGCAAGCCCCGGTCCGATGGTCACCGCGAGCGCGTCCGGCTTCGCGATCCCCGCCTGTGCGAGGGCCCGCCGCATGGTCGGGACGATCGCCTCGAGATGGGCACGCGAGGCCACCTCCGGCACCACGCCTCCGTAGCGGGCGTGCTGATCGACGCTCGAGGCCACCTCGTCGGCCAGGAGCTCACAGGTGCCGTCCTCGTGCCACCGGACGATGCCGACGCCCGTTTCGTCGCACGAGCTCTCGATCCCCATCACGATCATGACAGCTGCCCCTCGACCCGGGCGGCGGGCCTGCGCATGGTGTACGCGTCGGCGCCGCTGGGCTGGTAGTAGTTCCTTCGGGTCCCGACGATCTCGAAACCCGTTCCCCGGTACAGGGCGATGGCCGGCTCGTTGTCCGTGCGGACCTCGAGGAACACAGGACCGCCGTGTTCATCGGCCTCCCGCAGCAGCGCGTCGAGCAGTTGCGCGCCGAGGCCCAGTCGCTGGTGGGCGGGATCGACCCCGATGGTGTGCACCTCGGACTCGGCGTCGGCCCCACGCCCGAGCAACGCGATCCCCGCGTAGCCGAGCATGGTGCCGGACTCGGCGCGGGCGACGAAGTAGCGGTTGTGCTGCCCGGTCAGCTCCGACCGGAACGCCTCCGCGCTCCACGGGCTGTCACCGGGGAACAGCACCGTCTCCAGCTCCTCGCAGCGGGTTGCGTCGGCCGCGGTCATCCCGACGATCCGCGCGGTCATTTCTTCCGGTCCGCGATGGCGACCGCGTCGGGGCGACGCAGGTACAGCGGCACCAACGGCGCGGGCTCCGCACCGGAACGCAGTGCTGCCACGGCCACCGCGACCAGACCCGAGGGCGACGGCGTCTCGACCGGCTCCACGGGCAGGTCGAACAGGTCGACGTGACCGGCCGATCCCGCGATCGCCTGGGAAGGAGTCGGCTCGAGGTCCGCGGGCTTGTTCACCTCCGGGCCCTGCACGCGGGCACCGCCGCTGTAGCGCGCCCAGTACACCTCGCGGCGACGGGCATCGGTGACCACCAGCAGATCCCGTCCCAGCGCGGCCTCGATCGCGATCGCGTCCAGGCTGCAGACACCGTGCACGGGAATCCCGAGGGCATCGCCGAACGCGGCCGCCGTGGCCATGCCGACCCGCAGGCCGGTGAACGGGCCGGGGCCACAACCGACCACGACGGCATCGAGGTCCGACGGGGCGAAGCCCGCCTCCGCGAGGCATTCGAGGATGTGCGGGGTCAGCACCTCCGCGTGGGCCCTCGCGTTGACCGTGATCCGGGTCGCCAGGGTTCGTGGGGTGTCGCCCTCAAGGCGCACCACCCCGGCTGTTACGGCAGGCGTGGCGGTATCGACCGCGAGTACGAGCACGGTTACCGAGGATACCTAGGAGACCCAGGCCCATTGCGCCGTGCGCACGTCCGACTCCGGTTCGCGCCGCAACCGCACCAGCAGATGCCGCTCGGCCAGGTGCTCGACGACGCCCTCGCCCCACTCGACCACCACGACGGCACCCGCGAGGTCCGTGTCCAGGTCCAGGGCGTCCAGTTCGTCGAAGGTCTGTCCCGGATCGGCGCCGATGCCGAGCCGGTACGCGTCGACGTGCACCATCGCCACCGGCTCACCGCCACCGGGCCGCTCGCCGCCCGCGCGATGCTCGCGGGCGATGATGAACGTCGGCGAGCTGACCCGGCCCTGCACGCCGAGCCCGGCCGCGATCCCCCGCGAGAGCGCGGTCTTACCAGCACCGAGCGGGCCGTCGAGCACCACCAGGTCGCCCGCGTTCAGCTCCAGGGCGAGGCGCCTGCCGAACGCCTCGGTGTCCTCGGTCGTCGGCAGGTGGATCGTGCGCGGATCGTGGTCAGCCACCGACAACCGTCCGTTCGGAATCGCCCTGCTCGGCGATGGAGCGGCCGACGAGTCGGTCGATCGCGTCCGTCACCCGGATCGGGAACTCGAGCTGCACCAGGTGCCCGCCGCCGACCACGCGCACCAGCTCGGACTCCGGCAGCTCGGCCGCCATGGCCTCGGACTGGGAGAAGGGCAGGATCATGTCCGCGTCCCCGCAGAGCACCAGCGAGGGCAGCTCGGCGATGACCGGAAGCGCCGCCGATTCATCGTGCAGCTCAAGTGATTTGAGGAAGTTCACGATCGTGGTCACCGACGTCTGGTTGAGCATCCACTCGGAGAACCGCATCAGCGAAGGACTGACATCGGTGCCGTACGAGGCGGAGCGCAGGATCGGGGAGATCAGCATGCGTGCGGCGCCGCGCCCGAACTGGACCAGACCCGGCGAGGTGCGGACCGCGAGCCGGAACGCGTCGATCACGGGGTTCTGCAGGTTCCTGCTCAGCCCGGTCTTGTTCAGGCCCTCGGCCGCGGTGGAGATCAGCCCGACCCCGATCACCTTGGTGCCGAACAACTCCGGCACCTGCCTGGCTAGCGCCAGTATCGTCATACCGCCCATCGAGTGTCCGACGAGCACCACGGGGCCCCTGGGCGCGACGGCCTGGAGGATCACATCGAGATCCCGGCCCAGCTGACCGATGGTGCAGCTCGCGGATGCGGGGACCGCGGACCGGCCGTGCCCACGCTGATCGAAGAAGACCATTCGAACGGCCTTGCCCCAACGCTTCTCGAGCTGGCGCCGTTGAAAATGCCAGGACTCCATGCGCAGGCAGTAGCCGTGCACGAAGACCACCGTGAGGGGTGCGTCCGCGGGACCTACCTCCCGGACCGCGAGCGCCGTGCCGTCCTCGGCCGCGACGATGCTGCCGCGGTCGGCGCTCATCAACCGGAAGTCCTCCTTGGCGTACCGGTCTCGCCTGCCACCGCGGCGGGCGGCCGGACGGTGCCCGACGGTGACCCCCGCGAGCGCGCCGAGCGCGGCGGCGCTGACCGCACCTCCGACGAGGCCCGCCTTCCCGAACGGATTCATCGCAGGTCCTCCCTGCCGGTGAAGCCCCGGACGATTCGCCCCCGAACCCCGGTCACCACTTCGTAGTGGATGGTGTCGAGTGCGTCGGCCCAGTCCTGGGCCACCGGTTCGCCGTCGTCGCCGCTGCCGAACAGCACCGCCACGTCGCCCTCCGCGATCCCCGCGGGATCCGGTCCGAGGTCCACCACCACCTGATCCATGCACACCCGGCCGATCTGTGGGTGGCGCCGACCACCGATCTGCACCTCGAAGCGGCCGCCGAGGGCGCGCGGGATGCCGTCGGCGTAGCCGACCGGCAGCAGGGCGACCGTGGTGTCGCGGGGCGCGATCCAGGTGTGCCCGTAGGACACCCCCTCGCCCGCGGCGATCTTCTTCACCAGCGCCACCCGCGCCCGCAGTGTCATGGCGGGCCGCAGTCCGAATCCGCCGAGTTCCGGCACCGGAGAGAGCCCGTAGATCGCGATGCCGGGACGGACCATGTCGAAACGCAGGTCCGGCCGGGTCAGCACGGCGGCCGAGTTCGCCAGGTGCACCAGCTCCGGACGCAGTCCCACCCGCCTGGCATCGGCCACGGCGTGCTCGAGGCGGGCGGCCTGGGTGTCGATCATCGGGTGGTGCGGCTCGTCGGCGTGTGCCAGGTGGGAGAACATCCCGCGCAGCCGCACCGCACCCTCGGCCTCCGCCCTGGCCAGATCCCGAAGGGTGTCCTCGAGTTCGAACGGCGAGACACCGTTGCGCCCCAGTCCGGTGTCGACCTTGAGGGTGACGGTCGCCGTGGACCCGAGCGCACGGGCCGCCGCGACCACCGATCCCAGGTGCCGGGGCGAGGACACGCTCAGTTCGATTCCTGCGGCGATCGCGGCGGTGAAGTCCGTGTCGGGAGTGTGCAGCCAGGACAGGATCGGCGCGTCGATGCCCGCGGCCCGCAATTCCAGGGCCTCCTCGACCGTGGTGACCCCCAGCTCGGCGGCCCCGGATGCGAGCGCCGTGCGCGCCACCGCTGCCGCCCCGTGGTTGTAGGCGTCGGCCTTGACCACGGCCATCACCGCGGCGTCGCCCGCGTGTTCACACAACAGGCGGACGTTGTGGGCGATCGCATCGAGATCGATCAGCGCTTCCGCCTGCGGCGCGTACGGGCCAACCGCGGAAGTCATGCGCAGATCGTCCCATACGGACAAGTCGGAGGTCACGATCCACGATCCTGCCATTGACCACCGAAAGGCCAAATGATTTCCATCACTAACGAGGTCACATTTAGGGCACCGCTTGGGCACGAAGCACCCTCACCGCCGCCCTGACCTGGCACAACAGTGCATCGGCCGAGATGGGCGCGGCCGTGCCCGAGCCCTGCCCCGCAGCCAGGTTGGCGGCCAGCGAGTGTGCGCGGGCGCCCATCGCCGCGGCGGTCAGCGGCGCAAGACCGGTCGACATGAGGGCCCCGATGACGCCGGACAGCACGTCCCCGGCGCCGGCGGTCGCGGGTGCGGAGCCACCGGCCTCGTTGAGCAGGACCGATCCGTCCGGATCTGCGACCACCGTGCACCGTCCCTTGAGCAGCACGCTGATCCCCCACTCGGCCGCCAGGCCGCGGGTCGCCGCCACCCGGTCGGCCGCCAATCTCTGCGAAGCGGAGGCGTGCCCGGTGAGCCGGGCGAACTCCCCGGCATGGGGGGTCAGCAACGTCGGCGCCGACCGGTCCGTGACGAGCCCTGGCTCCGCGGCCACCAGAGTGAGTGCGTCGGCGTCCACCAACACCGGCAGGTCGGTACCGAGGACCGCGCGCAGCACCGTCAGCGCTTCCTCGTCGACCCCCATCCCCGGGCCGACCACCCAGGCCTGCACCCGGCCTGCGGCGTCGAACCCGTCCACCGCGACCACCTCCGGCCAGCGCGAGAGAACCTGCGGTGCAGCGGTTCCCGCGTACCGAACCATGCCGGACGTGGCGGTGACCGCGGCTCCCGCACACAGCACGCCCGCACCGGGATAGCGCGCGCTGCCCGCGATCACCCCGACCACGCCCTGGCTGTACTTGTCGTCCGCAGGTCCAGGCATCGGCCAGCGGGCGCCGACCTCGGCCGCGGTCGGTGTCCGCACCGAGGCGTCCGGGAGGTCGAGGCCGATGTCGACGAGTTCCACCCGGCCGCAGTGCGCGGCCGCGAGGGCGTGCACCGGCTTGAGCGCCCCGAACGCGACCGTGACCGAGGCCGTCACGGCGGGCCCCGCCGTGACCCCGGTGTCGGGATCGACCCCGCTCGGCAGGTCCACCGCGACGATCGGCACGCCGACCCTGGCCACCAGCGCGGCGGCGGGCGGCCGCAACGGCCCCCGGCCCGAGATCCCCACGATGCCGTCGACCACCAGGTCGGGGTCGCCGAGATCGGCGTCGGCGCCCACCTCGACCCGCCCGCCGACGGCGCGCAACGCCGCCAGCCCCGCTGCGTGGGCCCTGACCGGGTCGAGCAGGATCGCCTGGACCGCGACCCCGCGCCTGCGCAGCATCGCTCCCGCCCACAGCGCGTCCCCGCCGTTGTCGCCGGAGCCGACGAGCAGAGTCACCCGCCTGCCCGCCACACCTCCAGTGCGAGAACGTAGTTCGGACGCCACCACGGCGGTCAACCCGTACGCGGCGCGGCGCATCAGGGCGCCGTCGGGAAGCGCGGCGAGCAGCGGGGCCTCGGCGGCCCGCACCTGGTCGGCCGTGAAGTAGTCGCGCATCGAATCACCGTATCTCGCCACGGCCGTCGTTCGGGGCTACCCTTTATCCATGCGCGCACTCGGCGCCACCATCGCAACCGGACTGCTCGTCGCATCGGTACTCGTGGGTAGCGGCAGTCCGGCGCAGGCGCGGGACAAGACCGTCGAGATCAACAACAATGCCTTCTGGCCGTCAACCTCGCGAATCCTCATCGGCGACACCGTCACCTGGGAGTTCAACGACGAGGGCACCGAGCACAACGTCACCGCGACCGGGAAGGGCACCGCGGAGGGCGACTTCGCGAGCGAGACGATGTCCGAGGGCGAGTTCAGCCACACGTTCATGAGGCATGGCACCTACCCGTACGAATGCACCCTGCACCCGCAGATGAGCGGCACCGTCATCGTGCGATGACGGCGCCACGCGCATCTATTCTACGGTGACCGACTTCGCCAGGTTGCGCGGCTTGTCCACGTCGTAGCCGCGGGTCTGCGCGACCTCGGCCGCGAACACCTGCAGCGGGACCGTGGACAGCAGCGGCTGCAGCAGGCTCGGCGCCGCCGGGATCTCGATGAGGTGATCGGCGTGCGCGCGCACCGCCTCGTCGCCCTCCTCCGCGATCACGATGGTCCGTGCGCCCCGCGCCTTGATCTCCTGGATGTTGGAGACCAGCTTCGAGTGCAGGACCGCGCGGCCCTTCGGCGACGGCATCACGACGATGACCGGAAGGCCCTCCTCGATCAGCGCGATCGGCCCGTGCTTGAGCTCGCCCGCGGCGAATCCCTCGGCGTGGATGTACGCGAGTTCCTTGAGCTTGAGCGCACCCTCGAGTGCCACCGGATACCCGACGTGGCGTCCGAGGAACAGCACGGTCGGCGAGTGCGCCAGTTCCCGCGCCAGCGCCCTGACCGGTTCGACCGTCTGCAGCACGCGCGCGACCAGGTCCGGCATGGCCTCGAGATCGCGGTACTCCCTGGCCACCTCGTCCGGGTACTTGGTGCCGCGCGCCTGCGCCAGCGCCAGCCCCACCAGATAGTTCGCGGTCACCTGGGCCAGGAACGCCTTGGTGGACGCGACACCGATCTCCGGTCCGGCCCGGGTGTAGAGGACGGCGTCGGCCTCGCGCGGGATCTGGGACCCGTTGGTGTTGCACACCGCGAGCACTCGCGCCTTCTGGTCCTTCGCGTGCCGCACCGCCTCGAGGGTGTCTGCGGTCTCACCGGACTGCGAGATCGCGACGACGAGCGTCGAGCGGTCGAGAACCGGGTCGCGGTAACGGAATTCGCTCGCCAGCTCCACCTCGACCGGCAGCCTGGTCCAGTGCTCGATCGCATACTTGGCGAGCAGGCCGGAGTGGTAGGCGCTGCCGCAGGCCACGACGAACACCTTGTCCACATCGCGGAGCTCCTGATCGGAGAGCCGCTGCTCGTCGAGCACGATTCGACCGGCATCGAAATGCCCGAGCAGGGTGTCGGCCACCGCGGCCGGCTGCTCCTCGATCTCCTTGAGCATGAAGTAGTCGTGGCCGCCCTTCTCGGCGGCGGCGAGGTCCCAGTCGATCCGGAACGGACGCGTGGGGACGTCCTCGTTCCCGTCGAAGTCGGTGACCGTGTAGCCGTCGGCGGTGATGACGACGACCTGGTCCTGGCCGAGCTCGACCGCATCGCGGGTGTGCTCGATGAAGGCCGCGACGTCGGATCCGAGGAAGGTCTCGCCCTCGCCGACGCCGATCACCAGCGGGGTGGACCGGCGGGCCGCGACGATGGTGTCCGGGTGGTCGGCGTGCGTGAACACCAGGGTGAACGCGCCCTCCAGGCGGCGGATCACCGTCCTGGCGCTCTCGACGAAGTCTCCGGCGGTGTCACCGGAGGCGTAGGCCCGCGAGACCAGGTGCACCGCCACCTCGGTGTCGGTGTCGGAGGCGAACTCGACGCCGTCGTTCTCGAGCTCGGCGCGCAGCGGCGCGAAGTTCTCGATGATGCCGTTGTGCACGACCGCGACCTTGCCCTCGGCGTCCCGGTGCGGGTGCGCGTTGCGGTCGGTGGGCCTGCCGTGCGTCGCCCAGCGGGTGTGGCCCATGCCCGTGGTGCCGACGAAGCGCTCGGTGCCGGTCTCCGCGAGCTCGGCCTCGAGGTTGGCCAGCCGGCCCGCCTTACGCTCGATCGCGACGCCGCCCACACCGTCGAGGACCGCGATACCGGCCGAGTCGTAGCCGCGATACTCCATCCGGCGCAGCGCCTCCACCACGACGTCCAGCGCCTGGCGGTGGCCGACGTATCCCACGATTCCGCACATGGGTCACCAGGGTACTGGGCTGCCGAACCCCTGCCGACCGGGAGGGCGTGGGCGCCGGGTGACCTGGGTCACGGTGCGACCGGCCCGGTGCCGAACAACGCCGTGCACACCCCGTTGTGCAGTTCGACGGCGACCTGCAGAACCCTGGACCCACCCGCGACCGGCAGCAGCGGAGAGCTGTAATTCGCACAGGTCTTGTTCTTAGCGCTCGGCGCCGCCACCGGCGCCGGGATCTCGAACCAGTTGCCGGCCCCGAAGTTGTCGTTGGCGAGCAGGACCCTGCCGTTCTTCGCCGACGGCTTGCCGTCCTTGCCGACGTAGGTCTGGCCGCCGAGCACCAGTCGGGTGCCGTTCGGCCCGCCCGGCACGGACTGCAGGTACGGCGAGTGCTGGAAGTAACTGCCGTCGGCGGTGGTCACCCTGACCCCCGGGTCGGTCGTCGCACCCCAGTTGACGCCGTCGTGCGAGACCTTGACGTACGGGCTGCAGTACTCGGCGCCGAAGTTGCACATCTCGTAGGTCGAGGCGAACCGTCCGTCCGCCAGCCGGGTCACCACGGCCATGCCGGGACGCACGCGCTGCGGATCACGCGCGAGGATCACCTGCTTGTCGACCCAGTCCAGGCCGTTGACGGAGGACACCCTGCTCAGCACCTGTGAGTGCCGCGGCATCTCGGTCTCGTCGGCGTAGTACAGCCACAGGGTGCCCGCCGCGTCGACGACGAACTCGGGCTCCCAGACGCCCTCGTGGTTCGGGGACCTGGCAGCGACGCCCAGCGGCACCCAGTCCCGGCCGCCGTTCAAGCTCGCCCACACCTTGATGGCGATCCGCCTGTCACGGCCCGCCTCGTACCCGACCGTGCCCGCCCACAGCAGCGTTCCCGGAGGCAGCAGGCCGGCCTGCTGCGGCACCTCGAAGAGGGTGCTGCAGCACAGCCCCGAGTTGGCCTCGGGGTCACGGACCGCGCCGATCGGATGGAAGCTGGCGCCGTCGTCGGTGCTCTCGAGGATCGGAGAGAAGTAACCCTGCGCATCGCGGCTGGTCATCGACGCCAGGATCGTGCCCGACTGCTTGAGCCGGACCAGGCGCGGATACTCCCCCACCCCGAGCACCGAGGGACCCGGTTGCGCTATGGCGGGGGTGGGACCGGCGACCAGGAGAAACAGGAACGAGAGTGCGAGACAATATGCTGCTCTGCGCAAGGTGCACCGTCCGGATAGTCGGGAAGTCCCGCGAATTCAAACAGACCGGAACCCCCGATCGTGATGCTTTCGCGACATTCCGATTCCGGGTGCGCAACCGGCAGTTATTGTGCTGTGATATCCGGCTCGGACCTGGTCAGGAAGTCGGCCAGTGCGGGCCACATCGTCTCGCGGGCCGCGCGACCGGTGAGCACGCCGAGGTGCCCGCCGGGGAACGCACCGAAGCGGACCGATGGCGCCCCTGTGAGCAGTTCGGTGAGGTGATGGACGGCCTTCACGGGCGCGAGCCCGTCGCCCGCGCCCGCGATGACCATGGTCGGTACATCGATCTCGCTCAGACTGACCCGCCTGCCCCCGATCTCCATGTGGCCGGTCGCGAACTCGTTCGACCGCATCACCACGTGATAGAGCTGGCCGAAGGTGCGACCCGGGTACGCATACATGCTGTTCATGAAGCGGTCCACCGCCTCGAGCTGCTCGAGGTGGTCCCTGTCGTCGAGGTTCGCGAGAACGGTGAACGGCCTGGTCAGGTACTTGTCGACACTCGCCGCCTTGAAGCCGAGGCTGGTCAGCGGGGCCGGGATGTTTCCGAGCGCCCGATAAAGGGGCGCAACGGTATAGGGACCGAACAGCCGGTCGAGCGGACGCAGGGTCGCGAACAGCGGAACCTGCCGCAGGTCGAACGGGCTGGCGATCGGGGTCAGTGAGGCCAACGGCAACTCCGGATGTGCCGCGGCCGCATAGACGGCGAAGATCCCGCCCAGCGACCAGCCCGCGAGGTGCACGAGCGCGCCGCCCGCGTCGTCACTGACCACCTGCACCGCATCGGGGATCACGTCGTCCACCCAGTGCTCGAAGCCGCGGGTCCGGTCCTGGAAGTTCACCGGGCCGTAGTCCACGACATACACGTCACGACCGGTTTCCATCAGGTATTCCACGACGCTGCAGCCACGGCGCAGGTCGAAGGCGACAGAGGTGGCCGCCAGCGGCGTGACCAAGAGCAGGGGCACACCCGTCGCCGCACGGTCGGCGGAGCGGAACCGGCGGATCGTGCGCTCGGCGTTCGAGTCGACGACCTCCGACGGCGTCGGCCGCAGGTCCGCCAGCCCGTTCGACCCGAGTCGGGCGCACACGTTCTCGAACGCGCGGGTCAGATCGCGGGGCACCGGTACCGGAATGCCAAACACTTGTCGCTTCTCCCTCGTGGTTCTCGATCGGATACGGTCATCCTCGTGGCGCCGACTCCTAAGACCCTGGCCTCTCAGCTATCTAAGCGCGGTCCGCACAAGGTGCTGCGCGGCGACCTCTCCCTCGCGGGCCAGCCCGGTGTGGTGTACACACCGGCGGAAGGCTTCTCGCTGCCCGCGGTCGCGTTCGCGCACGGCTGGATGACCGGCGTCGACCGGTACGCCCAGACCCTCACCCACCTCGCGTCCTGGGGCCTGGTAGTGGCCGCACCCGCCACCCAGCGCACGCCGGTCCCCTCGCACCTGGGCCTCGCCGCGGATCTGCGGACCGCGGTCGACATCTGTGCGGGCGTGCGCCTCGGCCCCGGGAAGATCAGCGTCGACGCGACCCGGGTGGCCTACGCCGGCCACGGCATGGGGGCGGGCGCTGCGGTGATCGCGGCCGCCCAGCACGGCCCGGCCGCGGCCGTCGCCGCACTGTTCCCGGCACCGACCTCGCCGTCGGCCGAGAAAGCCGCAGCCACCCTCGCGGGTCCCGGGCTGATCATCGCGGGCGACGAGGACATCGATTCGCTGAACTGCAATGCCCGCTCGATCGCCGAGGCCTGGGGCGGACAGGCGATCCTGCGGACGGTCGACGGCGGCTCGGCCGGCGGACTCCCCGAGGGCCGCAGGATGCTCGGCGCGCTCGGACTCGGCGGTTCCGAGCGCCGGACGCAGAAGACGACGCGCGCGCTGCTGACCGGATACCTGCTCTATCACCTGCTCGGCGAGACCCGGTACGAGCAGTTCGCGCTGCCAGGCGCCCACCTCCCCGGCTCCCTGGCCGTCGAGCTGGCCGCCGATCAGACGAGCCAGCTCACCGGGTAGCCGTCGGCCGGCTCCGTCTCCGCGGTCGGTGAGTCCACTGCCGCGGAACACAATTGACGCGAACGCGCCTCGGCGGCGAGGTTCGCGTCCGCGATGGCGACCCGGATCCGCTCGAGCGCGGCGGAATGCTCGGCGAGCACCGATTCCGCCCTGAGCCGGTTCCTCACAGCGGACCGGCCTCGGCCAGTTCGGCCCCCGATTCCGGCGCCGGGTCGGCGGGGCGCTCGTCGACGGTCGACGCGGGGGCCTTGGACCTGCCGTCGCGGGCCTGCCGCGGGGTCGGTGCTGGCGGCATGGGTTCGGGCGCCGGGGCATCCGACACCGGGGGTTCGGGCACCGGGTGATCCCCCTGGTCGGCGGCGGGATCGGGCGACGCAGGCGGTTCCGGCGGTTTCGTGATCGGCGCGGATTCGGTTGCCCGCGAATCGCATTCGCACAGATTCGGTTCACCGTCCGCTCCGATCTCGACACGGTAGGTTCTCGGCTCGCCATCCTCCCGCACCAGCTGCAGGGTCTGGCCCTCGGTGGTCTCGACGACGACCATCGTCACCGTCGGTTCGGCGGCCGCCACCGGCGCGACGGGCGACTGCGCGGGAGCCGCCGGGGTGAATCCGGCGACGGGATCGTCCACCCGGTCGACCGCACCGAATCCGTCCGGATCGGAGCCGGCGAGTTCCATTGCGTCCGAGACCAATCGGTGCGCGCCGTCGATCGCCCTCGCGGTCGCGTCGCACAGCTCGAGGACACATGAGAGCTGCGCCTGCACGTGCGGCACGAACACTTCACTCAGCCACGTCGAGGTGAGGTCGACGGCGACGTCGAGAAGCCGGTCGCCGACCAGCGCCCCGGAACGCACCACGGACGGGATCATCGGGGTCAGCTCGGCGAACAGACCGGACGCCTGCCGCAACAGCCCCCACGCGTTGTCGCCGGACTCGAGCCGCACGACCGCGATCATCAGGTCGATCTCCGCCGGGGTGCGCCCCGCGATCTGCGTCGCGTCGAGTTCGTCCATCACGGTGGCGTTCGCCGCGACCACCGTCGCGATGACATCGGCGGCCGCCAGCAGGGCAGCGTGCACGCCTGCCATGGCCTCGGTGCTCGCGCGGGCGCGATCGAGGTCGGCGTCGAGCGCCGCCAGCGCCGAGTCGGCCGCGACGCCCTCCCACCCGGCCGCGAGGCCGAGGATCAGCTGTTGCTGCGCGTCGCACTGCGCGCGCATCGTGTCGACCGCGGCCCCGACGACGTCCGCGTCCGCGCGCAGCGCCGCGAGATCGCTCACGGCGAGTCCGAAATACCGCTCGCTGAGCTGGTCGTAGTCGATCGTCGGCTCGGTCACGGACCCCAGCCTCGGCAGGAACCGGGCGAAGTACGCCAGTTCGTCCGAAGCGGCCGGATTCACCGGTCCGCCCCGCCGACGGTCCCGGCGTTCTCCCTTTCCTGCCACGCATACGCGGCGATCGCCGCATCCAGCCGGTGCGCGTTCGACCTCGTCGCCTCCGCCCAGGCCAGCACGGGACCGGCGAGCCGTTCGTCACGGCTCCGCAACGCCGCCGCCGCCGCGTCCAGCGCTGCCGCGGAGGTGACGAACCCCGCCGTGACGGTTCGCAGCGCCGCCACGTCCAGTTCGAAACGCTCCCCCACCACGACTCCCCCCGCCGGATACACCTGTCAGGAGTACAGACGCAGCCGGTGCCCGTTCGGTTCCCTCCGGTGACCTAGAAGGCCTCTTCCTCCAGCTCCATGATCTCGTTGTCGATCGACTCGAGGATCACCTTCGTCGCGGCCAGGTGCGGCAGGACATTCTTGGCGAAGAACGACGCGACCGCGACCTTGCCGCGATAGAACGACCGATCCTTGGCCGGTGCGCCACCGTCGAGGGCGGTCAGCGCCACCTCGGCCTGAGCCAGCAGACGCCACGCGATGAGCAGGTCTCCCACGGCGTACAGGAAGCGCACCGAGCCGAGTCCGACCTTGTACAGCTCGGACGGCTGCTGCTGAGAGGCCATCAGGTAGCCGGTCAGGATCCCCGCCATCTCCTGCACGTCGGTCAGTGCGGTCTCGAGCAGCGCCCGTTCGGTCTTGAGGCGGCCGTTGCCCGCGGCGCTGTCGATGAACTGGCGCACCTGACCCGCCACGTGGGCGAGCGCGACCCCACGGTCGCGGGCAATCTTCCGGAAGAAGAAGTCCTGTGCCTGGATCGCCGTGGTGCCCTCGTAGAGGGTGTCGATCTTGGCATCGCGGATGTACTGCTCGATCGGGTAGTCCTGCAGGTAGCCGGAACCACCGAGGGTCTGCAGGCTCTCGGTGAGCAACTCGTAGGCCCGCTCGGAGCCGACGCCTTTGACGATCGGCAGCAGCAGATCGTTCACCCGCTCGGCGAGCTCGGCGTCGGCACCGGACACCAACTCGGCGACATCGGCGTTCTGATGCGCCGCGGTGTAGAGATACACCGCGCGCAGGCCCTCCGCGTACGCCTTCTGCATCGCCAGGCTGCGGCGCACGTCGGGATGGTGGGTGATGGTCACCCGGGGCGCGGACTTGTCCGTCATCTCGGTGAGGTCCGCGCCCTGCACGCGCTCCCTGGCGTAGGCCAAGGCGTTCAGGTATCCGGTCGACAGCGTCCCGGCAGCCTTGGTGCCCACCATCATTCGAGCGTTCTCGATCACCTGGAACATCTGGGCGATGCCATTGTGTACCTCGCCGACGAGCCAGCCGACGGCCGGTACATCGGTGGCTCCGAAGGTCAGCTCGCACGTGGGTGAGGACTTGATGCCCATCTTGTGCTCGACACCGGTGACGTACACGCCGTTGCGATCGCCGAGTTCGAGGGTGTCCGGATCGAAATGGACCTTCGGGACGTAGAACAGGCTCAGGCCCTTCGTCCCCGGGCCCGCACCCTCGGGACGGGCCAGCACCAGGTGGAACAGGTTCTCGGCGGTGTCCCCGACGTCGCCGCCCGAGATGAACCGCTTGACGCCCTCGATGTGCCAGGTGCCGTCGGTCTGCTGGATCGCCTTCGTGCGGCCCGCACCGACGTCAGACCCGGCGTCCGGTTCGGTCAGCACCATGGTGCCCGCCCACCCACGCTCGAATCCGGCCTTGGCCCAGTGCTTCTGCTGTTCGGTCCCGACGGTGTAGAGCACGCTGGCCATCAACGGCCCCATGTTGAAGAAGCTCGCCGACCCGTTCGCGGCGACCAGCATCTCGCCGATCGCCCAGACCAGGGGGGCCGGAGCGGGCACACCGCCCATGCCCTCGGGCAGGCCGAGGCGTGACCACCCGGCCTCGTTCACCGCCTCGACGGTCTTGCGCAGTGAATCGGGGACGACGATCGCGTGGTTCTGGGCGTCGAACTCGACGGGATGGCGATCCGCGTCGACGAAGGACGCGGCGACCGGCCCCTCTGCCAGCCTCGCGACCTCCGCGAGGATGTTGCGCACGGTGTCGGCGTCGAGGTCGCCGTAGGCACCACCGTCGAGCAGCTTTCCGATCCCGAGCACCTCGAACAGGTTGAACTCAATATCGCGCACGTTGCTCTTGTAGTGACCCATCTCGCCGAACCCTCCCTAGTCGTCGATTCGCAAAGAAGCCTGCCCGACAAGAGATTCAGTACGCAACCGTAGGTAGCGGGACGCCCGCTCAGAACTCGCTCTTCGGGATGAAGATCCACATCGCCAAGTAGATGAGGAACTGCGGGCCCGGCAGCAGACAGGAGGCGACGAAGAGCGCTCGCACCAGCCACGGCTTCCAGCCGAGGTACTGGGCGAGGCCGGCGCAGACGCCGCCGAAGATGTTCCCGGTGCGGGCACGGGTCAGGCGACGGCTGGTGGTCTGGGTGGTCATGGTGCTCCCTTTCGTCGGACGGTGCAGCGACTCGCTGCGTTGTCCTCCACTATTCGGGAGTCGATGTCCTCACCGCATCGCGCTGAGGGTTGATTTCGGCATCGGGGTATCCCCTTGGAGGATGAGTCGAAACCCCTGGCCGGTTCGGGGTTCACCCCTAGTCCGCGACCACGGACGCCGCGCCCTAGACCGAGGCGACACGGTCCGCGAGCCCATCGGCCAGCTTCTGCGCGATCTCGATCTCGGTGGCCTCGACCATCACCCGCACCAGCTGCTCGGTGCCGGACGGGCGGAGCAGCACGCGGCCGGCCTCGCCGAGCATCGCCTCGGCCTCGGCAACCGCCTCGAGCACTGCGGGCGCGCAGGCGACCGCGGCCTTGTCGGTGACCTGGACGTTGACGAGCACCTGCGGCAGCGTGCGCATCACCGCGGCCAGCTCACGCAGCGACTTGCCGGTCTGGGCCATCCGGCCCATCAGCCTGAGCCCGGTGAGGACGCCGTCGCCGGTGGTCCCGAAGCCGGGCAGCACCACGTGTCCCGACTGCTCGCCGCCGAGGCTGAACGAACCGTTGCGCAGCTCCTCGAGGACGTACCGGTCGCCGACCGCCGTCGTGCGGACCTCGATACCCGCCTCACGCATCGCGATGTGCAGGCCGAGGTTGCTCATCACCGTCGCGACCAGGGTGTTCTGGGCCAGTTCGCCGGACTCGCGCATCGCGAGGGCGAGCACGCTCATGATCGCGTCACCGTCGACCACGGAGCCGGTGGCGTCGACGGCCAGGCACCTGTCCGCGTCCCCGTCGTGCGCGATGCCCAGGTCAGCGCCGTGTGCGAGCACCGCGGCCTGCAGCTCTTCGAGGTGGGTGGAACCGCAGCCGTCGTTGATGTTGAGGCCGTCGGGATCGGCGTGGATGGCGATGACCCGCGCGCCCGCCGCCCGGTAGGCCTCCGGGCCCACCGTCGAGGCGGCGCCGTTCGCGCAGTCCACCACCACGGTCAGCCCGTCGACACGGTGGGTGGTGGCGCGAGTGAGGTTCTCGAGGTACCGCTCGGCCGCGTCGGTCGCGGTGCGGACGCGACCGATGCCGGCGCCGGTCGGCCGCGGGATCAGGTCGCGGTCGGCGATGGCGGCCTCGATGCGGTCTTCCGACTCGTCGTCGAGCTTGTGACCGCCCGCCGCGAAGATCTTGATGCCGTTGTCCGGCATGGGGTTGTGCGAGGCGGAGATCATCACGCCGAGCGCGGCGTCGTAGGCGCCGGTGAGGAAGGCGACGGCAGGAGTGGGCAGCACGCCGACGTTGATGACGTCGACGCCCGCCGCGGTGAGCCCGGCGGTGACGGCCGCCTCGAGCATCTCACCGCTCGCGCGGGGGTCCCGTCCGAGGACGGCGATCGGTCGGGGCGCGCCCCGCTCGGAGAGCGCCAGCACAGAGGCTGCCGCCCCCGCGATCCGCAGCGCCAACTCGGCGTCGAGCTCCGCATTCGCCAAGCCGCGCACGCCGTCCGTACCGAACATCCGACCCATGTAAACAGACCCCTCTGTCTTTGCTACGACAAGAGCAGGCGTCCGGTACTGCTGGACGCCTGCTCTTGTTGGTGAACAGGTGCCGATGCCGACCCTCGGGGCCGGCATCGGCGACACATCAGCGCTTGGAGTACTGAGATGCCTTACGGGCCTTCTTCAGGCCGTACTTCTTGCGCTCGACGGCGCGGGCGTCACGGGTGAGGAAGCCGGCGCTCTTGAGGGCCGGGCGATCCTCGGGGGTGACCTCGATCAGGGCGCGGGCGATGGCCAGACGCAGGGCGCCTGCCTGTCCGGACGGTCCGCCGCCGTGCAGGAGGGCAACGATGTCGAAGGACTCGGTGCGCTCCACGGTGACGAGCGGGGCCTTGATGAGCTGCTGGTGCACCTTGTTGGGGAAGTAATCCTCCATGGTGCGGCCGTTGAGCTTGAACTCGCCGGTGCCGGGGACCATGCGGACGCGGACGACCGCCTCCTTACGACGGCCGACGGTCTGGATCGGACGATCGATGTAGATCGGGGCTGCGGGGGCGACTGCCGCCTCGGCCTCGAACTCCTCGACGATCTCGGGCTGATCCGCGGAGTCGAACTCCTCCACCACGGTCTCCTCGACAACGACCTCAGCGGTCTCGTTCTGCTCGGTCACTGGGCCACCTGCTTGATCTCGAACGGAACCGGCTGCTGCGCGGCGTGGGGGTGATTCGGGCCTGCGTAGACCTTCAGCTTGCCGGCGATGGCGCTGCCGAGCTTGTTCTTCGGGAGCATGCCGACGACGGCCTTCTCCACGAGGCGGTCGGGGGTCCGCTCGAGGACCTCGCCGACGGTGCGGGACCGCAGGCCACCCGGGTATCCGGAGTGGTTGTACAGGAGCTTGCCGTCGCGCTTGTTGCCGCTGATCGCGACCTTGTCGGCGTTGATGATGACGACGAAGTCGCCGCCGTCAACGTGCGGTGCAAAGGTGGGCTTGTGCTTGCCGCGGAGCAGGTTCGCTGCCTGCACGGCAAGTCGGCCGAGCACCACGTCAGTGGCGTCGATGACGTGCCACGTGCGGGTCACATCTCCGGCCTTCGGGGTGTACGTAGACACAGAACTTCCTCGTCATATCGTGTAGCTGCTGGCCACAGCGTGTGGTCCGGATGATCTCGGCGGCCAGTGGAGACCCGAGAACCCGCACTACAACGGGCACGTGAGTGCCGCGCCGTACCGCACGCCGACGTAGAACCATACCGCGCAGGTCAGGGCCTGGTCAAAGTCGGTCCCGGTGGCTCACCGATCCCGTGGCTCACCGCTGGCCGAGCGCGTCCGCCAGCTGCTCGACCGCCCAGGTGATCTCGTCGCGCTCGATGACGAGCGGCGGCGCCATCCGGATGGTCCCCTCGTGCGCGTCCTTCGCGAGTACCCGGCGGGCGAGCAAACGCTCGCAGACGACCCGGGCGCCCGGCTGACCGGCCGCCAGCTGCACGCCTGCCCACAACCCGCGCCCGCGGACCTCCGAGACCTGTTCCTGCGGCAGCTGCCCGAGCAGATCGTGCAGATGGGCGCCCAGTTCGCGGCTGCGCTGCTGGAACTCCCCCGTCTCCAGCAGCCGGACCACCTCGCTGCCGACCGCGCAGGCGAGCGGGTTCCCGCCGAAGGTGCTGCCGTGCTGACCGGGGCGGATCACCTCCATCACCGACCGGTCCGCCACCACGGCGGAGACCGGGATCAGCCCACCACCGAGCGCCTTCCCGAGGATGTAGACGTCGGGGACGACGTTCTCGTGATCGCAGGCGAAGGTGTCGCCGGTCCGGCCGAGACCGCTCTGGATCTCATCCGCGAGCATGAGGATCGAGTGCTCGTCGCACAGCGCCCGGACCGCGGCGAGGTAGCCGTCGGGCGGGACCAGCACACCTGCCTCGCCCTGGATCGGCTCGATCAGGACGGCCACGGTGTTCGGGGTGACCGCGGCCGCGAGCGCGTCGAGGTCGCCGTAGTCGACGGTGAGGAAACCGGGTGCGTACGGGCCGAAGCCGTCGTGCGCATCGGGGTCGGTGGAGAACCCGACGATGGTGATGGTCCGGCCGTGGAAGTTCCCGGCGAAGGTGATG
>Ga0105243_10001634_pt1 | contig 19472 bp, 19 predicted proteins | sample KBSM34metaG_FD_81525 | JGI IMG/M metagenome (GOLD analysis project Ga0105243, IMG submission 81525) | Miscanthus rhizosphere microbial communities from Kellogg Biological Station, Michigan, USA - KBS M3-4 metaG | ecosystem: Host-associated > Plants > Roots > Rhizosphere > Soil | place... | reverse complement strand
CTCGTTTAACAAGAGCTCAATTATCAGCTAAGAATAATGCCTATGACACCGCTCAAAACGGTGCACTTGCATTTGTAACGACTCTAGATGGTACTGCCGCTGGTAAAACAGCCAACGTATCTGCTACAGGTTTCTATTATTATGACGCTCCTAACTCTGTATGGAAGAGTGTAGGTGGTGGATCATCTACTCCAAATTTTCAGATTCAAAAAGGTAGACTCCATTCAGTGAATGGTCCTATTGTTTGGGCTGCTGATGATTATTCAGTGGTTGCAACTGCAATGGGAGGAACTAGTCAGCTATTATTACCAAATGCAACTACTCTTCCTTTAAACTCTGTAAGATGTGTATCTGCTAACGGTCCTGGAAACATTGGATGGGATGCAGCAGCTGTAACAGGAACTACAAGACCTATTAATAACTTACCAAGTACAATTACTTCTGCAGGATCTTTCTGTTTTATCGTAGTTGATCAAGCTGGTGTAAACGTTTGGGGTATCCTTTCAGGAAGATAATAGAATTTAGTTGTAATTTTAATTTAAAACAAAATGAAAAAAATAATATTTGCGCTATTTGTAGCTACAGGTACATTTGCAAGTGCTCAGGTTTTATCCAACGGTGTTGTTGCTAACCAGTTCCCAAATGAAAATATCTTTTTAGATGCTTCTACAAATAATAATGGTACGGTTAATGACGGAAAAGGATTATTATTCCCATCAACAGATTTAACGCAGTTTACTTTTAAAACAGCTAGTTTAGATGGAATCAACTTCCCATCAGCTTATGATGGTATGGTAGTTTACAATACTGCTACTGGTAATACCGTTACTGGTAATGGAGTAGTAACTGCTGTAACTCCTGGTTTTTACTATTTCTCTAACCCGGGGCAGTCTACGGATGTTACTCCAGGGAGATGGTTACCACTAGGATCTAATGCTAATGCTGGGAAACTAAACATCCTTACAACAGAAACAATTACCAATACTTCAGTAAATAATAAGCAAGTATATGCTGTTAAAGGTTCATTTGCAGCTACTGGTACTTCTACAGCTGTAAATATCCCTGCTCCTGCAGGAATGACTGCTATGTACGGAATTACGATCTACAAAGCTGGAACCAATACAGTATATGACAGAAGTTTATACTCTTATACTGTAGCTACTTCTGCTGGAAATGCAATTACTGGATCTCCTAGTATGTCTGTAGTTTATCCTGCTGATACATATGAATATGTATTAGAATATTTGAAGAATTAATAAGTATTCAATTACACATAATAAAAACCAATGAGTCTTCTCATTGGTTTTTTTAATTATAGCAGTAGTGTAATTGAATTACATTCGCAGGCTATAAACATCTTAAAAGATTATCTTTGGGATTGAGATACAAAAAATGTAGACTAAGTGAAATTTAGCTAGTTACAGGATGTTATATTGTTGAGTAATCAGAATTTGGGATAAGAATAGATAAAACAATAGGATATTCTTCACAATTTTTGATATTCATCTGTTTTTGGATATAAGGAGTTGGAAATATATTCATATTTAAAATGAATAATGGGTTTAAATTTTTTTATTAGGTCTTCTTTTGCTTGTTAAAATAACTTTTAAAGATGAAGCTTTATAACTGGAAACAACCTTTATTACAAATTTTTCTTTTCCCTTTAATCTTAAAACTTTTGTTTCTTTAGAACAGATTTTAATTTTAAAATGAGAATTGTTTATTTTCCAACATGTTGATTTACAGTGGTTTGCATTAGCTGTTTTTTACAATTATGCATGAATTAGTTAATTATATTAACTTTTAAGCTCTTTTTTTAACACTTTTTAACAGTGTATCCTAAAACGCCTATCCATAGGGGCTTACAAGGACGTTTAACATATGTTTTTGTTTTTATTAACGGTTTTTAACATTCTGACTGTGGACTTTAAAAGATTCCTGATACATTTGCTCCGTCAAAACCAATAAAAGTTCAACATGATGAAAAGATTCATTCTCGTAATCATAATGATGATTTCAACTTTAGGTGTTTATTCTTTTACGAATAATGCCTTAGATGCGAAAAAAACAAGTTATGCATCGTACTACCACGATAAATTTAACGGTAGAAAAACCGCTAGCGGTGAAATTTTTGATAACTCAAAGTTCACAGCAGCAAACAGAACGCTTCCATTCGGAACAAACGTTAAGGTAACGAACCTTAAAAATGGTAAAGAGGTAATAGTGAGAATTAATGACAGAGGGCCTTACCATTCATCAAGATCTTTAGATATGTCTAAAGCAGCGTTCGATGAGATCGGAAATATCAGTCATGGTACCATTCCGGTTGAATATGAAATTGTCGATTAAATTTATGATTTAAATTAAAAAAAAGCCAGCTTTTAAAGCTGGCTTTTTGTATGATCATAGTAGAACTTATCAGACATCTAATTCCAATAAAGCCGGACAGTGGTCAGAATGTACTGCTTCTTTTAAGATAACGGCTCTGTTAAGCTTGTCTTTTAAACTATATGAAGTAAAGTTGTAATCTAATCTCCATCCTTTATTATTTGCCTGGGAATTTTGTCGGTAGCTCCACCAGGTATAATTGTCAGGATCACTATTGAAAAACCTGAAGCTGTCAATCAATTCACATTCGTTGATGAAATTGGTCATCCACTCTCTTTCCATAGGAAGAAACCCTGAAACATTTTTTAAACGGATAGGATCGTGTATATCGATGGCTTCATGACAAATATTGAAATCACCGGATATAATAAGATTGGGAATTTCTTTTTTAAGATTTTTGATGTATTCTAAAAAGTCATGGCAGAACTGCATCTTAAAATCTAATCTTTCAATATTGGAAGCCGAAGGAACATATACGGAAATAGCTGAAAATCCGTCAAAATCAGCACGGATGATTCTGCCTTCATTATCATAGCTTTCAATACCGCAACCATACTCTACATGATTAGGCTTTATTTTTGAGGCTATTCCAACCCCACTATAGCCCTTTCTTACTGCCGAGTGCCAATAACTGTGATATCCTGATTTTTCAAGACTTTCGATGTCTATCTGATCGTTTCCTGCTTTGCTTTCCTGGATACAGATAATATCGGGGTCAGCAATCTTCAACCAGCCTAAAAAATCTTTTGTGAATGCGGCCCTGATTCCATTGACGTTGTATGTAATTAATTTCATTAGTCTTTTATAAAGAATTTAAAGTTTTCATTGTATTTTGAAGGAATAAACTCGATGATTTCATAATCTGCTATCTGATGAACATGAAAAGGATCTTCGCTGATGATCTTTTCCGTTTCCTGTTTAGAGATCGTATTGGCAATAATGATGCCTCCGGTTCTCGGTTCCTTTCTTCCCGAAGTAATGAATAGTCCGGAATCATAATACCTTTGAAGAAAAAGATTATGCTCAGGAATATAACGCTCTACATTTTCAAGAGACGTTTTATAGGTAAGTGAAATAATAAACATACTGTATTTTTTACGAAGATATAAACTCTTTCAGACTATAAAAAAAGAAGCGGAAAAAATCAATTGATTTTTTCCGCTTTTAATTTCAAAATGAAATATTACTTTGGCTCTAAAACGCTAATTGGAATAATACACTCTTCAAGTGAAATTCCTCCATGCTGGTAGGTCTCTTTATAGTAATTTACAAAATGGTTGTAATTTTTAGGATAAGCAAGGAATATATTGTTTTTGGCAAAAATATACTTTGAACTCAGGTTTCCTTTTGGTAAGAAAAGCTTTTCGGGGTTAGTAATTGCCCATACATCACTGCTGTCATACGTTAAGCTCTTTCCTGTTTTATAACGGATATTAGTTGAGGTCTCTCTGTCGCCAACAACCTTGCTTGGTTTTTTTACATATACTGTTCCGTGATCGGTGGTAATAACCAATTTATATCCGCTTTCTGCTGCTGCCTTAATGATCTTCAGGAGTGAAGAGTTTTCAAACCAGTTGAAAGTAAGAGAACGGAAAGTTTTATCGTCACGGATAAGCTGATCTACAATGTGGTTGTCTGTTTTGGCATGCGAAAGGATATCAATAAAGTTATAAACAATAACTAGCAGGTCATTGTTTTTATGCTGGTTGAAATCATCATAGATTTTTCTTTCAAAATCTGCATTCAATACTTTAAGATATTTCATAGACTTAGAACCAAGTCCGATTCTTTTCATCTGGTCTTCAAGGAAATCACGCTCAAACTCATTCTTATTACCTTCTTCATTGTCATTGAACCACTTGTCCGGGAAACGTTTTTCAATTTCTGACGGCATCAGACCCGCAAAAAAAGAATTTCTTGCATACTGTGTGGCGGTTGGTAGAATACTGTAATAGTAATCTTCGGAAATTTTATTGTAGTATTTTGTAAATAACGGTTCTACAACTTTCCATTGGTCGTAACGAAGATTATCAACCATCAGAAGAAGTACTTTTTCTTTTTCTACTTCCGGTTTTACCTTTTCCTTGAAAAGAGTATGGCTCATCAGAGGTTTATCCGAGTCAACAAGCCAGTCTTCATAATTTTTTTCGATAAATTTTGCAAACTGAATATTAGCCTCTTCTTTTTGCGACTGCAAAAGATCAGCAAATTCATTATCCGCTACTTTATCAAATTTAATCTCCCAGCTAAGGATCTTTTTATAGTACTCTGCCCATTCCTGATACGTTCTCAAATAAGAAAGTTCCATAGAAAGGTTTCTGAACTCTTGTTGGTACTGCAGAATTGTTTTCTGTTCCACCAGATTATCCTCCTGAAGATTTTTCTTCAATGAAAGCAAAATCTGGTTAGGATTTACAGGCTTTAAAATGTAATCGGCAATTTGAGACCCGATAGCCTCTTCCATGATGTGTTCTTCTTCACTTTTAGTCACCATAACAATTTTCAGGGAATTATCTTTTTCCTTGATCATAGGAATGGCTTCCAATCCGGAAATACCGGGCATATTTTCATCAATTAATGTTAATGCAAATTTCTCTGAATCCATAAGCTCCAATGCCTCGTTCACATTATTAACGGGGGTTACCTGGTAGCCCTTTTTTTCTAAAAATACGATATGAGGTTTAAGTAAATCTATTTCATCATCTATCCATAATATCTTTTCTGACATAATTTATTTTTTACATGATTATTCTATCAAAATGTTGACCAAATCCGTTTAAAATCTCACAAAATGAGCAGATTAAAAGTTAAATATTAGTTAAATGAAAACAATGGCCAAACTTCTCTGTTTTCATTTCATTTATTCTTTGGTTTCTATATAACGTAAAGCCCTTTGCAATACCTCATCAATTCCATTTTTTATACCCTCTACACTAGGTTTTACTATAATATCGGGAATGATACCGATTCTTTGGGTCTCCCTGCCATCGGGATAATATGCTCCAAGCCCTGTAAAGCAGGTGTCGAGGTCCGCAATCTTAAATCTGATAATATCTCCGTTAGCTCCTGAAGTATTGCTCCCGATTACTTTAGCATTAGGATGCTGCTTAAACATCATGGTCGTTGTTTCTGCCTGGCTTTGGGTATTTTCGTCTACCAAGACAACGACATTCCCTTTGTAATACTTTTTGTTTTTTCTTCCGATACTGTTTTTTTTACTGTAAAACTTACCGGGATAATTGGTTTCAGGAAAGTTAAATTGATAATAAACAGCCGATTTTGGAAGTAAAATACGGCTTAAAGGGATAATGGTCTGCTTAGGATAATTTCTAAGATCAAAAATAATAGAGGTGGCAGATTCTAAGTTTCTGTACATCTCATCCAAATCTTCTCTTTCAATAACCCCCATATTAACGTAGCCGATACTTTTTTTATTATCTATGAATGTCCACTTTTGGGGAACGGCAGTCGTTTCATAAGTGAGATCTTTTACAAAATATGTTTTTGCTGTGATAGGTAAATTTTGCCCATCTCTTTCAACTTTTACAGAGATTGAATCTCTGTTAGTAAAAAGGAGGAGTTTTTTTACTTTTCTTATTTTTCCCCAGGAATTGGACGCGGGAATAAATTTTCCAAGATCATTAACCATCTGGGGAATGGTTTTACCATTAATATCATAAATCACATCTCCTATACGTAAAGGTATTTCTTCATTGAATCGGGTGGTATTTACTTTGGTAATTACCAGTTTTCCTTCTGCATATGAATATTCTACGGGTATTTTTCTATTCCCGAACTGATGAAGGCTGATCAGCGTTGAAAACAGAAATGCATGGGAGTCATCTGTTTTGGTTACCAATTCAGCTAAGGCCAGGTGATAATTTTCATCATTATTTATATGAAGAAATGTTGGAATCATTTCTGACAAAACATCACCCCAGTTTTGATCTGTTTCATATTTATAAGGGAAAAAATACTCCACGTAATTCCAGTATCTGAAAAGTTCCAATAATGCGATTTCTTTGGAAGTAAATTTTGAACCATAAGAATTTTCATTTCTGAAATATATTTTCCTTCCCCCTTTTCCTAAATAATGGTTGTCTCCTGTATTCCGGTTATTTTCTATATAATGAAGGGTCTGGGCTGTTTGTTCAGTAAATATATTGGGATTGTCAATCCATTTCAGGTCAAAATTATTCAGAAAATAAACCTTGTCATCCTCTTTTAGACATGATTTACATTCATCTACTTTTCCAAGACTTTCGATCCATTCAGAATATAAGAGGTTGAGCTCTGTTTTGTCATGAATCTTTTCAAGGTCATTGATCTTATGAAGAAGTTGCTGATCCCAATCCAATTTCCCTTTTGCCACATTGGGATGATAATATTTTAAAAACCCCCAAACTCTGCAGAGTGATTCCAGTTTTTGGTTTTCTGATAAAACCTGTGCGGAAAAGTGTAAACTTAAAAATACAAAAAGGAAAAGTGAGAGCTTTCTCATTAAAGGCTATTGTGTTTTCATTCAAAGATAAATCTTTAATATTACAGTTACAAAAGATTTTTTAAAAATAAAATGGCCTTTAAAAATCTTAAAATTTTCCGGCATGAAGTTGAAAGCTGTTCGTAAAATAGGGAGGTACCCATATATATGTAAGATCTTTAATAGTAAATTAATCAGACCTAAAATTTAAAATCCCTAACTTTGTTTACTAATATTGACGTTTCAATGCAGAATAAGCTTAAAATCATCAACGATCCCGTTCACGGATTTATCAAAATACCCCACGAAATTTTATTTGATATCATTGAACATCCTTATTTTCAAAGATTGAGGAGGATTGGACAAACAGGTCTGCTGAACCTGATTTTTCCGGGAGCAACCCATACCAGGTTTCATCATGCTTTGGGAGCAATGCACCTGATGTTTACAGCATTGGAAACCTTAAAACAGAAAGGCATTAAAATTTCTGAAGAAGAAGAAAAGGGAGCTATGCTGGCCATTTTGATGCATGATATTGGTCATGGTCCATTTTCTCATGCATTGGAAAGTATGCTGATGGACGACTGGCATCATGAAAACCTTTCATTGTTGCTGATGAACGAGCTTAATGACGAGTTTGACGGACAGCTTTCAATGGCTATTGAAATGTTTCAGGGAAAATATCATAGAAAATTTTTTAATCAGCTGATTTCCTCTCAGCTGGATGTTGACCGTCTGGACTATCTGAAAAGAGATAGCTTTTTTACGGGAGTATCAGAGGGGAATATTAATACCCAGAGGATTATTTCTATGATGAATGTTTGTGAAGAAGGAGAATTGGTGATAGATGCCAAAGGAATCTATTCTATCGAAAACTTTCTGACAGCCAGAATGTTTATGTACTGGCAGGTATATTATCATAAAACCTCAGCCTTAGCCGAATTTCTTTTGGTGAAAATTTTGGAACGGGCAAAATATCTGATTTCTCAGGGGATTGAACTTCCTGCAACGGATAATCTGAAATACTTTTTATACCGTGAAAAAAGCTCAGCTTCAGATGAAGATATAGAAAGATTTACACAGCTTGATGATAATGATGTGATTCAGGCGATGAAAGAATGGCAGAATTCTGATGATTTTGTGTTGTCATATTGGTGTAAATGTGTGATTCAGAGAAACCTTCCCAAAACAATCATTTCATCACAGTCTTTTGATCAGGAAATTATTGAAGAAAAAATAAAAAATACCAATGAATTTTTCGGAATCGATAACGGAAAAGAATTGGTACATGAAATCAAGAGAAAACTTGTTCCTTACAACAGAGAAAAGCAACCCATTTTTCTATTACAGAAAAATGGAAAAAAAACAAGGCTTCATGAGTCAGAAGATCAGCTTTTATCGGGGTTAATGGTCAATAAGACCACAAGACATATCCTTATGTTTCCCCGAGATATTTCCAGGTTAGATTCTTAAAGGAATATTAAAATTTAAGATCTGAAACCAAAAAATGTTTGCAAATTCTAGAATTTCTTATCTTTGCAGAATATGGAATTTACAGCTTCGCAAATTGCAAGTTTTATTGACGGTAAAATAATAGGTGATGAAACTGCGCTTATTACAGGGGTTTCTCCAATTGAAAATGGAGAATCAGGACATCTTTCTTTTATAGCACAAGATCGGTTTTCTCATTTTTTGGATACCTCCAAATGCTCCGTTATCATTGTTTCTGAGAAACTTATAGTCAAAGATAGTTACAATCCAACCTTAATTGTTGTAAAAGATGCCTATCTTTCATTTCAGGTTCTGATGAATTTATATCAGGAAATGAGAGGAAGAAAAGAAGGCGTGGAGGATGGTTCATCCATTCATGATACAGCTGTAATAGGAGATAAAGCCTATATCGGTGCATTTACTTATGTGTCGGAGAAAGCTAAAATCGGAGATGGCTCACAGATTTATCCACATGTATATATTGGAAAAGGCGTAAAAATTGGTAAAAACTGTAAAATAGACAGTGGTGCCAGAATTTATGACTATTGCATTATTGGAGATAACTGTGTGATTCATTCTAATACAGTAGTAGGAGGTGACGGTTTTGGTTTTCAACCAACCGCTGAAGGATTCAAAAAGATTCCTCAGCTGGGAAATGTTATCATTGAAGATGATGTTGAAATCGGTTCAAACTGTAGTATTGACAGGGCAACAATAGGCTCTACCATTATTGGTAAAGGAACAAAAATTGATAATCTGATTCAGATTGCTCACAATGTGAAAATAGGACAGAATAATGTAATTGCCGCACAAGCCGGTATTGCGGGTTCTACTACAATTGGTGACTGGAATCAAATTGGAGGTCAGGTAGGAATTGTAGGACACATCAAAATCGGAAACCAGGTGAAAATTCAGGCTCAGAGTGGCGTGAATTCTAGTGTTAATGATAAAGAAACATTATATGGTTCACCGGCAATCAGCTATAATGACTATCTGAGAAATTATGTTCATTTCAGAAATTTCACTGAAATAGTAAGCAGAATAAATAATCTTGAGAATAACTCAAAAGATCATACTAATGAGTGATATGCAAAAAACACTTCAGCAAGAGGTTACTCTTTCTGGAATTGGTCTTCACACTGGTAAAGAAGTAAAACTTACCATTAAACCTGCCAAAGAAAACACAGGTTTTGTATTTGTAAGAACAGACTTAGAGGGACATCCTCAGGTAGAAGCAGATGTAAATTATGTTATAGCAACAGAAAGAGGAACTACATTAGAAAAATTAGGGGTAAAAATTACTACATGCGAACATCTTTTAGCAGCCTTAGTAGGTTGTGATATCGATAATGCAATGCTAGAAATGGATGCTTCTGAACCTCCTATTTTAGATGGGTCTTCAAAATATTTTGTTGAAGCAATCGAAAGTGTTGGAGTAGTGGAACAAAACATTGCCAGAGAATATCTGGTAGTAAAAGAAGTTCTTACCTATAGCGATCCGGCTACCGGTTCGGAAATTACAATTATTCCTTCAGATACATACGAAGTAACAACAATGGTAGATTTTGGGACTAAAGTTTTAGGAACTCAAAATGCTACGCTAAAAAATATTTCTGAGTTTAAAGACGAAATATCTTCAGCGAGAACATTCAGTTTCTTACATGAGCTGGAGATGCTTTTAGACCATGGGTTGATCAAAGGAGGAGATATTTCTAATGCTATTGTATACGTAGATAAAGATCTTACACCGGAAACTACAGAAAAATTAAAGAAAGCCTTTGGAAAAGATAATGTTTCTATCAGACCAAACGGTATTCTGGACAATCTGAACTTAAACTATCCAAATGAAGCGGCTAGACACAAATTACTGGATGTAATTGGTGATTTAGCTTTAGCTGGAGTAAAAATAAAAGGTAAGGTTATAGCTAACAAACCTGGCCATTTTGTAAATACACAATTTGCAAAAAAACTAAACCGTCAGTGGAAATTGCAGAAAAAGAAAAACGTTCCGGACTTTGATCTTACAAAAGAGCCGGTATTTGATATCAACGGAATTATGAAGCTTATGCCTCACAGACCTCCGTTCTTATTAATTGATAAAGTTCTTGAACTTTCAGACTCTCACGTAGTAGGATTGAAAAATGTAACCATGAATGAACCTTTCTTCGTGGGCCATTTTCCTAAAGAACCTGTAATGCCGGGAGTACTTCAGGTGGAAGCTTTAGCACAGACAGGAGGTATTCTTGTACTGGCAAGTGTTCCGGATCCTGAAAACTATTCTACATACTTTATTAAAATTGATAAAGTAAAGTTCAAAAGAAAAGTAGTTCCTGGAGATACTATTATTTTCAAAATTGAACTGATAGAACCTATCAGAAGAGGTATTGTTCACATGCAGGGATATGGATATGTGGGAGATACAGTGGCAGTAGAAGCAGAGCTTATGGCTCAAGTTGCAAAAAATAAAGTTGATTAAATGATTCATCAATTAGCAGCCGTAGATAAACGTGCGAAAATCAGCAAAAATGTAATTGTAGAACCTTTTACTACAATTGCGGGGGACGTAGAAATTGGAGAAGGAACATGGATTGGTCCTAACGTTACCATCATGGAAGGTGCAAGAATTGGAAAAGATTGTAAAATCTTTCCCGGAACTGTAATTTCTGCAATCCCTCAGGACTTGAAGTTCGATGGGGAAGATACACAAACAATTATTGGAGATAATACAACGTTAAGAGAATGTGTGACTATAAACAGAGGAACTAAAGCTCTTGGATTTACAAAGGTAGGCAGCAATTGCCTTATCATGGCTACTTCCCATGTTGCTCATGACTGTATTATTGGAGATAATGTGATTATTGCCAATGGATGCGGTATTGCAGGACATGTTGAAATTGGAGATTTTACTGTAATGGGAGGTCTTTCAGCAGTTCAACAGTTCGGTAAGATCGGAAAACATACTATGATTTCAGGGGGATCACTGATCAGAAAAGATATTCCTCCGTACGTAAAAGTAGCCAGAGACCCTATCTCTTATGCAGGGATTAATTCAGTAGGTCTAAGAAGAAGAGGGTTTTCTAATGAGAAGATCTTCGAAATTCAAAAAATTTACAGAGCTATTTTCCAAATGAAGATGAATGTTTCTCAGGCACTGGCATATATTGAAAAAGAAATGCTTCCTACTGCTGAAAGAGATGAAATCCTACAGTTTATCCAAAACTCACCAAGAGGTATTGTAAAAGGGTACGGAACCAGCAAAGAGAGCAATTAACAAATAAAGCTAAAAAGTAAATTTGTAATTTGCCGGACAGCCCAATAAAAACTAAATAAAAAGAATAATATAATTAATGGCAACAAGTAACGATATCAGAAAAGGACTTTGCATCGAATTTAGCAATGATATTTTCAAAGTAATTGAATTTTTGCACGTAAAGCCAGGAAAAGGTCCTGCTTTCGTGAGAACAAAACTGAAGTCAGTAACCAATGGAAAAGTACTTGATAATACTTTTTCTGCAGGACACAAAATTGATGAAGTAAAGGTAATCACAAGAAAGTTCCAGTATCTGTACGATGATGAGAACGGATTCCACTTCATGAATAATGATGACTTCTCTCAATTATATATCAATAAAGAAATGATCGAGAACTCTCAGTTTATGAAAGCTGGTGAAGAAGTAACGATCATTCTGAAAGAGGCTGATGAAACTCCACTTTCTGCTGAGCTTCCACAATCCGTTTATCTGGACGTTATTGAAGCAGATCCGGGTGTAAAAGGAAACACTGCAACAAATGCCCTTAAAAACGCGATCGTTGAAACAGGAGCAAGAGTAATGGTTCCTTTATTTATTGAGCCGGGAGACAGAATTAAAGTAAGCACTGAAGACGGTAGCTACTTAGAAAGAGTAAAATAATATATACAATTTACATAAATTCGGTTTGCACTAGCATTCCGAATTTTGTTTTATAAGAAAATCTATTGTTATGAGATTCCATTCTCCACAAAAGCTTAGAACAATTGCAGATCTGATAGGAGCAAAATTTGTTGGTCCTGAAGATTTTGAAGTATTGGGTTCCAATGAGATTCATATGGTGAAACCGGGTGAGATCGTTTTTGTGAACCATCCAAAATATTATGATAAAGCATTACAGTCGGCTGCTACCATTATCTTGATCGATAAAGAAGTAGAATGTCCTGAAGGAAAAGCTCTTTTAGTTTCTGATGATCCTTTCAGAGATTTTAATGCAATCAATACTCATTTTACAAGAATATACAATTTCACAGAAGAACTTCATGATGTAGAAATCGGTGAGGGTACAAGAATTCACCCTTCAGCAGTCATTGGAAATAATGTGAAAATTGGTAAAAATACACTGATTTTCCCTAATGTTGTCATTGGCGACAGAACGGAAATAGGAGATCATGTAATCATTCAGTCCAATACAGTGTTGGGAGGTGATGCATTTTATTACAGAAAATTAAATGGAAATTTTGACCGTTTAATTTCAGTGGGAAATGTGGTGATCGAAAATAATGTGGAAATCGGAAATGGCTGTACCATTGATAGAGGTGTTACAGATTCTACCATCATTGGAGAAGGCTCAGTGTTGGATAATCAGATTCAGATAGGGCATGATACCATTATCGGAAAAAAATGTCTGATCGCTTCCCAGGTGGGTATTGCCGGATGTTGTGTTGTTGGAGATGAAGTAACATTATGGGGACAGGTGGGTATCGCCTCAGGCAATAAAATTGAGAGCGGATCTGTACTTTTAGGAAAAACCGGAGTGAATAGAGACCTGGAAAAAGGAACCTATATCGGGATGTTTGCCGAAGACTTCAAAACATATCTGAAAAAAGAAGTAAAACTAAGACGACTTTGATGAAGAGATTATTTGGATTACTTGTTTTTATTTATACCATAGGCTTTGCGCAGAAATCAGAAATTGATTCTAAAATTACTTTTAATAATGATCAAGTTTTGAATGCTAAAATTCCGTTTATAACCAATCTTTTTGATGGAAATCAAATCGATGAAATAACACTTGCGGATAAGACTATAAAGATTTTGGAAGATGGAAAGAAAGTTAAGTATCCTGCTTCTGAAATTAAAAAAATTGAGTTCACTGATCTCAAAAATAAACCGAGAATTTTTGTGTATTTCCCGGCAGAATCTTCAAAAACACTCATAGAAGAGCTGTACAATGGGAATAAAATAAAATGGTTTAGAAGTTATCAGCGCCATGGTTATGATGGATCTACCTTAAGTACAGATATTTTGTATAAAGGAAATGTAAGACAGGTATTGAACATCCTTACGAATAATAGAAAAAGATTAAAGGTTCTGATGGCTGATAAACCAGAATTGGAACCGCTTATTGAGAACATTAATTATAACAGACTTAAGGAGGAAGATTTGATTAATGTGCTGAAAAAATATGATGAATAAAATCAGATTTAAAAATTTTTTTAACGACAAATAATCGTTATTTTTGTCTGACGTATAAACTGAAAATTAATAAATTAAAACAACAATAAAATGTCAATTTTAGTAAACAAAGATTCTAAAGTAATTGTACAAGGATTTACAGGGAACGAAGGTACTTTCCATGCTAGCCAGATGATTGAATACGGAACCAACGTAGTAGGTGGGGTTACTCCAGGAAAAGGAGGTAGCGAGCACTTAGGGAAGCCGGTATTCAATACAGTAGCTGACGCTGTTGAAAAAGCAGGAGCAAACGTAAGTATTATTTTCGTACCACCAGCATTTGCAGCAGATGCTATTATGGAAGCTGCTGAAGCAGGTATTAAGGTAATTGTATGTATTACTGAAGGTATTCCTGTAGCTGATATGGTAAAAGTAAAATCTTACATTGCTGACAGAGACTGCAGATTAATCGGACCAAACTGCCCTGGAATCATTACTTCTGAAGAAGCTAAAATTGGTATTATGCCAGGTTTCGTTTTCAAAAAAGGTAAGGTAGGTATCGTTTCAAAATCAGGTACTCTTACTTATGAAGCTGCTGACCAAGTGGTAAGAGCTGGATACGGAATTTCTACAGCTATCGGTATCGGTGGTGACCCAATCATTGGAACAACTACAAGAGAAGCACTAGAATTATTCATCAATGATCCTGAAACTGAAGCTGTCGTAATGATCGGTGAAATCGGTGGTGGATTAGAAGCTGAAGCTGCAAGATGGTATAAAGCAAGCGGATCTACTAAGCCGGTTGTAGGATTTATCGCTGGACAGACTGCTCCAAAAGGTAGAACAATGGGACACGCTGGTGCAATTGTAGGTGGTGCAGAAGATACAGCTCAGGCAAAAATGGAAATCATGAGAGAAAATGGTATCAACGTTGTTGACTCTCCTGCTGACATCGGTGCAACTGTTGCAAAAATCTTAGGATAATCTTAAACCAAACATATGAAAAAACTTTTATTAGCCTCAGCGCTTACCCTCTCCGCTTTGTCTTTTGCTCAAGTTCAATGGAAAAATACCAGATTTGGTGTTACTGCGGGATTAAATTATTCCAGAGTTGCCAATGCCCATAACCCTTCTGGCCCTAGATACACTTTTCAAGGTGGAGCTTTGGCTTTGATCCCGGTTGGAAAGGCAAACCAATTCTATATACAGCCGGAAGTTCTGTACTATGGTGCAGGAGAAACAGGTAAAGATAAGGATGCAAAAGGAAAAGATGGTTATGATGCTGTATATGGCAACAACTATCTAAGTGTACCTCTTTATTTTAAAGGATATTTTTCAGAATCTGCATCTGAATTCTTTGGAATGATAGGACCAAGATTTAACTTTTTGCTTAACCAGAATGTTAAAAATGTTCCTGCAGACAGACCTTATTACGATCCGGATGTTATTGACCCGGCAAGACCAACAGTCAACGGAAAAGCAAAAAGCTTTAACTGGGGACTAGGACTAGGAGTAGGTTATAGCTTCAAGAGACAGCTGGAAGTAGCCGTTAAATATGATTTAGGTCTTTCAGATACTTATCCTGGTCTTGCAAAAGAAAAAGGAGGTACTGACAAGAAAAAATCTGAACAGGTTTTAGCACTTACCTTAAGCTACATATTCAAATAAAAGTTATTCATCATAACATAAAAAAATCCCGGAATTTATTTCCGGGATTTTTGTTTTATAAATATAAGATAGTCTCTATCCTCTGATCCATTTCCAAAGCTCTTTTAAAGTCGCTTTATTGCCATACATCAATATACCTACACGGTAAATTTTTCCTGCCAGGAATATCATGAAAATGGTTGTTCCCAACAATAATGCAATAGATAATGCAATTTGCCATGCAGGAACTCCAAATGGTATTCTTGCAATCATTGCCACAGGTGAAGTAAACGGAATAATAGATAACCAGAAGCCCAATGGACCATCAGGATTATTCATTAATGAAAAACTTCCGTACATCCCCAGCATCAATGGTAAGACAGCAAATAAAGTAAACTGCTGGGTTTCGGTTTCATTATCAACGGCAGAGCCAATTGCAGCATAAATTGAACTGTAGAAAATATAGCCTAAAAGGAAGAAAACAATAAATACAAAAATAATCAATGGGAAGTTCATTTCCAGTAAGCTATGAGAAATCTGAGTCGCAAGCTGGGCAATGTCCAGTTTATTCATCACCTGTTCATTTCCGCCGGGCATATTTTTCTGGAGTGATGAAAAACCGGTATTTAAAACCAAAGCACCAATCACAGACATGGTAATCCAGATGATAAATTGAGTTAAGGCAACCAATGTCACTCCTAAAATTTTCCCCATCATCAGCTCAAAAGGTTTTACAGAGGAAATGATAATTTCTACGACACGGTTGTTTTTTTCCTCCAGCACGCTTCGCATAACCCTTACCCCATAAATGATAATAAACATAAATGTTACATACATCAGAATCATACTAAGCCCTGTTTTCACGCCGAAAGCAAGATCAGAATCCTCTTTATTGTCATTAGATACATTAATGGTTTTCAGAGTGAAGCTTTTGTCAAGATCATCTAGCTGAACTTCCTGAATGCCTAACTGCTTGATCTTTTCCTTTTTAATAACATTGGAAATATCAGATACGATCTTCTGTTTCGTATCAAGACCTATTTTGCTGTTCACTATTAATCGGCTGCCGCTTTCCAGCTCATCATAATTCTGATTCTTAAGCTCCGGTAAAATCAAGATACCATCCAGAGACTCATTGTCTTTTAAATTATTAACTTTTGCCTTTTCGTCTGCTGCAGAAATAAATTGATAATCCAGTTTATCATTAGATTTGAACTGGTCTCTAAACAATCCGCTTTTATCTACTACCTCGATGACACTGTGAGACTCATTAGCTTTAAACATCAGCCCGATTACTGCTCCAAAAGCAATAATAAGGATAGGAGCCAATAAGGTCAATATGATAAAAGACTTTTTCTTAACCTGAGTAAGAAACTCTCTCTTTGTAATTAAAAAAATATTATTCATAAAATTAAGAATGATTACTTACTGCATTAATAAACACTTCATTCATACTAGGAATTCTTTCGTCGAATGATCTTACCTGGCCTACGTTGACAAGGTCAAGAAGAATATTATTTTGACCGGTTTCATTCTTCAGATCGAATGAGACAAGATTGTTCTCATTTGAAAGATTGAAAATCTCATATCTGTTTTTGAAGTTTTCAAATTGGTCATTGCTAACTTCGGAAAGCGTAACACCAAAAATATTTTTCTTAAACTTTTCTCTTACATCAAAAACCTTTCCGTCAATAATCTTCTTGGAATTGTTGATCAATGCTACATAATCACACATTTCCTCTACACTTTCCATTCTGTGGGTAGAAAGAATAATGGTGGTTCCATTATTTTTGAGATCAATGATCTGATCTTTGATCAAGTTCGCATTCACAGGATCAAAACCGGAGAAAGGCTCATCGAGAATCAAAAGGTGGGGTCTGTGTAAAACAGTGACTACAAACTGAATCTTTTGGGCCATCCCTTTGGAGAGCTCAGAAAGCTTTTTTTTCCACCACTGGTCAATATTGAGTTTTTCAAACCACTTTTTTGCTTCCTGTAAAGCGTCATTTTTGCTCATTCCCTTCAGTTCGGCAAAATAAAGAATCTGATCACCCACACTCATATTTTTATATAAGCCTCTTTCTTCGGGCATATACCCAATATCCCTGATATGATTGGGGTTCAGTTTTTCTCCATTGATGAAGATATCTCCTGAATCTGCCTGGGTAATTTGGTTGATGATACGGATAAAAGATGTTTTTCCAGCTCCGTTGGGGCCTAGAAGCCCATAAATGCTGCCTTGTGGAACGTGGATGCTAAAATCATCCAGTGCGACCTTTTTTCCTGCATTATAGGTCTTTTTAATATGTTCAGCTTTTAACATTAAATTGTTCTTTTACAATTAGTATAAAAAAGTGCTGAAAGTTACGGAAATATTAAACAGAATTGATGTAAAAGAAAAAATCCTGATGATTATCAGGATTCTAATTTATTGTTTTACGATTTGAGTAACTTTTTGCGTGTTGTCACTTAAGATATAACGGATCAGATATTTTCCGGGTTTCAATTTTTCAATATTGATTTCTCCGGAATTCATATTGACAGTATAGCTGGCAACCTGCATACCCAAAATAGAATAAAAAGTCACACTTTTGATTCTTAAAGAAGAATCCTTTGCCTTTATGATAAGGTAATCCTTTGCAGGATTTGGATAGGCAATCATTACTCCATCATCAGCTTTTTGTGAGATGGAACTCGGCTCTTTAAGCTGAGCTTGTAAATTGTTGGAAAATCCAACAAAAGTGCCTACAAATAAAATTAAAAGTAAAAGTTTTTTCATCAAATTTATATTTTCTCGAATATATATAACAAATGTAACAAATTCTACAATCTTGTACAATAGTTTTTTATTGAACTTGTAGTAAATTTGTAGAAACTTATTCAAAAAGTATTCCAAAATGATACATTCAAGAAATAGAAGACTTAGAGTTAATGAATCTATCAGAAGTTTGGTAAGAGAAAATGTGCTTACAACTGATGATTTTGTAATGCCAATCTTCGTAATGGAGGGCGAAAACAAGCAGGAGGCGATCCCGTCGATGCCGGGGATATTTAGGCGGAGTATAGATCTGACCGTAAAAGAATGTAAGGAATTATTTTCTTTGGGAGTAAAAGCTGTCAATCTGTACATGAAAGTGTCAGAAAATCTGAAAGACAATACCGGAAAAGAAGCATGGAATAAAGACGGATTGATGCAGAATACCATTAAGGCGATTAAAGATGCCGTTCCGGGAATGGTAGTTATGCCTGATGTAGCGTTAGATCCTTATTCAATCTATGGTCATGACGGAATCATTGAAAACGGAAAGGTTTTAAATGATGCTACCAATGATGCATTAGCCAGAATGTCTGTATCTCATGCTGAAGCAGGGGCAGACTTAGTGGCACCAAGTGATATGATGGATGGCAGAGTATTGGTCATCCGTGAAGCATTGGAAGAAAGTGGATTTACAGATGTAGGAATTGTAAGCTATGCTGCAAAATATGCAAGTTCTTTCTATGGACCTTTCAGAAGTGCTTTAGACAGCGCACCGAAAGATGATATGGAAATTCCGAAAGACAAAAAAACATATCAGATGGATTTTCATAATTCCCGTGAAGCATTGAATGAAGTCTATAAAGATATTGATGAAGGAGCTGATGTTATCATGATCAAACCGGGACTTCCTTATCTGGATATTGTTTCTAAAGTACGTGAAGCTATAGATCTGCCGATAGCAGTTTATAACGTAAGTGGAGAATATGCTATGGTAAAAGCAGCCGTTCAAAATGGCTGGCTGGATAATGATAAAACTATTATTGAAAGTCTTACCTGTTTTAAAAGAGCCGGAGCAGATATGATCTTTACTTATTTTGCGAAGGAGGCAGCAATGATTCTGAATAAATAAGAAAAAGATACTATAAAAAAACACCTCAACTAGACTGCCCCCAAAAAGTTAGACACTTTTTAGGGGCATTTTTTATGGGACAATCAAAATATAGTTTAGAATTTAAAACAGATTGTGTTGTTAAGGTTTTACAAAGACATCATTCGATTTCCG
>Ga0105243_10001631_pt1 | contig 19479 bp, 9 predicted proteins | sample KBSM34metaG_FD_81525 | JGI IMG/M metagenome (GOLD analysis project Ga0105243, IMG submission 81525) | Miscanthus rhizosphere microbial communities from Kellogg Biological Station, Michigan, USA - KBS M3-4 metaG | ecosystem: Host-associated > Plants > Roots > Rhizosphere > Soil | place: Michigan... | reverse complement strand
TCGCAATCTCAAGCCGGAGCAGCTGCGCCAGCTGGCGGACGAGCTGCGCGCGGAGACGATTTCGGCGGTGGGGACGACCGGCGGCCATCTCGGCTCGGGGCTGGGCGTGGTCGAGCTGACGACCGCGATCCATTATGTGTTCGACACGCCCCATGACCGGCTGATCTGGGACGTCGGGCATCAATGCTATCCGCACAAGATCCTGACCGGGCGGCGCGACCGCATCCGCACGCTGCGCCAGGGCGGCGGCCTGTCGGGGTTCACCAAGCGCAGCGAGAGCGAGTACGATCCGTTCGGCGCGGCGCATTCGTCGACCTCGATCTCGGCGGCGCTGGGCTTTGCCATCGCCAACAAGCTGGCGGGGAGACCCGGCAAGGCGATCGCGGTGATCGGCGACGGCGCGATGTCGGCGGGCATGGCCTATGAGGCGATGAACAATGCCGAAGGGGCCGGCAACCGGCTGGTCGTCATCCTCAACGACAATGACATGTCGATCGCGCCGCCGGTGGGGGGCTTGTCGGCCTATCTCGCGCGGATGGTGAGTTCGAGCGAGTATCTGGGCTTGAGGAGCCTGGCCAAGCGGATCACCGCCAAGGTGTCGCGCCGCGTCCATAATGCCGCGCAAAAGGCCGAGGAACTGACTCGCGGCTGGGTGACCGGCGGCACGCTCTTCGAGGAACTCGGCTTCTATTATGTCGGTCCGATCGACGGCCACAATCTCGACCATCTGATCCCGGTCTTGGAGAATGTCCGCGACAGCGAGCATGGCCCGATCCTGGTCCATGTCGTGACCAAGAAGGGCAAGGGCTATGGTCCGGCCGAGGCGGCGGCGGACAAATATCATGGCGTGCAGAAGTTCGACGTCATCACCGGGGCGCAGGCCAAGGCGCCGCCGGGGCCGCCGGCCTATCAGAACGTCTTCGCCGATCAGCTGATCAAGGATGCGGAACGCGATCCGACCATCGTCGCGATCACTGCGGCGATGCCCTCGGGCACCGGCATCGACCGGTTCGCGAAAGCCTTTCCCGACCGCACCTTCGATGTCGGGATTGCCGAGCAGCATGCGGTGACGTTCGCCGCTGGCCTGGCGGCGCAAGGCATGCGACCGTTCTGCGCGATCTATTCGACGTTCCTGCAGCGCGCTTATGACCAGGTCGTCCATGACGTCGCGATCCAGAACCTGCCGGTCCGCTTCGCGATCGATCGCGCCGGGCTGGTCGGCGCCGATGGTGCGACCCATGCCGGCAGCTTCGACGTCACTTATCTCGCGACCTTGCCCAATTTTATCGTGATGGCCGCCGCCGACGAAGCCGAGCTAGTGCACATGACGCACACCGCGGCGCTCCACGACAGCGGACCGATCGCGGTGCGCTATCCGCGCGGGAACGGGGTTGGTGTAGCGCTCCCCGACATTCCCGAGCGGCTCGAGATCGGCAAGGGCCGCGTCGTGCGCGAGGGCAAGAAGGTGGCGATATTGTCGCTCGGCACGCGATTGCAGGAAGCCTTGAAGGCCGCCGACGCGCTTGACGCCAAGGGGCTGTCGACCACGGTCGCCGACCTGCGGTTCGCCAAGCCGCTCGACGAGGAGCTGATCCGCCGTCTCCTCACCACGCACGAGGTCGCGGTGACGATCGAGGAGGGATCGATCGGCGGTCTTGGCGCGCATGTGCTGACGATGGCGAGTGATATCGGGCTGATCGATGGCGGATTGAAACTCCGCACGATGCGGCTGCCCGATCTCTTCCAGGACCAGGACAAGCCCGAAGTCCAATATGCCCAGGCCGGACTCGATGCCGATGCGATCGTCGACACCGTGCTCAAGGCCCTACGCTATAACGACGCGAGCGTGATCGCGGAGTGCCAGCGCATATGAGACGAGTGTTGTTGGCGCTGCTGGGGTTGCCACTTCTGGCGGCCGCAGGGACGGATGCGCGAGGTGTCCTGACGATCGATGTCGGCAATGTCCGTATCGCCAAGGGCAATGTCCATGTCGACGTCTGTCCCGAGGCGCAATTCCTCAAGGATAATTGTCCCTGGGCGGCGAATGCGCGGGCCAGGCTGGGCGACACTCGCGTGACGGTCGCCAACCTGCCGGCGGGGCGCTACGCGGTGCAGGCCTTTCTCGACGAGAACGGCAATGGTGAGGTCGATCGGGCATTGTTCGGCATCCCGAAGGAGGGCGTCGGCTTCTCGAACGATGCCAAGATCCGCCTCGGCCCGCCCAAATTCGCCGAAGCGGTGTTCGCATTCGACGGCAATGCCGGGACTATCCGATTGAACCTGCGCTATTTCATGGGCGCCAAAGGTCCGTCGGCGCGCTGATCGTGCGATCCCCCGTCACGCCAATCGTCGCGGTTAGCGTCCGCCGCCCCTGGCTGACGGTCATCGTGGTGCTGGTACTCGCCGCGCTGGCGCTGTCGGTCACCCTCGATCGTTTCGCGATGACCACCGACACCGCCGAACTGATCTCTCCCAATGTCGAATGGCGTCAGCGGGAAAGAGCGATGGAGCAGGCGTTTCCGCAATTGCGCGACGTGATGTTGGTGATGGTCGATGGCGACACGCCCGAACTGGCCGAGGACGGCGCCGCCCGGCTTGCCGCTCGGCTGTCATCCGACAAGGCGCATTTCCGACTGGTCACCCGGCCCGATGGAGGCGACTTCCTGGGGCGCGAAGGCCTGTTGTTCGGCTCGGAACAGGATGTGCGCGACACCACCGCCGCGCTGGTCGAAGCGCAGCCGATGCTCGGGCCACTCGCCGCCGACCCCAGCCTGCGCGGCGTGGCCGGCGCCTTGTCGACCATTGCCGATGGAGTGCAGGCGGGCCAGGTCACGTTCGACCGGATCGATAAGCCGGTCCGCGCGCTCGGTGACGCCGCCGACGGCGTGCTCGCCGGCAAGCCGAAGCCTTTTTCATGGCAGAAGCTGTTCGCGAGCGGAAAAGGGGCAATGGCCCCGCCGACGCGGCGGCTGATCCTCGCCCAGCCGGTCTTGGACCATAGCGCGCTGATGTCGGGCGAAGCGGCGAGTGACGCGGTCCGGACGGCCGCCGCCGCGCTCGGCCTCGATGCCGCGCATGGCGTACGAGTGCAGCTCACCGGCGAGGTGCCCCTGGCCGACGAGGAGTTCGGCACGCTCCAGGAGAATATCGGCCTGGTCGGCCTGGTGATGCTCGCAGCGATGCTGCTCACCTTATGGTTCGCGACACGGTCCGTGCGCCTGGTCGCCGCGATCCTGGCGACGATCATGCTCGGCCTCCTTGTCACCATGGCAGCCGGGTTGCTCGCGGTCGGTCGCTTCAATCTGATCTCGGTCGCATTCATCCCGCTGTTCGTCGGGCTGGGGGTGGATTTCGGTATCCAGATCTGTGTCCGCTACAATGCCGAGCGCGCGGCCGGCGCCCCGTCCGATGCGGCGCTTCGCCAGGCTGCGATCGCGCTCGGTGCTCCGCTCACGCTGGCGGCGGGCGCGATCTTCCTGGGTTTCGGCGCGTTCCTGCCGACCGCTTATGTCGGCATTGCCGAGCTCGGCGTGATCGCCGGGCTGGGCATGATCGTCGCGCTGGCGCTGAGCGTCACCTTGCTGCCGGCATTGGTGATGCTGTTTCGCCCCGGACAACCGCGTGGCGACGCCGGATTCGCCGCGCTCGCACCGGTGGACCGATGGCTCGAACGCAAACGCAGCCTCGTGCTGCGGGGATTCGCGATCGCGCTCGTCGCCAGCATCGCCATCCTTCCCTGGGTGACGTTCGACTTCAATCCGCTGCACCTGCGCAATCCCGACGCGCCGGCAATGCGGGCGCTGGCCGATTTGACGCGCGATCCCGACCGCACGCCCAACACGATCGACGTGCTCGCCGCCAATCCGGCGGAGGCGCAGGCGATCGCCGCCAAACTTGCGCGGTTGCCCGAGGTCGCCCGGGTGATCTCGCTCGACAGCTTCGTGCCCGAAGATCAGCAGGCCAAGCTGCCGATCATCCAGGATGCGGCATTATTGCTCGATGTGACGATCAATCCGCTCGATATCGCACCACCGCCGACTGATGCCGATCTGGTCGCATCGCTCTCGCAGGGCGCCGCCAAGCTGCGCGCGGTCGCCCGAGATGGGCAGCAACCTGGCGCGCGCGACGTCCGGCGGCTTGCGATACTGTTCGAGCGCTTAGCCAGAAGCACGCCCGAAAAACGCGCCGAGATGAACGCGGCGGTGTCCCGACCGCTCGACGTGATGCTTGGCCAGGTTCGGCTTGCCTTGCAGGCGACCCCGGTCACCCAGGCCGAGCTGCCCGCCGAGCTTGCTCGTGACTGGGTAACGCCCGACGGGCGCGTGCGGCTGCAGGTCTTTCCCAGCGGCGACGGCAATGACAATCGCGTGATCCGCCGGTTCCGGACCGCTGTTGCCGGCGTGACACCCGCGATATCGGGCTTGCCGGTCGCAACCCAGGCGGCGGCCAATACCGTGGCTGGTGCGTTCGTCCAGGCCGGCGTCCTTGCTTTCCTGTTGGTGAGCGCTTTGCTGTTCGTGGTGCTCCGCAACGTGCGCGAGGTGGCGTTCACGCTTGCGCCGGTCGTGCTGTCGATCTTCTTGACCCTGGGCAGCTGCGTGCTGATCGGCCAGCCGATCAACTTCGCGAACATCATCGCTTTCCCGTTATTGTTCGGGGTGGGTGTGGCTTTCCACATCTATTTCGTGATGGCGTGGCGGGCAGGGGCGACCGGCCTGCTCCAGTCCAGCCTGGCCCGCGCCGTGATGTTCAGCGCGCTCGCCACCGGCACCGCGTTCGGCAGCCTCTGGCTGTCGCATCACCCCGGGACGGCCAGCATGGGCGAAATCCTGATGATCTCGTTGATCTGGACGCTGATCTGCGCGTTGATCTTCGAGCCTGCACTGCTGGGACCGCCCAGGCGCGCATGAATGCGCTAATTTGATCTGGATAGCGGATAGCATACGTGGCGATGCCGGAGATGACCCAGAGGTTCGAAGGAATGCACGTCCGTGCCGTCGTCCGCGATAGTTTGGCCGAAGGTCTCTTCCAGAGCCTGCGCGACCGCGCAATCACTCAGCCCCATAGCGAATCATGGTTGATCGTCGGTCGAGGGGATGTGCTGGCCGCGCCTCATCTCGAAACGGCGTTTGCCTCTGAAGAGGCGTAGGCCCGAAGACTGACGGCTGTGTTCTGGTCCTGCCGACCTCCTGATTGGTCTTGACGCCCGGGTCAGCGACTCCCCCCGTAAACGGGGGATTGAAATCGGACCGCCGGGCGGCGAGGCTGTTCCATCGCATGGACCGCTGCCGCAACGGCCTGGTAGACCCATTGAAGCACGAGTGAACGGGAGACGTGAAAGCGAACGTCGTCATTGTCGAGGACGATCCTCTCGTCGCCGCTCACGTCGAACGTGGTGTGGCGGCGCATGATGGCTTGTCGCTGTTGGCCACGGCGGGCACGCTGGCCGGAGCACGGGCTCTGATCGATCGGAACGTGGACCTGTTCATCCTCGATCTCGGGCTTCCAGATGGAAGCGGGATCGAACTGATCGAGGAAATCCGTGCGCGAGGTGGCCTGGAGCCGAAAATACTCGTCCTGTCGGTACTGGGCGATCAGGATACGGTGCTGGCGGCCGTACTGGCGGGGGCGGATGGCTATCTCCTGAAAGATATCGACAGCCTCGACATCGGCCAGCAAGCTGCCGATGCGTTGACCGGCGGCGCGCCATTGTCGCCCAGCATCGCGGCTTATGTGCTGCGGCACCTGCGCCGGCAACGCGACGACGCGAAACCGGATGATGCCGATCCGCCACTATCGCCACGCGAAATCGAACTGCTGCAGCTGCTGGCACGCGGATACAGTAACCGGCAGGCGGCGGCCGAGCTGGAAATATCGCCGCACACGATCGGCGATCATGTGAAATCGATCTACAGGAAGCTTCGCGTGAGCAATCGGGGCGAGGCGATGGTACGTGCCTTTCGCAGTGGGCTGCTGCGTCTGTGAGCCTGTTGCCCCGGCTGACGGGATGGCGCCGTGCGCTGGCCATCATCCTCGGCGCGCAATTGCTGTTCTGGGGAGCCTATGGGCTCATCGTTGCCGGATTGCAGCCGGCAGGCACGCTGGAGCGCTACCGGTTGCCCGCAGCGCGGGTGCTGCTGGCGTCCGAGCAGGGCAAGTCGAGCGCCTTCGCTGCCGGGCTTTCAGGGCCGGCCCTGCTGCGCATCCCTGGCTGGCAGCCGGTAATCCTGTATCCGGCGCGGGCGAGCCTGTTGACGCGGGACGAAGCGGCGACGGGGATTGGATGGTCGCTCACCTGCCTGGAAAGCTCCTGCCCAAAGGCGGTGACCGCCTATGCAGGGCCTTTTGACCGTATGAACAAGGCGGCCGACTGGGAGAAATTCCAGCGTTTCGACATGGTGTGGCTGGTCGTCGCGACCGAGCTGATGATGGGGGCAGCGCTGCTTGTGCTGTTGCCGGTCAATCGGTTTTCGCGCCTCCAGGGCGTCACCGGCCTGCTGCTCATTCTGGTCGGCATCGACGCCTGGCTCACCACCTTCGGCGCAGAGAGCCTGCCCTATGTCTGGTTTCCGCTGCTGCGCTACGGCACCGAATATCTGATGTTGGCGATGGCGGCGCTTTCCGTGAACGCCTTTGTCGATTGGCGGCCGCGCGAGGCCTGGGCCGCCTGTGGCTGTTTCATCGCCGTCTTCGTCATATTGCTCGCGACCATGATCGCGGGCGCCAACTTCGCGACAATCGTGCCCTGGCTCGATGCAATGACGCTAACCCTGCTGCTCGGATATGGCGTCGTCGCCTTGCTGCGGATGGGGCGAACGGCGCCGGGGCCGGCAATCCGGGTATTGGCGATATTGCTCGTCGCACTTGCCTCGATTGCCTTCGACCTGTTCCTCCTGCCACCGCCCACCGGCTTCGCGCTGCAGGCATCGGTTCTCGCCCCGCCGCTGACGATGTTCGGCATCCTGTTCGAGATCGCGTTGCAGGGGCACCGGCTCAATCAGGAGGCGGAGGAGGCACGCAGCGATCTGGAGCGTCAGGTGCTCGAACAGGACGCCAGCCTGCTGCGCTCGTCGCAATTGCTCCGTCATCAGGAGCGGTTGATCGCGATCGACGCCGAGCGCCAGCGCTTGCTACGCGACATGCATGACGGGGTGGGCGGTGTGCTGACGCACCTTCTTCTCGATGTCCGCGAGAATCGCCTGACCGAGCCAGAAATCGAGCAGGGACTGCAATTCGCGGTCGACGACCTGCGCAATATGGCGAGCGCGATCGACGCGGGCAACGAACCGATCGACGAGGCACTGGCGATGTTCCGGGAACGGATGGCGGGTCGCCTTGCCCGATCGGGCATTGCCATGGACTATCGCTGCATGTTGCCGATCCCCGCGCCGAGTCTCGACGTGCGCCGGCTGCTCAGTCTCTATCGGCTGTTGCAGGAAGGTATCGCCAATGCCGTGCGCCATGCGTCCGCCACCAGGATCGACCTCGCGGTGAAGTTGGGTGACGATGGCGTCATTCTGGTCATTTTGTCGGACGATGGCACGGGATTCGAGCCGACGAGCGCCATCGGCGCGGCCGGCGAAGGGCGGGGCCTTGCGAACATGCGTCGCCGGGCTGACCAGATGGGCGGGCGAATAGAGATCGAAAGCGCGCCTGGACGGGGCACGCAATTGATCCTGGCCATCCCGACCGTCGTCGCCGCGAGACGAAAAGGCTGAACTGGCTACATTATCATGCCGATATCCCCTGAACGCGGGATTGTTGCGGCGGCCCCAAGATGGGAAATTTCATCGCTGACGTAAGGAGCGCTGGCCCTGACGGGACTGTCGCTCGCGGCGTCGATCGCTGGCGTTCAAGCGCACGCCACTCAAATGAGATCGACCAGGGAGATGGTCATGAACCTCCGCAACCGCATCTGCGTCGCCTTCCCGCTGATGGTCACCTCTCCCGCGGCGCAGGCACAGCAATGGCTCGTCAACAATGCGATCAATAACCAGATCGTGGAAACGGCGATCTGCGATTCCGCTCTGAAAAAGGGCGAGAAACTGCCGAGTATCTGCGCCAAATATCCGAAATATTCGCGCGCGGCGCGGCCGAGCAACCCGACGACGCAAACCCCGCAGCCGCAGGCGCCGGCGAGCGCCAAGTCCCGGGTCGCCGGCTCGGGGAAATTCGTCCCGAACCCAGGCGACGATTCGTTGCGGAAGCTGGCCGACAGCGTCGGCTCGACCGAGCAGGAAAGGCAGCAGCTGCGGCAGGTCGTGCAGGCCGGAAATACGCTGTTCGAGCAAAAATATGGCGCAAAGGGCTGGAAGAACGACCTCGCGGGCGCCTTCGCCTTCTTCATCGTCTCGATCAGCACTGTCTATAACGACCAGGAACCTGATGGCGCTGCCCAGGATCGGGTGTTCGATGCGCTCGGCACCACGCTGGTGCAGGCGCCCGACATCGCCAAGCTGTCGAACAAGGACCGGACCGCGCTGTACAACACGCTGATCGCCGCCGGCGGCCTGCCGCTCCTGTTCTACGCCGACGGCAAACAGCAAAACAATGCCGCGGAGGTCGAACAGGCCAAAGCAATGGCCGCCGAGTTCAGCCGCAAGATCCTGAACACCGAGCCGCAGGCGCTCGCGGCGATCGGGCAATGAGTTCGCGTGCGGCGCCGATGCGCCTCATCGATCCTCAGTAAGAAAGCACGCTTTTTTTCCGAACTCGAAACGCAGGGGAGTTGGACAATGGTATCTCGGCGCATTGCATTGGGCACAGCGGTGGGGGCCGCGACGATCGCTTCCCTGCCCTTGCTCGCCGCACCCGATCCCGCGAACGCGCCGATCGCGCGTTACGACATCAGGGCGGGAACGGTTTCCGGCACGTCCGCGATGGGCGTCGGCTCGATGATGGGAATGATGTTCGGTGGGCGTGGGGGCAACAATGTCCAGCACGAACTGCTGTTACGGCTAGGGTCGTCGCAGGCCACGACCAGGGGTGAACCCAGGGCCGAACATTTCATGCCCACCGGCGCGAGGCTCGGCAAATCGGTGCTCCTGAGCACGCCCAGGACCGAACGCCAGGAGGGGGATCAATTGCCGCAGAAGCCGAAGGGCCGGCTGCTGATTTTCTGGGGATGCGGGGCGAACGCGCCCAAGGGACAGCCCGTGATCGTCGACTTCGCCAAGGCTGCCGGTGGCCAGATGCCGGCAGGCATCTGGACGACCACGATCCCGCGTGATTCAGGTCCCAGCCTGCAGAACAGCCGGACGTTCGGCCACTGGCCCTATGATGACGGCAAGTCCGCAAAGCCCGACAGTTCGCTGATCGGTCCGCATCGTATCATGAGCAATTATGCGCCGGAAATAGCCTTCACGGCCGCCAAGGACTTCATGCAGCCGTTGCAGGCTACCAACCGCCAGCAAGCTGGCGGCGCGACCCTGTTGAGTTGGAACAATATCCCCGCCGCCACCGGATATCTGGCGTTCGTCAGCGGCGGCAAGATGGGGCCGAATGGCGAGATGGGCGACATGGTAATCTGGACCAGCAGCGCCACGCGTCAGTTCGGGGGCGGGCTGTCGGACTGGCTTACGCCGACCCAGGTGGCCGGTCTGGTGAGGGACAGGACCGTCCTGCCGCCCAGCGCCACAAGCTGCCTGATCCCGGCCGAGGTGCGGCAGGCGGCGCCGGATTTCACCGCCGGCACGTTGACCGCGTTCGGGCCGGAAGAAGATTTCTCCTATCCTCCCCGTCCGGCTTCGAACGCCACGCCTTGGCGTCTCGAATGGACCGCCCGAATCCGGCACCGTTCGACGACGAGCTGGGTAGAGGCGCAGGGCATGTCGATGGGCGCCATGAATACGCAGGGCAATCAGGGCGATCAGGGGCAACAGAACCAGCAACCGCAGAAGCGGTGCAGGCCCAAGGGGCTTGGTGGCATGCTGGGTGGTATTGTGCGCGGCGGAGGCGGTTGCTGACTGGCGGATGGGGGTGTCGGGAGCCCGTGAATAATGCGGTCCCAATCCCCCTCACGCCCGAACGAAAACCCTGAATTTACCAACATTATTACGCCGACACCCCCTGAACGCGGGATTGATGAGTTCGCCGACGCAGCGGAAAAGGCGATCGAAATACGCTCGTTCGGGATCGCGGAGCAACCAACCAAATCACGGCTCGCCGGCAACGGCGTGAGGGGCGCGCATGCCTGCGCCTCCTCGCGACGATATGCGGGCGGCCGCCACAAAGGGGCAAGACAATGAAGGCTGCGCGCATCAATCGTTCGGGGACCAACTCGCTCGGGAAGCTGGCGATCACGACCTCGACGCTCGCGCTTCTGGCTGTCGCCTTCGCGCCCTCTTCCGCCCATGCGCAGACCTATACCGGCAACGACACGACCAACGGCCCGTTCAACTCTCCGGGCCTCGCACAATTCCGGGATTCCAGCACGCTAAACGCGGCCGCGGCCGATACGGTCACCGATGGGACGCAAATGTTCTACGACACCAGCACGCTGGATGCGTCGGTGGCCAATGCGGTGAACGGCGGGCTGCAATATTTCAAGCAAACCAGCGTTCTCACCGCGCGGGCGACTAACAGCATCCACGGCGGACAGCAGGATTTCAGTGGCAGCAGTACTTTGAACGTGAATGTTTCGCGCGCGATCGGCGGCGGAACACAGTATTTCAGGGAAACCAGCAGCCTCAACCTCAATGTCGCAAACGCTATCGGTGGCGGGACCCAGACATTCTTCGAATATGCCACCTTGAACGTGCGGGCTGCCGGTGCCTTGGACAACAGCAATGCTCTGATTTTCAGCAATCAGGTCGGCGGTGGCACCGGGGGTTTCATGTACCTGAATGGTATCGATACCGTCGTCGGCCGTATCACCAGCGCCGCCAATAACAGCGGCTGGATCTCGAACAATGCGGCTACGGCCGCGACCCTGACGATCGACAGCTCGCTGCTGGGCGATTCTTCTTTCTCGGGCGTTATTGCTGATGGAGGTGCCCCCCTCGCCCTGGTCAAACGCGGGTCGGGTGCGCTTACCCTTTCCGGTTCGGACGGCTATTCGGGTGGGACGACGATTGAAGCGGGCACGTTGCTGCTTCGCGGTGGCGGCTCGCTGGGCGCGCAGACCGGTTCGCTCACTATCTACAGCGGAGCCGTGCTCGACCTTGGCGGTGCGTCCGGGAGGGTTGGCGGGCTGTCCGGAGCAGGCACGATCACCACTACCCAACCATCGTCCAATGGCCACCTGTTTTCCATTCTCGATCAAGCGGCGGACATGACGTTTTCCGGCGTGATCAAGGACGGGATCGACAGCGCCGCCGGGGGCGCGGCGATCCAGGTCGGCCTGCGCAAGGCAGGCACCGGCACGCAGATTCTGAGCGGCGTCAATACCTATACTGGCGGGACGATCATTGACTCCGGCACGCTGCGAGTCGCTGGCAACGGAACATTGGGCGCGGCCACCGGGTCGCTCAACATCGGCAGCGGCGGCACGCTCATTTTTGACACAGCGGCCCTGTCGGTCGGCTCGCTCTCCGGCGCGGGCACCATCACCCGGTCGGACTTCAATCCCGGCGTGCTCACCGTCGATCAGGCGACCGACACCAATTTCAGCGGCGCCATCAACGACTATTTCGACGAGATCAACGGCGTCACCACCATGACCGGGCTCACCAAGTCGGGCACCGGCACGCTGACCTTGAGCGGCAACAGCGCCTATACCGGCGCGACCGATGTGACGGGGGGCACGCTGCTCGTCGATGGGGCGCTGGGCAATGTCATGTGGGGGCCCATACAATTGGGCACCACGCACGTCGCGGTTGCGTCGGGTGCCAGCCTGGGCGGTGCAGGCTCGATCGCCGGCGGCGTTTCCGTGGCGGACGGCGGCATTCTGCTGGGCCGCGCGGGTCAGACCCTGTCGATGGGATCGCTGGCGCTGAGCGGCGGATCGGTGGTCAATGTCTCGCTGGGTGCGCCGTCCACCGCCGGGCTGTTCGACGTCACCGGCAACCTAACGCTCGACGGCACGCTCAACGTGACCAATGCCGGCGGCTTCGGCAATGGCCTCTATCGGCTGTTCGACGCGGGCGCCGTCACGGACAACGGTCTTGCCATCGGCACCACGCCGGCCGGCTATACCACAGGCGATCTCAGCGTTCAGACGACCGCCAATCAGGTCAATCTATTGGTCGGGACGGTCGCGCCCGGCTCGTACAGCTTCTGGAACGGCGCACAGACCACGCCCAACAACGCGGTCAACGGCGGCCCAGGCACGTGGAGCGCCGCCGGAACCAACTGGACCAACGCGGGCGGCAGCGCGAGCGGCGTCTATGACCCGGCCGCGCTGCTGATTTTCCAGGGCGCACCCGGCACGGTGACGGTGAGCGCAGGCGGCGGCGCGCTCGACGTGAGCGGCGGGATGCAGTTCTTCGTCGGCGGCTATCAGCTGTCCGGTGATGCCCTGAACCTCACTCAGGCCGATGTTCCAATCCGCGTGGGTGACGGCACGGCGGGCGGCGTGGGCATGACCGCGACCCTTTCCTCCGCGCTCACGGGAAGCGGCGGTATCGACAAGACCGACCTCGGCACGCTGGCGCTGACCGGCGCCAGCCACTTCAATGGCGAAATCACCGTCAACGGCGGTACGATCGCGATCCGCAACGGCGGCAGCGTTACCAATGCCGCCGGCGAGATCGCCAAGGACGCCGGCACCACGGGCACGGTCACGGTCGATGGCGCGGGGTCGGTGTGGACCAATAGCGGCGGCGTCCTGGTCGGTATCGGCGCGAACAGCAGCGGCACGCTGAACGTCATCAATGGCGGCAACATTCTCCAGACCGGCGGTGACGGCATTGTCGGCTATGGGGCCACGGGTACCGCCACAGTCGATGGCGCGGGCTCGAAATGGACCAATAGCAGCGTCACAGGCGCCATCCAGGTCGGTTGGGGCAGCGGCAACGGTACGCTGAGCATCATCAACGGCGGCAGCGTTTCCGATACGTTCGGCCAGATCGGCTATTCGGGTACCGGTGCCGGTAGCGGTGGCACGGTCACGGTCGATGGCGCAGGATCGGCATGGACCAATAGCAGCAACCTCAACGTCGGCGCTTACGGTAACGCCACGCTGAACATCACCAATGGCGGCAGCGTTTCCAGCGCCACGGCCGTTGTCGGCAACGGCACCGGCGCCAACGGCACGGTCACGATCGATAGTGCGGGCTCGTGGACCAACAACGGCGTCCTCAAGCTGGGTCAGGGCGGTTCCGGCACGCTCAACCTGAACGGCGCGGCGGGCACGCGCGGCGTGCTGGCGACGCAGAGCATCATCAAAGGCCAGGGCACCGGCGCCGTCAATTTCGACGGCGGCATCCTGCGGGCCGCGAGTTTTAACGCCGATCTACTGAGCGGCTTCGCCGCCGGAGACGTGACGATCGGGGCGGGCGGCGCGTTCATCGACAGCAATGGCGGGAGCGGCAGCATCTCCTCGCCGCTGGGCGGCGTTGGTGCGTTGACCAAGCAAGGCGCAGGCTCGCTGACCCTGACCGGCGCGAACACCTATGCCGGCGGTACGATCATCGAATCCGGTACGCTGCAAGTCACCGGCACCGGGACATTGGGCGCCACGACCGGGGCGCTCAGCATAACCGGCGGGGCCATGCTCGATCTCGGAGGCACGTCGCAGACGGTCGGTGCGCTGTCGGGCGCCGGCAACATCACCAGCACTGTCCTGGGCAATCTGAGCCTACTGACGGTCGATCAGGCCACCAACACCACGTTCTCCGGCATCATCGGCGACGGTTTCGATTCCATTGCGGGCGGCACGGCCCAGGTCGGATTGTCCATGCGCGGCGGGGGCATTCTCACGCTGTCGGGGGTGAATAGCTATACCGGGCCGACCACAATTTTCGGCGGCGGCGAAATTCAGGTCGATGGTTCGATCGCCAGCGCCGTTACAGTCAATAGCGGTGGCGCATTGTCCGGTGCCGGTACGATCTTCAACGCGGTGACGCTGAACCACAACGGCCTACTGGCTGGGAAGTCGGGCCAGACCTTGACCATGAACAGCCTGACTCTGAATGATGGGTCGGTAGTTGTCGCGGCTCTCGGGGCACCGTCCACGACTGAATTGTTCAAGGTCCACGGTGATCTGGTGCTCACCGGAACCTCAACGCTGGATGTTTCTCCCGACACCGGTTTCGGTGCGGGCCTCTATCGGGTGATCAGCTTTGACGGGAACCTGACTGGCGGCGGCAGCCTAACGGTCGACCCGGCGGCGAACCCCGCGTGGAACCTTGAGGTTCAGACCGCCGCTCACCAGGTCAACCTGCTGGCGGGCACATCGGCCAACCCCGGCGCCTTTGCCTTCTGGAACGGCGCGCAGACTGTGCCCAACAATATGGTCAATGGCGGGGCAGGCACGTGGAGCGCCGCCGGAACCAACTGGACCAACGCCGGCGGCAGCGCGAGCGGCGTGTACGATCCGGCTGCCATGCTGATCTTCCAGGGCACGCCCGGCACGGTGACGGTGAGCGCGGGCGGCGGCGCGCTCGATGTGAACGGCGGGATGCAGTTCTTCGTCGATGGCTACAAGGTCGCGGGTGACGCGCTGAACCTCACTGCGGCGGCGACGCCGATCCGCGTGGGCGACGGCACTGCTGCCGGGGCAAGCATGACCGCGACCATTTCCTCCGCGCTCACCGGGACCGGCGGTCTCGCCAAGACCGACCTCGGCACGCTCGTTCTTTCCGGGTTCAACACGTACGCCGGTGACACGACGATCTCGGCGGGTACGCTGAAGTTCGACGTCGACCTGGGCGGCACGCTTGGCGCACCAACTGGAGCGCTTGCGATCGCCGGCGGCGCCACATTTGATCTTACCGGTACCAGCCAGACGGTCGGTGCGCTGTCCGGCGCCGGCAGCATTACCAGTTCGGTATATGGCGGCCGGCAAAGCCCGCTCACGGTCAAGCAGGCGACCAACACCAGCTTCAGCGGTGCGATCACAGACGGCTACATGACGGGCGCTGGGGACGGCGCCGTGTGGCTGATCAAGGATGGTGCGGGCACGCTGACCCTGTCCGGTAACAGCGCATTCTCCTTCACCACCGTCGATGGCGGCACGCTGGCGATCGCCAATGGCGGCACGGTTGCGAACGAAACCAGCAATTTGGGTAACGCGGCCGGCAGCAATGGCACGGTTCTCGTCACCGGCAGCGGGTCTGTGTGGAGTACGGATTATCTGTACCTCGGTTACGCCGGCGCGGGCACGCTGACCGTCGCGGATGGCGGCAGGGTCAGCATCGACACGGTGGATATGGCGCACGCAAACTCCGGTAGCGGCACGTTGAATCTGAACGGCACGGCCGGAGCGCGCGGTGTGCTGGAAACCGGCTTCGCGGGGGGAAATCGCGGTGAGGTGACGGTCAATTTCGACGGCGGAATCTTGCGCGCCACCGATGCCGACACGTTGCTGACCGGCGGCGTCCCCGGCTCGGTGACGATCAAGGCGGGCGGCGCCTTCATCGACAGCAATGGCTATCACATGGAGATCGCCTCTCCGCTAGGCGGCGTCGGCGCGTTGACCAAACTGGGCGCTGGGACGCTGACCCTGACCGGCAACAACGGCTATGCCGGCGGCACGATCATCGACACAGGCACGTTGCAGCTTGCCGGGGCGGGAACGCTGGGTACGCCTACCGGAGCGCTCACGATCGCGGCCGGCGCGGCGCTCGATCTTGGCAGTACATCTCAGACGGTCGGTTCGCTGTCCGGCGCGGGCGATATCACCGGCACGGTCACGACGGGGACACCCAGCCTTCTCACCGTCGATCAGGCTACCGACACCATCTTCAGCGGCGCCATTCGCAACGGCGTCTATGTAGCCAGTCCCGGCAGCGCCGGCCTCCCGGCGATCATCGTGCCAACGGTCGTCGGGCTGACCAAATCGGGCGCCGGCTCGCTTACCTTGAATGGCAGCAACGCTTATACCGGCGATACCAACGTGACAGGCGGAACGCTGCTCGTCGATGGAGCTTTGGGCAATACCAAGGTTGCGGTCGGGTCGGGTGCCACCCTGGGCGGGGCCGGCACAATCGCCGGCGATGTTTCCGTGGCGGATGGCGGGATCCTTTTGGGTCGGGCCGGCCAGACCCTGTCGATGGGATCGCTGGCGCTGAGCGGCGGCTCGTTCGTCAATGTTTCGCTCGGCGCACCGTCGACGAGCGGATTGTTCAACGTCACGGGCGACCTGGCGTTGAACGGCACGTTGAACGTCGGTTCTGCAGGCGGCTTTGGAGACGGCCTCTACCGGCTGTTCGATTATGGCGGCGCGCTGAGCGGCTCCGGCCTCGCCATCGGCGCCACGCCCGCGGGCTATGCCGTTGGCGACCTGACCGTGCAGACGTCGGTGGCCCATCAGGTCAACCTGATTGCCTCGTCGGGACCGTATATCTTCTGGGACGGCGCCAATACCATTGCGAATGGAACGGTCGACGGCGGCTCCGGGATATGGAGCGCCGCTGGCACCAACTGGGCCAACACCAATGCCACCGCCAATGGCGCCTATAGTCCCGCAACCATGCAGATCTTCGTCGGCACGCCGGGCACGGTGACCGTAGATGCAGCCGGGGCGGGCGCGCTCGACATCGCGACCGGTCTTCAGTTCGCGGACGATGGCTTCATGGTGCAGGGTGACGGCCTGGCCCTGACCGGAGCGAGTACCGTTATCCGCGTGGGCAATGGCATCGCCTCGGGCGGTAACGTGACCGCGACGATCGCGTCCGCGCTTACCGGCAGCGGCGGCCTCGACAAGACCGATCTCGGCACCTTGGTCCTCACCGGCACCAATAGCTACGCTGGCGGAACGACGATCGCGGCCGGTACGCTCCAACTCGGCAATGGCGGCACGACCGGCTCGATCACGGGCGATGTTGCCAATAACGGTCGTCTGGTGTTCGACCGGTCGAATGCGCTGACCTTCGCCGGCGCGATCTCCAGATCCGGCGCGCTCGAGCAGATCGGCACGGGTGCGACCACCTTGACCGCCGTGAACACCTATACCGGTGGCACGACGATCTCCGGCGGTACGCTGGCGATCGCGGCGACCGGCGGCATCACCTCCGACGTGACCAACAGCGCCACCTTCCAGAACGCCAGCACCGTCGCGGGCGGCGTGACCAATAATGCCGGCGCGACCTTCGGTCAGACGGGCGGCAGCGTCTCGAACGGCGTGGTCAACGCCGGCACGGTGAACGCCAATGGCGGTGCGCTGAACGGCGCCATCGCCAACAATGCTGGCGGCAGCTTTACGGTAGGCGGTACCGTGACGGGTAACGGCGGTTTCGACAATGCCAACGGCGCGACGCTCGCGGTGACCGCAACCGGCGGCTACGTCATCGCGGGACTGCTGACCAACAGCGGCAGCGTCACCGTCGCGCAGGGCGGCTCGCTGACCGCTCCTGCCGGCATCCACAACAATGCCGGCGGCGTCATCACCAACAACGGCACCGTGACGGACGCGCTCGACAATGCCGGGACGGTCACCAACAACGGCACCTACAACGCCAATGTCGCGTCCAATACCGGCACCATCAACAACAACACCGGCGCGACCTGGAACGGCAATTTCAACACAGCGGGGATCGTCAACAACGCCGGCACGATCAACGGCGGCCTGACGCAGAGCGGCGGGACGACGACCAACACCGGCGCGATCACCGGTACCGTCACGATCGCGGGCGGGCTCTTTACCGGCACGGGGTCGATTGGCGGATTGAACATCGCTGGCGGCGCAATGCTCGCGCCGGGCACTGGCGGCGGCATCGGCACGATGAATGTGGCCGGCGGCATCACCTTCAACAGCGGCTCGATCTATCAGGTCGCCGTGAATGCAGCCGGACAAGCCTCCCGTATTAACGCGACCGGCCTGGCCATTATCAACGGCGGGACGGTCAATGTGTCGGCCGGTACGGGCGATTACCGGCCGCAGACCGACTACACGATCCTGTCGGCAGGCGGCGGAGTCAGCGGTACCTTTACCACTGTGACCAGCAACCTTGCCTTCCTCGACCCGTCGCTCAGATACGATGCGGGCAACGTCTATCTGCGGATGCGCCGCAATGACATCAGCTTTGCCGGGATCGGCCAGACGCCGAACCAGATCGCGGTCGCCGGACCGACCGAGAATCTGGGCTGGGATAATCAGGTGTTCGATGCGGTCGTGAATCTCTCGGCTGCTCGGGCGCGCGATGCGTTCGATCAGCTTTCAGGCGACATCCACCCCTCGATGCGCACGGTGATGCTGGAGGACAGCCGCTTCGTGCGCAATGCGGTCTGGGACCGGTTGCGGGGAAGTGCGGGCGACGACGGGCGCGGTGGCGTCTGGGGGCAGGCAATCGGCTCCTGGGGCCATATTGGCGGCAACGGCAATGCCGCACGGCTCGACCGCTCGGCCGGCGGCCTGCTGATGGGCATCGACGCGGCGGCGGACAAGAATATCCGGCTCGGTGCGGTGTGGGGCTATTCCCAGGCCAGCGTCGACGCGCGCGGATCGGGCAAGATCGACAGCTATCACCTCGGCGCCTATGCCGGTGGCCAATGGGGCTCCGCCTCGATCCGGACCGGTATTGCCTATAGCTGGCAGGACATCCACACGACGCGGGTCATCGCTTTCCCCGGCTTCGGCGAGACGGCGCGCGCCGGCTATAATGGCGGCACTTTCCAGGCGTTCGGTGAGCTCGGCTATGGCTTCGATCTCGGCCGCACCAAATTCGAACCTTATGCCAATGTCGCCTATGCGCGTGCCCGCACCAACGGGTTCAGCGAGACGGGTGGCGACGTCAGGCTCGCCGGTGCCCGGGCAGCGAGCGATGTGACGTTCACGACGCTCGGTCTGCGGACCTCTACCGGTTTCGACCTTGGCGGCGCCCGTACGACGCTGCGGGTCGGCGCGGGCTGGCGCCACGCATTCGGCGATGCCGCGCCGCTCACGGCGATGCGCTACCGAGCCGGCGGGAATGCCTTCCCCGTCGCCGGCCTGCCGCTAATCAGCGATGCTGCCCTGGTCGATGCCGGTCTCGATATCGCGGTTTCGGGGCGTACCAGCATTGGTGTCTCTTACGGCGGCCAGTTCGGAAAGCGCCTTTCCGATCAGACCGCGCGGGCAAACCTGACGTTCAAGTTTTAAGAACCCGCGACGAGTCCATTTGCTCGGTGGTTTCTCCAGATAATCGCTATCTGCGCTCGGGAGTGTTTTATCCTAGAGCGGAGAGCGAAAAAGGGAGGGTAGCGGTACGTCAGCAAACCAGGTGAAGCATTGACGTTCCGCTTCGAACTGATCGATTGACGGAGAGGCAACCGTTTTGCGCCCTATTCTGTTGAAAAACTCCCTTGCGGGTGGGGAGGCGTGCTGATTCAGTGATCCCGGCTGTCGGGAGATGTGCTGATGATGGGCGACCGGACGGTGATGCAGGAGGCGCTGTTTTA
>Ga0105243_10001630_pt1 | contig 19501 bp, 22 predicted proteins | sample KBSM34metaG_FD_81525 | JGI IMG/M metagenome (GOLD analysis project Ga0105243, IMG submission 81525) | Miscanthus rhizosphere microbial communities from Kellogg Biological Station, Michigan, USA - KBS M3-4 metaG | ecosystem: Host-associated > Plants > Roots > Rhizosphere > Soil | place... | reverse complement strand
ACGATCGGGGTCGCGGCATGGTTGCCGTGACCGACGACGACCCCCACTTCGGTATCCGGATCATGCGGGCCCGCGCCGAGTCGCTCGGCGGGACCCTCGAGATGACGTCGACCCCCGGACACGGCACCAGCGTGGTGGCCGTGCTCCCCGTCACGAGGGATGGTGAACAACGATGAGGATCTTGATCGTGGATGACCACGCGCTCGTACGCCGTGGCATGAGCTATGTCGTGAAGGAGGGATTCCCGGACGCCGAGGTCGTGGAGGCGGAATCCTCCGCCGCCGCGCTCGAGGCCCTGCGCACGAGCGGCAAGGTGGATCTCGCGCTCGTGGACGTGCGAATGCCCGACCTCGACGGCTTGGAGCTGTTGCGGGCGGTCAAAGCCGAGTGGGAGGACATGCCCGTCATCATGCTGTCCACCTACGAGAACGCCCCGTACGTGAAGCGGGCACTTGCCGACGGCGCCGCGGGGTATCTCTTGAAGGACGCGACGCCCGAGGATCTGAGTCAGGCGATCAACGTCGCCATGTCGGGCAGTGGGAACGTGCTGAGCCCGCGGGTGATCCAGAACCTGTTCGAGGACCAGGAGGCATCCAACGCGACCGCCAACGGCCGCCGCAGCGAGTACAGCCTCACGCAGCGTGAGCACGACATCCTGGCGCTGCTTGCCGAGGGTCGCTCCAACCGTGAGATCGCCGGCCGCCTCTACCTGTCGGAGAAGACCGTCAAGGCGCACCTCGCGGCGATCTTCCGCAAGCTCGGGGTCACGAACCGGACGCAGGCCGCGATGATGGCCGTGCAGATGGGCGTCGGGCCGGTGCCGGGCGCGCTGCTGAGCGAGTAGGTCAGCTACCGAAGTCGCGGAAGTAGCGGCTGGGAGTGGGGCCACGCTGCCCCTGGTACTTGTTGCCCGCCGACCCGTAGGGGGTCTCGGCCGGTGACGTCAGCTTGAAGAACGAGATCTGGCCGATCTTCATCCCGGGGTACAGGGTGATCGGCAGGTTGGCCACGTTGCTGAGCTCCAACGTGAGGTACCCGTCCCAACCGGGATCCACGTAGCCGGCCGTCGAGTGGATCAGCAGGCCGAGCCGCCCGAGCGACGATTTCCCCTCGAGGCGCGCGACGAGATCGTCGGGCAGCACCACTCGCTCGAGCGTCGATCCGAGCACGAACTCTCCGGGATGCAGGATGAACGGCTCATCCGGTTTGACCTCGACGAGCTCGGTCAGGTCGGGCTGCTCCTCGCGCACGTCGATGAACGGGTAGCGGGAGTTGGCGAACACCCGGAACTGACTGTCGACGTGGAGGTCGACCGAGGACGGTTGGATGCATCGCTCGTCGAACGGATCGATCGTGATGCGGCCCGCCTCGATCGCGGTGCGGATATCACGGTCGGACAGGATCATGGCCCGCAGATGCTACGCGTTGGAGACCTCGACCCAGCGCATGAGCGTCTTGGCCGCGTCACCGTCATCGATCGCGCGAGCGGCCGTCGCCATGCCTTCCTCCAAGTTCCCGGCGAACCCGGCGACCTGCAGAGCGGCACCGGCGTTGAGGACGACGACGTCGCGCTGGGGCCCCTTCTCGCCGTCGATCACGCGCCGCGCGATATCGGCGTTGTGCGGCGCATCGCCGCCAGCGAGGTCCTCCGGTTTGACCCGACCGATGCCGACCTTCGCCGGGTCGAGATGGGTCTCCCTGACGGTTCCGTCCTTGACGTCGTAGACGGTGGAGAGGTCGGTCGTCGTGAGCTCGTCCAAGCCGTCGACCCCACGGAACAGCATCGCGCGGGTACCCCGTCGGGCGAGGACCTCCGCCATCAATGGGAGCATCCGTTCGTCCGAGACGCCCACGACCTGCGCGTACGGACGGGCGGGGTTGGTCAGCGGCCCCAGGAAGTTGAAGACGGTCGGGACCTTGAGCTCGGCGCGCACCGGTCCGGCGTGGGCCATGGCTGGGTGAAAGGTCCTTGCGAACATGAAGCCGATGCCCGCCTCATCGAGGCAGCGTTCGACGCCGGTCGCGCCGAGGTCGATCTTGACGCCGAGCTCCTCGAGCAGGTCAGCGGAGCCGCAGTGACTCGATGCCGCGCGGTTCCCGTGCTTGGCGACGGGGACGCCGGCTCCCGCAACGACGAGCGCGGCGATCGTGGAGATGTTGAACGTGCCTGCGCGGTCGCCGCCGGTCCCGCACGTGTCGATCACAGGCTCCGGCGCCCGGACCGGCAAGGCGAAGGAGAGCATGGTGCGGGCGAAGCCTTCCATCTCCTCGACCGTCTCGCCTTTGGTCCGAAGCGCAAGCAGGAACGCGCCGATCTGCGCCGGGGTGGACTCGCCGGACATGATCGCGGACATAGCCGACGATGCCTGGTCGTTCTCGAGGGACTCTCTGTGCGAGAGCGCGCTGAGGATCGTGGGCCAAAGGTCCGGGTCGGTCATCGCAGGTCAGGCTAGCAGCGGTCCGCTTCGCGCCGACCTGGAGGTGGCTCGCTAGACTTTCGTCCGCTGCTCGGGAGCAGTGGAGCCATGCGGGTGTGGTTCAATGGCAGAACGCAAGCTTCCCAAGCTTGAAACGGGGGTTCGATTCCCCTCACCCGCTCTCGCAACCGATGCAACGCAGCTTCAGCGGATCACGTGGTCGCAGCCGGGCTGCTACTCGAACGGTGCGGCGAACAGCTCCTCAACCGGCGATCGGTCGCCACCTGCTCGAACGCCCAGCACGTCGACGTATGTCCGATCACGAGCAGCTTGGAACCGTTCCAGTCGCGACGAAGATCGTCGATGCATCGGGTGACGCGAGCGATGGCTTCACGCCAGCTCTCGCCACCCGGATAGGCAACGTCGAGGTGGCCCTGACGGTCGAGCTCGCTCGCGGGCATGCCGTTCCCGTGGCCGTAGTTGCATTCACGAAGCCTCCAATCCAGGAACGCCCGTTCTTCACAGCCGTGGAACGCGATGCGGACGGTCTCCACCGCCCGAGCGAGATCGGCGGAGAAGATCGCGTCGTAGCCACGATCGGCACGGTATCTCACCCCTTCACAGGTCGAGATGTCTTCACTCTCCCCCGGCGAGCGGGGAGATAGCGAGGGGCAGTCGGGCAGAGATCCTTGAGCGGGCATTGCCGACATCGCGGGACCGGCGCTTTGCAGATCTCGCGCCCGAGCCTGATGAAGCCCACGTGCAGGGGGGTCCGCAGGCCTTCCGGGATCAGCCCGTGAAGGAGTCGATCCGCCTGTTCGGCTGACGACTTCGGCGGCACGATGCCGAGTCGGCGCGTCACGCGGTGCACGTGTGTGTCGACCGGCATCGTGTCGCGGCCGAACGCGAAACTCAGCACCACGGCCGCGGTCTTCGGACCGACCCCAGGGAACGACACCAGCCACTCCCTCGCTTCGTTGTCGGACATGGCGCCTAACCGATCGAGCGAATAAGCGCCCGCCCGTTGGTGCACCTCTCGAAGGATGGCCTGGATCCGGCGCGCCTTCGTGTTCGCGAGACCGCCGCTGCGGATGACATCGGCGACCTCGTCGCTGTCGGCGTCGACCACGTCATCCCACGTCGGATACGCGGCCCGAAGCAATGCGAACGCGCGCTCGGAGTTCAGGTCGCTCGTGTGCTGGCTGAGCACCGTGAGGATCAGTTCGTCGAGCGGGTCGGTGCTCCTGGGCACTTCGAGCGGCCCGAACCGCTTCTCGAGCCGGTTGCAGATGGCGCGGAGGCGCCGGGGCGTCGCGTTGGGCAGTGCCGGAGTGCTCACACGCCCTGGTCGCGCGCGGCGTTTCGGAACATGGTGAGCGACGGCTCGAAGTGCAGGCGCACTTGCCCGGTGGGCCCGTTGCGGTGCTTGGCCAAGATCAACTCGGCCTCGCGCTTCTTCTCAGGGTCGAGGTCGTCGCGGTGGATGAACACGACCAGGTCGGAGTCCTGTTCGATGGCTCCCGACTCGCGCAGGTCCGAGAGCTGTGGCCGCTTGTCGGCCCGCGCCTCGGGGTTGCGGTTCAGCTGCGACAGGGCGATCACCGGGATGCTGAGCTCCTTGGCCAACAGCTTGAGCGACCGCGAGATCTCGGCCACTTCCTGCTGGCGGTTGTCGGGGCGCCGGGCGTTGGGCGAGGTCATCAGCTGCAGGTAGTCGACGATGATCATCGACAACCCCTGCCGGCCCGTCTTCATACGCCGCGCCTTCGCACGGATGTCGACGATGTTGACGTTGCCCGCGTCGACGATGTGCAGTGGCGCCTCGTGCAACGTCTCCCCAGCCTGCACGACGCGCACCCAGTCGTCGGGTCCCACCCGCTTGTTGCGGATGCGATCCCACGGCACGCGCGCCTCACCGCAGAGCAGGCGCATCCCGATCTCGTATCGGCTCATCTTGAGCGAAAACACCGCGACGGGCTCGCCGGTCACGGCGACGTTGCGCGCGATGTTGATCGCGAGCGACGATTTCCCGATGCCGGGGCGGGCCGCGACGATCACCAGGTTGCCGGGCTGTAGGCCCGAGGTGAGGTCGTCGAGATCACGGAACCCGGTGGGCAGCCCGGTGTACGCAGATTCCCGGTTCTGGATGGACTCCAGCTCGGACATCGCCTGGTTGATCAGGTCACCGACGATGGCGGCGTCCTCGGTGTCCTCGCGGCGAGCGACGTCGTAGATGCGCTGTTCCGCGCCGTCGGCGATCTCGTCGGCGTCGGTCGAGCCCTGATACGCGGTGTCGATGATGTCGGCGGCGGCGCCGATCAGTCGACGGCGCAGCGCCGCGTCGGCGACGATCTTGGCGTAATGCGGGGCGCCCGCCGGGGTGGGTACCTCGTCGACGAGGTCGCGCAGATACAGCGCGCCGCCGACCTCCTCGAGGATGCCCGCACGTCGCAGCGCGTCGACGGCCGTGATGACGTCGATCGGCTCGCCCTGGGCGAAGAGCATGCGCAGGGCCTGGTAGATCTTGCCGTGCGCCGATCGATAGAAGTCATCGGCGTTGAGGAGCTCGACGACTTCGGCCATCGCCTCGGTCGACAGCAACATCGCGCCCAAAACCGAGCGCTCGGCATCTTGATCCTGCGGCGGGATCCGATGCCCGGGGATCCGGACGACTTCGTCAGCGACGCGCGCCACCCGTAGCCCCCCTCACCGATCCGACACCCGACGGGCGACGGTACGCCGCGCGCGAGCGGCATGACAGTGGACAAGCCCTGTGGATTGCCAACCCGCAGGTGGATCTTCGAGAAAGGCTGTCACTCCGGCGCTGACCAGCACATTCCACATGTGGATACCCATGTGGACAAGTGTGAACATCGCCTCCGACACGCAAGAGGCCGGGCGATCGCTACCGCCCGGCCCTCGCGTTGTCTGCGTTGCTCAGCCTTCTGCGACCACCTCGACCGTCAGGATCGGCTCGACCTCGTGGAAGAGCTTGACCTTGACCTCGTGGGTACCGACGGACCGGATCGGGTCGTCGAGCCGCACGTCACGACGGTCGACCTCGTAGTCGATCCGGGACTGGATGACCGCGACGATGTCGGCGGCAGTGACGGAGCCGAACAGCTTGCCCTCCTCGCCTGCTCGTGCGGTGATCACGAGGGGACCGCCCGAGATCAGCTTCGAGGCCAGCGCTTCGTACTCGCCTTTCTGCTTGGTGAGTCGGTTGCGATGCGACCGCTGCAACGTCTCCGCGTGCTTGAGAGCGCCCTTCTCTGCCCTGACGGCCATGCCCCGGGGGATCAGGTAGTTGCGCGCGTAGCCGTCGGCGACCTCGGCGATGTCCCCGGGATCCCCGAGCTTCTCGACGGGCTTCTGGAGGATGATCTTCATCGCGCGCTGTACGGCAACAAGGCCATCTGGCGGGCATTCTTGACGGCAGTGGCGACGTCACGCTGGTGCTGCACGCAATTGCCCGTCACACGCCGAGCGCGGATCTTGCCCCGCTCAGAGGTGAACTTGCGCAGCGTGAGGACGTCCTTGTAGTCGACGTAGTCGACCTTGTCCTTGCAGAAGACGCAGAACTTGCGCTTGCCCTTCTTCTGCCACTTGTCGTCCTTGTCCTTCTTGGGTCGCTTCGACCTGTCTGGCTTACCCGGCATCCAGCGGTGCCTCCTCGTTCGATCCGGCCCCCACCGGCGCCGCGACCGCCGCGCCCCAATCGCCGCCGGATGACGACGAGGAGGAAGAGCGGTTGGCCTTGGTCACGCTGGCGGTGGCCCACTTCAGGCTTGGACCGAGGTCATCGGCCTCGATCTCGATGACGGTGCGCTTCTCGCCCTCCTGGTTCTCCCAGGAGCGCTGCTTGAGGCGCCCGGTGACCACCACGCGCGTTCCTCTCGTGAGCGACTCCGCCGCGTTCTCGGCGAGCGCGCGCCAGCAGTTGACCGTGAAGAACGACGTATCGCCGTCGGTCCAGTTGCCGGCCGCATCGCGGATGCGGGTGGAGTACGCGACCCGGAAGTTGGCCACGGCGGCGCCGTTGGCCGTGTAGCGCAGCTCAGGGTCGTCCGTGAGGTTTCCAACGATGGTGATCTGGTTGTCGCTCGCCATGGAGCGGTCCCCCTTCTTTCTCTACGCCTCGACGGAGGCGGGGGAAGCTGTCGCTTTCGCCTTCTCGGTTGGCTTGGTGGACTTCTGGGGCAGGAGCAAGATCTTGTGCCGTGTCACCTCATCGGCGAGCTTCAGCGTTCGGTCGAGCTCCTGCTGGGTCTCCGGCTCGGCCGTGAACCGAACGACGACGTAATACCCCTCCGTCTGTCGGTCGATCTCGTAGGCGAAGCGCTTGCGGCCCCAGCGGTCGAGCTTCGTCACCTCTCCCCCGGTGGGGGTGATGATCTTCGTGATGCGATCGACCGCCGTCGATACCAAGGCCTCGTCGGCCTCGCTGGGCAGGATGAGCATGCATTCGTACTCCCTCAACGTTTCACCTCCTCTGGTCTGGACGGCCCCCCTCGAAGGGGAGCAGAAAGGAAATGAGGGCTGCCCAGCAGTGTACGGGAACCACCCCGGACGCACCGGCGCCTGCTTCGCCGGTGGCCCGATCCGGCCTATGCCGCGGGTCGTTCCGCGTGCTGATATCGGTACAGGCCATCGCGCAGGACGTACCGCAGTGAGGGCCCCGGACCGGGGCCGGGCACGTCGAGCACGAGCGGGATCTCGCCGTCGGGCAGTGGGTAGCACCGCCCATCGAAGGGGCCACCCGCGAGCACCCCGAATCGGGTGTCGCCGAGCGTCAGGACCTCGGCCCAGGGCGTGGATACGGCTGTCTTCATCGTCGTGCCTCCTCGTTCGATGAGGCGACCATAGGTTCCGGGTCTGACATCCCCGCGGGGGCTACAATCGAAACGACCAGCCGTGCACTCCCAGGAGGTGCGAGCAGATGATCACGATCCACGACCTTCGCACGTGGAAGAGCGAGGGCAGGCGGTGGGCGATGCTAACCGCCTACGACTTCCCGACAGCCCAGATCCTCGATGGTGCGGGCGTGCCGGTCCTCCTCGTCGGCGACTCCGTCGGCCGCAACGTGCTCGGGTACCCCAACGAGCTCCCCGTGACCATGGAGGAGATGCTCCATCACACCCGTGCGGTGACGCGCGGCGTGGAGCAGGCGATGGTCGTCGGAGACATGCCGTTCATGTCGTTCCAGGCATCGACCGACGACGGCGTCCGCAACGCCGGCCGCCTCATCAAGGAGGGCGGCGCGCACGCCGTCAAGATCGAGGGCCCGCAGCTCGACCTGGTCCACAGGTTGGTCGACGTCGGGATCCCGGTCATGGCCCACGTCGGGTTGACCCCGCAATCCGTCTACGGACTGGGTGGGTACCGGATCCAGGGACGCGGCGAGGCCGCGCAGAAACTCCTCGACCAGGCACACAACCTCGAGAAGGCGGGCGCGTTCTCGATCGTCCTGGAGGCGATGCCCTCGGAACTCGGCGCCGAGATCACGCGTGAGCTGCACATCCCAACGATCGGGATCGGCGCGGGCGGCCGGACCGACGCACAGGTCCTCGTGATCAACGATCTGCTCGGGTTGAACGAGACCGTCCCCAAGCTCGCGAAGAAGTACGCGGATCTGCGTTCGGTGATGAGTGAGGCCGTCGCCTCGTTCGTGCAGGACGTCGAGCACGGAACCTTCCCGGACGAGGAGCACAGCTACTCGTAATGGGCTCCCCGAGCCAAGGGAGATAGGGCCCTATGCTCGCCCGGTGAGGGCACTGTGGGACCACTGGTCAGGCACGATGGCGGTGGTCATCGTCGCGCTGGCGCTCGGCATCCTCGCGATCTGGTTCCACCCTTTCGACGACAGCTGGGTGGTGCTCGTCTGGGGGCTGGCGGCGGCGGTCGCTCTCGTGACGGCCAACGGCTATCGGACCCGGCGAGATCCCGCGCTCCTGCTGCTCGCCGCCGGCACCGCCGCGCTCGGGCTGTGGTACCTCCTCTACACCGTGACGGCACAGGTGCGAGCGGCACGCGCCACCGACCTGCCCGTCGACAACTGGCTGCGGGTGATCGGGTCCTACGGACCGTCCTTCGGCCTCTTGGCGTTCGTGGCCTGCCTGGTGATGACCGTTCCATGGCGCGATCGCCGTGGACGTCCGCCGTTGCGCGTCCCGACGGTGGTCCTCTCGGTGGCGATCCCGAGCCTGGTCGCGGGGGTCATCGTCATCGTCTCGCACTCCTCACCGACGAACGCCCAGTTCCGTGTCGAAGCTGGCGTGCTCGCGGCGATCGCGCTGGTGTCGGGTGCCCGCGCGATCACGCGAGGGGGCTGGCACCGGTGGGTCGGAGGCGCCTCGTTCGCGATCATGCTCGCCGCGGCAGGTCTGTGGGTGCTGACGCAGGAGGGAGCGTCTCTACGGACGACCGAGACTGCCGTCTTGTGGTTCCTGTTCATGCCGGCGGTCGCGGTCGTGGCCGTCCTCCTCGGCGTCCTCCTGTCCCAGCGCAGCGAGGCGGTCCGGCTCCGGCGTGCGAGCGACCGCGCAGCGCAGGTGATGGAGGGCCGCGCCGAGATCGCGAGCATCGTCGCGCACGACGTCCGGGGGCCGGCGGGGACGATCCGCAGTGTCGCCGGGTCCCTCCGCACGAGCTACGGGCGGCTGAGTGACAACGAACGGCTCGAGTTCGTCGGGATGATCGAACAGGAGTCGCTGCGGCTCTTGCGCGTCGCCGAGCAGATGTCGCTCGGCCTCAAGACCGACGCCGGAACGCTCCCCTTCACGCTCGTGGCCCGCGATATCGAGGGCCCGATCCTGCAGGGGGTGCACGACGCCGAGGCCGGAAGTCGCGAGATCCGACTCGACGTCGATCCGTCGATACGCGCGCGGGTCGATGAGCGCTGGCTCGCGGAAGGGGTCCGCCAAGGGCTCGAGAACGCGATGAAGTTCTCGCCGCCGGACACCCCGATCGACGTGCGCGGCCGCGCCGAGGGAGCGACCGCGGTCGTCGAGGTTGAAGACCAGGGACCGGGTATCCCCGAGGACATGCGAGAAGCGGTCTTCCAGAAGTTCTGCCGGTGGCGCCCGAACGGCTACGAGGATCGCCCCGGTTCGGGCCTGGGATTGTTCGTCGTTCGCTCGATCGCCTTGGAACACGACGGGGACGCACTCGTCGCCGAAGGGGCGCATGGGGGTACCATCCTGCAGATCCGCCTTCCGCTGGAGGGAGCCGTGTGACGGAGACAGCTACACGCGTGTCGCTGCTCATCTGCGACGACCACAAGGTGCTGACCGATGCCCTCTCGATGGTGGTGGGCGTGGACGACACCCTGACCCTGGTCGCTCCCCCCGTTCATACCCCCGAGGAGGGGGTCATGCTCTCCGCCGAGCAGCTGCCCGACGTGGTCCTGATGGACATCATGTTCAAGGGTTCGCAGATGACCGGCATCGAGGCGACGCGACGGATCAAGGAACGATCACCGGCCACCAAGGTCGTCGTGATGACTGCCCACGATGAGGATCGGCTCCTGGTCGAGGCGGTGGAAGCCGGTGCCTCGGGGTTCCTGTCCAAGGACATGCCGGCCGACGAGATCTTGAAGGCGACCAAAGCGGCGGCCGAAGGCGAGGTCCTCATCGACCCGGTCACGTTGACGCGGCTGCTGGCGCAGGTCGCCCGCGAGCGCGAGGAGCAGCGCGACGCCCTTGCCCTGCTCGGCGATCTCACTGAGCGCGAGCGCCAGATCCTGCAGATGCTGGCCGCCGGCATGCGCAACGACGACATCGCAACCGAGCTCTACATCAGCCCCCAGACGGTGCAGACCCACGTCCGCAACATCCTCGGGAAACTCCGCGTGCATTCGAAGCTGGAGGCCGTCGCCTTCGCCGTGAGGCACGGCGCGATCCAGGTCGGCTAGCCGCTTACCCGATACCGGGTATCCAGCCCCGGGAGCCCAGGGTCGAAGTCTCCGGTAACGCGTACGACCTCAGGGATCCTGCCAACCCCCTCGGTGGGCCCAGAGACTGAAGGCCCGAGCGAACCCCTCCCTCGCTCGGGCCTTCTTCCATCTACTGCAGGGCCGAGCGGCGGACCTTCCCGTTGGGCGTCCTGGGCAAGGTGGTCACCACCCGCAGGTCTCGCGGCGCTTTGAACCGAGCGAGATCGTCCCGGCAATGCTCGCGGAGCTCCTCGAGCGTCGGCGGGTCCGTCGGATCGCCCGGGACCACCCAGGCCACGACGTGTTCCCCCCACGCGGGCTCCGGCCGGCCGGCCACGGCAACGTCGGCAACTTTCGGGTGGCGACGAAGGACGGCTTCCACCTCGTCGGGCCATACGGTCTCGGCGCCGGTTCGGATCGCCTCATCGCCGCGCCCACGCACCTGGAGACGACCGGCGTCGTCGAGCACACCGATGTCGCCCGTGCGCAGCCAGCCGTCGCTCGTGAAGGCGTTCGCCGTGGCGGCCGGGTCGGCGCGGTAGCCGTCCATCACGGTGGGACCACGCAGCTCGATCGCGTCATCCTGGCCGGTCCGCAGGTCGGTCCCTTCGAACGCGAGGCCGTCATACACGATGCCGCCACAGGTCTCCGTCGATCCGTAGGTCTCGACGATGCGACCGCCCAGCTGCTCGGCGGCGTGACGGAGGTTCGCGTCGAGCGCGCCGCCACCGATGAGCACGACGCCGAGCGCCGAGAGATCGGCACCGCCACGAACCAGGCGATCGAGCATCGCGGGAACGAGCGAGACGTGGGCGCCGTTCGGTGCCTGGGAAAGGAGCGCACCCGGCTCGAAGCTGTCCAAGATCGTGACCGGCGAGCCTGTCAGCACGCCTCGAAGCAGGACGAGCAACCCGCCGATGTGTGCCGGCGAGAGACACGAGACCCAGGCGTCGTACGCCGAGACGTCGAGGGCGTCGAGCGAAGACGCCACGGCGGAGCCGACGGAGGCGAGCGAGAGCTGCGCGAGTCGAGGTTCTCCCGACGTTCCGCTCGTCGGCACGATCGCCCAGGCGCGATCCGGGTCGGTCGGCGCGGCATCGGCGAGCACCGTCTCGTCGTCGGGACGGACGACCACCGCCGGCCGGGCCTTCTCGATCAACCGCTGCTGCTCGCCAGGCGTGAGCCGCACGTCGACCGGCATGAACGAAGCGCCTGAGTGTGCGTGGGCTGCAAGGATCTCCACCCAATGGAAGCCAGGCGGAAGCACGTAGGCGACGAGCTCACCGGGGGTCGCCCAGCGATGCGCCGCGCCTTCCATGTCGGGTAGCCTAACCGTTCGAGTAGACGCTCTAGGAGTTGATGGTCACATGGTCGAGTGGCAGAGACAAGGTGCATGGACCGATATCCGGTACGAGCACGCCGACGGGATCGCGAAGATCACCATCGACCGCCCGGAGGTGCGCAACGCCTTCCGACCGCTCACGACACGCGAGCTGATCGAGGCCTTCGAGGTGGCCAGGGACGACCCGACGATCGGCGTCGTCGTCCTCACCGGGGAAGGCACAGAGGCGTTCTCCTCGGGCGGCGATCAGAAGATCCGAGGCGACGATGGCTACGTTGACGAGCAAGGCATCGGTCGCCTCAACGTGCTCGACCTCCAGATCCAGATCCGGCGGTTCCCGAAGCCGGTCATCGCGATGGTCGCGGGCTACGCGATCGGAGGTGGCCACGTACTGCACCTGTGCTGCGACCTGACGATCGCCGCGGACAACGCCCGCTTCGGACAGACGGGCCCGCGCGTCGGCTCGTTCGACGGCGGCTACGGGATCGGTCTGCTCGCCCGCCAGATCGGCGAGAAGCGCGCCAAGGAGGTGTGGTTCCTGTGTCGCCAGTACGATGCCGCAACCGCGCTCGACTGGGGACTCGTGAACGCGGTCGTGCCCGTTGACGAGCTCGAAACGACCACCATCAGCTGGGCTAGAGAGCTCCTCGAGAAGTCACCGCTCGCGCTACGGCTGCTGAAGTCTGGCTACAACGCCGGCGTCGATGGTCTCGCCGGCGTGCAGCACTTGGCGGGCGACGCGACGCTCCTCTACTACATGAGCGAGGAGGCGCAGGAGGGTCGCAACGCGTTCCAAGAGAAGCGCGAGCCGGACTTCTCGCGGTTCCCGAAGCGACCATGACCGATCTCGCCACGTGGTGGCGGGGCGCTCGGCCCCGCACGCTCGGCGCCGGGCTCATCCCGGTGCTGGTCGGTACCGCGGCCGCCGGCCATGTGATCTGGTGGCGGTTCGTCGCCGCACTGCTCGTCGCCGCCGGGTTGCAGATCGGCGTGAACCTCGCGAACGATGCGTTCGACGCGATCAAGGGCGTCGACACGCATGAACGCGTCGGCCCGCCTCGGCTCACCCAGACCGGAGCTGCCTCGGCGCGCGCCGTGCTCATGGCTGCGCTGTTCTCGATCGCGGTCGCCGGCTTCGCCGGTCTGGCGCTCGCGTTGGCCACTTCACCGATGCTGATCTTGGTGGTGGGTGCGCTGGCGATCGTCGCGGCGCTCCTCTATAGCGGCGGCCCACGTCCGTACGCCGGCCTCGGGCTCGGCGAGGTGATGGTGTTCGTCTTCTTCGGGCTCGTGGCGACCTGCGGCACGAGCTACGTCATGGTCGAGACCGTACCGGCAGCGTCATGGTGGTGCGGCGTCGTCATGGGACTGCTCGCGGTCGCGATCCTCGAGGCCAACAACATCCGCGACATCGCCACGGACTCCTCAGGGGGCAAGCGAACGCTTGCGGTCCGCATCGGCGACCACGCGGCGCGGAACCTCTACGCGGCGCTCGTGGTCGCGTCGTTCGCGACCATCGTGATCGGGTTCCTCGTGTACCTCGTGTCGCACCAGGCGGGGCTGACGCCGTGGGCGCTGTTCGGGCTCGCGTCGTGGTTCCTGGCGCTCCAGCCGATCGAGGCATCACGGAGCGCGACTGGCAGAGACCTGATCCCGGTGCTCGTCGGCACCGCGAAGGTCCACGCGGCCACAGGTGCGCTGCTCGCCCTGGGGTTGGCACTGGAGCACACGGTGGCGAGATGACCGACGGGGACCTGTCTCTCACGTGTGCGCGGGCGCTCGTGGAAGGACTCGCCGACGATGGGGTTCGCCATGCGTGCGTTTCCCCGGGGTCGCGATCGACCCCGATCGCGCTCGCATTTGCACGGAACGAACAGATAACCCTGCACGTGCACCTCGATGAGAGGAGCGCCGCGTTCTTCGGGCTGGGACTGGCCAAGGCGACGGGCGAACCGGTTGCCGTCGCGTGCACCAGTGGCACCGCAGCTGCCGAATTCTTCCCCGCGATCGTCGAAGCCTCTCAATCCCGGACCCCCCTCGTCGTCCTCACCGCTGATCGGCCGCCCGAGGTCCGCGGCACCGGTGCGAACCAGACGATCGACCAGAGCGAGCTGTACGGGCGGTACGCGCGCGCGTACTTCGATCTGCCGGTACCGCGCGACCCCGGGGATGTTGCGACCTGGTTCATGGCGGGAGCCGAGGTCGTGCTGGACGCCAAAGCTCCGGTCCCGGGACCGGTCCACATCAACTGTCCGTTCGACGAGCCGCTGACACCCACAGAGCCCAGGTCCTCCGAGCGTCTCTCCTCATACGACGACGGAGAGGAATGGGTTGAAGGACGGACGGTTGGGACCCCTGACGTCGACGCGTTCATGGGACGGCACGCTGGACGGCGCGGTGTGATCACCTTGGGCGGGATGCCTCCGCCGCAGACCTTGTCGATCCTTTCTTTGGGCACCCTGCTTGGATGGCCCGTGCTCGCGGAGCCATCGAGCGGACTGCGGTTGGAAGCTTCAGACGCAGGACGTGCGCTTGGTGCGGGCCAGTTCCTGATCGGCGACGAGGTGTGGCAGGCGCGGCACGGACCCGATGTCGTCCTCCAGATCGGCGCAACCCCGACGACGCGCTCGACACAGGAGCTGGTTGCAAACGTTGACACGTTGATCGTGCTCGACGATCTTCATCTCGATCCTGACCCCGCAGGGCGCGCCGCGCAGCGGATCGAGCTCCAGCCTGAGCGCTTCGCCGCAACAACGTGGGACCAACGCGAACGGTTCCAGGTAACCACCGTCGACGGATCGTGGCTCGAGGAGTGGCGCGCCGCCGATCTCATCGCGCGGGCCACGGTCGATCGCGAACTTGACCGCTGGGAGGAACCCTTCGAGGGTCGCGTTGCGCGCGACGTCGCCTCGTTCCTACCCCACGGCGCGACCCTTGTGATCGGCTCCTCAACGCCGGTGCGCGATCTCGACGTGTTCATGGCGCCGCGACGACCACCGCGGATCTGGAACGCTCCCGACCTGCTTCGCGTGATCGGGAACCGAGGAGCGAGCGGGATCGACGGGCTCGTGTCGACGGCGCTCGGCGCGGCGATGGGTTCCAACGGGCCAACGGTCGCGCTGCTCGGCGACCTCTCGTTCCTCTATGACGCGGGCGCGTTGCTCTGGTCCTCGCGCCTCGGGGTCGACGTGGTGTTCGTCGTCCTGGCGAACGGCGGCGGGCAGATCTTCTCGATGCTGGAGCAAGCGACCCTTCCCGAGTTCGAGGAGTTGTTCCTGATCCCGCACCCGGCATCGATCTCAAAGGTGTGCGATGCCGCAGAAGCCGGTTATCGATCGGTGACGCGGGCCGGCGAGCTCACGTCCGCTCTCGAGCGGGCGATCCGTGACGGAGGCGTCCAGGTCATCGAGGTCGCGATCGATGCGGAGCGTGATCGGGCTCGCCGGGCCGAGCTGCGCGAGCTGGTGCACGACGCGCTCGCCTCACACTGAGTCCGATCTCATCCCCATCGAAGCGCATCGAGGAACGCCCGGAACTTGCGCTCCGTCTCATCGAGCTCTGCGGCCGGCTCGCTGCCGCCGACGATGCCGGCGCCCGCGTACAGCGTCGCGTGGTCGCCACGCAGCAACGCACAGCGAAGGGCGATCGCCCATTCCCCGTTGCCCTCGGCATCGACCCAACCGACAGGCCCCGCATAGGACCCGCGGTCGAAGCCTTCGAGTTGGTGCATCACGCCGAGTGCCTCCGCGCGGGGCGCCCCGCCGACCGCCGGGGTCGGATGCAACAGCAGCGCGAGATCGAGGGCCGTTGGCGCCGGCTCTCGCAATCGTCCGCGGAACTGCGTCGACAGGTGCCACACGTTCGGCGTGCCGCGCAAGGTGGGTTGCTGATCCCACGTCAGGCTCACACACAGAGGCTCCAACGCTTCCGCCACGACGTCGACCACCGCGGCGTGCTCTTCGAGATCCTTGGCCGATGCCGCAAGTGCGTCGGCGTTGGCGCGGTCCACGGCGGGATCGCCGGAGCGTGGCGCTGAGCCTGCGAGCGGGACGCTGCGAACCTCCGCGCCGTGCCGGGTGACCAGGAGCTCGGGCGACGCTCCGACGAGGATGCCGTCATCCGTCGGCGCGATGAACGAGAACGCCTCAGGATCGACCGCACGTAGCCGATGCGCGAGACGCCGAGCGTCGAACGCGCGACCCGCCGCGACCTCGATCGTCCGTGCGAGTACGACCTTGCGCAGCTCGCCCGCGCGGACCCGGCGCGCTGCCTCCCCTACGGCGCCCGCGTAGATCTCCGGGGCGGGCGACATCGTGAGCTCCGCGTCGACGAACGCGTCGGCTGGGATCAGCCCGGTGACCAGGACCGGCTGGATCGGCGGCCCGATCCGAGCAGTGAGGAAGGGATCGGTGCGGCGCACCTGGGTATCGCCGACGACGAGCGTCCCGCCCCCCTCGAACGGGATCACTCCAGCGGCGACCGCGCCCTCCGGGCGCTCTCGCAGTGCCGACGCTACGGCACCGGGCTCGACGCGTTCTCCGGTGCCCATCGCGATCCCGAGACCTTCCCGCTCGAAGAACACCCCGCCGTCCTGCCACGCGGCGAGCAGGTCGAAGGACGTCCCGAGCCGCTCGGTCGTCACGCCCGGTTCCCGACGAACAGCTGCGTGATACCGCCGGACAGCTGCAACCGCCTCGCCGACGGGAAGCCCGCAGCGCGGAGCATCGCGAGGATCTCGTTCGGCGGCGGAAGGTACGCCATCGACCGCGGCAGGTAGGCATAGGCGTCGTGATCGGAGAGGAGGCCGCCGATCAGCGGCACCACGTGCCCGAAATACACGCCGTGACCGACGCGAAGCAGGGCGTTGTCGGGGGTGCTCGCATCGAGCAGCGCGATCGCGCCCCCGGGACGGACGACACGAGCGACCTCGGAGAAGAGCCCCTCGAGCGACACCACGTTGCGCAACGCGAACCCGCACGTGACGCCGTCGGCGGCGCCGTCCGCCGCCGGCAGGTGCAGCACATCGGCTTGGACGAGCGGCGCATCGGTGCGCGCGTTGGCGAGCATCCCGAACGCGAAGTCGAACCCGACCGGCCGATAGTGCGAGCGCTGGAGCTCGCGACACAGATCGCCCGTGCCGCACGCCAGGTCGAAGACCCGGGACCCGGGCGGCAGCCGCAGCTCTCGCACGGCGCGCCGACGCCAGCCGATGTCGAGGCCGCCCGTCATGATCCGGTTGACCATGTCGTAACGCGGACTGATGCGATCGAACAGCGATCGAACGGTCGCGGCCTTCTGTTCGCCGCGGGGCAAGTCTCGGTCGCTCACGACTCGAGCCGCCGTTCCGCCTCTTCGAGGAGGACCCGACGGAAGTGGTTCTCCACCAGCGCCGTGACCGCGGGCAGGAGTGCCTCGAACGCCTCGACGGTGCGTGCGGCGGCCTCGGGATCTCGGCCGGCCGTGTCGCGGATCGGCTCGCGCACGTGCGAGTCGAACAGATCGACTGCGCGCGTCGCGAGCGCGCGGAGCGCCGAGTCGGCGTCGCGGCCAAGGGACAGGAGCTCACCGACCGGGAGCCCGAACTCCAGCAGACGCAACGCCGTACGCATCACCTCGGCATCCGCCATCGAGTAACGGACGTCGCCGTCCACGCGCCTGCCGATCGCGATCCCTTCACGCTCCACCGCTTGGATCAGAGAAGAGGGGACGCCGGATGCCGTCGCGAGCTCGTCCAGGGTGAGGGTGGGCAGGCGGTCACCCTCGCCGTCGCCCCTGGCGACGGCGACCGCGGCGGCGAGATCCGAGTCGCCCGGATCCAACTGGCCGTTCAGCACCCGGCCGATCGCGGCGAGGGTCAAACCCTTCGCCTGCAGCTCGCGGATGCGCCTGATCCGACCCGCGTGGTCGTCGTCGTACCACGCCACGCGGCCCTCCCGAACCGGCTGCGGCAGCAGGCCGCGCGACTGATAGAAGCGGACGGTGTCGACCGAGACGTCGCAGGAGGCTGCCAGCTGCTCCACGCGATATCTCATGTCCGATACCTCACGACCAACCACTCTACGAGTGCGCACTCGCACCTTCACACCGAACGCTCGAACGGCGGCGCAAACATCGGCACGGATACGATGCGGCGCATGCGGCACGCGTCCCGGGGGGTCAGCCTCACCCTCGTGCTGGCCTGCGCCTTCGGCACGATGGCCCTGGGAACGACCTCGAAAGCTCCGTGCGCCACCGGCCACTACAGCGACGGGCGCCAGTACCGCTGGCTCTGCTACACCGACGTCGTGCCTCTGCTCGGCACGGAGCAGCTCGCCCACGGTCGGTTGCCGTTCATCGACCCGTGCGCTCCGTCGGAGAACAACTGCGACGAGTATCCGGTCCTCACGATGTACCTGATGCGGGTTGCCGCCTGGATCGGCCACTCGTTCCAGAGCTTCTATTACGCGAACGCGGCGATCATGACGGTCTTCGCTCTGCTGATCGCCTGGTGCATCTGGGTACTCGCAGGACCGCGAGCGCTGTGGTTCGCGCTGGCGCCGACGCTGCTCGTCTACGGGACGGTGAACTGGGACCTGGCCGCCGTCGCCGCGGCGACCGCCGCGCTCGTCGCGTGGGCGAAGCGGCGCGACGGGTGGGCGGGGATCCTGATCGGGGTTGGCGCAGCCACGAAGTTCTACCCCGCGCTCCTGGTGGTTCCGCTGTTCCTGCAGGGCCTGCAGGATCTCGAGCCCGACCGATCGATCCGAGTGCTCTGGTGGTCGTTCGGGACGTGGGTCGCGATCAACCTCCCGTTCGTCCCGGTCGCCCCGGGCGAGTGGTGGGAGTTCTTCCGCTTCAACGGTACGCGCACGCCGGACTTCGACAGCGCGTGGTACATCGCGTGCCGCCACCTGCCCTCGACGTGCATGTCGATCAGCAACGTGAACATGCTCGCCCTGAGCGCGTTCCTCGCGGCTTGCTTCGTCGCGATCTGGTGGAAGATGCGGCGCCACCCAACGTTCCCACGGTGGTCGATCGCCCTGCCACTCGTGATCTGCTTCCTGTTGACCAACAAGGTGTACTCGCCGCAGTACTCGCTGTGGTTGCTTCCCCTGTTCGCGCTGACGATGCCGCACGTTCGGCGCTTCGTCGCATTCGAGATCGCCGACCTCGCCGTCTTCGTTACGCGCTTCTGGTTCTTCGGCACGTACACCGGGGTGATGGTGCTGCCGCAACAGTGGTGGTTCGAGGTCGCCCTTGGGGCCCGCGCGCTGGTCCTCGTGTGGTGCCTCGTGGCGTGGGTCCGTGACGACGACGTGCCCCCGTTGCCGCAGCTCGTGCGGCAGGAACACGTCACCGCGCCGGTCCTGGTTGCATGAGCGAAGCGACGCCGCGCGTCCGTGACGGATGGCGTGAGGCGCTGTGGGCGTTCCTCGGCGCGCACCTGTTGCTCGGCGCGATCGGCGTGATCGGGGGCGGCATGCTGCCGCTCCCGCAGGGCCAGCCACCGACCGACGCCGGGTTCGCGAACCCGCAGCTATCGCCGGGGTGGCACATGCTCGTGACGTCGCTTCAACGCCAGGACGCCCAGTGGTTCCTGCGGCTGGCAACGACGGGGTACGCCCCCGGGGACCACAGTGCGGCCTTCTTCCCGGTCTACCCGCTCGCGATCCGAACCGTCGACCTCGTGCCGGGGATCGGGCCGCTCGGGGCGGGGCTGCTCGTCGCGAACGCGGCGGCGTTCGGCGCGCTCCTCCTGTTGCACGCGCTGACGCGTTTGGAGCTCGGAGCCGTCGCCGCCCGTCGCGCGGTGTTGTTCACCGCGTTGTT
>Ga0105243_10001628_pt1 | contig 19522 bp, 15 predicted proteins | sample KBSM34metaG_FD_81525 | JGI IMG/M metagenome (GOLD analysis project Ga0105243, IMG submission 81525) | Miscanthus rhizosphere microbial communities from Kellogg Biological Station, Michigan, USA - KBS M3-4 metaG | ecosystem: Host-associated > Plants > Roots > Rhizosphere > Soil | place... | reverse complement strand
CTAATCGGGCTAACGGTTCTTATAATAAGGATGGTGACGCTAAGCCAGGACAAAAAGGCCGCTGCAGATCTCGTGATGGTCCAAATTGTCAGACTCCTCATCACTCAGCAGAGATAAAGACATTCTATGTCTTGCGTGCGTAGACTATTCGGGAGGTCAGGGATGATGACCCTTGGGGGTGGGGACCATCTGATAATCAAGGGCGCGACGTTTCTACTTGAAAATAAATTCGCTGTCTGTCCTAAACTAGACTCAGTCTGATTCTTGACATAGCAGAGAGGTTCCGCTCCTATGTACACGCCGTGATGTATACTTTGGTCCAGGCAATTTAGTGACCCCCTTCTCCAATCAATTAGAATTATCTTTAGAGGGGCAATATGCGGATTAACGAAGTTAGGGCCATTGTCACTGGCGCGGCTAGCGGTCTGGGACGACATTTTACACTTAAGCTGGCTCGTCTGGGTGCCTCAGTCGCTGCAGGAGATATTGATGTACAGGGACTCGATGAATTGAAGCAGGAGTGCCAAACTTTTCAGGGAAAGGTAATGACGGGCAGACTGGATGTTAGTCAGGAAGCATCCGTCGTAGAGTTCGTAAATAAAGCCTCGCATCAATTGGGTGGAGTAAATACTCTGGTTAATAATGCCGGCATTCTTCGCGATGGTCTCCTGGTCAAGGAGGAGGAAGTAGGATGGATCAAAAAACTTCCTACAAAGCAGTGGCAGCAGGTTCTCGAAGTGAATCTCACGGGTGCCTATTTTGTGACACGCGAAGTGGTTGCAGATGTAATACAACGGAATTTGAAAGAAAGCATTATTGTAAACATCTCATCGATGTCCAGGGCCGGCAACCCTGGTCAGTCTAACTATGCCGCTTCGAAATCAGGACTGGATGCATGCACTCGTACCTGGGCTCTGGAACTCGCTTCCCGCGGCGTACGAGTAGGCGGAATTGCGCCTGGTCTCATTGAGACACCAATCCTAAGGCACGTCTCAGATGAGGTGAAACAGAATCTATTGGCTAACATTCCGTTAAAAAGGGCTGGCACCGTGGATGAGGTGTGGCTAGCCTTACAGTTCATTATTGAGTGTGATTACTTTACCGGCAGGACGATTGAAGTAGATGGAGGATCAGCTTTTTAGACATTTAGTAGATCGTCGTATCCTCTCGTAGTCACGCCGGTCCTCGGAACGCCTAGAGCCTGTGAGTGGAAAGGCCCACGACACCTTCGTTACTGGCCATTGCAACTTCAACCGTCGAACCGCTTTCAGTTGTGGTTCTAATGATTTGTGTTTTTGTGGCTATATTCGGTCAAGTGTGTATGCGGAACTCGTGTATCTCTCCATACACGCTATAAATGTCCATTAGATCTCCCCAGAGAATCACCGATTCCAGGCTTTTAATCATTTCCGCAACGCGTTCTGTCTTCGTTTGCTCAAGGCCCGGCCAACGTAAAACGATCGAGTTGATGCCGCTGTGAAGAAACTCCGGTTGGATAGTGCCCTGCCAGGTGTGCCATTGAGTACTCACCAGGAAACGTCTCGCAATGCTTCCGTTTACAAGCAGTTCTACTGGTCTGCTCGCCGCCATCCTATTGAAGATCCGGCAGATTAGTCTGACGCTTAACGGACGAGGCGAATCGCAAACGATGTGAAAACATGAATCCTGGTGGTAAGACCGAAAGTAGTTACTGTCCTCCCGCCATTGACTCTCCAGTGGTGCTTGCGTTAATTCCATATTGGGGCTCTGCAAAAGATCAACCCCAGCGCACGTCACGCCGTGTTCTTGCTTCAATAGCAGATCAATATTTTTTTCTATGTGAGGTACGCTTTCCGCCAGTGCGGTGGTGATGGCGCGGATCAAAGGCGGGTATAAAGCCTTGTTTGTAAGGTTGCCGAATGATCTCAACATGAAATTCAGGCGGCGGTATCCCGCCCGTTCCAAAGTATCCTCAAATCTTTTTACATACTTGATAGGCTTCAGTCGAATGTGCCAATCAATGAAGACTTGCATCAGCTCAGCGATTTGTGGATCGTGCCGCACGGCTTCGGCGCAGTGATAGTGGATTAGCTCATCATCCTGTGCCTGAGTAACATTCGTACAGGCGGCGGCGAAATGGGCAAGCGCATTCGCTCGAGGTTCGAGGTGGAATTCAAATTGGTTCAACTCCGCCCAGCTCCGCTCGCTTCTCCCTAGGATGGGCAGAAGTTTCTCGACGGCTGACGCCGCGGCCAAGCGAAGGCCTGCTACTGTCATGTGAACGTGATCAAAAAAGAATCTGCGATCAGGCAATCCCCGGGGCAAATATTCCGCAAACCGCTGTGGCAGATCGACAATTGTGATGCCGTTTCGCGGGCCTTCTTCTCGGAGTGTATTTTGGATGATTGAATAACAACTCGGAGCTTGCAGACCGGGATAAACAAGCGAGAGATCTTTTGCATCTTCCTTGAGCCGCCGCGCTTCACAAACATTTCCCTCTCTGAGTTTGCATTTCGCCAGGATATCGAACCCGGCCGGATGTAAACCGTCCTCCAATTCAATCAACTCCTCGGCCAGCGCCATGGCTCGCTGGAGGTTGTCTACAGTCAAAGCAGCTTCAGCTTCGGTGATGAGGTCCAGGCGTCGCTGGATTAGAGCGTCGGTTGCCAGCGGATTTTGCCAGGTATATTCCGCCTTCCAGTCACGCAAATTGAAATCGGGAATGATGAAGAGAACGGGAATCTGGTTCTCTGCTGAAAATGCACCCAGGCGTTGCGCAAATCCGCGCACCTGGCTTCTTACCGTCTCCTTGACGAAAGCTCTAATCGACCCCCACTTCTCGGTCTGCTGGAAGGTCGCTGTCAGTTGCTCAAAATTCATCAGCTCGAGCTGCGGAATGTGCCAGTTGTTTCCCGCGAAGAGAATATAAGCGTCCGGCTCCAGAGTAAGAGCGGGCTCCAATAACTGTTGCAGGCCCAGGAAAGTTTGCGCGCTTCGCGCCAGGTCTATAATTTCAATGTCTGCATTCCCCGATACTTGAAGTAAAGTCCGGAATGCCATAGCCATATTAAAAAGAGGGTCGAGCAGAAATCCGCGCGCAACCGATTCCCCCAGTAACACTACCCGCAACTGGTCTCCCTTGGGACCGATTCGATCAACGTCCGCCCAAAACTGCCAGCGATCGCTTTCAGCTGGACGCACGAAATAAACTGCTCCGTCTTCCCATTTCGGCTCCCAAATGCCTATCCGTGAAATCACGCGTTTTTTGGGTGCGGCCTTAGGTGTGGCCTTAGCGAAGTTATTGCCTGGCAGCCGTTTGGTCCGGGCTGGATCTTGAATGAGAGTCTGGCCCTGTTCGAAAATTCGTTTAAGTTCGTGCAGATCATTCGCGGTGCTTAGCCTCTCAGAAAGAACGGCAGAAAGATTTTTTAAGGCGTCCGGTTTGCGGAGCATTAGACAACCTCCTAACTACATCGTCGTGTAGACGCGATCACTGACGAGGCTCGGCGTTTTTAGTTTGGCAGTAATACTGCTGCACAACCCCTCCCAGGGTCCCAGACCGGAACGATCAATCACAAAGTCCTCGAGGAAGAGAACGTCAATATCGGTTCTGGCGAAGCACCAAATTGCATCTGTAGGCGAGCACACGATCGGCTCATCTCGCATATTGAAGGAAGTATTAAGGAGAATGGGACAACCCGTCCGCTCATCAAATGCCTTGAGCAGACGCGCCAGGCGCCTACTCATTATCTCGTTTACTGTTTGAACCCTGGCAGAATGATCGACATGTGTTATAGCCGGGAGGTCCAATTGCGATTTGACCGGGCAAGTTTCGAGCATGAAGGGCGAGGCGTGGTCCAGATTGAAGTGCTCAGCCGCTTTTGATTCTAAAACCGCTGGCGCAAATGGCCGGAAGCCTTCCCGCTTTTTCACAAGCGCATTGATGCGGTCTCGCATTCCCGGATCGCGCGGATCAGCCAAAATCGATCGCGCCCCCAACGCCCTTGGCCCAAATTCCATTCGGCCCTCAAACCACCCGATAACCTTTCCTGCTGTGAGCAGTTCGGCCGCGTGCGACAACAAATCGTCCTCCCGCTCGCGAAAGTCCAGGGCAGTCACACCAGTCTCTTCAATTAACTTCGCAATCTCATCCAGGGTGAACCGCGGACCCAAATAGACGTGCTCTAACCGGTCAGTCGAGGGGCGTGAACCGGTCAGATTAATGTGGGCCAGGGCCGCTGCTCCCAGGCACGTACCTGCGTCCCCTGCGGCCGGCTGGACAAACAAACGCTTGAAAGGACCTTCATTAAGAATGCGCGCGTTGGCCACACAATTCAGCGCTACTCCCCCCGCCATACACAAATTCTCACTGCCGGTTTTCTCGTACAGATATTTTGCTTTTTCAAGGAGCATCTCTTCCAGAACAAGCTGCAAACTTCTCGCGATGTCTTTATGGAAGCTCGTGATTTGTGATTCCTTTTCGCGCGGCGGCTCTCCGAACAATTTCGGTAAAGCATCCGTGTACATGCGAGTTCTGCTCACAAAGTCGAAATAATCGAGATTGAGTGAGAACTGACCACGAGCCTGCGGCAGGATTAGTTGACGAATGCGATCCGCATACACGGGCCTTCCATATGGCGCCAGGCCCATCACCTTGTACTCACCGTCGTTTACTGCAAAGCCAAGATAGCTCGTGAGGGCGCTATACAGCAGACCAATGGAGTCAGGAAAGTGAACCTCCTCAAACAAGTTGATCGTATTTGCCTGAGCATAGCCATAAGTAGTAGTGGCCCATTCTCCGACACCGTCGACCGTCAGCACCGCAGACTCCGAGAATCCCGAAAAGAAGTAGCTACTGGCGGCGTGTGCGTGGTGATGGTCTACGATGTGAACTGGACCTTCGTATCCCAACACCCTGCGAATTTCCCGGACCGGCCGTTTCGCATTGCGCCAAACGTGAAAAGCATCCCCCTCTGAAATGTTCGGCAACATCATCCATAGTTGACGGTCCAACTTTTTGGATGGATTCTCATAGTAAGCAACACAATCTATATCGGCGATTGTGAGATTGCCTTCCGACAAACAATAACGGAAAGCCATCTTTGGCACAGACGGATCGTGCTTGCGACGTGAGAACCGCTCTTCCTGCGCCGCAGCCACCAGCACCCCGTCTTTAAGTAAGCAACATGCTGAGTCGTGAAAATAGGCAGAGAGTCCCAGGATATTTGGCATCGACTTCTCCGTTTCAGTTTTTTGATGATTCTTGAAATCAGGCGCCCTGCAAACTGTGGATGCCGGCCGGATGTTTAGCGTTTAGGCTTTGCAGGAGGGCGCCGATCGCGCGTGCGTGCTGGTCCAACTCTGCATAGGTAAGACGGGCTTCCTCCATCTCACCGTCAATGAGGAACGTGTAGGCATTTTTCTCAGCCTGCGACTCAGCGCGCACGCGCAAGAGTTCGCTGAGCGTCTCAGGCTCACGTTGAGAATGCACAGAGAAAGATGGACTGGTCATCTTAAGCGGCTCCGGCCGATGAAGTCTGCTGGGTTGAGGCTATGAGATCAAAGTCATCCGGAACTTTGAATTGCAGCTGTTGCGAACAAAAATCCCGCCATTCGGGAGTGTCCTGATTGAAGATTACGTTTTCGCCAGGCCAAATAAGCTGCGTTACCGTGAAGTCTTGATGGAGAAACACTACATCACTATCTGAAAGCTCGCGCGAATTTTCATTCTCTTCACGCCAACCACTAAACTTCCGGAGATCGCCGAGCAGATACCCTTTGGCATAGTTTCTTGGGGACGAATCACCGCTCGTTCCATTTGACGCTTGTTCCTTTTCCTTCAACAATCGAGCGACATCTGTATGCCTTGCCGCCAGTGAGATTTTGTAAGGTGTTCGCTGATCTCGACCCACGCGGAAAACGTCCGCTCCTCGATCAAGGAGGAGCTTAGCCATGTCCACATCTCCTCTTCCGGCAGCCCAATTCAAGGGAGTCCAGCCCTGCTCATCCTGCTGATGAATGTCGGCGCCGGAGTTGAGTACTTCTTCAACCTTTGCGAGTTCACCGGTCTTCACTGCGTCGATTAACTGCAACTCACTCATAAAAATTCCTCCTAAGTCAGACTCAAACGATCTTCGGGCTTTGAAGTTCTCAGTGCTTCCTCCGTGAACTCTGTGTCTTCAGACAACATTCCGCCAGCCCCTGGCCATAGTGACCATCGACTGCAGGTATTCCTGCTGCGCCTTACTCTTTTGGGCCGGAGGCACGAAGGCAATCTCCATTTCCAACATTTTCTGTGCTGTCGCCATGTAATCCTTGAACTGCTGGAACGAAATGCCTCTGCCGTTAAGGTAAGGAATGATCCAGAAGTCGAAAGACCACTGCGGCAACCAGGTCGATTCGTTAATGGTCAAAAACATCTTGTCGATGTGGTCCATCGCTTCGAGGCTGTCCATCGTATTATGTTGCCAGACGAAGCCCTCGCCGCTGATGCCGAATTCATCTCGTCGCCGCTCAATCGGGGTGCCGGGTTCGCAATACCACATTTGCGCGCGCCAGTAGTCGGGTTTATTTTCTTTGATGAAGTCACTGGTTTCTTTCAACGTTTCGTCGGTCTCACCGGGGAAGCCAACGATGAAAGAGCCAAAGGTCAGGATGTCGTGCTGGCGTAGCAGCTTCATGCCATCGGCATACTTTTCAATCGTCGCCGCTTTGGTCATGAGCTTGAGAATATGTGGGGAACCTGATTCGATGCCGAGAAAGACGCCCTTGCAGCCGCTCCGCGCCATCAAGTCGATCGCCTCCTCATCCGAGTTGCTGCATCTGAAGTAAGAGAACCAGTTGAAGTTGTAATTCTTCCGGATCATCAGGCGACAGATTTCTTTGAAGCGCGGCAGCGGCACGTTGAAGGTGTCGTCAATGAAGACCAGGTTCTGTGTGTTGCCGAGGGCGTACATCGAATCAAACTCTTCTTCGAGTGTGTCAATCTCGGCAAGGGCGAGCTTTCCGGCTCGGGTCGGATAGTTGCAGAAGGAACAGTTGAAGGCGCAACTGCGAGCCGTGCGCGTTTGGAGCGTGGCTCCCAGACTTTCATTGTTGAAGTCCAACCAATCGATCCGGTTCTCGTCGAGCGAACTATTTTCGAGGACGGGCGGTGTCCGGTGGAGTGCCCCGTTTTCATAGTAGACGAGATTGGGAACCTTGCTGAGATCTCCTTTCTCCTTGAGACACTTCACGATTTGCGAAAGGGCCATCTCACCCTGCCCTTCGATCACATAAATGTCTGCACCCATATCGTCGAGCGCGGACTTCAGTTCGTCGCCCTGATAATTCCTGGCATGATTGGCTATCAGCGGCCCTCCGACGACGATCTTGACCTTCGAATTATGGCTTCTGATGAACTCCACCATTTCGGTGACAGGAAAATTCAGTACGTAGAACGTGGTGGTGATGGCAATGCAGTAGGGATCTTCAGCGAGAAACTCGATCAGCTTGTCTTTCTCATACTGAAAAAGATTAATGTACTTCGTGTGATGCCCGCGCTTCCGCAGAAAGTTAGTCAGGTACACGGCTGCGAGATTGGGTATGTCACCTGACTCGAAGGGTCGCATGTTTGTGCCGTCATTATGCCTGGCAAGTTCCAGAACGTGATTGAGCAACCCCACGTAGTTCAGCTTTTTATCGCCGAGATTGATGAAGCTGAACTTCAAGTCTCTGTAAGCTTCAGACTCTTCACCGTATTGCCGCAGCAGTGTTTCGTACCTGTCGAACGGAAGTTCGTTGTAGCCGATTACGACGCAATCAAGATGTGCACCGTTTGACATCAGAATTCTCCCTTGATTCGTTTCGGTCTACGATATGTGGGATTTAGAACGTGAATTTTCTCGTCACGTAGGTGGAATCACTTAAGGCCGCAGGCGCTGGTATCGCATCGGGAGGATAGGTCGTAGACACTTGTGGAATTTGCGGGAGGCCATACGAACGCTCCACAACGGTCAGTTTAAGCGGCTGAGGAGTCTTCATCCTGAGCACCAACTCGATACCGCCCGGTGGCACAGCCAGGTAAAAGAATCCCCAACTATGATCGGGATCTACCGGCGCCGGCTTAGTTCCGAAGCCAATACTCTTGCCGTCAATGGTCGCTTTGAGGTCCGGGGTGGTGACATCCGCGTATACCCAGATGATCGGTGCTTGACGCGTCGAGGTGATGCGCAGACGGGTCACACGCACGTCATCCGTCGTTTGATCATCCAGCAGTGCCACTTCCGGCCCGCGCGCCGCGATGGCGGGAGCCGCATGCTTCAAGCAGTCGTAGGTGATCGGCAAATATTCATCAATGCTTCCTCGTTCGCTCCCGTTAGGGAAGAAACCTGAAGACCACTTATCAACCTGTTCGTCTGTGCTGGCCCAGGTTGCTTTCCCGGTATCAGCATTCAATGCGTAAAAAATATTGTTCTGTCGAGGATGGTCTTGATCGAATTTGAAGGTCTGGTGCGCATAGATGATCAGAGCTATACCCAACACCGCCATAACAGAAGGCAGCAGCCAACCGGAAGACTTAACCACAGCGTAGAGTTGCGGAATGAGCAGTCCGAGTAACAAGACAACCGGTACTTGCATCATTGCCGGAGAACTCAACGCCAACGCAACGCCCAGAGAGTGGATCATCGGTGCAAGCAGAAACAGACCGGGAAGCGCGCAAAGTGTAGCCAGCGCCAGAATTTTCACGCGACCGAGTTGCGGAAATGCGAGCGCAACCGCCACGCCGGCCAGACCGAACAGCAAAGGCCACGTGAACAAATAACTTCCGCCGGGCAGGTAGAAAGCGATGACCATCATCAACACTACCCACAACAACAACGCACCGAGACTGAGGTTGACAGCATCCACTCTCCGGCTGAATAAAAGATAGATGACCGCCGTCACCGCCACACTGAGCGCGACAAAACTCAACAGGTACGAGTTAGCATCGTAGGCATTGTTACCCCAAAGAAGCCACTGTCGAGCGCCACCGAATCGATATATCAACCACCATGCAAAGGTAACCACTCCGTACACAGCGGATATGCTCAGCGCAAAGGCCAGTATTCCGAGCCCAAGTCCGGAAATCGTCAAGCGCCGCATTTTATAACCGTAGAAGATGACCGCTATAAACAGGATGAGGACGATGCCTGTAAGCGGTAGAACCCAAGTGCCGGGGTAATGGACAAAGAGCGCGCCGAACGCATTAAAGTAAACGGCGTTCGCCTGTTTCGGCGCCGGCAAATCGAGATTGCCAAAGCGACGAGCTAAAGCCAGTGCGTATGAGCCGTGATGTTGGAGGCTGCGCTCATCGACGTTGGCATAACTGTCCCGCATCGTGTGGTATTTCGTCGAGCCGTCGATATACGCGAAATTGAGTCCGTCAAATCCTGCTCTGTTGAAGACCGTCATGTCGGTGTCGCTCTGGAGCAGCCGGTAGATTTCATTGGCGAGAGAATTGGAGATAGGATGCGGAGCAGCCTGTGCGAACTCCTGGATTAACCAGCCGTTCTGATTGCTTGTCTGAAACATGTAGGAGGGGCCCGTAGTACCGCGAGCGTCAAAGTTAAGAACCATTCCTACATCTTTCGCCCACGGATGTTCAGCAACAAACGCCTTCGCTCCGAGCATGCCGGCTTCTTCACCGTCTGTGAACAGAAAAATCACGTCATTTTTCAGGGGCGTACCCGCCTTGAGTGCTCGTAAAGTTTCAAGCAGTGCTGCGACGGCAACTGCGTTATCGCCTGCTCCCGGCCCGGTCGATACCGAGTCGTAGTGGCTAGCCAGCAGGACAGCTTTGCCTTGCCCCGTTCCTTTCAACCTCGCGAGAATGTTCCTGACCCTTGCAGCACGATAAGGGACACCCCAGATATTGGTCGCCACCGTCGTTTCTTGAAGCTCGGCTGGTGCGACCCCCATCGACGCCACTTCGTCAATAATGTATTTACTAACCCGGTCGTGATCGAGTGAGCCGATGGGCCGCGCGTTGCGGCTGATCGCTTCTACGTGACGCAGGGCGCGCCCGGAAGAAAACTCTGTCGGAGCTGCGCTGGCCGGTACGCTGTTGGGAGGCTGTTGTTTGTAGATACTCAGCGCAGCGAGAAAGATGCAGAGAACGAAAGCACTCCAGGCTATGGCCGAAGACAAACCCGGCACGCTTACATGGCTGCCTTGCCTCGCTTCCTCATTCAAAGGCACGGTGGTCTGAATCGGATGAGATGTAAGGTTTCGGTCTAACACATTATTAGTAATGAGGAGGGCTGTGCCTCAAAGCTCCTCAAAGGTTCAAGACATTAGTAAACGCCTTCGGGGGAAACGTGAGGCAACAACTCTGAAAGGAGCGGAAACTTCAAGCGTTGCTTCTCCAAAGCCAATCAGCTATCCAGCGGAAAGCTCGGCGCTGCGCGAAAGCTGGCCGCTTCCGTGTAGTCGACGGAGAAACTCATAATTCGTCGGTGTCTTTGCTTTGAGATCAGCGACGCGCGCCTGAACTCTCAGGAATAGTTGATTCGCTTCCTCAAAATTGGCGGGTCTGTAAGACAACATCGGCAGGGTACATTTCGGCTCCCGACCAAGACCAGCGAGAATGCAGTAGTAGCTTCCGTTGGTCCAATAGTTCTTGAACTCGACTTCGAAACGCTTGTAGTACGTGTCTTCATCAACGTAAGGCGGGTTTATCGGCAGACCGGCGTCATAAGCTTCGAGCTTCTCCTTCACGTTGTCTGATAACACCAGATCGTGCTTGTTCGCTCTCCAGAACGGCGTGTCCTCCCTGGGAGTTGAAAGGTAATGGACCTGGATGAAGTCTCTCGAGTCGTCAAACATACCGGCAATCTCGTTGTTGAACCCGTCAATCAACCCCGGTGCGAAAGTTTTATCAGGGAAGTGACGCACGAGCTGATAGATGGCGGCATAGATGAAGTAAATGCCAGTTGACTCGAGTGGCTCGAGGAAGCACGACGCCAAACCTATGCTGACGCAGTTCTTAACCCAGGCACGACGGTTTCGCCCGACCCTAAACCTGATCTGATTTAGTTTGGTGGAGTCGTCGAGGTTCCACAACCCGAGGAATTCCTCAGTGGCTTTATCCTGTGTGGTGAACTTGCTCGAGTATACATATCCGGTACCGAACCTCGTGAGCATCGGGATCTTCCAAGTCCAGCCGTTTTTCATTGCGATCGCCGAAGTGTAGGGCTCGATTCCGTTACGCTGATCGTCATTAGGAACCGCGGTCGCAACAGCGCTGTCACAGAACAGGTGATCGCTCATGTCGACGAACGGCTCATCCATCGCCTTGTTGATGAGGAGTCCCTTGAAACCGGAACAATCGACAAACAAGTCGCCCTTATGGACTGAACCACTTTTGGTTTTGACTGAAGCGAGAAATCCTTCTTCCGTGTGTGTCGTGCCTTCGATCTCCTCCAGAACATGCTTCACTCCCCAACTGATAGCTAAGTCCCTCAAATAATTTGCCACCAACTGCGCATCAAAGTGCCATGCGTATCGCGTCACTCGCGTGCCGTCCATTGTTTTAGGAGCACGCTTCTCGTCGAGCAGCGGTGGTTCCACGAAGCACGAGTAGTCCACCGGCGGCATTTTGTATCCCGCCTTGCGCTTGAAGGACCAGTAATGAGTGAGAGGTATGTCGTCAAACTGAGGAATTAGACCGAAAGGATGATAAAAATGATCTCCACCGTTGGTCGCCGGATCTGTTTTCCAGTTGATGAACTTGACGGCGCCTTTGAATGCAGCATTGCAGCCACGCATCCATTCGTCTTCGGGTATGCCCAGGAAATCGAAAAAGACTGGTTGTAGATTCGGTACCGTCGCTTCACCGACGCCGATCCTCGGAATGGTTGGAGCCTCTATTAACGTGATCTCAATTGTCGGTAATGCTTTCTTGAGATATGAAGCCGTCATCCAGCCGGCGGTACCTCCGCCGACGATAATAACGTCTTTAATGAGGTTATTCATGTGTCCTCCTTTTAGGCTTCTGAAATCGTCGGAAATTTCCTTCTGAGTCGGGGAGGGCGCAGCTCTGAAGCGTTGATGGATGCCAGGAACTTTTTGAATAGACTTCGACCGTGACGACGAGGCGCTTAAGATTATGATTCTGTTTGATCGTTCTTTGACATGAGACTGTTAGTTTTTAGTTTACGGCTGTTTGCTGTCCTCAACTGAGCAAGACAATCAAGCCACGCTCAATCAGTACAGGGAGCGAGCATCGTTGCTCAAAGTCTGAATCATCAATTCAGCGACAAGTTGGTTGAAGGCCACGGGGTCGGGCAGCTCCGAGCCCTCGGCCAGCAACGCATAATTCAGTAGTAAGTCGGCGTACTTGCTGAGTTCGACCTCGTCTTTGTTTTGTTGAAAGCGTGCGTTCATGCGATTGAAAATTTCATGTTGCGGATTAAGCTCCATGATGCGGCGCTGCTTCGGACGTCCTCCCTCTCCCATTTGCAGGAGGCGCTCCATCTGCGGGCTGTAGTCCATGTCAGTTCCGACGAGGCAGACAGGCGAGGTTGTGAGCCGGTTGGTCAATCGCACCTCTTTGACGTGCTGGTCCAAATGTTGCTGAATGAAACCGAGCAGTTCGGATGATTCCTCAGCCTTTTGCTTCAACTCTTTTTCCGTCTGCTCGCTCTCCTCCTTGTCTCCTACTTTGACGGTTCCCTTTCCCGCTGACTTTAGCTTTTTGCCTTCAAATTCGGTCAGGTATTGAGTCACCAGTTCGTCAACGGAATGGACCAGGTAGAGAACCTCATAGCCTTTCGCTTTCAAGGCTTCGAGGTGCGGGGAGTTTTCTACGATGCGGCGCGATTCTCCGGTCAGGTAAAAGATTTCCTCCTGCCCTTCCTTCATGCGCTCGACGTATTCTTTAAGCGTCGTAAGCTTTTTCTCATCATATGAAGATTGAAAGCGCAGCAGCGACACTATGCGTGCTTTGTTATCGTAATCCGAACTTACACCCTCCTTGAGCGCACGGCCAAACTGCTCCCAGACAAGCAGAGACTTGTCCGGCTCCTCTTCCGACATAGTTTGCAAACTATCGAGGACTTTTTTCGTCAGCCACTTTCGGATCAGACCGACCTGACGATCCTGTTGCAACATTTGGCGAGAGATGTTGAGCGGAAGATCAGCACAATCTACGATCCCCTTGATAAATCTGAGGTATCGCGGAAGCAGTTCTTCACACTGCTCCATGACCGATATCCCTTTAGCATATAGGTGCAGTCCCCACTCTTTGGCGTGATAGAAGAAGTCGTAGCTTGCCTTGGAAGGGATGAACAATAGCGCCTGATATTCGAGTGTCCCTTCAGCCTTTAAAGAGATTCTCTTCAAAGGTTCGTCGTGATCGTGCGTCAGGTGCTTGTAAAACTCCGCGTAATCGCTCTCCGACACCTCCGCAGCTGGACGCATCCAGAGTGGCTTCATCGAATTGAGGATCTTATCCTCAACAACAATGGTCTTCTCTCCACTGGCTTTCGGTTTTCCGGTCTCGTCTTTTTCCACTTCCTCGCGAACGTCTTGAAAGAGGATCGGATAGGTCACGAAATCCGAGTATCGTTTGACGGTGCGCGCCAAAATCCATTTATCCGTGTAATCCTCGATGCCGTCTTCTGGATCAGCCGGCTTGAGATGTAGGGTGATCGAGGTGCCCCGCTGATCACGCGTCGCTTCGCTGATGGTGTACTCGCCGTCGCCGGTCGAGTCCCAGCGGGTGGCCGTCTGTTCGCCCGTTCGTCGCGTTACCAGCGTAACTCTCTCGCTCACCATGAAAGCGGAATAAAACCCGACTCCGAACTGACCGATCAACTCGGTAAGTCTCTCATCCGACATGCCCTGCTGTAGCTTTTCGCGTAACTCGCGCGTGCCCGATTTAGCAATGGTTCCGATGTTGGCGACAACCTCGTCGCGGCTCATACCGATACCGTTGTCGTGAATCGTGAGCGTGCGCGCCTGCGGATCGATTTCAAGTCTGATCTCCAACTTGTTCAGTGGAGCCAATTCCGGATTCATAAGAGCTTCAAAACGCAAAGCGTCGAGAGCGTCCGACGCGTTCGAGATCAACTCACGAAGGAAAATGGCCTTCGTCGTGTAGAGCGAATGGATCATCAGGCCGAGGAGATGCTTAGTCTCGGCCTGAAAAGTAAGTGTTTCGACTTGGGCAGCCATGAGAAAACTCCCTGTTTATATTTATTCGGAAGACGGGAGAATTATAGCGATTAGTGGCTTCTATCCTCCCGGCACTTCTCTCAAGTCTTGCGCGATCATCCGCAGCAGCACCGGCGCGGAGTTGTGCAGAAAAAAATGGTTTCCTGGAAACATGCGCAGGGTGAAAGACGAGGTTGTGTAATCGCGCCAGCCTTCAAGTTGCTCGCGCGAGACCTCTTCGTCCTGCAACCCGCCAAAAGCTGTGATGGGACAGTCAAGCGGTGGTCTGGGCTCGTATTCATACGTTTCGCAAATTTCGATATCCGCACGAAGTATGGGACTTAACACCGCCATGAGTTCCGGATGTTCCAACACCTCGTTCGGAGTTCCCTGCATTTGTCTCAGTTCTTCGATGAACTCTGGGTCGGGCAAATCGTAGGTCGGCGGTTCTTTCTTAGTCAGGTGCGGAGATGGCCGACCGGAAAGAAACAGATGTGCTGGACCAGGCTTGTGCTCCCGGCTCAGTAGATGGGCCAACTCAAAGCTGATAATGGCGCCCATACTATGACCAAAGAAAGCAAACGATCCTTCCAAATAAGGCGTGAGCTCTTCAGCCATAGATTCCACGAGCGGTTCGATCCTCTTGAAGAGTGGCTCGCTCAACCTGTTACCATGACCCGGAAGTTGTACGGAATGCACCTCAATGCTCGACGGAAGTTTATTGCTCCAATCGTGATAGATTGCAGCGGCTCCGCCCGCGTACGGAAAGCAGATCAACCTCCGGGTCCGCTGTCGATTTTGATGTTGAATAACAGGTGAGTTAGATACTTCTATCATGATTGACCAAACGCCCTAGTAACATCCCGCAAGCGATCGACGTCTAACCACCCGTGCTACTAAACGTTTCGAGATTCGATAGCGGCACAACGAGTAACACTGGTAGAGCCTCGAACCAATCTGTCGGGAAAGAATTAGCTTGAGCTGCTAACAGCACGGGTAAGAACTTGCAAACTTGAGCAGAGCTACCGCACTTTGCACCAGCGGGGGCAACTTCAGAAACCACAACTGACGAAAAGCGAGGCCGAAAGCAGAATTAATACATTCTGGCCTTAGTCCGTACAATTAACCTGACTATTGAACCTGAAACTTAGCTGATCTTTTCGACCCGGTCTGTCGCAATCATTAAGCGACTCTGAAACTTCAAGCTATCGAGCAGAAGCATGATCCGCTCGTTAGACTTGTGCTCGCGCTCAACTACACCGACAAGTGCTTTCCATGGCCCATCTTTGACTCTTACCTTGTCGCCGGGTTTCAAAGGCTCACCGATCCGTATGAAGCCATCAGTGTCGACGCGCGCCTGGAGAAGTGCAATCACTTCATCATCAATGGGTGTGGGTTTGTCGTCGAAACTAACCACTCGTTGAACTCCGCGGGTAAAGCTGATTTTGTGAAGCGAACGAGTGACGCTAAAGCGCGCAAAGACATATCTCGGGAATAAGGGTTTCGGCATCTGGGTAGCAACGCCCGTAAACTGATTACGTCGATATTCTTTAGTCCTGGGGTTGAAACACTCGACGCCCCAGGCATGCAAATTGTCGCATGCACGACCTTCTTGTTTTGCATTAGTGAAGATCGCAAACCAAGTGTTTCGATCGCTGGCATCATCAAAATAATTACTCAAGGTTGGGGGCCTCCTTCCCTTGCGCATTGACTTCGATTGATCGCTGCCGCAGAACGGACTGACGATGAGTGCTGGAGTGACGTTCGCGTGCTAACCCTCAAGGTCGCAGCGATCTGGAGAGACACTTCTGGTTCGTCAGGCGAAAACGAACTATTTTGTTTATCTACTACTGCTGGGAGGCCGGATGAGGGTCCTTTGGGGGAAGCGGACCATCCGATTTTTCGATCAAGATTATATTTACCTGAATACGCGTCAGACTGTCTGTCGTAATCTCGACTTAGTCGGAAAGCAGACCCAAACTGGTTTTACTCGGTTAGAAAGTGACTCAACTCATCGTGAATGATCCGAAAACATTCGCAGGAGTTGTCCTTGAGTCGCTCATGATCGAGAATCATGATCTTGCCGCGACTATAACGAATCAAACCTGCCCTTTGCAGCACGCCCGCAGCCATCGTCACCCCAGTACGCGGCACGCCGAGGGCGTGTGAAATGCTCTCCTGAGTGAGATTCAAACTGTCTGTGTTCAAACGATCCTGTACCATCAACAACCAGCCACCGAGTGCTTTCTCAACAGTGTGAAAACGATGGCAGAGAGATGACTGCGAGATCTGCGCAATCAGCAAGTTGAGATAGTGAAGTATCAACTCCTGCAACGCCTCGCCTTTATCAAACTCTTCCTGTAAGTCTTCTGCTTTGATCCGGTAAGCTTCGGTTTCAGTTTGAACAGCGACTTCGAAAGGAATCATGCTGTTTTTTAAGACCACCTGAAGACCAACCATGCCTTCGTTGCTGACCATTGCAACTTCAACTGTCGAACCCATTTCAGTAGTGGAAAGCAGAGACATTAATCCACTTATGGGAAAGTATACGTAGCGGATTTGATCGCCGGTTATATAAACGACCTTATTTCTTTCCAGGCGAACCGCTGTGAGATATGGCGCGAGTCGGGCAAAGTCTTCGCGCGGAAGAGCCGCAAGAATTCTATTTCCAATTGCAACCTGCGTTGATACCCCAAGCATATAGCTCACCTCTTACCGCATGGCGGCGAGTTTATTGTCTGGGCGTTTATTCTGGGCCGGGAGCTATCGGGTTGGCGGAAGGTGCAGCGAAGTATCGTACTTTCAGATCAGCATGTCAACAACTTCGTAGCGTCCTTTCCTATACATTTTGTCCTGTAGTCTATTAGGTGTTACGAACTCAATCGCGTTGAACTACTACGCGATGTTTTTGTATGGGCGTATGACCGATCAGCCATACGATATGTGGAGGTGCAACAATCACTGTGGGAGCCATACAATTCAGGCTTAGATTTTGAAATGAACTGATGGAGGGTAACATTGTTCGTGGCGGGCTACCTCCAACCGTTGAAACAGTAACGAGGGTGACGCGCGAACACGTAATCCCCCACGTCACAACTTTATGAAACTGGAAATCAACGTCTTTTTGCAGAACTGGTTGATCGCTGGTCCAGTTTTCGGGGATGTGTCACTCACACCCTGTTTGTGGCTTCGTGCAATAAGCAAAGCAGAATTAATCGCAGTCGAGCCTGCGGATGGCATTTCAGGTACATTAGCCAGCAGCCTGAGCTAGTTGATCAAACTTGAGGTTGTTGCAAGCTGTAGGAAACCTCTACTGAAAAGAAAATTAAGAATCTGCCGGGCGTTATCTTCAGGCGAGCAGTTGGTGGTTTCCACGGTGAGGTCAGGATCTAAAGGAGGTTCATAAGGATCGTTTATCCCGGTGAAGCCCTGGATTTCACCGCGCCGGGCTTTGCCATACATTCCTTTGATATCGCGTTGCTCGCAAATCTCCAAGGGTGTATCCACGAAGACCATGATGAAGTGATCCTGGCCCACCATGTTACGAACTTCGTTGCGTGCCGCGCGATACGGACTGACGGCAGCGCAGATCACTGCACCGTTGTGCCGAACGATTTCCGAGGCAACATAGCCAATCCGCAGGATATTTGTATCTCTATCCTCTTTACTGAAGCCCAGTCCTTTTGACAGGTGTGTCCGCACAACATCGCCATCCAGGACCGTGACCTGGCGGCCCATTTCTGCCAGTTGTTCGGTCAGCACTTCGGCGATACTGGTTTTACCTGCCCCAGAAAGGCCCGTGAACCAGATACAGAATCCTCTCTCATGTCGCGGCGGATACGCTTTGGCGAGGATAGCGGCGACTTCAGATCGCGTAAACCATTCCGGAAGACTCTTGCCGAGGTCGAGATATTCACGACGCACGCGGGTGCCGGAAAGTGCAAGAATCTGTGTGTCTTCCGGAACGTTATTGGCCTCGATATAGCGATCCTCGTGTTGCAGGTAGACAAGTTCATTGAATGGAACCATTGTCACGCCGAGCTCTTCTCCAAACCGCTCCAGAAGGTGTTGCGCGTCGTATGCACCGTAAAACGGTTTGCCCTCGGAATCAAATCCGGGGCTCGCATGATCTCGCCCCACGATGAAATAGTTGGCGCCGTAGTTTCGTCGAATGAGGGCGTGCCACAGTGCTTCGCGTGGGCCGGCCATGCGCATGGCAAGCGGCAACAAGCTGAGGACTGTGCGTCGAGGATCATAGTATTTCTCTATCAGGACTTTATAACCACGCACACGAGTATAGTGATCTACATCTCCCGCCTTAGTTTGCCCGACCACTGGATGTAAAAGAAGGCAGCCTCCAATTTTTTCGGCAGCCTGTTTCGTCAACTCCTCATGCGCTCGATGCATTGGATTGCGCGTTTGGAACGCGACCACGTTGGCGTGGCCTTTTTCCGAGAGCAGTTCTCTCACCTCGGTCGGCGTATGCCTCAGTGCGACAAAACTGAAGTATGTCGGAAGATTTAATACTTTGAGCGCGCCTGAAATGTATCGCTTCCCCCAACTGTGCATTTCTGCGACGAGAGGATGCCGCACATCTGTTGTCCCGCAGACGCGTTCCGCTTCATGCAAGAGATCCCACTCAAGGATTTCCTCGACAGCCATCACTGCCATCAAGTTATTCTTGAGATCGCGTAAGGCGATTTCCTGTCCGATACTGACAGAATGACTCGCGTCGACTGGCAACGTAATGGGAATGGGAAACAGCGCGCCGGTGCTCAGACGCATGTTCTCCAGCGCCGAATAATAATCGGCACGTCCCATGAAGCGGTCGAGTGGAGAGAAGGCCCCGCAGGCCAAAAGCTCAAGATCGCAAAGAGAGCGGTGGGAGAGCTGCAATGAAGGAAGCCTCCCGGCGTACTCGATCAGCTCATCTCTCTCCAGGTCTTTAACCAACAAGTTGACCAACTCACCGCCGTATGGGTGGATGAGTTCAGGCACGTCTAACTTTGACTTCAGGTTTTGAGCCACGAATCATGCTTTCGTTTTAGGGAGTGTCGGGAGGATTCCGTCCGTGGACAAGACTATCTCGAAGGTTCGCGTTCTGACAAGCTTTTGAGAAGAGATTTTGGGTACGTTAACGAGGACGCATCAGAGGAAGATTTGACACTCCCGAACACTCTTGTTCATAAAAACGCAAAAGACGCGCTCGCTCATACCAAAGCCGACAGTGGGAGGTCATTTATTTTTAATGCGAACTGCAAAGATGTTTCGAGCCATTTCAATTTGTCACGAACAGTCTCCTGATGCCGGGCCACATAGTACGCTGAAGTGAACTTCTCAAAGTCGTTTGTTGATTCGTTCCAGGCTT
>Ga0105243_10001627_pt1 | contig 19547 bp, 15 predicted proteins | sample KBSM34metaG_FD_81525 | JGI IMG/M metagenome (GOLD analysis project Ga0105243, IMG submission 81525) | Miscanthus rhizosphere microbial communities from Kellogg Biological Station, Michigan, USA - KBS M3-4 metaG | ecosystem: Host-associated > Plants > Roots > Rhizosphere > Soil | place... | reverse complement strand
TGCGGACCCCGGTGCAGCGGCTGCTGGAACCGGCTTCGATCGCCATCGTCGGCGCCTCGCCGACGCCGGGCGCGCTCGGCGCATCGGTGTTGGGCAATCTCGAACGCAACGGCTATGCCGGACAGATCCACCTGATCAACCCCAAGCGCGAGGAGATCGGCGGGCGGCCGTGCCTGGCGTCGATCGCGCTCCTGCCCGATGGCGTGGACGTGGCGGTGCTGGCGATCCCGCAGCCGGCGGTGCTCGACGCGGTGCGCGCGCTGGCCGCGCGCGGCGTGGGCGCGGCGGTGATCTTCTCCTCCGGTTTCGCCGAGGCCGGCGAGGCGGGCCAGGCGCAGCAGCGCGAGATCGCGCGGATCGCCGCGGCGGCCGGCATGCTGGTCGAAGGCCCCAACTGCCTGGGTTGCATCAACTACCTGGCGCACATCCCGCTGACCTTCATCGAAGCCGACGTCAGCGCCGAACAGGCCGCGCGCAACCGCGCCGCGCCGGCGATCGGCATCCTCTCGCAGAGCGGGGCGATGATGACGGTGCTCAACACCACGCTGGCCAGCCGCGACCTGCCGCTGTCCTATGCGATCTCCACCGGCAACGAGGCCGCCAGCCACATCGAGGACTACCTCGACTTCCTGCTCGATCACGCCGGCACGCGGGTGATCGCGATGATCGCCGAACAGTTCCGCCAGCCGCGCCGGCTGCTGGCGCTGGCGCGGCGCGCACGCGCGGCCGGCACGCGGCTGGTGTTGCTGCATCCGGGCAAGAGCAGCGCCGCGCGCGACTCCGCCGCCACCCACACCGGCGCGCTCGCCGGCGACTACCAGGTGATGCGCACGCTGGTCGAACGCGCCGGCGTGGTGCTCGCCGACACCCTCGAAGAACTGGGCGACATCGCCGAGATCGCGCTGCGCTGCCCGCGCCTGCCGGCGGCGGGCACCGCGATCCTGGGCGAGTCCGGCGCGTTCAAGGCGCTGTGCCTGGACCTGTGCGAAGACCTGGGGCTGGACCTGCCGCCGCTGCACGACGGCGATTCCCCGGCGCTGCGCGCGGCCATGCCGGCATTCGTCGCGGTCAGCAATCCGCTCGATCTCACCGCGCAGGGACTGGTCGATCCGGACCTGTACCAGCGCACCCTGGCGGCGTTGTTCGACGACGCGCGCTTCGCCACGATCGTGGTCGGCCTGATCCAGACCGATCCGGTGACCTGCGCGATCAAGCTGCCGCCGGTGCTGCGCGCGGTGCGCGAGCTGCGCCCGCACAAGGCGGTGATCTTCGCCGGCCTCGACGAGGGCGCGGCGCTGCCGGCCGACTATTTGGCGCAGTTGCGCGAAGTGGGCGTGCCGTACTTCCCCAGCAGCGAACGCGCGCTGCGCGCCATCGCGCGCCTGGCGGCGCTGGCCGAGCGCGATTTCGACGAAGCCGCGGCGGTGGCGGTGCAGGTCGCGTTGCCGGCGCAGGGCGGGGTGATTCCCGAGCATCGCGCCAAGGCGCTGCTGGCCCCGCTCGGGCTGCCGTTCGCGCGCGGCGAACTGGCCGCCACGCTGCAGCAGGCGCAGGCGGCCGCGGCGCGGATCGGCTATCCGGTGGCGCTGAAGGTGCAGTCGGTCGAGCTGGGCCACAAGAGCGATGTCGGCGGCGTGATCCTCGGCCTCGGCGACGCCGCGGCGCTGGCGGAAGGCTGGGAACGGCTGCACGCCAATCTCGCCCGGCATGCGCCGGATGCGCCGCTGGAGGGCGTGCTGGTCGAGGCGATGGGCGAGCGCGGCATGGAGATGATCGTCGGCGCGCGCCACGATCCGCAGTGGGGGCCGGTGATCCTGGTCGGCTTCGGTGGCGTCGCCGCCGAGGTGCTGCGCGACGTGCGCCTGCTCGCGCCGGACCTGCCGGCGGCGTCGGTGATCGGCGAACTGCAACGGCTCAAGGGCGCGGCGCTGCTGCACGGCCATCGCGGCGCGCCGGCGCTGGACGTGGCCGCACTGGCAGAGCTGGTGGTGCGGCTGGGCAGCGTGCTGCGCGCCGAACCGCGGATCCGCGAGATCGACCTCAATCCGGTGATCGTCTATCCGCAAGAGCGCGGCGTGCTCGCGCTGGATGCGCTGATGCTGATCGACTGATCCGGCCACCTGGCCACCTGGCCACCTGGCCGCCTTTCCACCACGACCCCAGACCTGGAGCGAGCGATGCAAGCCGATCCTTTCGACCCCTCGCGCCTGGCGCCCGACGTCCTCACGGCGCTGGCGACCATGGCTGCCGCTGCGGACGGCAAGCCGCCGTTGCATACCTTGCCGATGCCGGCGATGCGCCGCGCCTACCGCGAAATCACCACGGTGCTCGGCGGCGACGCGTGGCCGATGCGGGAGGTGCGCGACCTGCAGGCCGACGGGCCGCTCGGGCCGATTCCGTTGCGGCGCTATCTGCCCGCGGCGGCCGCGGCGCCGTCTGCGGCCATCGTGTACCTGCATGGCGGCGGCTGGATCCTGGGCGACCTGGACAGCCACGACAAGGTCTGCCGACGCCTGGCGCATGCCGCCGGCTGTGCGGTGATCGCTGTGGACTACCGGTTGGCCCCGGAGCATCCGGCGCCCGCCGGTCCCGAGGACGTGCTGGCGGCGATCCGCTGGCTGCACGCGCACGCCGCGGAACTGGCGCTGGATCCGGCACGCCTCGCGGTGGCCGGCGACAGCGCTGGCGGCGGCCTGGCCGCCATGGCCTGCCAGGCGTTGCGCGGCAGCGCGGTGGCCTTGCGCGCGCAGGTGCTGTTCTATCCGGGGACCGACCTGTCGCCTGGCGGCGATGCGTTTCCTTCGCGGCGCAGGAACGGCGCGGTACCGCCGTTGACGTTGGAGCTGATGCAGGCCATGTCCGGTCCGTTCCTGTCCTCGGGCCTGGACCCGCGCGACCCGCGCCTGTCGCCGCTGCAGGCAGCGGACGTGTCCGGATTGCCGCCGGCGCTGGTGTTCACCGCCGAATGCGATGCGCTGCTCGACGACGGCCGCCTGTATGCCGATGCATTGCGCACCGCGGGCGTACCGGTGGAGTACGTCGAACTGCCCGGCATGGTCCACGGCTTCATCGAGATGGCGGGCGTGTTGCCGGCTGCGGTGCAGGCGATCGAGCGTAGCGGCGCGTTCCTGCGCGAGCGCCTGGCTTGAGCGATGCGGGCAGGCCGATCCCGATCGCGCCGATAGGCGGCACCCGGCAGCGCGGGCGTTCCTAGCGCGTTGCCGGCGCGCCGACGCCGCCCTGCTGCGCGCGGCGGAACGCATTCGGCGAACAGCCGGCATTGCGGGCGAAATAGCGGCTGAAATAGGCCGCGTCGGCGAACCCCAGCCAGGTGGCGATCTGCTGCACGCTCAGCGAGGTGTAGACCAGGCTGCGCTGCGCCTCCAGCATCACCCGCCGCTGCAGCAACTGCAGCGGCGCGGCGTTGGCATGCTGCCGGCACACCGCGCCGAGGTGGCTGGCGCTGAGTCCCAACTGGTCGGCATAGCGCTGCAGCGGCCAGTGTTCGCGATAGTGCCGGTCCACCAGCGCCAGGAAGCCGCGGACGTGCTCGCTGCCGCGGTCGTGGCCGCTGTCCGCACCCGGCGCGGGTTGCTGCAGCACGCGCCGCGCGGTCCACACCAGCAACTGGCCGGCCAGCGCGTGCAGCATCGGCACCCGGCCTTCGCGGCGGTGCGCGTGTTCGGTGGCCAGTCCGGCGAAGCAGGCGTCGAGCATGGCGCGGTCGCGGCCGACGTCCAGGCAGGCAGGTCGCGCCAGCGCCTGCGCCATCTGCGGCCACTGCGCGTGCCAGGCCTGCAGCAGCGCGGCGGACAGGGTGACGATGTGGCCGCGGATGCGGCGATGGAAATCGAAGCCGTGCACGTACAGCGGCGGCATCCACACCAGCGCGGCCCGATCCACCCGCTGGCTGCGCCCGTCGATATGGATCCCCGCCGGGCCGCTCTGCACGTACAGCAATTGCGACAGATCGTGGTGCCGGTGCGGCCGGATCCGCCAGCCGTGCAGGCGGCTGCGCGCCGCGATCGACTCCCAGTGCAGCGCATCGGCCGCGGTGGCGTCGCCGGTTTCGCCGTACAGGCGGAACGCGGGGACGGATTGGGCCTGAACGGGTGGTTCGGTGATCGCAGCCATCGGCGAAAAGTGCAGGAAATTCTCCGGTTAGTCCATTGGAATCGCGCAGCGGCGCGAGAAGACTGGCGAAAAGTACCGCCATGCCGGTTTCGGAGAACGTATGAAGACGTCAGTCGCCATCATCGGTGCAGGCCCCGCCGGGCTGTTGCTGGGCCAGTTGCTGCTGCGCCAGGGCATCGACACCCTCGTCATCGAGCGGCGTTCGCCGCAGTACGTGCTCTCGCGCATCCGCGCCGGGGTGCTGGAGCAGGGCACGGTCGATCTGCTGCGCGCGGCCGGTGCCGACGCCAGGCTGCAGCGCGAGGGGGTGGTCCACCATGGCTTCGAGCTGGTGCTGGACGGCCACCGCGAGCGCATCGACCTGGGCGGCTCCGGCGGCGCGGGCGCGGTCACCATCTACGGCCAGACCGAGGTCACCCGCGACCTGATGCAGGCGCGGGCCGAGGCCGGCGGGGTCAGCGTCTACGAGGTCGAGGACGTGACCTTGCATGGGGTGGACGGCGAGCATCCGTGGGTGGAGTACGTGCAGCACGGCGAGCGGGTGCGGGTGGAGTGCGACTACATCGCAGGGTGCGATGGATTTCATGGTGTCAGCCGCGCGTCGATCCCGGCCGGGGTGCTGCGCGAGTACGAGCGTGTGTATCCGTTCGGCTGGCTCGGGGTGCTGGCCGATACCGCGCCGGTCAACGAGGAGTTGATCTATGCGCGGCATGCGCGCGGGTTCGCGCTGTGTTCGATGCGCTCGCCCACGCGCACCCGCTATTACGTGCAGGTGCCGGCCGGCGAGCGTGTGGAGGACTGGTCGGATGCGCGCTTCTGGGACGAGTTGCGCGCGCGCCTGCCGGACGCGGTGGCGGCGCGCCTGCGCACCGGGCCGTCGATCGAGAAGAGCATCGCGCCGTTGCGCAGTTATGTGGTGGAGCCGATGCAGTATGGCCGGCTGTTCCTGGCTGGCGATGCGGCGCATATCGTGCCGCCGACCGGGGCCAAGGGTTTGAATCTGGCAGCGGGCGACGTGGGGCTGTTGGCGTCGTTGTTCGCGCAGGCGCGGGAGCAGGGCGACGCTGCGCCGTTGCTGCGCTATTCGGAATTGGCGTTGAAGCGGGTATGGAAGGCGGTGCGCTTTTCGTGGTGGATGACGACGATGTTGCACCATTTCCCGGACGAGGATGCGTTCGAACGGCGCTTGCATGAGGCGGAGTTGGACTATCTGTTGGGTAGTCCAGAGGGGCGGGCGACGATTGCGGAGAACTATGCGGGGTTGCCGCTGGAGACGGGGGCGGCGTTGGGTTAGTTGGGTCGGCCGAGTGTGCTGCCGGATGGCGCTGGCCTATCGTTTCCTACGTCCCCTGTAGGAGCGGCTTCAGCCGCGACGAACGAAGCCTCACCACGGCCGATCTCGTTCACTGCGGGTGCCGGATCACTTTTGATCCGGATGCTGTTTGGCGTCTTGTGGTCATAGCTGAAGCCATCGTTAGAGCTGGAGCTATAGCTGGAGCTGGAGCAAAGAGCGACGGCAAAGGCTTTCGCCTTGCGGCGAGTCACTTTTCTTTGCTTGTGCAAAGAAAAGTAACCAAAAGAAAGCACACCCCGCAGCGCGCCCTCCGCGCTGCGCGCTCCGGGTCCGCAGCCCCAACGGGCATTTTTCGATGGCACATCCATGTGCCAACGAAAAACGTCGCGCATCCTGCGCGCCGCCCTTCGGGTATTCGCCCGCTGGGTCTGCCGCGCTGAGGGGACCCCGTAGATCAAAAGCAAAGCAAAGGCGACAGCAACAGCAGAAGCAACGGCAGAGGCAGAGGCAGAGGCAGAGGCAACAGCAGAGGCAACAGCAATAGCGGAGCTGTCGGCCATGGTCGGTGGGACGACCGCCGACCGCGATGCGTGCAAAGCAGGGCGGTCGCGCCCGCTCACATCCGGAACACCCCGAACCGGGTCGGTTCCGCCGGCGCATTCAACGCCGCCGACAGTCCCAGCCCCAGCACCCGCCGCGTCTGCGCCGGATCGATGATGCCGTCGTCCCACAGCCGCGCACTCGCGTAGTACGGATGGCCCTGGCGTTCGAACTGCTCGCGGATCGGCGTCTTGAAGGCCGTCTCGTCCTCGGCCGACCAACTGCCGCCCTTGCTCTCGATGCCGTCGCGGCGCACCGTCGCCAGCACGCTCGCCGCCTGTTCGCCGCCCATTACCCCGATCCGCGCGTTCGGCCACATCCACAGGAAATTCGGCGAATACGCGCGGCCGCACATGCCGTAGTTGCCGGCGCCGAACGAACCGCCGATCACCACCGTGAACTTGGGCACCTTCGCGCAGGCCACCGCCATCACCAGCTTGGCCCCGTCCTTGGCGATGCCGCCGTGCTCGTACTTGCGCCCGACCATGAAGCCGGTGATGTTCTGCAGGAACACCAGCGGGATGCCGCGCTGCGCGCACAGTTCGATGAAGTGCGCGCCCTTCAGCGCCGACTCGGAGAACAGGATGCCGTTGTTGGCGACGATGCCGACCGGATAGCCGTGCAGGTGCGCGAAGCCGGTGACCAGGGTGGTGCCGTAGCGCGCCTTGAATTCGTCCAGGCGCGAACCGTCGACCACGCGCGCGATCACCTCGCGCACGTCGAACGGCTTGCGCGGGTCGGCCGGGATCACCCCGTACAGTTCCTCGGCCGGATACAGCGGCGGCTCCGGCGCGCGCAACGCCAGCGCCGGCTCGGGCTTGCGCCAGTTGAGCTGGGCCACGATCGCGCGCACCCGCGCCAGCGCCTGCAGGTCGTTGTCGGCGAAATGGTCGGCCACACCGGAGATGCGCGTGTGCACGTCGGCGCCGCCCAGTTCCTCGGCGCTGACCTCCTCGCCGGTGGCCGCCTTCACCAGCGGCGGGCCGCCGAGGAAGATGGTGCCCTGCTCGCGCACGATCACCGTCTCGTCGCTCATCGCCGGCACGTAGGCGCCGCCGGCGGTGCACGAGCCCATCACGCAGGCGATCTGGGCGATGCCCTGCGCCGACAGGTTGGCCTGGTTGTAGAAGATCCGGCCGAAATGGTCGCGGTCGGGGAACACCTCGTCCTGCAGCGGCAGGAACGCGCCGCCGGAATCGACCAGGTAGATGCACGGCAGCCGGTTCTGCTGCGCGATCTCCTGCGCGCGCAGATGCTTCTTCACCGTCATCGGGTAGTAGGTGCCGCCCTTGACCGTGGCGTCGTTGGCGACGATCACGCATTCCACGCCGGACACGCGGCCGATGCCGGCGACCACGCCGGCGCACGGCACCTCGTCGGCGTACAGGCCCAGCGCGGCGAGCGGGGCGATTTCCAGGAACGCGCTGCCCGGGTCGAGCAGCGCGTCGATGCGCTCGCGCGCCAGCAGCTTGCCGCGCGCCTGGTGCTTGGCGCGCGCCGCGTCGCTGCCGCCCTGGGCGATGCGCGCCTGGGTCTGCTGCAGGTCGTCGACCACCGCGCGCAGCGCCGCGGCGTTGGCGGCAAAGGCGTCGCTGCCGGGTTGCAACTGGGTCTGGATCACGCTCATGGCAGGGCCATCGAAAAAGAGGAAGAGGGAGTCCGTGTAGGAGCGGCTTCAGCCGCGACGCTTTGCCGGGAACGTGTCGCGGCTGATGGCCCGAGGCCACGTAGAGCCGCTCCTACACGAAGCGCATCGCATCACTTTGTCCGCTCGAACAGTTCGCGGCCGATCAGCATGCGGCGGATTTCCGAGGTGCCGGCGCCGATCTCGTACAGCTTGGCGTCGCGCCACAGGCGCCCGGTCGGGTAGTCGTTGATGTAGCCGTTGCCGCCGAGCACCTGGATCGCCTGGCCGGTGAGCCAGGTCGCCTTCTCGGCCGCGTACAGGATCGCGCCGGCGGCGTCCTGGCGGGTGGTGCGGCCGGCATCGCAGGCGCGCGCTACCGCATACACGTAGGCGCGGCAGGCATTGAGGCCCACGTACATGTCGGCCAACTTGCCCTGCATCAGCTGGAAGCTGCCGATCGCCTCGCCGAACTGGCGGCGCTCGTGCACGTACGGCATCACCACGTCCATCGCTGCGGCCATCAGCCCCAGCGGGCCGCCGGACAGCACCAGCCGCTCGTAGTCCAGGCCCGACATCAGCACGCGCACGCCGCCGCCGACGCTGCCCAGCACGTTCTCCACCGGCACCTCGCAGTCCTGGAACACCAGTTCGCAGGTGTTGGAGCCGCGCATGCCGAGCTTGTCCAGTTTCTGCGCGGTGCTGAAGCCGGGCATGCCCTTCTCGACCAGGAACGCGGTGATGCCGCGCGCGCCGCCGGCCGGGTCGGTCTTGGCGTAGACCACCAGCACGTCGGCATCGGGGCCGTTGGTGATCCACATCTTGTTGCCGTTGAGCACGTAGCGGTCGCCGTGCAGCTCGGCGCGCAGCTTCATCGAGACCACGTCCGAACCGGCGCCCGGCTCGCTCATCGCCAGCGCGCCGACGTGTTCGCCGCTGCACAGCCGGGGCAGGTAGCGTGCCTTCTGCGTTTCGCTGCCGTTCTTGCGCAGCTGGTTCACGCACAGGTTCGAATGCGCGCCGTAGGACAGGCCGATCGCGCCGGAGGCGCGCGAGATCTCCTCCATCGCCACCACGTGCGCCAGGTAGCCCATCGCGCTGCCGCCGTACTCCTCCTCCACGGTCAACCCGAGCAGGCCCTGCTCGCCGAGCTTGCGCCACAGCGGCGCCGGGAACGCGTTGTCGCGGTCGGCCTGCTCGGCCAGCGGCGCGATCTCGCGCGCGGCGAAGGCGGCCACCGTGTCGCGCAGCAGGTCGATGTCCTCGCCCAGTTCGAAATTCAACGACGGCATCAGCATGGCGGGCGGCTCCGGAAGCAGGCGTGCGGCGAATGGGGCGCCTAGAATCCAGGCGGCGCCGGGGAATGGACGCCAGCGTAGCCGGGAACGGCGAAGAAGTGAACAATAATTCATTAATTGAACCTAGAATCACCCCATGGCCTACAAACGCTCCGCGCTGATGGAAGAACGCCTCGCCGGCAACCGCCAGCGGATCCTGCTGGCGGCGCGGCGGCTGGTCGCCGCCGGCGGCTTCCGCGGCGCGCCGGTCACCGCGGTGGCGGCCGAGGCCGGGGTGTCCACCGGGCTGATCTACCGCCACTTCCCGTCCAAGGCCGAGCTGTTCGTGGAAGTGCTGACCGCGGCGGTGGACCACGAACTGGCGATCCTGCACGGCATCGCCGCCGAACCGGCGCCGGCGACGCAGCGCCTGCGCGCGGCGATCGCCTCGTTCGTGCGCCGTGCGCTGGCCGGGCCGGGGCTGGCCTACGCCTTCATCGCCGAGCCGGTGGAGCCGGAGGTGGATGCCGAGCGCATCCGCTGCCGGCGCCTGTTCGGCGACCTGTTCAAGGGCATCCTCGCCGAGGGCGTGGCCGCGGGCGAATTCCCGGCGCAGGATCTGGACGCAGCCGCGGCCTGCCTGGTCGGCGCCTACACCGAAGCCCTGGTCGGGCCGACCGCGCCCAGCCGCGACGGCCCGCGCGACAGCGAGCGTCTGGTCGAGGCGGTGTGCGGGTTCTGCCTGCGCGCGGTCGGCAGCGCGCAGGCGCAATAGGCGGGTCTTACCGGCCACGCCGTTTCCGACATCTGCGCAGTGCGGTTCCGGCGGCGAATCGACAGCGCGAGAGGGCAGGGGGTGGCGCAGTGCTCCGGCCGCCATGTCGTGCGAGCGACGATGCGCCAGGACAGCCTTCATGCCGAAGCCGTGCCCCGGCGCGCGGCAAAACTGCTGCGATGCAGCACGCATCGTCTGCGATTCGCTGCGTCGCCGGACTGCCGTGCGCGGCAAACGCTGGCTATACTCGGCCGCGTAGCGGTGGTCCGGTCACCACGTGCCAAAGGGGTGTGATGTGCGGAATTACGACCTCGAATTTCTCAAGCGGTTCTCGATGGTGATCGGCCTGTTGGTGGTCATCACCCTCGGGCTGATCGCGTTCGCGGCCTATTTGCAGCGGGCGATCCCGCCGGAGGTGTCGCCGGTGGCGCTCAAGCGCACCGAGGAACGCATCGCCCCGGCGGGCGCGGTGTATGCCGGCAGCACCGGCGCAGCGGCGCAGGCCGCCGCGCAGGCGGCGGCGCTGGCCAAGGCGTCGGCGCAGGTCGCCTACGGCGGCACCACCGACGGCAAGGTGATCTTCGACAACCTGTGCACCGCCTGCCACACCACCGGCGTCGGCAAGGCGCCGACCCTGGACCATTCGCACTGGGATGCGCGCATCGCGCAGGGCAAGGACACGCTGTACAAGCACGCGATCGAGGGCTACACCGGCCCCGATGGCGGGATCATGCCGCCCAAGGGCGGCAACCCGGCGCTCAGCGAAGCGCAGATCCACGCCACGGTCGATTGGATGCTGTCCAACCTGAAGTAACCTGCGCTTCCTGCGGGTTTTTCCAGCGCCGCCTCCGGGCGGCGCGTTCGTATTCGATGCCGGCCCCATGCCGGCGAGCTAAGGAGAGTGATCGCATGCGCCTGTTGCCCCCGCTGTTGTCGTTGCTGCTGGTTGCCGGCGCGCCCGCCGCGCATGCGTTGACGCCGCCGCAGATGGTGCCGATCGGGCAGCTGCGGCCGGCCGACAGCGCGCAGGGCGTGGTGTTCGAAGGCGTGGTCACCGCGCGCGTGCAGGCCGGCGGCGACGGCTATCTGGTGCAGGACGCCGGCGATGGCGATCCGCTCACCGCCGACGCGCTGCTGGTGCAAGGCGATGCCGACGCCTCACTGGTGCCGGGCGACCGGGTGCGGGTCTGGGGCGAACTGGCGCCGCGGCGCGCGGCCAGCCTGGCGTCCGCCGGCACGCCGTTCGCCGGGCGCAGCGTACGCGCCGCCGGGCACACCGTGCTGGCGCGCGCGCAGCCGCTGCCGCTGCAGGTGCTCGACGCCGTGCCGGCCGACTGGTCGGCGCTGGCCGGCATGCGCGTGCGCATCGATGCGCCGCTGACCGTGGTCGATACCGATGCGCTGGCCAAGGCCGGCGAACTCGGCGTCGCTTTCGGCGGACGCCTGTGGCAACCCTCCGAAATCGCCGCGCCGGGCAGCGCCGAGCTGGCCGCGACGAATGCCGACAATGCGCGGCGCCTGCTGCTGCTGGACGAAGCCGGCACGCATGCGCCCGACAGCCTGCCCGCTTATCTGGGCAGCGGCGAAGCCGCCGCGGCGCCGCGCGCCGGCACCACGCTGCAGGGCGTGGAAGGCATCGTCGGCGGCGTGGTCGAGGGTGCGGCGCGGCTGTATCCGACTGCGCCGTTGCAGCTGGCCCCGCCGCCGGCACCGGCGCCGCCGCAGGTCGCCGGCACGCTGCGCGTGGCCGCGTTCAACCTGGAGAACTTCTTCAACGGCGACGGCCGCGGCGGCGGTTTCCCGACCCTGCGCGGGGCGCGCAACGCGGCCGAATTCCAGGCGCAGCTGGCCAAACTGGTCGCCACCATCCGTCCGCTGCAGGCCGACGTCGCCGCGCTGATGGAACTGGAAAACGACGGCTACGGGCCGACCTCGGCGATCGCCACATTGGTCGCCGCGCTCAACGCCGGCGATGGCGGCGACTGGCGCTTCGTCGATGCCGGGCGCGGCCCGGGCGACAACCCGATCCGGGTCGGCCTGATCTACCGCGCCTCGCGGGTCAGCCCGGTCGGCAAGCCGGCGGTGCTGGAAGGCGGCCCGTTCGCCGCGCACAGCCGGGTGCCGCTGGCGCAGGCGTTCCGGCGCGGCACCGGGCAGCCGTTCGTGGTCGTCGCCAACCACTTCAAGTCCAAGGGCTGCGGCGACGCGGCCGGCGACGATGCCGACCGCGGCGACGGCCAGGGCTGCTGGAACGCCACCCGCACCGACTCGGCGCGGCGCCTGGATGCCTGGCTGCGCAGCGACCCGACCGGCAGCGGCAGCACCGTCAGCGTGCTGCTCGGCGACTTCAACGCCTATGCGATGGAAGACCCGCTGCGCCTGCTGCGCGACGCCGGCTGGCGCGACGCGCTGGCGCAGGCGCACGTCGAACAGCCTTACAGCTTCATCTACAGGGGCCTGAGCGGCCGCCTGGACCACGCCCTGCTGAGTCCGGCGCTGGCACCGCTGCTGCGCGGCGCCGCCGAATGGCATATCAATGCCGACTCGCCCGACGCCGACGGCTATCGCGAGCGCAACCTGCCGGGTCCGTGGCGCAGCTCGGATCACGACCCGTTGCTGCTGGGCTTTGAGCTTTGAGAGCCGGGATGACCAGCCGTTCGGCTGTGGAAAAGCGGGGATTCGGGATTGGGGATTGGTTGAAGCGCGGGGTCGCGGTCGGTCGGTTTTGAGGTCTGCGTTTCGGAAAAGAGCGTGGAATGACCAGCTGTTCGGCAGTTGAACAGTCGGGATTGGAATTGGAATTGGGATTGGGATGGGGCGGGCCGCAGGCCGCGAATCCCGCTTTTGCCAATCCCGAATCCCGAATCTCCAATCCCTGCTACTAACAGTGCCTGCTGCGCCGCCAGTTCCACACGTGCGCGCTCGCCAGCAGCAGGCTGCCGGCCACGGTGACCGGGGTTTCGGCCTGTGCGCTGGGGAACCCGATCGCGCCGGCCAGCAGGCCGCACAGGCCCAGCACGGCCATCGTCCATAGCAACCACGGCAACGGCCGCTGCCGCTGTGCGCGCCACAGCGCCAGCCCGGCCAGCGGCAGCGCGATCGCCACGAACAGCCCATGCACCCATTCGGCCTGCGCCCACACGCCGAACAGCGGCAGGGCCGCGGCCAGCAGCGGCAGCGCCAGGCAATGCAGCAGGCACAGCCCGGACAGGAGCACGGCTGAGGCATCGAAGAACGGCTGGGGCAGGGATTTCATGGGCGGCGATTCCGGCATTGAAGTGTTATATAGTAACATTTCTCTCGCCACGTCCAAGCCGCCATGCCAACGTCCGCCGTGCTCGACCGCCGCCTCCCCGTCACCGTCCTGTCCGGCTTCCTCGGCGCCGGCAAGACCACCTTGCTCAACCGCGTGCTGCGCAACCGCGATGGCCGCCGCGTGGCGGTGATCGTCAACGACATGAGCGAGATCAACATCGATGCGGCGCTGATCCGCGACGGCGGCGCCGCGCTCAGCCGCACCGAAGAGACCCTGGTCGAGTTCAGCAACGGCTGCATCTGCTGCACGCTGCGCGAGGACCTGCGCCAGGAGGTGCAGCGCCTGGCCGACAGCGGGCGCTACGACTACCTGCTGATCGAATCCACCGGCATCTCCGAGCCGATGCCGGTCGCCGCCACGTTCGCGGTGCGCGACGAACACGGCCGCAGCCTGGCCGACGTGGCGCGGCTGGACACCATGCTCACCGTGGTCGACGGAGTGAGCTTCCTGCGCGATTTCGGCTCGGCCGAACGGCTGGCCGAGCGCGGCCTGCAGGCCGGCGCCGACGACGATCGCGGCCTGGTCAACCTGCTGGTGGAGCAGATCGAATTCGCCGACGTGATCGTGATCGGCAAATGCGACCTGGCCACCGCGGACACGGTGGCGCGTACCCGCGCGGTGCTGCGCGCGCTCAATCGCGACGCGCGCATCGTCGAAGCCAGCCACGGCGAGGTGCCATTGGACCTGGTGCTGGACACCGGCCGTTTCGACTTCGTGCGCGCGCAGCTGGCGCCGGGCTGGATGCAGGCGCTGCGCGGCGACCACGCGCCGGAAACCGAGCAGTTCGGTATCGGCAGCTTCGTCTACCGCGCGCAGCGTCCGTTCCATCCCCTGCGTTTCGCGCGGCTGGCGCAGCGCGGCCTGCGCGACGTGGTCCGCAGCAAGGGCTTCTTCTGGCTGGCCAGCCGCATGGACTGGGTCGGCGAGCTGTCCATTGCCGGCGCGGCCACCCAGACCCAGGCCGCCGGCTTCTGGTACGCCGCGCGCGAACGCGTCGAACAGGGCTTGCTGGATGCGCCGCTGCCATTGCCGCCGCAGCCGTTGCCCTACACCGAGCTGGGCTGGCAGCGGCAGCACAGCGCGTGCTGGAGCGCGCCGCCGCCGCGCGCCGAGGAAGTGGGCGATGCGCGCGAATACGCGGCGCTGCGCGCGCTGTGGCACCCGCTGTGGGGCGACCGCCGCCAGGAGCTGGCGGTGATCGGCGTCGATCTGGACGAGGCGCGGGTGCGCGCCGAACTCGACGCCTGCCTGCTCGATGACGCGGAACTGCGGCGCGGGCCGCTGGCCTGGCAGGCGCTGGCCGATCCGTTCCCGCTGTGGCGGCGCTGAGGCTGCAGGGAAGGCCCGTGTTTCTGGTGCGCTTGCCTGTTCATTGGCCACAAGCCATCTGCACAGGGAGGCCTCCGCGCTTCGTTCGTCGCGGCTGAAGCCGCTCCTACACGGATCCGGGTGCTTGAAGGGCGCACTGTAGGAGCGGCTTCAGCCGCGACAGAAGCCCACGCCGCCCACGGCCCCACTAACCGCGCGCACCCACCGCGATCAGCACGATCGCCAGCAACGCCAGCCCCAGTCCCGCGCGGTTCCAGGCGCTGGTCTTCTCGCCGAAGGCCAGCACGCCGAGCAGTGCGCCCAGCACGATCACGCCCAGGTTCATCGCCGCGAACACCACCGCCGGGCTGTCCGGCAGCGCCTGGTGCGCGCGCACGTAGAAGGCGATGTTGCCGAAGTTGAGCGCGCCCAGCAGCAGCCCGGCGCCGAGGTTGCGCCGGGCCAGCGGCGCGCTGCCGCGCACATGCCGCCACAGCTGCACGCCGAGCAGCAGCACGAAGGCGATCGCGAAGGCGACCAGCAGCGAGGCGGCGAACGGCGTGCCGGCCTGGGCGATGCGCTTGAGCGACACGTCGATCAGGGCGAAGCCGGCCCACACCAGCAGCAGCCACGGCGCGGCGCGCGCGGTGCCGGCCGGTGCCGCTGCGGGCCGGTGCACGATGCCGGCGATGGCCAGCAGGCCCAGCGCCAGCCCGGCCAGCTTGTAGCCGTTGGCGCGCTCGCCGAACAGCGCGAACGCGGCCGCCAGCGACAGTAGCAGCGACAGCCGCTGCGCCGCGTCGGTGCGCACGATGCCGGCCAGCGCCACCGCGCGGCCCAGCACCAGGAACAGGGCTGGCAATAGCACCGACAGGCCGAGCAGCGCCGCCCATGGCGCCTGCGCGCTGCGCAGGGTGGCCAGCGGCGGTTGCAGCACCGCCGCGCACAGCAGCGCCGCCGCCAGATAGTTCCAGGTCACGGCCTGGGCCAGGTCGATACGCCGTCGCGGCGCCAGCTTCAGCAGCGCCGAGACCAGCACGCTGCACAGCACACTCAGAAGAACGAACGCCACGCGCAGGGATCCGGTCGGGGGAGAGAACGCTGCGTGCGCGTGGCCGCGCATGTGGCCTGCACCCAGCCCCGGTATTATGAGCGCATGACCTCTCCCGCTTTCCCTACCGAATCCGGCGCCTTGACGCTGGACGGCCCCGCCGGCCCGCTCGAGGCCGCGGTCGACCTGCCCGATGCCGCGGTGGCCGCCTTGCCGGTCACCGCGATCGTCTGCCACCCGCTGTCCACCGAGGGCGGCACCATGCACAACAAGGTGGTGACGATGGTCGCCCGCGCGCTGTGCGAACTCGGCGTGCACGTGGTGCGTTTCAACTTCCGCAGTGTCGGCGCCTCCGCCGGCAGTTTCGACCACGGCGACGGCGAGCAGCAGGACCTGGCCGCGGTGGCCGCCTGGGTGCGCGCGCAGCGCCCGCACGATGCGCTGTGGCTGGCCGGCTTCAGCTTCGGCGCCTACGTGTCGCTGCGCGCCAGCGCCGCGCTGCAGCCGCAGGCGCTGGTGTCGATCGCGCCGCCGGCCGGGCGTTGGGATTTCGCCGGTGTGGAACCGCCGCCGCAGTGGCTGGTGATCCAGGGCGACGCCGACGAGATCGTCGATCCGCAGGCCGTGTACGACTGGCTGGAGACGCTGGAGCAGCAGCCCGAGCTGGTGCGCATGCCCGACACCAGCCATTTCTTCCACCGCAAGCTGATCGACCTGCGCGGCGCCTTGCAGCACGGGGTCAAGGCATGGCTGCCGGCGCAACAGGCGTGAGCGCGGTGCGTCGACAGGCGGCCGTATGGCCGCACGCAGGGCGCTGCGCGGGCGCGCGCCGATGAGCGCCGCAGACACGCCTTCGCAACGCTACGCCGCCGGCGTGGCGCGCGGCGACTGGCGCGACGATCCGGCGCAGCACGCCGCGCTGGCCGAGCTGGACCGCATCCACGCCGCGATCGTGGACAGCGACCAGGACGGCTGGCTGGATCGCCTGGCCGCGTTCTGGAAAAAGCCCGAGCCGGTGCGCGGCCTGTATTTCTGGGGCGGCGTGGGCCGCGGCAAGACCTTCCTTGTCGATCTGTTCTACGACGGCCTGCCGATCGAGCAGAAGTACCGCACCCACTTCCACCGTTTCATGCGCGGCGTGCACGAGCGCCTGCGCGAGCACGCCGGGCAGAGCGATCCGCTGGCCAAGATCGCGCAGGAATGGCGCACGCAATTGCGCGTGCTGGTGCTGGACGAATTCTTCGTCACCGACATCGGCGATGCGATGCTGCTGGCGCGGTTGCTGGAGCGCCTGTTCGCCGAGGGCGTGACCCTGGTCACCACTTCCAACACCGCGCCGCAGAACCTGTACCTCAACGGCCTGCAGCGCGAGAGCTTCCTGCCGGCGATCGCGCTGCTGCAGAAGTACTGCGTGGAGCTGTACGCCGAGGGCACCGAGGACTACCGCATGCGCGCGCTGACCCGCTCGCCGGTGTACCGCGCGCCGCTGGACGCGCAGTCCGACGCGTGGCTGGACGGGCGCTGGGGCGAGCTCAGCGGCAACGAAGCCGCGCGCAGCGGCAACATCGTCATCGAGGCGCGCAAGATCCCGGTGCGCGGCCGCGGCAAGAGCATCGCCTGGTTCGATTTCGCCGCGCTGTGCGAAGGCCCGCGCGGGCCGGCCGACTACATCGAGATCGCGCGCGAGTTCAACACCGTGCTGCTCGGCGGCATCCCGCACTTCGACCGCATGAACGAAGACGCGGCGCGGCGGTTCGTCAACCTGATCGACGAACTGTACGACCGCCAGGTCAACCTGGTCTGCACCGCGCAGGATCCGCCGCCGCAGCTGTACAGCGGCGAGCGCCTGGCCGGCGCGTTCGAGCGCACCGCCTCGCGCCTGATCGAGATGCAGAGCGCCGAGTACCTGGCCACCGCGCACCGCGCCTGAGGGGGCGAGGCGATGGCCTCGGCGAGAGAGCGGCATGCCGTTTTCTCGCCAGGCCTTCTCCTGGAAACCCACGTACGTTGACGCGGGTCCTCGGCCGCGAAACTGTGGCGCACACGGAACGCTTGCCGCTTGCGTTCGTCGCGGCTGAAGCCGCTCCTACAGTGCACCCGGTGAGTCTGCCGCGGCTTCTGTAGGAGCGGCTTCAGCCGCGACGAACGAAGCAATGCGGCCGGCAGACGTCGCATTCCTGCCTGGGCCGACAGCCGCAACGAACCAAACGGCGCATGTCCGACCTGTCTGATTGAAAAAGTGCTTGCAATTAAATAGCGCGCTATGTAAATTGCGCCCATGCCGAAGAAGCGCACCCCTGCCGAGATCCCCAGCCGCGACGCTGCGCTGCAGCTGGATCAGCAGCTGTGCTTCGCGCTGTACTCGGCCAACCTGGCGATGCACAAGCTCTATCGCGGTCTGCTGAAGGCGCTGGACCTGACCTATCCGCAGTATCTGGTGATGCTGGTGCTGTGGGAAGAAGACGCGCGCACGGTCGGGGCGATCGGCGAGCGGCTGTTCCTGGATTCGGCCACGCTGACGCCGCTGTTGAAGCGCCTGCAGGCCGGCGGCCTGGTCACGCGCGAACGCTCGGCCGACGACGAACGCCAGGTCGTGGTGCGCCTGACCGCGGCTGGCCGCGCCTTGCGCAACAAGGCCGGCGCGGTGCCCGAGCAGGTGTTCTGCGCGGCGGCGTGCTCGCTGCAGGACCTGCGCCAGCTCAAGCAGCAACTGGAAACCTTGCGCGGCAACCTGGGCGGCGGCTGACGCCGTTGCCACGGAGCCGACACGGGCCCATGACGTTCCGTTAATTAAGTAGTGTGCTATTAAATAGCTGTCAATCAACCGGCGCGACGCGCCTCACCAGGAGCAATCACCATGGCCTCACCCGAAAAGATCCTCTACACCGCCCACGCCACCGCGACCGGCGGCCGCGAAGGCCGCGCCGTGTCTTCCGACAAGGCGCTGGACGTGAAGCTGTCCACTCCGCGCGAGCTGGGCGGCGCCGGCGGCGACGGCACCAATCCGGAGCAGCTGTTCGCGGCCGGCTATTCGGCCTGCTTCATCGGCGCGATGAAGGCGGTGGCGGCGCAGGACAAGCAGAAGCTGCCGGGCGAGGTCAGCATCGAAGGCAGCGTCGGCATCGGCCAGATTCCGGGCGGCTTCGGCATCGCGGTGGAACTGCGCATCGCGGTGCCGGGCATGCCGCGCGAGGAGCTGCAGGCGCTGGTCGACAAGGCGCACCAGGTCTGCCCGTACTCCAACGCGACCCGCGGCAACATCGACGTGAATCTGGTCGTCCTCGACTGATCGATGCGGCTGGCCCGAAGACCCCGTCGCGCGACTGCGCGGCGGGGTTTTTTGCTGTCTGCCATACGGCAGTGGCCGAGCCACCGTGACGTACGCGCCGCGACGGCATCGAGAGCAAGGCCGGCAGTTGGTCGGCCGAGAACGAAACGGCTTTCAAGACGCCGATCCGCGAACAATTCGAACAGCAGGGCCATGCGTGCCACGCGAGCGCGCGGCTGTGTGTTGACAGCAGCGAGATGCGGTGCAGACGCGGTGGGATGCTGGGACTGGGGCTGTCGGCGGTGTTGAACGAGCCGGCGAAACTGATCCGATTCGGAGTATTCCGTAACTGAGCGAGCGCGATAGCTCTTCGTTGCATGCGCGGCGGTCACTGGCCGTTCCATCGATCGTGTCTATCAGCTCGGCTGTTGTTTCTGCTTCCGCTTCTGTTGTTGCTGTCGCCTTTGCTTTGCTTTTGATCTACCGGGTCCCCTCAGCGCGGCAGACCCGGCGGGCGAATACCCGAAGGGCGGCGCGCAGGATGCGCGACGTTTTTCGTTGGCACATGGATGTGCCATCGAAAAATGCCCGTCGGGGCTGCGGACCTGGAGCGCGCAGCGCGGAAGGCGCGCTGCGGGGTGTGCTTTCTTTTGGTTACTTTTCTTTGCACAAGCAAAGAAAAGTGACCCGCGCCAGCGGAAGCTCTTGCTCTTGCTTCAAAGCTTCAAGCTTCAAAATCTCAATGCCAGAACCAAGGCAAAGGCAAAGGCAAGGCAAAGGCTTTCGCCTTGCGGCGAGTCACTTTTCTTTGCTCGCGCAAAGAAAAGTAACCAAAAGAAAGCGCGCCCTGCCTAGCGCCCTCCGCGCTGCGCGCTCCGGGTCCGCGTCCATACCGGGGAT
>Ga0105243_10001622_pt1 | contig 19569 bp, 16 predicted proteins | sample KBSM34metaG_FD_81525 | JGI IMG/M metagenome (GOLD analysis project Ga0105243, IMG submission 81525) | Miscanthus rhizosphere microbial communities from Kellogg Biological Station, Michigan, USA - KBS M3-4 metaG | ecosystem: Host-associated > Plants > Roots > Rhizosphere > Soil | place... | reverse complement strand
TGTTCGTGGATCCGTACCTAGGTGGCACCGGACAGGTAGCGATGCAACTGCTGGCGCCAGCCACGGGTACCCTCTCGACCGATGGGACTGCTTTGTCCGTCACGCAAGTAGCAGGACAGTCGGGTCGCTATAGCTTCAGCGCAAGCAAGGGGCAGTTCTTCAAGCTTGCGACAAGTGGTCTTGCCGTGAGTCAGGGAGGGAGTGTCACCCTATCCATCCTGGCCCCCGACGGACGAACCATGGTGGTCAATTGCGGCAGCTTCAGCAGCGACGCCAGCTGCAACGTGCCCGCCTTGACAAGCAGCGGCTCCAACAATGTGGGCCTGCCCAGCGATGGCATCTATACCGTGCTGATTGTTCCCAACGGCTATGCAACGACCGTCGGCGGATCGCTCAGCCTCACGCCCTTCAGCGTTCGACCCTAAGGCGTCGCCATGCGAACGTTGAGCACAGTACAGAACATCGGATTTGAATCGAGGGAGAACAAGAACATGACGCAAACGAGCACGTCGGCTGCGCGCAAGGTACGTCGCGCGCCATGGGGCCGACTCAGCACACTGGCGCCCGCGCTCGCCGTGGTCTTTGCGTTGTTCCACACACTGGCCGCGACCGCCCAGTCTGTTCGCGCACCTTCCGGTCGCGAGGCGGCCGCCGTGACAGCATCAACGATGTCCGCGACGCCTGCAGCGACAGATGCTACAGGCGACCTTGGTGGACTCCTTGCATCCCGCCCGGCGATCCTGGCTGGACAAAGCGCCACCCAACTGGCCGATGGTCGCTGGTTGATTCTGGGTGGCGCCAAGGCCGGCTCGGCTGGCAACCAGGCCTGGTTGATCGATGCCGCGGGCAAATCGAGTCTGCTGCCCGCCAGCCTGTTCGGCGCCCGCATGCGCCACAGTGCCAGCGTGTTGCCCGATGGCAGCGTGCTGGTGTTCGGTGGCGTCGATGCCAGGGGCAACACTCTGAGCGACTCCGAAAAATTCGATCCGGCCCAAAACACCTTCATTCGTCTGCCCAGTCTGGGGCTGATCGCGCGCAGCGACCACACCGCCACCGTGCTCACCGACGGCCGCCTCCTGATCGCGGGAGGGGTGGGTGCCGACGGCAGCGCGTTGCGCACGGTGGAACTGTATGACCCACAAACAAACCAGATTGAGCGTGTCAACACCGCGCTCGATGGCGCCCGAATGCGCCATGTCGCAGCGCTGCTGCCCAGTGGCAAGGTGTTGCTGTGGGGCGGCATCGATGGGGCAAGCGAGAGGGAGAGCGCGGGAGCAGGTGCGAGGGCAAAGTCGTCCCGGGGAAATGGCAACCTCTACGACCCAGCAACACAGCAATTCAGCCCGCTCGCCATCGAGGGCGCCCAGCCGCTGGCGCAGTCGCTGAATGCCGGCGGCGCCCCAAGCCTTCTGACCAGCACGCCCACCAGCGATGCACGCGATGTCCCGGTTGCGCAGCGTCTGGTTCTGCGGTTTTCGCAGCGCATGGCAGTAGCTAGCCTGAACGGCAGCACCGTCACCTTGCTCGGCCCCAGTGGACCGGTCGCCGTTCAGTCCGTGGCCGTGGAGGGCGGCGTGCTTCTGTTCGTGACCCCGCGCCAAGAATTGCTGCCCGCCACCGCCTACACCTTGTTCGTGCAAGGCGCCACCGACCAGTTCGGCCAGGCGTTGCCGCTGACCGCCATCGGTTTCAGGACCGCGCGTCTGGGCGCTCAGGCGGGTGCGGGCAAGCAACCCGTGCGCAGCGTGGCGCAGGCCGTGTTCGCGGCCACCCCTGCAGTCGCATCCGAGGCGGCAGGCGGCATCGGTGCCGCAACGGCTGGCGCCGTCCAGACCGCCGCGGGCGGTATCGCAACCCCCAAGACCCCGGCGGTGGCCAACGCCGCGCTCGCCGCGACCACCCAGGTGGCGGTCGAGGCCGACGAGGACGATGACGTCTGGGTGCCGGGCGTCAACAGCTTCCGAGGCCAGTTCGGCGGTCAATGGCGACGCGGCAACCGCGAGGTCTCCAAACAGCATCGGCCGAAGAACTCGCGTCTGCGCCGCACGCTGTACGGCTACCCGGAGTTGATGAAGCTCACGCCGGCCGATGTCGCCGAGCGCCGAATCCCGGATGTCACGCCGCCGCCCGATGGCGTGACAGGCGTGGCAGGTCAGGTGTTGCGCCTGAACGGTCGCCCCTTGGAGGGGGCCACCTTGTCCATTGGTGCACAGAAGGTGGTCACTGATGACAACGGCGAATTCCTGCTCGCCGGCGTGCCCAGTGGGCGCCAGGTGCTGGTGATCGATGGCGAGACCGCCGGGCGTGGCAATCGCCACTACGGACGCTATGAGTACGGTGTCAAGATCGAGGACGGCAAGACCACCATGCTGCCCTTTGTCATCTGGATGTCGCGCCTGAACCCACGCACGGTGACCATTCCTTCCCCCACGACCGACGATCTGGTGGTGACCAATCCGCAGATTCCGGGCATGGAGCTGCGCATTCCGGCTGGCGTGGTGATCCGCGACGCTCAGGGCAAGATCGTCACCCAGATCAGCATGACCGCGATACCGGTGAACCAGCCGCCGTTTCCGCTGCCTCACATCGAGGTGCCGGTGTATTTCACCATCCAACCTGGCGGCTCACGTCTGGAGGGCCTCAACGCCAACGCCAAGGGCGCGCAGTTGATCTATCCCAACTACCCGAACGCCGCGCCCGGCACGCGCATGACGTTCTGGGACTACGACGCGCTCAACCGCGGTTGGTTCGAGTACGGCCATGGCACGGTCACGGCTGACGGCAAGCAAGTGATGCCCGATGCGGACGTGCGCATCTACGAGTTCAGCGGCGCGATGATCACCACCTTCACGCCTGAATCGCAGGCGCCGCCGGTGGGGCCACCCCCGAACTGCCAGTGCGACACGAATGCTGGTGACCCGGTGGACACAAGCACGGGCCTGTTCCTGAATAAGGAAACAGACTTGGTCATTCCGGACGTGATGCCCATCAGCATCGGGCGTACGTACCGCCAGGCCGACCAGACCTCGCGCGCCTTCGGCATCGGCACCAATTTGTCCTACGACCTTTTCCTGGTCGGTGGCTACGACACGGCCAGGGACTTGATCAAGCCCTACGCCTACCTGATCCTTCCTGACGGTGGACGCATCTACTTCAAGCGCGTCTCCGGCGGTACCGGCTACACCAACGCCGTGTTCCAGAGCGTTGCCGCACCAGGCAGTGTTTACTACGGCGCCATCATCAAGTGGGACAACCAGAGCTATCCAGGCGCCGACTGGAGCTTGCTGCTGAAAAACGGGAGCGCCTACTACTTCCCCGGCACGGGCGACGGCGGCGGGTCGGCACGCTCGTCCGCGGTGGTGGGCATTAAGGACCGGCTGGGCAACACCATGCAGCTGATCCGCAGCAACTATGCCTCTAGCCCAGGCAGCAGCACCCCGCAAAATTTCGGCAACCTGACGCAAATCATCTCGCCCAACGGGCGCAACGTTTACTTGAGCTACGACGCAGCCAATCGGGTGACGCAGATCAAGGACGACCTGCAGCGCACCGTGAGCTACACCTACGATGCACAAGGGCGCCTGACCCAGGTCACCGATCCGCTGGGCAAGACCATGCAGTACACCTGGGCGACCCAGACGGTGCCTGCGGCGAATTCCATTGGTGGCCTGACCAGCAGCACCAACATGCTCACGGTGGTCGACAAGAACGGCAACACCATGGTCACCAACGTCTACGACGCCAATGGGCGGGTGTCCAAGCAAACCTATGCGGATGGTCAAACCTACACCTTTGCCTACACGCTGCTGTCGGCCAGCCAGAGCATCCCCGCGGGCTCCTTCGATGCAGTCAAGCAGACGGATGCGACCAACGAACGCGGCACCGTCACGCGCTATGTGTTCAACGCCAATCAGGCGCCAACCAGCGTGACCGTCGGTCAGGGCACCCCGATCGCTCAGACCACTACCTACAGTTGGAACGCGACCACCAACCTGTTGGACAGCGTCACCGACGCCCTGGGGCGCATCACCACCTACCAATACGACAGTCTGGGCAATGTCACACAGGCCACAGTAGCTTCCGGCACCAGCAATGCCGCCACCACGAAGCTCGCCTGGGATCGCAATTTCGCCCGGCCCACCACCGTCACCGATGCGAACAACAACAAAACCACTCTGAGCTACGACAGCCTGGGCAACCTGACCCAGAGCACTGACGCGCTGAATCACAGCACGACTCTCGTCTATGACAACCAAGGCCGTCCGACCAGCGTAGCAGATGCACTGAGCAACACCACGACGCTCAGCTACAGTGGCGCCGACCTGCAAAGCGTTCGCGATCCACTGGGAAACACGGTCACCCGGTACACGGATGCGGGCGGGCGGACCACGAGCCAGACCGATGCGCTGGACAAGCGCAGCTACCGGGTCTACGACGGCTTGAACCGAATCACCAGCCTCACGAATTCCAGGGGCGGAGTAGTGCAGGTCAGTTACGACGGCAATGGCAACGTGCTCACGCAGGTGGACGAAAAGAACAACACCACGCGCTATGTCTACGACGGGCGCAATCGCCCCACCAAGATCACCGACGCCCTCGATCACAACGCCACCATCGCCTACGAGTCCGGTGGACGCGAGAGCAAGGTCACCGACAACAAGGGCCAGATCACCAGCACAAGCTACGACGCACTGGGTCGGCCCACCGAGATCGGCTACGGCGCTACGGCCGGCAACAGCACCCCGGCCAGCACGGTGACTCTGACTTGGGACGCGGGCAATCGGCTGACGAAGATCGTTGACTCGGTGGGTGGCACCATCACACGCGAATACGATGACCTAAACCGCTTGACCAAGGAAATCACGTCCCAAGGCAGCATCGGCTACACCTACGATGCTGCGGGCCGGCGCAAGAGCACAACGGTGGCCGGCCAGCCGCAGCTGAGCTACACCTGGGATGCGGCCAACCGTCTCACGCAGATCCAGCAGGCCGCGGGCAGCACCAACGGCAACGCGATCCAGACGGTCGGTTTCGACTATGACAACGCCGACCGGCGCACCAAGGTCACTTACCCCAACGGCATCGTGGCCAGTTACGGCTGGGACAAGGCCAACCGGCTCACCGACATCAGCTACAAGAAGGCCGATGGCACGCTGGTCGGCGACCTGACCTATACCTACGATGCCAACGGCCAGCGCACCGGCATGGGCGGAAGTCTGGCGCGCGTCGATGCTGGCACGCCGGTGAGCACCACCCAGTTCAACGTCGGCAACCAGCTCACCAAGTGGGGCGAGCAAACCCTCACCTACGACGCCAACGGCAACCTGACCAGCGACGGCCAGAACACCTACGTCTGGGACGAGCGCAATCAGTTGAAGAGCATCAGTGGCGCGATCATGGCCAGTTTTCAGTACGACGCGTTTGGCCGCAGGACGGGCAAGACAATCGGCACCAGCTCCACTGGGTACCTGTATGACGGGGGAAACTTCGTACAGGAGAAGTCCGGTTCGGGCAGCGGCGCGAGTGTGACAGCGAACCTCATCAGCGGCCCGAGCCTGGATGAGCTGTACCAGCGCCAGACGGCCGCGGGCAACCAGAGCATGCTCACGGACGCGCTGGGCAGCGTGCTGATGGCCACGGATGGAAGCCAGGCCAATGTGGCCAGCTACAGCTACGACGCCTACGGCAAGACGACGCAGACGGGCACCGGCGACAACAGCCAACAGTACACAGGGCGTGAAAACGACCAGACTGGGCTGTACTACTACCGGGCGAGGTATTACAACCCTGCGTGGGGGCGATTTATCTCCGAAGATCCGATCGGGTGGAGCAGCGGGCAAACCAATGGGTTTGCGTACGTAGACGCGAATCCAATGAGCTACGTCGACCCGAGTGGCCTTAAGGGATACATGTCTCCATTTGACCTTCGTAGTCCGCTGGTCTACGACAACGGATCCTCTTGTAAGCTCGTTTCGCCAGGCAGTCAGATTGATGAGAATGGCTGTATTTCCACTGGCGGCGGACCGAGCATATGTCTTGGCCCCGGGTCTCTTCGTGGCGGCGGTTTGGGCTCGCTGACTAAGGAGGAACTAAAGGCACTTATTGGGCCTGAGCAGACCAAGCTGCTGCGCGAGCTGTTTGGTTCTGGAATGAAGGGGGCGGAAAAAGCGGCGGAAAATCTCTCGCGTCCGGCCGGATTGACAGATCAGGCACTCGGCGCTTACAAAGAACTGGCCAATCGTGCTCTAGGCGAATATGAGCAAGCCGGCAAGGCCGCGGGGGCTGCGCTACAAAGGGCGAGGCTTGAACTATTAAGAAGGCTTGGACAATGATCTATCGCTTGATCCCGAAAGGGGCAGAACCAACTAATGCAGAGGTTTGGGTTGAAAGGAGTGACATAGACCTAGGGGGTTATTTTTACGACCATCTGTGCGCATCGGACGGGAACATTGCCGGGGTTCGGTACCATTGGTTGGAATCGGAAATCGACCCAGATACACACCCGGTGTATAGGGAATTCGCTACTGATGAGCGAATCAAGATCAACAAAAGCGGCGGCTATGTTGACATCCTTCTGGATGAAAAGTGGTCTGCTGCCTTTAGAGCGGGCGAGTTGACGGTGGAGACAGTTCAGGACTTTGGTGGAGAGACTGCTATATGCGCAGGTGACCGCTTTGGGATCGCTTTTTCACTGTAGCCGGCGTCATCATGGGCAGAACCTCGGCTTGGCGCTTCCCACGCCCCCGTTCAATCGATGTGACGTTGATCCTGATGTGTCCCGCCGTGGTTGGCCTGCGTATAGGGCGCCAGTGCGGGTTGCGCAAGTTGGCCGTCTTTGAGCTCGCATCGAACGTATTTGAGCTGTTCTTTGGAGCGACCGAATTTACGAAACGCAAGTGGACCAACTCGACCTGAGCGCTCGATGGTAGGCGGTGTGATTCCGAGAGTGCCTGAGACTGCGCGCGTGGAACAATTCCGTTTGAGGTAGGGGAGCCCGCTTGAAACAGGGATATGTGTACTGATCGCACCACGGTGGATGCCCCACAATTTTGGTCATTGGGCTTGTTGAAATTGCGCAGGTAAAGGTGCAACGATAGAGTTGTTCGGATAGTAGTAAAAGACCCAGTCCGAATATTTCTTTAATCGATTGAAATTCTCAAATGGCGGCGTGAAATTCACCTGACGCACGGGCTCTTTGCCCGAGCGGCTGTGTATTCCCATCACTCCGCCCTCGGGCGACAGTAACAGCGCCCAGTCATGGCTGCGAGTGATCGGATCCGGATAGAGCCGGCGCAGATAGCGCCGCGGCAACGGGTAACGCGGATCGCGCAGCAATGCCTCCAACGTCGGCGGAAACCGCGGCTGGCCTGGCGGGGTCGCCTCCACATACAGTTGCAGCGCACGGCGGTACTGGGCACCCACATAGAGCAGTTGATCTTCGGCTTCACGCCGATCGGCGAGAGTACCGATCTGCAGCGCCGATACGCCCACGACCCCCAGCATGGCGATGAAGATCAACAGGGCCAGCAGCGCGAACCCTCTGGTTCTTCTTGAAGGTCGACGCTTCGCGGGTGTCATAACGAACCGAAGGGTGTCCCGTTTCGGGTCGAGCCTGGCGCACCGCTGCGCAGGTCGTACAGCTTGCCGCTGTCCAGGTCCGCTGGCGCCACCAGCACCCAGGTATCGGTGCTTTCGGTGACGGGGTCGATCGGCAATGCGTGCAGATAGCGCTTGGTCACCAATTCCTGGAGATCTTCCGGATAACGGCCTGTGTCACGGAAGTACTGATCGATGGTCTTGCGCGTGATGCGCAGGTTCTCCTTGAGGATGGTCTCTTTTGACCCGTCGATGCTGTGGAAATAGCGCGGCAACGCCAGCGACAGCAGCAGCGCCACGATGCTCAGGACCACCAGCAGCTCGATCAGGGTGAAGCCGCGGGCGAGTTCGCGCCCGGAACGTCGCGATGATGAGAAAGACCGGAGCGACATTCGAACTACCACCGTTTGTAGGGGATGCCATCGAGACCCGTGGCCTGCGAGCGCGAATACACGTCGAAGACATCGCGCCCCTCGGCGGGCGCATCGGGTTCGCTGTCGTAACTGCGCTTGCCCCAGGTGTCGGCATCACTCAGGGCCGGATTGCGCACCATCGGGTCCCTGGGAAGGCGGCGCATGAAGTACATCTTCTGCTTTGTCGGGTCGCGCGCATCTTCCACCCCCTCGATCAACACCTGCAGCGTGGGTGGGTAGCCACTGTCGCCCACGTGCCGCAGCATGCGCCCCGTGTCATAGGCCTGCTTGTAGGCATCGATCCCCGCGCGGATGTCGCGCAGGGCCAGTCGCAGGTCCTTCTCCCGGGCGCGTTGCACCTCCAACTGAGTGACAGGCAGCACCAGCGTGGCGAGCACGGCCAGAATGGCCAGACTCACCAGCAACTCGATCAGCGTGAAGCCGCTTTGCAAGAAGCGAGCGGGCGGCGTCATCTTGATCGCCTCGAGATATGCCGTGCGTGCGTGCGCCATGGCTATTGCTGCGGCGCTCCCATGATGGTCAGGGTCTGGATGGGCGTGGGCAGTGATATAGCAGCACCGCCGAATCCGGTGGGCGTGATCGACAGCACCCGCAGTTGGGTCGAAGCGGTGGGCTTGAGTGCCATGAGGGTGAGGGTGACCAGCGCGCCTTGGCTGCTAGCGCCTTGAGGTGCACCGACGGCCCGCGTGGCGTTGATGAAGATCTGGCCGATGGAAGCGTCCACGCGTTGCGAGAACGAAGTTTGCACACCATCTGCGTTGAGGGCCGTGCCCTCGGCGACGTTTACCAACTGCAGAGCCGAGGGGTCGTAACCCAATACCAGAGCGGCACCGCTGAGTGGCTGTTGTGCGCTGAGTATCAACTGCTGCTGCACGCTGGTGCCTGCTACGACCTGTGTCGCGCCCGACCACACCAGGTTGGTTGGGCCTGCCGCACCAGAGCCGACCGTGCCGGCGATCGGGCCCACCGCGCCCACGTTGCCATCGGACCCCACGACGGCCGGGCTGTCGAGCGGATTGCCATTGATGTCCACGCTACCCGTGGTTCCGAACGATGAAGATGGACTGCCCGACGGGAGGCCGCTGGTGCGGTTCGATGGCGTGGTCGCTGAACGAGATGGCTTAGCGGTTTCTGTGCCAGTGCCGGTGCCGGGAATAGGTGCCACCGGTACCGCAGCGCCACCCAAAGACAGTTCGGACACGCCGCGCAGGTTGGACTCGGTACCTGAGGCGAAGTCGATCAATCGCGCCTCCGGTCGCAGTGGATTGCGGATCAGGCGCGGCGTGATCGACAGCACGATCTCGGTGCGCTTCTTGGAGGTCGTGCGGTCCGAGAAAAACCGCCCCACATACGGCATGTCTCCCAATCCCGGAATCTTTGTCACGGTGGCGCTGTCCTCGTCGTTGATCAGGCCCGCCAGAATCTGTGTCTCGCCATCCTTCAGGCGCAGCACCGTCGACGCTGATCGCGTTCCGATCTGGTAGGCGACCGTGCCCGTGGTGGTGGTGACTTGACTCGCGATGTTGCTGACCTCCAGCGCGACCTTGATCGAGATCTCGTTGTCGATGGTGATCGTGGGTGTCACTTCTACCTTCAAGCCGACATCCAGATACTGGATGCTTTGCGACACGAAGCCGGTGGAAGTGGCTGTAGAGGTTATGTTGGGCACCTTCTCCCCGATCAGGATCTTGGCGGCCTCGCGATTCTTGACACGAATTTTCGGATTGGCCAACAGCTTGACATCGCTGTCCATGCCCATCAGGTTGAACGAAAGTGGCGAGATGGTCGCACCCAGTGTGGTGCGGTTGAGGTGGCGCAGATCAGCGACCGTGAGCGTGCCGCCAGCGGTCGAAGGCAGCGGTGTCAGGGTGAGCTTGGACGGATAGGTGATCCCCAACTCGTCGAGCCGGTTCTTGTTGACCTCCAACACCGACACCTCCAGCATGGTTTCGGGGGTAGGCAGATCCTGCAACGCCACGATCTTCTCGGCCATCTCGATCACCTCCGGAGTGTCGCGCATCATGACCATGTTCTGTGCCTTGTCTACCACCAGGTTCTGGATCTTCAGGATGCCCTTCAAGGTGGTGGCCATCTGCTCGGCTTCGACGTTGTTGAGATAGAAGGTGTGCACGCTCAACGCTTGGTAGTCTTTCTGCTTGGCCGGCAGATTGGGATAGACCATGATGGCGTTGGCGTTGATGACCTTCTGCTCCAACTGATTCGTCATGAGCACCACTTCTATGGCATTTTTGACGGTCACGTCCTTGAGGTAAACGGACGTCTTTTGATCGGCCTTGATGTCTTTGTCCAGCACGAAGTTGATGCCAGAGGTAAGCGAGAGAACATCGAACACTTGCTTGAGCAACGCATCCTTGAACTCGATGGATATCTTGCGTTGCAGTGCTTCGGGGGGCACCTGTTGCGTGGACGACTTGGACGACTTGTCCACGATCGACTGCAGCAGAGCACGAGCGGCGCTGTTGTAGGGGTCTTCGGCCAAAATGGCACGCGCCTTGGCCATGGCGGTGGCGTTGTCCTTGGCATCCAGTGCGAATTGCGCATCCAGTTGCATTTTGGCCAGACGCGCCTCACGTTCGAGGCGATCGAGCTCAATGGCGGCGCGCGCATTGTTCGCGTCGATCGCCAGGATGCGACGCAGAAGCTCGGTTCGTTCCCCTGCGCCGGCCGACGCAGGCACTGCCTGTACCCGTGCCATCAAGTCGTTGATCGCACGCTCGCGCAACGCGAGGAACGTGATCTGCAACTCTGGATTGCCGGGGTTCTTGATCAGCGCGGTGCGTAGCCGCGCCAGACTTTCTTCCACCTTGCCTTGCTCGAATGCCCAGCGGGCTTCCTGAATTACCGGCGGCTGAGCGCAGCCGAGCAGCAGTGCCAAAGCGGCGACAGCGGTCGTGACTGCACGGATTGCGCGGCTATCCAAACGCCTAGGCGAGGATGTGAGGCGGACGCGCCAACGATGAATCGCTGTTGCGCAAGATAACTTCCTTGGCGGTTGCTTGGTCGCGCTACCTGGTTTAGCAATGCGGCCTGGAAATGGTGTGTTCATTCAATCTGGAGCGTTTGCTGTTCGTGCAACGGCAGGTATTCGAAGGTCATGGTGGGCGGCGTAATGGCCAGCACTTTGTATTGGGTGTTGACCATGTCGGCGGTGCCTACCACCAGCGTCATGTCTCCATCGGACAGGAAGACACGCCAAGTCTCGCCAGACTGTTCCTTGCCCAGGTAGGTGAAGGGCAGCGATGGCGCGGCGAGCGCTTGCGCCGCTGGCGGCGCGGAGGCGGCTGGCGCCGGCGGCGCCCAACTGCGCGCGGCAAACAGCCCCCGCTTGAAGTCGCGTTCGGAGTGGCCGATCAACCTCTCACGCGGCACCAGAGGCAATACCGCACCTGTCGAAAGCGTTGCTGCATCCGCAGGGGTTCCCAATGGCGCAGATACCGTGATCACAGGTGACGAGTTCGAGCTCTTGGGCGTTGGGCGCGGCGTGCTCTCGACCACGACCAAGGACTCCTCGCGAGGCCCCCAAACGGCCAAGTACAACGACACCAGCATGGCGCTTCCCAGCAAGAGATGTCGACGTTTCAATGGCGCCCCTGTGCCATTGAAGCTGTGCGTGCAGGCGCAAAGGCCTCGGATATTTGCTGGGATGGCATCGGCACGGGCTGCAAGGGCGGTGCAGAAGATGCTGGCAGTGCCACATGGCGCAAGTACAACGTCCAATGCAGTCGCGCCTCCAGCGCGTCGGCCTCCACTGATTTGCGCCTGAGCTGGATCGAATCCAATGCGACGAAGGGCATGCGCAGCAGGGTCGTTTCGCAAAAGTCGCGCAGGTCGCCGTAAGCACCACTCAGGGGGATAGAAAGCCCTTGCTGGACGAACTTACCCTTGGCGTCTTCGGCGCGGTCGTAGTCCGCCTCTGCCAGCGTCAGACCGGCGCGCTTGGCGTAGTTCAGAAACGCACCAAGGTGCTCTTCGAAAAGGCGCTCCTCGCCAAGGACCTCGTAGAAAGCCTCGGCATGTGCGGCCGCGGAAGCCGCCACAGGCACAGAACGCTCAGTTGTTTGCAGGGCGCTTTGCTCGGCTACGCCCGCCTGGATCGATAGTTCCAGCTCCTGGTTCTGTGCCTTCAGCCAGGGCTTCACGCCCCATTGCATCGAAGCGGCCGCCACCAGCAGCACGGCACCGATCCAGATCAGCGCGTTCTGGCGTCCCAGGGTCAAGCGCAATGCCAGAGCAATGCTACGCCAGGGCACCTGTCTCACGGATTCTCCTTGCGGGGGGCATTTTGCGCGGACGCCCCTCCGAGTGCGGGATATCCCCAGGTCAGCTCAAGTGTGAATTGCACCGGGTGATAAGGGTTCTTGGTATCGACCTGATGTTTCTTCAGCAACGCTGAGCGAATTTCAGGGCGCTGCTTCAGTCGCTGTAAATAGTCAATCATGTCTTCGACCGACGCCGCTTCGGCGGAGAGACTCAAAATGGAGCGATCCGCATCGGGTTGCAGCGTCAACAAGGCCACGCTCTGAGGTGTGGCCTGCTCGAGCGTATCGAACAGATCACGCCAAGGCAGGTTCAGGCGGCGGACGGCACGGTTGATCGCGCTGGTCTGTTCAGGCGTCAACGCAGCCAACGCGCGACGTTGCGCCAGCGTCCGTGTTCGAACACGTTCTTGGATGTCCTCCAGCCGCTCGGTCAGTGCTTGGCGGTCATCCATCAATGGACCTACGTCCTGAGACGCCAGACAACAGCCCAGTACGCCGAGCGCGAGGATCAGCAGCGCGCTGCGCGTAGGCGCGAAGCGCGCCGCTGTTGGATGCGCAAAATCGATGCGTATCGGCTTCATGCCTGCACCTCTTCGGGCGGGCGCTCTGGTGCTGCACGACCTCCTTGAACTGCCGTCGCATCGGCCGGAGCCGATGACAGCTGCAGATGGCGGATACGGCACGCATCGACATTCCATCCATGCCAGCCTGCCGTCAGCTCGCCACCCACGTAGAGGACTGGAGGTAGTGGCAGACCCCATTGCAGGCTGGCGCGCAGCAAGAAGGTACGCAAGGCATCCAAGCTCGTGGGGGCTGTCGAACGCGATTGCGAGATGGCCACGAGGCGGCCCCGGTCAGTGGCTCCCAGCGCCGTGTGTTGCGGACCGATGCGGGCAAACCAGGCACCGGGTTCGCGCATGAGAGATGCCGATGCATTCCAGTCATGTACGAATTGCGGTTGTATGCAGTCCAATCGCACGCGCTGTTGCTTCGCGGCAATCTGAAGGCCATGCAGCAACGCTTTGGGCAACGCGCAGACCAGGAATGGACCGCGAGCGTGCCAGTCGCCCAGGCAGATCCAGTCCTCGGGCGTATCGCCAAACAGCAACGCGCTGCGCAGGCTGGCGACGCGTTGCAGTTCGCGCGGGCCATTGACCTGAAGGGGCGCGCTGAGCACGAACAGGCGCGCCAATGTGTCTTCCATCAGCACCGTACAGCGCACCCCGCGCGGTAGCAGTTGGAGCACCTCCGTCAGCGCTTTGGCAAGGGAGTTTTTTCCCGGCGCGTCTAGGCCGTTCCGTTGAGCAACACGTTGCCAATTGGATGCGTTGGATGAACGCTTCTTGTATCCGTCCAGCACCAGGCCGGACTCGGTCAACGCCAGCCGATAGCGTTCAGGACTGAAGAGTGACACGCTTGACCTCCTCCAGCGTGGTGATGCCATCACGTGCCAGGCGCAGTGCCGCATCGCGCAGGCTTCGGGTGCCGTGGCGTGCTGCCGCCTCCTTCAGCTGGCGCACCGGCGCCTTGTTCACGATCAATTCGCGCAGTTCGTCGTTCAACGACAGGATCTCGGCGATGGCCGTGCGCCCTTTGTAGCCCGTGCCGCGACAGTCACCGCAGCCGGTGCCGGCACGCAAACGATAGCCAACTACGTCGCTGTCACTCAGGCTCAGTCGGGCCAGCATCGCGGGGTCGGCTTGGACATCGCTGGCACAGTGCGGACAGTTGTTGCGCACCAGTCGCTGCGCCCAGATGCCGTTGAGCGCAGAGACAAAGGCATAAGGGTCGATGCCCATGTGGCTGAAACGCCCAAACACATCGAACACATTGTTGGCGTGCACGGTGGTCAGCACCAGATGGCCTGTCAACGCCGATTGCACGGCGATCTCGGCGGTCTCGCGGTCACGGATTTCGCCCACCATGATCTTGTCGGGGTCGTGCCGCAGGATGGAGCGCAGGCCTCGGGCGAAACTCAGTCCCTTCTTGTCGTTGACCGGGATCTGAAGAATGCCCGGCAACTGATACTCCACCGGATCCTCGATGGTGATGATCTTGTCGCGTCCGTTGTTGACCTCGGTCAGTGCCGCATACAGGGTCGTGGTCTTTCCTGAGCCGGTAGGGCCTGTGACCAGGAGCATGCCGTAGGGCTCGTCGCTCAACCGGCGCAAGGTGATCAATGATTCCTTGTCAAAGCCCAGCGCCTCCAGCGACAGCGCCCCATAGGCCTCGATCATGGCTCGTTTGTCCAGGATGCGGATCACCGCATCTTCGCCATGGATGCTGGGCATGATCGATACCCGTAGATCGATGTCGCGACCACTGGATTCGACCTGGAAGCTACCGTCCTGCGGAATGCGTCGTTCCGAAATGTCCAGTTCGGCCACCACTTTCAGGCGCGAGATCACCTGCGCGGCAAGTTCGCGACCGGCGATCGAGCGTGCATGGTCCAGCACACCGTCGATGCGGTATTTGATGGTCAGGCCCGCAGCCGTACTCTCCAGGTGCACGTCGGAGGCGGCAGCGCGCAATGCGTCGTAAAGGGTGGAGTTGACCAACTTGACGGCCGGACTGGCCGCCTCGCTCACGGAGGCAAAGGAAAGCACCTCGGCAGTGCGCCCTTTGCGATCGTGTTCATTGGCTTCGGCCACGACGTTGTCGACGGCGCGCACCAACTGTTCCTGCTTGACAAGGTAAGCGTGAATGTCCGTGCGCAGCGCCAGCTTGAAAGTCAGCGGCGTTCCCGCGCGCGCGGTCAGCCACGCTTGCGAATCCTCGTCGAAGGGGTCGGCGATGACCCCCAATTCCTCCTCCGAAGTCTGCAGCAGCACGGCCGGGCGACGCATCGCCTCTGCCAGAGGCACCCGGTCGAACCGGGGACGGGCTTGGTCCATCTGCGCCGTCTCGATGACCGGCCAGCCGAATACTTGCCCCAGCCAAGCCGTGAGCGAACGCAACTGCCCAGCGTAACGTTCTTCCAATTCGATCATGGGCGACAGTCCCTTGACCTTGGCGCGTTCGCGCACGGCGCGCAGGAATTCGATGGTAGGCGCCGCCTGCGGCTCTAGGCTGCCGGCACCGGAATCCGTCTCCCGTGCACCGGGGTCGATCGGAGCTGCCCAAGTCGTCGTGTTCATTGCAACGAGGTCGCCAGATCAAAAATCGGCAGATACAGCAACACCACGATACCGCCCACGATGCTCCCTATGAGCAGCATCATGATCGGCTCGAAGGCGCGGGTGAAGCGTTCGATGAAGCGTGAGATGTCGTTGTCGTAGAAGTTGGAGGCCTGGATCAACATGTTGCCCAGTTGGCCAGAACGCTCGCCCACGCGCAGCATGCGAAAAGAGATCGAGGTCGTCAGCTCTTGATCGTGAAAGGTTTCAGCAAAAGAGGCGCCCGACTCGATGATGCCGCGCGCGCGTTGCAGTGGTGCCAGCATCCGTTGCGAGACCACGCCCTCACACATGCGCAGGCCGCTTACCACCGGGATGCCGCTTTCCAGCAACATGCCCAGCGTCAGGTAAAGCCGAGACATCCCGTACAGTCGCACCCGCGTGCCCACGGCTGGCAATCGCGCCACCCAACTAGACAGTGCCCCATTCTTTCGGAGTCGAAGCGCCATGGCGACAAGCGTCGCGAGGACGATGGTAGTCACTGCCGCCGCCACGGCCGTGTGCTCGACCAGAAAACTTCCCGAACGCAGCAGCCAGGCCGACATCAGCGGCAACTCGCGACCCGAGTCCTGGTAGATGGAGGCAAAGCGCGGCACGACATATCCCCCCAAAAAAGTGGTTACCAGAGCGCCGACCACCAGCAAGATGGCAGGATAGATGCAGGCGCTGACGATCTTGCTTCGCACCACGTCGACCCGTTGCTGGTACTCCACGTAGCGTGCCAGTGCTGCGGGCAGTGCTCCGGTGGTCTCGGCCGCCTGCATCAATCCGATGTACAGGGGCACAAAGACTTGCGGCATCGCCGTGAGTGCCGCCGAGAAACGCTGGCCTTCTCGAATCAAGGTGATCAGGCGTTGCAGGATGGCTCGGGCCTCGGGGGAGGTTTCCTTCTCGCTCAAGCCTTCCAAGGCTTCGATCAATGTCAGACCCGCCGAGAGCAAGGCATGCAACTCTTGACTGAACAGCAGCAATGAAAAGCGCTTGTTGCGCCAACTCAGCGTGCCACGAGTCGCACGCACGCGTCGCAGGCCGAGCACTTGTTGAGGTTGCTGATGCAAAAGGCGCAGCGCATCCGCTTCGTTGAGCGCCTCGATGCTCAACAACTCGATCGCATCCGAGCGAGCCGACAACACGCGCGCCTCAAACTGCACACTCGACTCCCGCAACTGACCGTCGGCTTGTGGTCATGGTCGAACGATATCGGCGTCTACGCCGCTGCCGCCCGGCTGGCCATCTTTGCCGTAGCTGATCACTTCGTACTCGCCGTTGGCGCCTGGCGCGCGATAAACATAGGGGCGTCCCCAAGGGTCCAATGGCGACTCGCGCTTGAGGTAGGGTCCGCTCCATCTGGCTGCGACGCTGGCTGGCGCCACCATCAGGGCCTGCAGGCCTTCTTCGGTGGTCGGATAGCGACCTACGTCCAGGCGGTACGTGTCCAGCGCTTTCTCGAGAGCCTGAGCTTGGGCCTTTGCGGTGGTGGCCTCTGATTTGCCGATCTGCGAAAAATACTTGGGGCCCACGTAGGAGGCGAGCAAGCCGATGATGACCAGCACCACCAACAGTTCCAACAAGGTGAAGCCTGCCTCCCCCTCACGCGGTTGGATTCGGATTGAGCATCGGGTGGCGATGCGTGTCTGGCGCGCTTCGCACGCCGTGGCTTTCATGTTGTCCGGACAATGCACGATATACGGCTCATGGTTGAAGATGGGTCATGGACGTGGTGGCGCGGTGCGGGGATCGAGTCGAGCCAGCGCTCGCGCGCTCGTGGTTAACGCCTCCAGAAACGCGATCAGATCTTGGCGCTCCATGGGGGTCAGCAGCAGCGTTCGGCCTTGTTCATTGCTGCGGTAGTAGACCTCGTAGTCCACTGCTTGCGACAAGGTGGCAACGCTGCCGTCATGCATGTAGGGGCTGGTGACGGCCACGTTGCGTAGGCTGGGTGTGCGGAAATTGCCGATGTCTTTCGGTTCAAGCGTGACGACAAAACGCCCAAGTTCCGCGAAGTCATCGTCCGACAGAATGACCTGGTCCAGTGGCACGCCCTTGAGTTTTTGGGAAGCCAGTCGAGTAGAGAGTCGGGCAAGGTTCCCGCTGATACGTTCTAGGCCCACGGACAAGGCGTGGAATTTGTTGTCGGTGAACAGGGCATGGTCACGATCGATGGTGTGGCACGTGGCACAGCGAGCGGTGCCGGTAAACAGTGCCAGGCCGCGCACGGCGCTGGCGCTCATGGCGCTCTTGTCTCCGCCGAAGGCGTAGCGGTCGAAGGGCGAATCGCCGGCGCGCAAAGTGCGTTGGTAGGCGGCAAGCGCACTCGCTACACGCTCAATACGTACGGTCGGCTCCTCGTCTGCAATGAACGCTTGGCGAAAGTTTTTGACATACCCTTTGTCTTGTTCAATGACATGCAGGACGGCCGCCTCGTTAGGCATCCCCATCTCGCGTGGATTGGTCAGTGGGCGGGTGGCTTGACTTTCCAGCGTCGGCTCCCGGCCTTCCCAGAACTGGGAGCTGTTGTATGCCGCGTTCAGCAGACTGGGCGCATTGCGGGTGCCCAAGCGCTCACCGACCCCTTTGGAGACCCGCAACCCGTCGCTAAAGTATTGTTCGGGCGCGTGACAACTGGCGCAGCTGTGAGCGCCATCGCTGCTCAAGCGCTGATCGAAGAACAGTTTTTGACCCAAACCCACCAGCGCAACACTTGCCGGCGGTTGTTCGAGATAGGGCAGACCCAGAAGGCCCGTATCGGCCATGCCGGCTGCGGGCGTGTTCCTTGGCTGGACGATCCAAGCCAACATGACAGCAAAGCCCACGCCCGACAGAAGGGGGGATGCAACGCGCCAAAACAGGCGCCAACGCGCTATGACAACCGTTTCAATTGGGTCTGAGGACGGTGACGACGAAACGGTACGCCCAAACGGCCATCGTGCCAATGAAACTGCTCCCCGACTTGTTTTAATGAATAAGTCCAGTCAACTAGCAGAGGGCATTGATGCCGGAGCGATTGCAAGGCCTCGCCGAATCCCCACAACAGCCATTCTGCGCTAACCGAAACACTACAACTCTAACATTCTGTCGCACCGGCTGTCATCGCCGAAATAAGACTGAGCCATCGCTGGAGTAGTGGGATGGATGCCTTCTTCGTGCAAAAGGGGGTGTCCATCATCGGGCTTGATGCAGACGTCGTGCTGGCCGCGGCGCAGCATCATGCAGTGGGCGCGGTCTATGGCTTAACTGGCTGGCCCATCTTGATGGCTCAGACCTCGATCACAAAGCTAGGTTTGAACTCCTTGCTTCAGGCGTCCAGTGGCGAGCTCGAAACCGGTCCATAGCGTTGCGCCGAGGAAGCGGACGCCGTCGATCACCAACTCGTCACCGTCGAGCAGATGGACATTGCTTCCTTCGGCTTCGCGGCGGGCCTCGGCCAGTGTCGTGTCCAACCGTCCATCGTAGTACTCATGATTGCCCAACAGGTAGGTCACGGGCTTGCCGCGGAAGTGATCCATCGCCCACTGCATTCCTGTACGGCGGCGGAAGGCCGAAGCCCGAATGAGTTGTGGCTCCAAGGATGCAGGCTCTGATGTCGCTGGAGAAAGGCTGCAGCAAGGTCTTGTAGAGGATCTGCTCGCGCCAGGATGAACTGATCACGATACTCACATGCGGGAACTCGCGCAGCAGAGTCTCGAGCCGAGGCAGGGAGCAGAAATCCGTGCCGCCGTTGAGGATGTGATCCTCACCGGATGGAGCACGCCATCGAAGTCAAGGAACAGGATCACTCCGGACCTCCCAGCCCACTTCCACCAAACGGTTGCGTGGGGATTGGGATTTGGCGAGCCGCAGTAACTTTTACTCGCCTCTTGGTCTGGATGCGAGGTTACTGAAGCAGTTACTGCACAATGCCTCGGAAGCATCAGGACGGATGCGGAAGTAAGCGCAATGAAAAAAGCCCTAAGTAGTTGATTTACCTAGGGCTTTTGGACTTAAGCGGAGAACCGCAAAAGTAGTGTTGGTGGCTCTTCACGGACTCGAACCGCGGACCTGTGGATTATGATTCCATCGCTCTAACCGACTGAGCTAAAGAGC
>Ga0105243_10001616_pt1 | contig 19597 bp, 16 predicted proteins | sample KBSM34metaG_FD_81525 | JGI IMG/M metagenome (GOLD analysis project Ga0105243, IMG submission 81525) | Miscanthus rhizosphere microbial communities from Kellogg Biological Station, Michigan, USA - KBS M3-4 metaG | ecosystem: Host-associated > Plants > Roots > Rhizosphere > Soil | place... | reverse complement strand
TATGCGGGATCGCGCTTCGTCATGGAAGTGCTGCTGGAGCGCACCACATGAAGTACCTGCTGGTCCTGATCGTCATCATCATTGCCGTCGGCGTCTGGCGCAGCCAGCGCCGTGCCGAGGCCCGCGAGCGGCGCCAGGCCGCTGCGCCGCGCAACCCGGCCAACCCGGCCAATGCGCCGCTGGCGGCTCCACAGGACATGGTCGAGTGCGCGCACTGCGGCCTGCACCTGCCGCGCAGCGAGGCCATCGAGGCGGCCGGCCGCAGCTACTGCAGCGCAGAGCACCGCACCCTGGCGCAACGGCGCTGAGCATGCAGGACGCGGCCCCCCCCCAGCCACCCACCATCGACGAGGCCGCGGCGCAGTCGCCGCACGACGCCAACGCCCCCTTTGTCCGGCTATGGCAGGGCTTCCTGACCGGCCGCGTGCTCATCGCCACTGCGCTTTTGCTGCTGCAGCTGGCGCTGCTCAGCGTGCAGCCCGGCGGCAATTCCCTGGTCTGGCTGGTCTGCCTGGGCTACCTGGGGCTGACGCTGCTGCTGCGGCTGACGGCACGCGCGCAGCCGCCCTCGCCCCGCGCCGGCGTGCACTGGCTGCCCGTGATCGGCGTGGACATCGCAGTCATCTGCCTGCTGCAGATGCTGCAGACCGGGCCGCTGAACTACTCGGCCCTGCTGGCCATTCCCATCCTGATCTCGGCCGTGCTGGGCAATCTGACGCTGGCCCTGGCCACCACGGCCAGCGTCACGCTGCTGACCCTGGGCTGGGTGGCATGGCAGGACGTGGCTGGCCGCATAGAAAGCACCCAGGCCTACTACCAGGCCAGCTTTGCCTGCGCAGGCTATTTCGCGGTGGCCTATCTGACGCACGAACTGGCACGCCGCGTGCGGCGCGAGCGCCACCTGGCCCAGCACAGCAGCCGCAAGGCCCAGACGCAGGAACAGGTCAATGCCCTGGTGATCCGCCACCTGGGCGAAGGCGTGCTGGTGGTCGATCCCCAGTTCCGCGTGCAGCAGGCCAACCCGGCCGCGCTGCACCTGCTGGGGCTGGCCGACGCGCATGCCCTGCCCTTTGCCCTCAAGGAGCATTCCGGCTGGCAGCGGCTGCAGGACGCCGTGGCCCAGAGCTTTGCCCAGAACCTGCCCATCTCGGCCGCCATCCATCTGCAGTCCATCGGCCAGGAAGGCATGACGGGCCTGCACCTGCGCACCTGGCTGACCGAGGTCGCCACCCCATCCGACGCCGCCGACGCGGCCGAGCCCGCGCTGCTGCAGCAGCTGTGCGTGGTCTTTTTGCACGACCTGCGCGAGATGGAGGCGCGGCTGCGCACGGAAAAGCTGGCGTCCATGGGCCGCATGTCGGCCGCCGTGGCCCACGAGATCCGCAATCCGCTGGCCGCCATCACCCAGGCCAATGCCCTGCTGGCCGAAGATCTGGCGCAGGACCCGGCCCAGCAGCAGCTGTGCCGCATCGTGGGCCAGAATGCCGAGCGCCTGGCACGCATCGTCGAGGACGTACTCAACATCGCCCGGGCCCAGCAGCACATTGGCGAGGCGCATGCCGGTCTGCTGGCCCTGGACCAGCATGTGGCCCAGGTTTGCCAGGAATGGCAGGCCCAGGGCCAGCCCGCGCACAGCATCCAGCTCCTGCTGGACGCCAGGGACAAGACCGTGGTGTTCGATGGCGAGCATCTGCGCCGCATCCTGGTGAACCTGCTGGACAACGCCCGGCGCTACCGCAGCAACGCCCACGAACCACACACGCTGCAGGTGCTGACCGGCGCGCCGGCCGGCGGCCAGATCTGGCTACAGGTCTGGAGCGACGGCGCCGCGCTGGAGCCCACGGTGCAACGCCATCTGTTCGAGCCCTTCTTCTCTTCGGAAAGCCGCTCCAGCGGCCTGGGCCTGTATATCTGCCGCGAGCTGTGCCAGCGCTACGATGCCAGCATCAGCTACCAGCGGCTGTCGCGGCCCACGCCGCACGGCCCAGTCGAGGGCAATGCCTTCAGCATCGTGTTCCGTGCCGGCCCGGCCTCGGCCCTGCCAGCCTCCCTGTTTGATCAGATTGTGGTGTGATGCCTTTGAACTCCCTGCCCGCTGCCGCATCGATCCTTGTCGTGGACGACGAGCCGGATCTGCGCACCCTCTATGAACTGACCCTTCTGCGTGAAGGCTACCGCGTGGAAACCGCCGCCAGCGTGGGCGAGGCGCGCGAGCAGCTGCAGACCCAGCGCTTCGACGTGGTCATCACCGACATGCGCCTGCCCGACGGCATGGGCATGGAGCTGCTGCAGGACCTGCGCAGCCAGCAGCGGCGCGAGCGCTGCGTGGTCATGACGGCCTACGGCTCCGCCGAGAACGCCGTCGAGGCCCTGCGCTCAGGCGCCTTCGACTACCTGACCAAGCCCGTGGACCTCAAGCAGTTCCGCCTGGTCGTGGCCTCGGCCGCCCAGGGCGTGGGCGGTGTGCCGGCCCCGGGCGTGATGCCGGCGCGCAGCCCTTCGGCCGCTCCCGCCGCCAGCCCGGTGCTCAACGGCAGCGGCGCACTGGACGCCATGGTCGGCGAGTCGCCCGCCATGCAGGCCGTCAAGCAGCGCATTGCCAAGGTGGCGCGCGGCATGGCGCCGGTGCTGGTGCATGGCGAGTCGGGCACGGGCAAGGAGCTGGTGGCCCGCGCGCTGCATGCCTGCAGCCAGCGCGCCCATGGCCCCATGGTGGCCGTGAACTGCGGCGCCATTCCCGAAAACCTGCTGGAGGCCGAGTTCTTCGGCGCGCGCAAGGGCTCCTATACCGGCGCCACCCAGGACCGCGACGGCTACTTCCAGGCTGCGCGCGGCGGCACCTTGTTTCTGGACGAGATCGGCGACCTGCCCCTGGCCATGCAGGCCAAGCTGCTGCGCGCCATCCAGGAGCGCCGCGTGCGCCCCCTGGGCTCCGCACAGGAGGAAGCGGCCGATGTACGCATCGTCAGCGCCACCCACCGCGATCTGGCTGCCGATGTGCAGCAGGGGCGCTTCCGGCAGGACCTGTACTACCGCCTCAATGTCATCGAGGTACTGCTGCCCCCGCTGCGCGAGCGCCGCGAAGACCTGCCGGCCCTGTGCCGCGCCCTGCTGGCACGGCTGTCGCAGGAATCCGGCCTGCCCATGCCCGAGATCGACGAGCGTTCAGTGCAGCAGATCGCCCGCCTGCCCCTGCCCGGCAATGTGCGTGAACTGGAGAACCTGCTGCACCGCGCCATCACGCTGGGCGAGGACGGGCCGCTGCGCATAGATCCCGAGATGCAGCTGCCCTGCGGCACGCCGCCCGCACCGCCTGCATCCGCCTCGCCCTCTCCTTCGCTCTCGCCTTCGCGCCCCCTGCCGCCAGGCGGCCCGCTATCGCCAGAGCCAGCCGATGCCGACCTGCCCCGTGACCTGCAGGCCTGGCTGGACGAGCGCGAGCGCGGCATCCTGGTGCAGGCGCTGCAGGAAAACGGCTTCAACCGCACGGCCACCGCCGCGCGCCTGGGCCTGAGCCTGCGCCAGATCCGTTACCGCATCGACCGGCTGAACATCGCCCTGCCCGGCGATGCCAGCGCCGAGGCGGACGGAGGCGGCCATGGCGAGTCCTGATCCGCAGACGCAAGCCACCCAGGCCCCGGCCTGGACCTGGCAAGGCGGCTGGCTGCAGCAGGCCCGCCACCTGCCCTCGCCCAACTTTGGCGAGCGCCCGGCCCAGGCGCTGGTCGATCTGGTCGTCGTGCACTCCATCAGCCTGCCCCCGGGCGAGTACGGCACGGGTGCGGTCCAGCAACTGTTCACCAACCAGCTCGACTGGGACGCCCATCCTTACTACCAGGGGATACGCGGCCTGGAGGTGTCGGCGCATTTCTTCATCACGCGCCAGGGCGAGGTCTGGCAGTTTGTGGACTGCGATGCGCGCGCCTGGCATGCAGGCGCTTCCTGCTGGCGGGGCCGCGACCGCTGCAACGACGACTCCATCGGCATAGAACTCGAAGGCCTGGAGGGCCTGCGGTTCGAGCCGGCCCAGTACGCGGCGCTCGATGCCCTGTGCAACGCCATCGCGGCGCGCTACCCCGTGGCCCATCTCGCAGGCCATGAGCACATCGCGCCGGGCCGCAAATGCGATCCGGGCGCAGGCTTCGACTGGCACCGGCTGCGCGGGCTGCTGGCCCATCACCCTGCCACGGCGAACTGGCAGCTGCCGCCGGGCGCGGGCCAGCCCTCCACGTAAGCGCACACCCTCATCGCAGGCACCGCCAGGTCTTGCGCAAAATCCCGCTTGTCCACAGGCAGAGGACAAAGGGTCTGTCAATCCAGAAAGCAACCGATGTGGCGCGCCGGGCGCACGCAGCGGCTGCCTGATCATTTTTTACAAATTCACGCATGTGTCGCAGCCCCACTGTCCATGGGGCTTTCAGCGGTCCGACCGGCGCAGGGCCAAGGCTGCAGCGGCTTGCGGCGGACCATCGCCCGCAAGCCACGGCGCAGCGGGCCTTTGCTGCTATTGGCTTGTATGTTGCGCACCCGTTTGGCGCAGCGCAAACAGCGGTTTTCCGGCTGTGAGTACCCCGTGTACATGAGACGGCGATACACTACAGGTAGTGCCCAGAAGCACGCTGGACACCATATCTAGTGTTCACAAGCTGTGCACACCCTGTGAAAACGGTGTGTACATCCGACCCCGATTCCATCTCCCAGCAAGCCTGCCCCAAGTGCAGGTCCGCGTCCGTTCTATCCACAAACACCCGTTGAGGAAACTCATGCAAGAAGCACTGAATTCTTTGGCTCCCGCTGCGCACGGTGATGCTGCCAATCCTTCCTCCGCCCATCACCTGTCCGTGCAGGACGGCTACCAGATCATCCGCCGCAGCGGCGATGTGGTGCCCTTCACGCCGCAAAAGATCGCCGTCGCGCTGACCAAGGCCTTCCTGGCCGTGCGCGGAGCCCAGGGCGCGGCCTCCGCCAGCGTGCGCGAGACCGTGGACGAGCTGACCCAGGCCGTGGTTCGCGCACTGCTGCGCTCGCGTCCGGGCGGCGGCACCTTCCATATTGAAGATGTGCAGGACCAGGTCGAACTGGGCCTGATGCGCGGCGGCCACCACGACGTGGCACGCGCCTACGTGCTGTACCGCGACCGCCGCAACCAGGAACGTGCCGAGCAGAAGAAGGCCGCCGAGGCCGCAGCGGTTGCCGCCGCCGCACCGGCGCCCGTGCTGCATGTGACCGACAACGGCCAGCGCGTGCCGCTGGACCAGGCCCGCCTGCTGGCGCTGATCGAGGCGTCCTGCCGCAACCTCAACGCCGATATCCAGGCCGCCCCCATCGTCGCCGAGACGCTGCGCAACCTGTATGACGGCGTGCCGATCGAAGAAGTCTTCAAGGCCTCCATCCTGGCCGCCCGCACGCTGATCGAGAAAGACCCCGACTACACCTACGTCACCGCCCGCCTGCTGCTGCACACGATCGTGCGCGAGGTCATGGGCCGTGACGTGCACCCGGCCGACATCCAGGCGGCCTACGCAGAGTACTTCCCCGGCTTCATCCGCAAGGGCGTGGACAACGAGCTGCTCAACCCCGAGCTGCTGAACTACGACCTGCCCCGCCTGGCTGCCGCCATCAAGGCCGAGCGCGACGAGCAGTTCGACTACCTGGGCCTGCAGACCCTGTACGACCGCTACTTCCTGCACGTGCGCAAGACGCGCATCGAGCTGCCCCAGTCCTTCTTCATGCGCGTGGCCATGGGCTTGGCGCTGCAGGAAGAGGACCGCAATGCACGCGCCATCGAGTTCTACGAGCTGCTGTCGTCCTTCGACTTCATGAGCAGCACGCCCACGCTGTTCAACAGCGGCACGCTGCGCTCGCAGCTGTCTTCCTGCTACCTGACCACGGTGCCCGACGATCTGGACGGCATCTATGAGTCCATCAAGGAAAACGCCCTGCTGTCCAAGTTCGCCGGCGGCCTGGGCAACGACTGGACGCGCGTGCGCGCCCTGGGTTCGCGCATCAAGGGCACGAACGGCGAGTCGCAGGGCGTGGTGCCCTTCCTCAAGGTGGTCAACGACACGGCCGTGGCCGTGAACCAGGGCGGCAAGCGCAAGGGCGCCGTCTGCACCTACCTGGAGACCTGGCACCTGGACATCGAGGAATTCCTCGAACTGCGCAAGAACACCGGCGACGACCGCCGCCGCACGCACGACATGAACACGGCGAACTGGATTCCCGACCTGTTCATGAAGCGCGTCATGGAAAAGGGCCACTGGACCCTGTTCTCGCCCTCCGATGTCGGCGACCTGCACGACCTCTTCGGCGCCGCCTTCGAGCACGCCTACACGGCCTACGAAACCAAGGCCGACAACGGCGAACTCAAGCTGTTCAAGCGCATCCCGGCCATGGACCTGTGGCGCAAGATGCTGTCCATGCTGTTCGAGACCGGCCACCCCTGGGTCACCTTCAAGGACCCCTGCAACGTGCGCTCGCCCCAGCAGCACGCCGGCGTGGTGCACTCGTCCAACCTGTGCACCGAGATCACGCTGAACACCAGCGACACCGAGACCGCCGTCTGCAACCTGGGCTCGGTCAACCTGGCGCGCCACATCGTCGATGGCGCCATCGACCACGGCAAGCTGCGCAAGACCATCACCACGGCCATGCGCATGCTGGACAACGTGATCGACATCAACTACTACGCCGTGCAGAAGGCCAAGGACTCCAACCTGCGCCACCGCCCGGTGGGCCTGGGCCTGATGGGCTTCCAGGATGCGCTCTATGAAATGCGCATCGCCTACGCCAGCGACGCGGCCGTGGAGTTCGCCGACCAGTCGATGGAAGCCATCTGCTACTACGCCTACTGGGCCTCCACCGAGCTGGCCAAGGAACGCGGCCAGTACTCCAGCTACAAGGGCTCGCTGTGGGACCAGGGCATCCTGCCGCTGGACACGCTGAACCTGCTGGAGAAGGCACGCGGCGGCTATGTGGAAGTGGACCGCTCCTCGCGCCTGGACTGGGATGCCCTGCGCGCCAAGATCGGCCAGCACGGCATGCGCAACTCCAACTGCGTGGCCATCGCGCCCACGGCGACCATCTCCAACATCGTCGGCGTCGATGCCTCCATCGAGCCCTCGTTCGGCAACCTGTCGGTCAAGTCCAACCTGTCCGGCGAGTTCACCGTCATCAACCAGTACCTGGTGCGTGACCTGAAGCGCCTGGGCCTGTGGGACGACGTGATGGTCATGGACCTCAAGCACTTCGACGGCTCGCTGCGCCCCATCGACCGCGTGCCCCAGGACGTCAAGAGCCTGTACGCCACCGCCTTCGAGGTCGAGCCCACCTGGCTGGTCGAGGCCGCTGCGCGCCGCCAGAAGTGGATCGACCAGGCCCAGAGCCTGAACATCTACATGGCCGGTGCATCGGGCAAGAAGCTGGACGACACCTACAAGCTGGCCTGGCTGCGCGGTCTGAAGACCACCTACTACCTGCGCACCACCAGCGCCACCAACATCGAGAAGTCCACGGTGCAAAGCCGCGTGCTCAACGCCGTGCCCTCGGCCGCCGCCGCACAGCCTGCCGCCGTGAACACCTCCAGCGCCCTGGAAGCCGCGGCAGCCGCCGCACGCGCCCAGGCACCGGCGACGGACATCAAGTTCTGCGCCATCGACGATCCCGGCTGCGAAGCCTGCCAGTAAGCCGCGCAGCGCGGGGCCTCGCCACGGCGCAGGCCCCGCGCCCTGCCCGCCAGCCAGCGCCATGCGCAGGATCTTCGCCATGGACCTTGGGCCTGCTCAACACGCCAGGCCACCCATGGTCCTACATTGACCGGAGCAGAAAGAGAGGACTCTTTCGCACCGAATGAACTGAACATATGCCCCAGGGCATGCCGGAGAAAATTGCAATGCTGACCTTTGACGACGACGCCACCCTCTCGAACACGCCCAGCGGCGCGGAGGCTGCGCCGAGCACCACACACAAGCGCGTGAATGCCGCCGACAAGCGCATCATCAATGCCAAGACCGACGTCAATCAGCTGGTGCCGTTCAAGTACAAGTGGGCCTGGGAAAAGTACCTGGCCACCTGCGCCAACCACTGGATGCCGCAGGAAGTGAACATGAACCGCGACATCGCCCTGTGGAAGGACCCCAACGGCCTGACCGAGGACGAGCGCCGCATCATCAAGCGCAACCTGGGCTTCTTCGTGACGGCCGATTCGCTGGCCGCCAACAACATCGTGCTGGGCACCTACCGCCACATCACGGCGCCCGAGTGCCGCCAGTTCCTGCTGCGCCAGGCCTTCGAGGAAGCCATCCACACCCACGCCTACCAGTACATCGTGGAGTCGCTGGGCCTGGATGAGGGCGAGATCTTCAACGCCTATCTCGAAGTCCCCTCCATCCGCGACAAGGACGAATTCCTGATCCCCTTCATCGAAGCGATCATGGACCCCGCCTTCAAGACCGGCACCTTCGAAACCGACCAGACCCTGCTCAAGTCGCTGATCGTTTTCGCCTGCCTGATGGAGGGCCTGTTCTTCTACGTGGGCTTCACGCAGATCCTTGCGCTGGGCCGCCAAAACAAGATGACCGGCGCCGCCGAGCAGTACCAATACATCCTGCGCGACGAGTCCATGCACTGCAACTTCGGCATCGACCTGATCAACCAGCTCAAGCTCGAAAATCCACAGCTGTGGACACCCGAATTCAAGGAAGAAATCACGGCGCTTTTCGTCAAGGCCGTCGAGCTGGAATACCGCTACGCAGAGGACACCATGCCGCGCGGCGTGCTCGGAATGAACGCATCGATGTTCAAGGGCTACCTGCGCTACATCGCCAACCGCCGCGCCACGCAGATCGGCCTTGAGGCCCTGTTCCCCAACGAGGAAAACCCGTTCCCCTGGATGAGCGAGATGATCGATTTGAAGAAGGAACGTAACTTCTTTGAGACACGCGTCATCGAGTATCAAACCGGCGGCGCACTTTCCTGGGATTAATCGCTTCTCTGCAGGCACAATGCGAACCATGACGCGCTTCACGCTTTTGCAATACCGATGGTGTTGCGGCGTGGGGCGTCTCCGTGTTCATTGCGATGCGTCACTCCACATCGCTTTGGATCGCTTCGGAGCCCCGTACCCCGAAGTGTTTTGTGCAAATCAACGAAGGAGAAGATGATGGCAACTGCGAAGAAGACGGCCTCCACCAAGGCCCCCACCGACAAGAAGACCACTGCCAAAAAGGCGGCTGCTCCCAAGGCTGAAACCGTGAAGAAAACCACGGCCACTGCCAAGGCAGCACCCGCCAAGAAGGCTGCTGCACCTGCTGTGAAGAAGGCTGCAGCTCCTGCTGCCAAGAAGGCCGCTGCACCTGCTGCAAAGAAGGCTGCCGCTCCTGCCAAGAAGGCTGCTGCTCCTGCTGCGAAGAAGGCTGCCGCTCCTGCCAAGAAGGCTGCTGCTCCTGTTGCGAAGAAGGCTGCCGCTCCCGCCAAGAAGGCTGCTGCTCCTGCTGCGAAGAAGGCTGCCGCTCCCGCCAAGAAGGCTGCTGCTCCTGCTGCAAAGAAGGCCGCCGCTCCTGCCAAGAAGGCTGCTGCTCCTGCTGCAAAGAAGGCCGCCGCTCCTGCCAAGAAGGCTGCTGCTCCTGCTGCAAAGAAGGCTGCCGCTCCCGCCAAGAAGGCTGCTGCACCTGCTGCAAAGAAGGCTGCTGCTCCCGCCAAGAAGGCTGCTGCACCTGCCGCAAAGAAGGCCGCTGCTCCTGCCAAGAAGGCTGCTGCTCCTGCTGCCAAGAAGGCCGCTGCTCCCGCTTCCACAAAGGCTGCTGCACCTGCCGCGAAGAAGGCCGCTGCTCCCGCCAAGAAGGCTGCCGCTCCTGCTGCTGCCAAGAAGCCCGCTGCAGCTGCCAAGCCTGCCGCAGCGCCCGCCAAGGCCGCAGCAGCTCCTGCCACGCCCGCCAAGAAGGCTGCAGCCCCGAAGAAGGCCGCTGCCCCCAAGAAGGCCACAGCAGCTCCCGCCGCTGCCGCGCCTGCAGCTCCCGCTGCCGCACCCGCGCCCATCGCGCAAACCCGCCTGGCTCCCCAAGCCGCATGGCCCTTCCCCACAGGCAACAAGCCCTGAGACTTTTCCGGTCTCAAAGCAAAAAGCCCGGCTCTTTGGAGTCGGGCTTTTTTCATCGCCGGGCCGCCCCAAGATGAAAAGTGCCCCCTCGGGGGGCAGCGGTCCTTGCGCAGCGAGGCAAGCGTGGGGGCCATCTTTCATTGTGAAGGCGGCGGCTGCGCCGCCGCCTGGTGATCCCGGCTTCAGGGCTGGGCGAAGTCCAGCACGTAGTTCTGCGGGCCACGGCTGGCAATCTTGAGCGCGCCCAGGCGGTTGCCCAGTTCGGCGCAACGCACCAGGTCCCAGCCACGCTCCAGGCCGAACAGCATGGCGCCACGCCATGCGTCGCCACATCCCGTGGGATCGACCACGGCGGCGGGCTGCACCGGCGCCACCAGGGTCTTGGCGCCTTGCACCCAGACCTCGCAGCCCTCTGCCCCCAGCGTCACCACCAGGCCTTGCACCTGCCCGGAAATCTGCTCCAGGCTCCAGCCCGTGCGCTCGCTGAGCATGCGGGCCTCGTAGTCGTTCACGGCCACCCAGTCAGCCTGCTCGATGAAGCTGCGCAGCTCCTGTCCATCGAACATGGGCAGGCCCTGGCCTGGATCGAAGACAAAGGGAATGCCGGCCGCCTTGAACTGCTGGGCATGCTCGAGCATGGCCTGGCGGCCATCGGGCGCAATGATGCCCACGCGCACCTGCTCCTTGAGCTCTGGCGTGATGCGGTTGCCGTGGGCCTGCATCATGGCGCCCGGGTGGAAGGCCGTGATCTGGTTGTTGTCACGGTCCGTCATGATCATGCACTGGGCCGTGTGCGTATCCTGCAGCTGGCCGATGTGCGCGGTCTGCACGCCCAGTTCGTCGAGGCGCTGCACATAGTCGGCGCCGTCGCTGCCCACCATGGCCATGGGCCAGGCATCGCCGCCCAGCAAGCGCAGGGCGTAGGCGATGTTGCCGGCGCAGCCGCCGAAATCGCGGCGCAGCGTGGGCACCAGGAAGGACACATTGAGGATGTGCAACTGGTCAGGCAGGATCTGGTCGGCAAACCTTCCCTCGAAGGTCATGATGTTGTCGAACGCAAGCGATCCGCAGATGAGAGCGGCCATGGTGTGTCTCGGCTTTCTTGAAAAGTCAGGGGGATTCAGGGATAAAAAACCAGGGCGCGATAGCCGGCCACGGCCGCCTCCAGGCCTTGCACTTCGACCGGGGCCGTCACGCTCCACTCGCCATGGCCCTCGATCTGCGCGGGCGCACCGAACTGGTCAAGCCGGATCACGCGCCGCAGCAGCAGCTTGTCCTGGGCATCGGTGAGCGTGAGTTCGACAGCGGGCATGGCCACGGGGAAGTCGGAACGGTTCTCCAGGCTCAGGCTCCACTGGTACTGGCCGCTGCGCGGCAACTGCCGAAAGCCCGAACTGCCGATCACCACATCGCCGATCTGGCGGCGTGGCTGCAGCTCGCAGCCCGCCACGGCGCACAGGGCCTGCAGCGCGGGCGCCAACGAAGGATGCTGCACGGCCAGCGCATCGCGCTGGCCCCACATGACCTGGCCTGCCAAGGCGCCCACGCCCAGCAGGCTGCCCAGCACAAGCGCCACGCGCACGGCAGGCCGGCGCCAGAAGGCCTTGCGCCGCGCCTGGCGCACAAAGCCGGGCTCGGCCTCGGGCAGCGCGGCAGCAGCCTCACCGCTGCCCTCGCCATCGCTGTCCGGCCAGCGGGAGAACTCCGGCGAAGGCACGGAGGCCTGCGCCTGCGGCTCCGATTCCCGCAGCAGGCCGGTTGGCACGGACGGCGCAGGCGCATCGGACGACTTGTCGGATGGCTTATGGGGCCGTGTGAACGGCACGCCTTCCTCATCCTTTGCCGGTGCGGGCACAGGAGCCGCAGTGTCAGGCTCGGGTCCGAGCAGGCCGTCAACGGCTTGCCCGGCCTGGGCGGCGGGCGGGGACTTCAGCGCTGCCCGGGACGCAGCCAGGATCTCGTCCACCAGCGACGCTCCAGGCAGCACGCTGCCCGACTCTTCTGCGGCGCTGGCGGAGGGGTCCTTCGCGGTCACAGGGTGCGAGGGCGGGGCCTCTGGAGCCGGCACCTCGGCCGGCGGCATGGACGGCGAAGGCTCGGCCCTGGCAGCCGCAGCCGTGGTTGCGGTGGATACCGCAGGTGCGGCAGGTGCGGCAGGCACAGAGGGTGCAACAGGTGCAGCATGCCCCGATGCGCCCCGCCCCGGCAATCCGCTCGGCGCCGTCGGCAGCCACATGGATTCCCTGAATTCGCGGATGTCATCGTCCTCGAATTCGGCAGGGTTGTGTGATGCCCCGCCGGCCACCGGAGTGCCGGCCACCGAGGTGCCGGCCGCGTTCACAGGTGCCGTGGGCAGGGGCTGCAGATCCTCGGAGGCATCGAACACTTCATGGCAGACGCCGCAGCGCACCCACCCCTGCGAAATTCGCAGCTGGTCGGCCACCACTTTGAAGCGGGTTCCACAGGCAGGACAGCGGGTGACTTGGCTCATCAGCGATCGATTGTAGGCAGCTGCTCGCGGCCCGCGCCACGAAGGCGGCGGCCGCGCGGGGACTCGGGCCGGAAATCAGGCCGCGCGGCGCGCGGTCATCAGGATCCAGCCATCTTCGCTGTCGGCCACTTCCAGCGCCAGGTACGGCGCATAGGCCTCCTTGAGCTCGTCGGCCTGGCGCTCCAGGATACCGGCCAGCACCAGGCTTCCACCCGCTGCCACGCGGCCGCACAGCAGCGGCGCCAGCACCTTGAGCGGTGTGGCCAGGATGTTGGCCAGCACGGTGCGGTATTCGCCATTGCCGGCATCGGGCAGGCCCGCCTTCAGTTGCACGGCGTTGGCGTCGGCGTTGTAGCGCGTGGACTCCACGGCTGCCGGGTCGATGTCCACCGCGTCGATGTCGGTGGCACCGAACTTGGCAGCGCCAATGGCCAGGATGCCCGAGCCGCAGCCGTAGTCCAGCGTGCGGCCAAGACTGCCCTGCGGCTGGCGGGCGATCCAGCGCAGGCACATGCGCGTGGTCGGGTGCGTGCCCGTGCCAAAGGCCAGGCCCGGGTCCAGGCGGATGCTCACGCGCGCCTCGGGCGGCAGCTCGTGCCAGGTGGGAACAATCCAGAATTCGGGCGTGATGTCCACCGGGGCGAACTGCGACTGCGTCAGGCGCACCCAGTCCTGCTCCGGCACCTGCTTGACGGCGATGATGCTGCAGCCCTCGAAGAAGTCCTGGGGCAGCAGCAGATCACGCGCCTCTTCGGCCGCTTGCTGCGAGGGGAACAGTGCCACCAGGCGGCTGCGCTGCCAGCCGTCCTTGGGCGGCGGCATGCCGGGCTCGCCAAACAGGGCTTGCTCGGCCTCGGTCTGCGCGTCGGCATCCTCCACCGATACGCTCAGGGCGTCCAGCGCATCCAGCGCATCGCTGACGGTCTCAACCCGGTCTTCCGGGCACAGCAGGCTCAACTCGAACATGGGCCCATCCTTTTCTATGCAATAAATGAAAATGCTGGCCGCCGTCGCCGGGGGCCAGCATGCAGGGTCAATCGGGCGACCTGCTCAACGCTTGTTGGCGTTGCGGTGCGCCAGCCACTCTTCCAGGTAATGGATGTTGGTGCCGCCTTCCATGAACTTGGCGTCCACCATCAGATCCTGATGCAGCGGGATATTGGTCTTGATGCCTTCGACCACGGTCTCCAGCAGCGCCGTGCGCATGCGCGCCAGCGCCTGCTCGCGCGTGTCGCCGTGGACGATGATCTTGCCGATCATGGAGTCGTAGTTCGGCGGCACGAAGTAGTTGTTGTAGACGTGCGAGTCCACGCGCACGCCGGGGCCACCGGGGGCATGCCACATGGTGATGCGGCCCGGCGACGGCATGAAGTTGTAGGGATCCTCGGCATTCACGCGGCACTCGATCGCATGGCCCTTGAGCTGGGCATTGATCTGGCGCTGGGTGAAGGGCAGCTTCTCGCCTGCGGCCACCATGATCTGGGTGCGCACGATGTCCACGCCCGTGATCAGTTCGGTCACCGGATGCTCCACCTGAACGCGGGTGTTCATCTCGATGAAGTAGAACTCGCCGTTTTCAAAGAGGAACTCGAAGGTGCCGGCGCCACGGTAGCCCAGCTTCTTGCAGGCAGCGGCGCAGCGCTCGCCGATCTTCTCGACCAGGCGGCGCGGAATGCCCGGAGCCGGTGCTTCCTCGATGACCTTCTGGTGGCGGCGCTGCATGGAGCAGTCGCGCTCGCCCAGGTAGACCGCGTTGCGGTGGTTGTCCGCCAGGATCTGGATTTCCACATGGCGCGGGTTCTGCAGGAACTTTTCCATGTAGACGGCCGGATTGCCGAAGGCCGCACCGGCCTCGGCCTTGGTCATCTGCACGGCATTGATCAGCGCCGCCTCGGTATGCACCACGCGCATGCCACGGCCACCGCCGCCGCCTGCGGCCTTGATGATCACCGGATAGCCCACGGCCTTGGCGATGCGGCGGATCTGCACGGGATCGTCAGGCAGCTCGCCATCCGAGCCGGGCACGCAGGGGACGCCCGCCTTGATCATGGCCTGCTTGGCCGAGACCTTGTCACCCATGGTGCGGATGTTCTCGGGCGTGGGGCCGATGAAGGTGAAACCGCTCTTTTCCACGCGCTCGGCAAAGTCGGCGTTCTCGCTGAGAAAGCCGTAGCCGGGGTGGATGGCCTCGGCGTCGGTCACCTCGGCGGCCGAGATGATGGCCGGCATGTTGAGGTAGCTCAGCGGCGAAGGCGCGGGGCCGATGCACACGGCCTCATCGGCCAGCTTGACGTACTTTGCGTCACGGTCGGCCTCGGAATACACCATCACCGCCTTGATGCCCAGTTCACGGCAGGCGCGCTGGATGCGCAGGGCAATCTCGCCCCGGTTGGCAACCAAAATTTTCTTAAACATGAAGGTCCTCGCGACTTGGTGCCTGCGCCGGTACGCAGGCCGAAGCCGTCAGTTGAGCCAATTGCTCTGTCGCGCCGCGGCATGCGTTCGCGCCAGGGCGTCGTGCCGCTTGCGGCATCGCTCGCCTGCAGGTTACTCGATCACGAACAGGGGCTGGCCGTACTCTACCGCCTGGCCGTTTTCGCCCAGAATGCGCGTGATCGTGCCGCTCTTGTCGGCTTCGATCTCGTTGAGAATCTTCATCGCCTCGATGATGCAGATGGTCTCGCCTTCCTTGACCTGGTTGCCCACTTCCACGAAGGGCTTGCCGCCAGGGCTGGAGGCGCGGTAGAAGGTGCCGACCATGGGCGACTTCACCACGTGGCCGGAGACGGCTGCCTCGGCCGGTGCCGCCACGGGCGCTGCGGGGGCAGCGGCGACGGGTGCCGCCATCGGCGCGGCCATGGGAGCCTGCATGGGCGCTGCCACATAGTGCTGCACCACGGCGCCTTCGCTCTTGACGATCCGGACCTTGCCCTCTGCTTCGGTGATCTCCAGTTCCGACACGTTCGATTCGGACACCAGATCAATGAGGGTCTTGAGTTTTCGCAAATCCATGGGAGCTCCAGCGGCTAACAACTAAATAGGGCGCGAATTTACTCCAATTTCGCCCTTCTGCGTGCTTTGAGGCATATTTTTCATCAACGTCGCCATGGAATTCAGGGCATTTCCTGAGCTTTCACAGCTTCGATGATGCGAAAAATCAGCCTTTTGCGCTCCAGGAAGCCAGATCTTCGGTAGTAAGCTCACCTATTTTACGTTGCTGCACCATGCCATCTTCGCCGAGCAGCACGGTGAAGGGCAGTCCGCCCTGCAGATTGCCCAGCGAGCGGGTCAGGCCCAGACCGCCTTCCACCGCCAGCGCCACAGGGAAACGCAGGGGTGTGCGCCCCAGGAAGCGCTGCACGGCCTCTGGCTTGTCCACGGCCAGGCCAATGACCTGAATACCATGCTGGTTTTGGCGCGCCGAGAAGGCATCTAGCATGGGCAGCTCGCGCACGCAGGGCGGGCACCAGGTGGCCCAGAAATTGACCAGCACCGGCTTGCCGCGCCAGCGCGACAGCGTCATGGCCGAGCCATCGGGTGTGATGAAGCGCTGTTGCCACAGCTGCTCTTCGGCACTGGCATCCATGGCGTGCGGCTGAAAACGCCACCACGCAAACCCTGCCCCACCCAGGCCCGCGGCGGCGGCAACGCCTCCCATCAGCCAACGGCGGCGGGAAGATGTGTTTTGCCCTGCATCCACTGAATCAGCCACGGTCGGCCTCCTCTTCATCCTGATCCAACAGCCTGCGCAGCGCCTCGGCGCTGCCGCGCGGGCTGCGCCCCTGGCCGTCGGGCTTGAGTGCGCCACGCAGATCATCATGGTCATACACCAGCAGATGCACGCCCACGGACTCGTTCAAAGGGCGGCAGAAGGCGTGGATGCTCAAGGCCTCCACGGCCTGCCCCGTAAAGCCGGTGACGGTGCTGGGTTCGTACTCCACATGCTGGTTGATCAGCGCGATCTCGGCCGACTTGGGGTCGTCGCAGAACAGCTGCAGGTAAATATCGGACAGGCGGGTGGCTGTGCCGCGCCAGACGGCGCCGGCCAGATGGGGCCGGAACTCGGCCAGGCGGTCCATCCATTGCAGGGCCAGTTCGCGCAGGGCCTGCAGTTCCTGGGGCTGGGTGTCGGCGCAGAACAGGGCAATGTATTCGCGCACGGCCTCTTCCACCAGGTCGTTGCCCGGCAGCGCGGTGCGCGCGGGCAGCCCCAGCTGGCGAAGTGCGCGGTGCTTGGCAGCCCCCCATTCCAGCCCTTCCTCGACCACGAGGCGGGCCGCGGTCTGGGCAATTTCGGCAGTGGCTTGGTCCATGGCTTTCCGATCCGCTGTATCCCTACATATATATAAGAGGCCTTCCCTGTGGATGGCCCCGGGCCATTGTGACCCAAGCCGCGGCACCGCCGGCCGCGGACGGGCTTTGCACGTTCCCGCCAGCGCCTTGCACCGGCGATTTCGCAACCTTGTGTTTCCGGGACCCGGTGCCTGCTGGGCCGCAAGCTCCTGTTTTTGCAGGACAGCCCTCCCGGACATGACGGCAACCGTAGAATGCCCGGCCATGCACATACATATTCTGGGCATCTGCGGCACCTTCATGGGCGGACTGGCCGCACTGGCGCGCGAGGCTGGGCACCGCGTCACAGGCTGCGACGCCGGCGTCTATCCGCCGATGAGCGATCAGTTGCGTGCACTGGGCATCGACCTGATCGAGGGCTACGGCGCCGACCAGATGGCCCTGCAACCCGACATGTATGTCGTGGGCAACGTGGTCAGCCGCGCGCGGCTGACCGACGGCAGCCCCAAGTTCCCGCTGATGGAGGCGATTCTTGAAAGCGGCGCCCCCTACACCAGCGGTCCGCAATGGCTTTGCGAACAGGTGCTGCACCATCCGTCCTGCCCGCGCCATGTGCTGGCCGTGGCCGGCACCCACGGCAAGACGACCACGACGTCGATGCTGGCCTGGATTCTCGAATGCGCAGGCCTGGCTCCGGGCTTTCTGGTCGGCGGCGTGCCGCTGGACTTCGGCGTCTCGGCCCGCCTGGGCGCATCCAGCCGCCCGACGCCAGGCCAGGGGCCGGCCGGCGCGGAGCCCGTCTTCGTCATCGAGGCCGATGAATACGACACGGCCTTCTTCGACAAACGCAGCAAGTTCGTGCACTACCGCCCGCGCACGGCCGTGCTCAACAACCTGGAGTTCGACCACGCCGACATCTTCGAGGACCTCGGCGCCATCGAACGCCAGTTCCACCATCTCGTGCGCACCGTTCCCGCCTCCGGGCGGCTGGTGGTCAACGGCATAGAGGAAAGCATCACCCGCGTGCTGCACCAGGGCTGCTGGAGCGATGTCTCCAGCTTCGGTGCGGTGGTCAGCGATTTCAGTGCCCAGGGCGATCCCAGCGCCTTCGACGTGCTGCACCGTGGCCACAAGGTCGCGCGCCTGGAATGGGCACTGACCGGGGAGCACAACCAGCTCAATGCGCTGGCCGCCATTGCAGCGGCCGAGCATGTGGGCGTGACACCGGCGCAGGCCTGCGAAGCGCTGGCGCGCTTTCAGAACGTCAAGCGACGCATGGAGCTGCGCGGCATGGCGGGTGGCGTGTCCGTCTACGACGACTTCGCCCACCATCCCACGGCCATCCGCACCACGCTGGACGGCCTGCGCCGCAAGCTCGGCAGCCAGGCGCGCATCCTGGCGGTGTTCGAGCCGCGCAGCAACACCATGAAGCTGGGCACCATGAAGTCGCAACTGCCCTGGGCCCTGGAAAGTGCCGATCTGGTGTTCTGCCACACGGCCGGCCTGGACTGGGATGCTGCCGAGGCGCTGCGCCCCCTGGGCGTGGGAGCCGGCCACAAGGCGCAGGTGGCTGCAGACATCGATACGCTGATCGGGCAGATCCGCGCAGCCGCCCGCCCCGGTGACCACGTGGTGTGCATGAGCAATGGCGGCTTCGGCGGCATTCACCCCAAGCTGCTGGCGGCGCTGCAAGCCGCAGGCTGACCCGGGCACGGCCCCCAATGAAAAAAGCCCGGGTCATGCCCAGGCTTCTTTGCTGTATCGCTATCTGTCCGTCGTCAGTAACTGATGGACATGGCCGGAACATCGACACGGATCAGCGGCTTGGACAGCACGGCCTGGGCGGCCACGGCATAGCTGTTGCGCCATTGCTCGTCGTCGAACAGCCCGGAGCGCGAACGCGCCGCACGCGCCACCACCACCAGCTTGTCGGCCAGCAGAACCTTGCCGCTGGCGCGCAGGGGTTCGCAGTCCATGGAGATGAACTGCTGGTCCAGCCAATGCCGTCCTTCATCGGAACTCATGGGGGTGAGCCCGCTGGTGTCCGTGCGGTACTCTTGTCCGGCATCCAACACCACAATCACTTCGCTGCGCATGGAACTCCTCTCTTCATTACGGGATACGGCCCTGTGCCTGCTCATGCAGACAGGGCTGTCACTCATGCCCTGAGCTTAACCGCAAGCGCCTTTTCCACACCCCGGGCAAGCTGACATGCCTCAAGTGCCAGAGACTGGCACGGGCGCTGGAGTCGGCACTGCCGCCAGCAGGTGTTTCAAGGCCTGCCAGCGCCTGCCCAAAGGTGCAAACGTACAATGGCCGACAGATTTGGCCCCGTTTTTTCATGGACCTCACCGCATGACAACCGACACCACGCACCAGAAACTGCTCGACCAGTTGCAGCAACTCGAAGACGAGTTGCGCAGCCAGAGCCTCTGGTCGGCCGTGGCGCCCAGCCCTGAGGCCATGGCATCGACCATGCCGTTCATGTACGACACACTCAAGCTGCAGGAATGGCTGCAGTGGGTTTTCCTGCCCCGGCTGCGTGCCGTGGTCGATGCCCGCGGCCAGTTGCCCTGCCAAAGCCACGTGCATCCACTGGCCGAGCATGAATGGAGCCAGCCCGTGGCATTCGACAAGCGCCAGTTGCTGGTCCTGCTGCTGGGCATAGACGACACGCTGAACCAGGGCGGACTGACCCCGCCGGACGCCACGCCGCC
>Ga0105243_10001614_pt1 | contig 19619 bp, 18 predicted proteins | sample KBSM34metaG_FD_81525 | JGI IMG/M metagenome (GOLD analysis project Ga0105243, IMG submission 81525) | Miscanthus rhizosphere microbial communities from Kellogg Biological Station, Michigan, USA - KBS M3-4 metaG | ecosystem: Host-associated > Plants > Roots > Rhizosphere > Soil | place... | reverse complement strand
GAAGAGTCACCGCACCTGTGGCAAAAGGTTTGCGCGACTTTCGATACTTACTGGAATGACACCGAGTTCGTTCCTTACTTAGCAGATTCCAAAGCACGTTTGACAGAGGCAGTCCGAAAGGAGCGAGCTTCAACCGACGACGAAAGCATCCTCACATACTTCAATCTAGATCCATACCCATTCCAACAGGAAATACTTGACAAGCTAAGAGCCGAACGCACCCTGCATAATCGTTTTAGGAATCTCGTCGTCGCGGCCACTGGTACTGGCAAGACAGTTATTTCGGCTTTCGATTACCTTCGGTTCCGAAGACAAGAAGGAGCAAACAAACCGAGCCGGCTGCTCTTCGTTGCTCATAGAGAGGAAATCCTTAAACAGAGTCTCGGAACGTTCCGAAACGTATTGCGCGATTTCAACTTCGGGGATCTTCTGGTTAGCGGCTCCACGCCTGAACAGATCAATCACTTATTCTGTTCGATTCAGAGCTTTAACTCACGTGAGTTTTGGAAACAAATATCACCCACCTTCTATGACTTTATCGTTGTTGATGAGTTCCACCATGCCGCAGCTCCGAGTTATCAACGGCTGCTAAGCTTCGTTCAACCAAAAACCTTGCTTGGATTAACAGCGACACCAGAACGAATGGACAACCTGGATGTGATCTCTTTCTTTGACAATCACATTGCTGCAGAGATTCGGCTACCCGACGCAATCAATCGGAAACTGCTTTGTCCGTTTCAGTATTTTGGCGTAACTGACGCCGTCGACTTTAGTGTTATCCGCTGGCAACGGGGAGGCTACGATCAACAACAACTTGAAAATGTCCTGACCGGAAATAACTTTCGAGCCAATCTCATAATAGACAAGGTTCGAGAAATTTTGCTCGAGGTCAGCAATGCTCGCGGGTTAGGGTTTTGCGTAGGTGTTCTTCATGCAGAGTTCATGACCGAGGTATTCAATAAGGCCGGAATTCCCTCAGTCGCTCTGTCAGCTGAATCGTCGAAGCAGTTGAGGCAAACAGTGCAACGTCAGTTAATCGCTCGTGAAATCAATTTCATCTTTGTCGTTGATCTTTACAATGAAGGAGTCGATATACCTGAAATCGATACGATTCTGTTGTTGCGCCCGACCGAGAGTCTGACGGTATTTCTTCAACAATTCGGTCGGGGACTTCGTCTCCATGATGAAAAAGACTGTCTCACTATCCTAGATTTCATCGGGCAAGCACACCAAAACTTTAGTTTCGAGCAGAGGTTTAGAAGTTTAATCGGACAGACTTCTCGTCGGGTCGAAGAAGATATTGAAGATGGGTTTCCACATTTGCCCGCAGGTTGCTCGATCGCGCTCGAGCGCGTGGCAACTAAATACATACTCGAAAACGTTCGGCAAGCTACGACTTATAACCGTCGACGTTTGGTGCAACGGATCAAAAGTTTCACAGCCGAGACAGGCCGAGAACTATCGCTGCAAGACTTTATTGCCTACCATCGGCTCGAATTGGACGATATCTATCGCAGAGATAGCTGGTCTCGATTGCAAGTCGAGGCTCATCTTAAAGGCGAATTCAATGAGCCAGACGAGGGCCAGTTTAAGAAGGGGCTTCGTCGCGTAGCTCACGTAAATGCTGCTCGACAGCTTCGATTTCTCATCGACTATCTGACCCGCAAAGAAAGAAAATCTCGAGCATCTAAGAATGATGAGCAACGCCGCTTTCTAACCATGCTTCATCTGTCACTGTGGGGCGAATCTATTCCGACCTCACTAGAAGAGGGAGATAGATGGTTGGAGCGAAATCCAACTCTTAAGATAGAACTTCGAGAACTATTCGCGATAAAACTAGAGCAACTAGACGAAGTTCCAATCGAGACGACGCTGCCATTTTTGTGTCCACTGCAGGTTCATGCGGATTACACAACTAAAGAAGTACTTGCGGCACTAGGTATCTCAACATTGAAGTATCAGAACCCGTTTCGGGAAGGAGTTCTTCACGCAAAATCTCTCAAGGCAGACCTATTCTTTGTAACTCTAAATAAAACCGAATCCGACTACTCTCCAACGACAATGTACGACGATTATGCAATCAGTGATGATCTGTTTCATTGGCAATCGCAAAGCACCACACCAGCAAGCGGGCAGGTTGGTCAACGCTATATCCACCATGTAAAGAGGTTTCACACCATTCTCTTGTTTGTCCGAGAGAACAAAAGTCGCAAATCACTATCACTGCCTTATACCTTTCTAGGGCCGGTCGAATACGAACGGCATCAAGGAAGTCGTCCGATGAGCATTACGTGGCGATTGCGACATAAGTTGCCGGCAAAGCTCATGCGCATTATCCGGCGTTTAGCCAATGAGTAGATCCTAAGCACATGTTGGAAGTTAGTCCGACGGCTACACCCCGCTACTTCCAGTTTAGGACATCCTACCGAAAATCTGAGTAGTACACTGATTGAATGTTCCCAATACTAACCAACACCTACTTCTCCGGCGCTGGCTTAATGGACATCGGTCTCAAAGCCGGCGGTCTAGCTCTGCAGCAGAGTTTTGAAATCGATGTTGTTTGTTGCGACACAATGCGGCGGAACTTCTCGCACGAAGTCATCCAATGCGACATCACTAAGAAGATTGTTCTGAGCGATAAAGATTGCCATGTCATGGTCGCCACGTATCCGTGCACGAAGTATTCACCGATTGGAGATATTCACGGTGTGCGTACAGGGGACGACTTGTTCTTGCATTTCTTTCGTCATGTCGCAATCCGCAGGCCTGAACTTTACGTGGTGGAGAATGTTCCCGGCATGAAGAAGTTTCCAGTCGTGATGGAAGCGATGACGAAGCTCCCGGAATACTATATACACGTCGCCTGCCCAGTAAAGACTTCGACGTGGTTACCGCAAAAGCGCGACAGGCTAATCATCATAGGTAGTCGCAGAAACTTTGCTTGGCGAGAACCAACGGCAAAAAGAGCAGTCACACTTGCTGAGATCCTTGAGCCTGAGCCAACTCCTCACATTCCTGATTACGTGAACAGACGACTCGCCGGCAAGTATCGCGACAAACCGATAATCAGCAATCCAAAACGCGGCGATATCGCACCCACCTGCGTTGCACACTACTCCAAAGACTTGAGCACAAGACTGGTTGCCGATGCGCGATTCCCTCACGGAGTACGACCATACACAGTTCGAGAGTATGCACGGTTGCAAGGCGTGCCGGACTCATTCACTTTTGCCGGAAGTGCTAATGACGCGTATCGGATGGTTGGCAATGGCGTATCCGTGCCCGTTGGTGAGTGGATCGCTTCTGAGATTAAGCGATATTTCAACTAACGCGCACAATCTTGGTGACAAGCGAAAATCGCGGCGGTATAGTGTGGAGACCCATCTACAAGACGAAGCGGGCCGACTTGTGCGCGAACACGAAGTCAGCCCTAGAACCTCAACCTTACGTAGAAAGGATGAAGCTCATGGAAAATCATAGTAGCGCAAGCGTGCGCGAAACACCTCACGGAAGTAGAACTTCCAGAACCAACACAATCATGGATGCGCTTACACGAAGAGCGCAGGCGGTGCTGAACGATCAGACGATCGATCCGCAGAGCCGGGAGATTATTCGTTACGCGTTGGAGACACATGATCCGTGGCTTGCGAGACTCGTGCGTCGGGCCGAAGCTGGCGAAGATGTTGTCGACAATATGCGAACCCGCGAAGGCGATGGAATTGATCCAGGGGAAGGAAAGATCGAAGCACTGACAGAGATGATCTGTCGCGCCGGCGATGAGCCTGCAATCAAATCCGCTGCGTTGGTGTTGCTCATGTCAGCATTTGAAACTGAGACGGAGCCGAGAGCACTCGCGAACACGGCGAAACGCATCGCTCTTACTCGCTGTAGTGAGTTGAACTTCTGTGGTGTGGTTGACGCGCAGATTGCAACGTTCGAGAGCGAGTTGCTTCGCGAATGACACCTTCAGAAGGTAGCCGGAACTCCCCACCGGCTACCGCCAAACGTGTTAAGATCCCTCGCATGAACAAGTCGTCTGCGTTAGCTGACTGGACTCCGGAACAGATCGCGCTCGGTAAGAAATGGGTCGAGACGTGGAAGCTGGCTGCCGAGGATCTCGAGCGCATAAAACGTAAGGAAATTCGCGAACTCGATACTTACAAAACCATTGCTCTACTTTGCGGACCCAGGGATTACACCAAACCTCCTTACGCACCGAAGCCATGGTCCGGGCTGATCGAACTACAACGATGGCTCCAAAAGGCGGCAGAACGTAGATGATCTCTTTCAAGCCGCCGGGGACTTGCAAAGTCTCTGTGACGCACAAGGTTGGCAGTTTTGTTTCATAGGCGGGCTTGCGGTGCAGCGTTGGGGTGAGCCGCGTGAAACAGTTGATGTCGACATTTCATTGTTTACCGGTTTCGGAGAAGTTGATGACTACTGTGAAGTCTTGCTTGAACAGTTTGAGCCAAGAATCGCCAATGCATCTGCCTTTGCGAAAGAACGCCGCGTTTTATTGCTGCGCTCAAGAAGTGGAGTCGGCATTAATGTCTCGCTGGCAGCGTTGCCTTACGAAGCATTAGTGATTCAGCGCGCCTCGTCTTTCGATTATCCACGAGGTATTAGTTTACGAACCTGTTCTGCTGAAGACTTGATCGTTCTCAAAGCATTTGCTGGACGAGGGCAGGATTGGGTCGATGTCGAACGAATAATCGTCCGCCAAACAGGCAAGCTCGATTGGGACTACATTTGTGAGCAACTTCGTCCGCTCGCAGAACTAAAAGACGCGCCTGAGATCGTTGATCAGCTTGAAACCCGCAGAGTTGAATTTGAGCGCTAGATCTGGGCGGCCACTAAGAATTACGGTGTCGCAATTCGCACGATGCCAACATTGCTCGTTTGTCCTCGCAACGTCACCCTCAGTTTCAACTCAGTAGAGTTATTGAACTTGTCCGGCAGGCGCACGACGATTTGCTTCAATGTGGGTTCATTGGCGACGACGCTAACCGACTCCACCTGAAGCGTGCGGAAAGCGCCGAAGTCATCTTGACCACTCACCGTTACTGCCGACGCATCCTCGCCGGGGAGCAAGTCCAGGTTCAAAGCAAATAGCATGATTCTCGTGTGGAGGTCTGGTCCGAAGTTGAAGGCGCTCACGTAGGGAAAGGGCTCGCGCAGCAACGTATTGAGCTCGAGCGCGGCGGCTCTCTCAGAGTTTTCTTCCAACAACAGTTTGATCAGATCATCATCCTGGATCGTGGCCACTCCCTGCGAATCGACAATAGTTGCCTCGGTTGGATTTGTTAGATTGACGAAAAAGTTTTCGCTGGACTCAACCAGCAAATCACCATTGACGACCACGGAAACAAGACCGAAACTTGCCCCGGGAGAGAACGTAAAGCTGCTCGATTTAGCTGTGTAATCAGAACCGGCCTGAGCGCTGCCATCGGCGGTCGAGTATTGAACCGAGATTTGTTTGCTGCTTGGGTTTGATAAGCTCAAAAGAAAGTTGAATGAAATTGCGCCGTTGGTTTCAGCGGCTGTTACATCGCTGATTGAGATCCCCGGTATAGGATCATCATTTTGAATCGTTATCGTCGCCGTACCTCGATCGATGGTGACGTTAACCGGATCGCTCAAGCTAACGGTGAACGTCTCGTCATCCTCGAATATTCTTTCGCCAATCACCTGGAAAAAAATCTGCTGCGAAGTAGCGCCTGCGGAGACAGTTGCGTTTGTGGTGAAAAGGCTGTAATCGAGGCCCGCGGTCGCGGTCCCTTGAGACGGAGTCAGAGTCACAGTAACTGGTTTGCCACTTACCGCAGACAGCGTCAGATTAATAGAGCCCGCTATCAGTCCATTGTTGCCTTCGACAATCGTTGCGTCACTGACTGAAATTGCAGGCGGTGGATCATTATCCGCAATGGTGAGAATGCTCGCGCTCAAGCTGCCGGCCGACTCTCCATTCGTGTTGAAATCGCTCAGAGTTACCAGCTCGGTTTCGTTGAATTCATCAAGAGTGTCATCAGTCAACTGGACGACAATATTCTTTGGCGTTTCACCGTCGGCAAAAACAACTGAACCCGCGCCAGCCGAGTAGTCGATTCCTGGCTTCGCAGTGCCGTTGCTCGTCACATATTGAACAGTGAGTGCACCGCTGGTATTGCCGGTGCGAGTGATACCGAACGTGGTGGTCGAATCCGTCTCGTTAACGGTGACACCAGTGAGATCAAACTGCACCCGGCCCTGATTCGCCACGCCAAAAATATTGATCCCGAAAATAGTATTAGGGACCATGTCCGTTGCACTACTCTCAAAAAAGGTGAAGCGACCATCGGCGCTAATCACCGGATAATCAGCGCCGTTGTTGGCCGTGGCGGTACCGGCTAAGTTCGCACTGAGTAGCGTGGTTGTCCCCGCATTGACGTCGCGAAGGTAAACATCCGACCGGTTGTTTGTATCGGGCGTCGAAACAAAACCACTGCCGTAACCGATGAATGCGACATACCGGCCGTCACTACTCATCACTGCACCCAAGGCAACATTTCCAGCTACAGTGTCGCCATTCGTTGTTCCGCTAATCAATACGGTCGTGCTTGTTTGCATGTCCCTGCGGAACGCGTCGTAATCGTTATTCAAATCGTTCGCGACGTATCCTTTCGCGTTGCTTTGAAATGTGATGAAACGACCGTCAGTACTGACGACAGGAAAGTAACCGAAGTTTGATGGTCCAAGGCTGCCGGTGTTGGTTGTTGTGACGCTAACCATTGCAGTGATGCCGGTTTGAAGATCTCGCCGGAAGAGATCGAGCCCAAAGCCCGAGTCGTTCGCGGTAATATTTGGTGCAGAACTCTGAAAGACCGCGAATCGCCCGTCACCGCTAATGACCGGCACCTGGCCTCCCACACTCATCGTGCCCTGCATGTTGACACTCACCAGCGTCGTTGTTCCTGTCTGCAAATCGCGCGCAAAAACTTCGGTGAATCCGCCGGCGATGGGAGTCGTTACAAGGTTTGTCGCAGAGCTCTCGAAGACGACGATTCGTCCATCATTACTGATGTTCGCCCGTGGGGCCTTGTCTTTCGGGACATTCGCCGTGAACGAATGGTCATTGCCGGAGGCGGTGCAACCAACGTTACAACTCACCACTTGCGTCGTTCCAGTCTGAAGATCGCGCGCAAACACGTCGACCTTGTTGTTTGTATCGATAGTGCTGAGATTGGAAGCGAAGCTTTGAAAGACGATTACCCGGCCATTGGCGCTTATGGTCGGTTTGATCGACTCGTCATTGCCGCTGCCGGAACCCGCGCTGTTTATACTGACGAGACTCGTGACGCCTGTCTGAATGTCGCGGACGAAGATGTCCAAAACGGTATTAGTGTCATTAGCAACCAGGTTATTGGCGCGGCTTTCGAAAACTACATAACGCCCATCGGCGCTGATGGCCGGGTTTTGTGAGTCGCCATTTCCGCCACCGGTGCCCGCAAGGTTTGGGCTAACAAGGATCGTGGCACCAGTTTGCAAGTCACGACGGAAGATATTCTTTCTTGCATTAACGCCGACTGGTGCGATGCTGAAAGCAAAACTCTCAAAGGCCACAAATCTTCCATTGGCACTGACCACCGGATCTTCGCTAGTCGAATTACCGCTTGCAACGTCGGCATTTTGGATACTGACGAGGATTGGCTTCTGGGCCAAGACGTTCGAGTCATACGCGAAGAGAACGAAGCTGAGAGAGTATGCCGCGAGAATATATCTCATAATGAAATTGGAGGACTTGCTGATAAGTTCCGGTGCGAGTACGACGATCCGGATTTAGCGGAACGATCTGGGCTACCGCACGCCCATTATGTGCTGTTTGAAGCGTAAAATCAAAACGGTCTAGAATCAGATATGACATTGCCGCCTGAGGTTTGCGATCGGTCCGTGTGGTATGCCACGAATGACACTGATTGGGTAGAGCAGATCTCCGCTGATCAGATTGGCGAAGTCGAGGCCGCGGTCAGGAACTTGGAAGAATCGGGTGTCGAGGTTGAGAAGATTACCGCTGAGGATGTTCCGTTACCTAAGTTGGCGCCGCGGTTGCGAGGGTTACTCGACGAGGTGCTCAACGGGCGTGGGTTTGTTTTGATCAGGCGGCTGCCGATCGAGCGGTGGACCAGGAGGCAGGCGGCGATTGCGTTTTTGATTATTGGGGCGCACCTTGGCAACCTACGAATGCAGAATGCTGAGGGGCATTTGCTCGGGCACGTCAGGGACCTCGGGAGATCGAGCGACGATCCGAATGCGCGGATTTATCAGACGGGTGAGCGGCAGACGTTTCACACTGACTCGTGTGATGTGGTTGGTCTGTTGTGTTTGCAGACTGCGAAATCAGGTGGACTGTCGAGTCTTGTTTCGTCGACGACCATCTACAATGAGATGCGACGCCGCAGGCCGGATCTGCTCAGAGTCTTGATGGAGCCGATTGAAACGGATCGGCGTGGTGAAGTGCCGGAGGGTGGTAAACCATATTTCAATATTCCGGTTTTCAATTATCACGAAGGTAGGATCTCGGCGATTTATCAACGTCAATACATCGAGTCAGCGCGACGCTTCCCCGGTGTCGCACCGCTCACTTCCCTTCAAATCGAAGCCCTCAATCTTTTCGACGAACTGGCCAACGACCCAAAGCTAAACCTGACGATGGAACTGCAACCGGGTGACATTCAGCTCGTACACAATCACACGATTCTGCACGATCGCACGGCGTTCGAGGATTACGATGAGCCTGAACGCAAACGTCACCTGTTGCGGTTGTGGTTGGCTCCACGAGGCGCGCGTCCGCTGCCGGATGTCTACGCGGAGCGGTTTGGCTCGATCACACCCGGCGATCGCGGCGGCGTTGTTGTGCCAGGCTCTAGACAGATGATTCCATTCGAGTAATCCACAGATTACGCAGATTACATAGATGCCTGAAGGCCCGGAAGTGCGAAAGTATGCCGACGCGCTCGACGCGGCGTTAACTGGGCGTGCGATTGTTTCCCTCGAAGCACGAACAAAAGACGCGCGAAAATGGCTGCACGAAAACGAGCAACGCCTGCGTGGTCGACGTGTTGAGCGCGTCGTCTCACATGGGAAACACCTGCTGGGTTACATCGAAGGCGACTTCTTCTTTCACTCACACCTGATGATGTGGGGTCGCTGGCAAACGTTTGGGCCAACGACGCTGCCGGAGAAGGATCGCCGCGAGCGCGCACGGATCGTCGTCAAAGGCGGCGCCGCAATCCTGCTCTCCGCGCCGATATTCAATGTCGGTGAAGGTGATCCTTACAAGAAGATTGAGATTCTCAGCACGCTTGGGCCAGACGCGTTGCCATATCGTGGTCGCTTCGCTCGACAGGAGTTTTTGCGTCGACTGCACGAACACAAAGAAGAAACGATCGGCGCCGCTCTATTGAACCAGCGCATCGTTGCCGGACTCGGGAACTATTTGCGCGCTGAGGTTCTCTTCAAGTGTAAATTGAATCCATGGCTGACTGTGGGCGAGCTCACGCAACGCAAGTTGAGTTGTTTGTCAAAAACAATTCCATCGCTGACGCGTGACGCATACGAGCGCGGAGCAACGGCGGCTGAAGAGGATCGCAAGCGAATGGCGAGCGATCCGTCGCTGGTGTATCAACCGGGTCGCGAATACGGCACACGACACATGGTGTTTCGTCGCACTAACCTGCCGTGTCTGCGATGCGGGGAGAAGATTCGACAACTCAGACAGAAGACGATTCAGAATCAGGATGACGCGGAAGAGCGGACGCGGATCGTTTACTTTTGTGCGAAATGCCAGAAAGTTTAAGCCGCGGATTTACGCTGATGAACGCGGATCAGAGTTGAACCAGTTGAACCGAAGCGAGCTTATCGTCGGGCGTGAGTTTGACTGTGCAGATCGCAGAGCGGCCGATGTCGGTTAAGAGATAGCGATAGACACGCTGGTTGTTTTCAGTTTTGCGTTCGATCAGTTCGCTCGAGTGAATGATTGCAACAGGCAGACTAAAAGCTTTTAGGTCGTGAGCGATCGCTTTGTTTTCCATCAAGGCGCGACGGATGAGTGAGGTTGTTTTTGGATCGGGATCTTCGATCGTTTTGATGTTGGGAAGTGAAAAGGCTGGGTAGAAGGCTGAAGCGAGGGCGCGAGCGAGTTTGAAGTCGCGGGTCTCCCATGAGTTGGCGAGGAAGATGATCGTCAAATCTGTGTCGAGGAATCGAATGATGAAGGTCTTGAAACCTTGCCAGGCGCCGCCGTGAAAGACCAGTCGATGGCCGTGATGGTTTCCGAGGTGCCATCCGAAGCCGTAATCTTTTGTGGCATCGTCGCGGAGCTTGGCGGGAGTCCAAATTTTTTCCCGACTCGATTGCGTGAGTGGTTTATCGGTGTAGAGCGCGGCATCCCACTTCGCGAGATCCAAAATGGAAACGTAGTACGAACCATCGGCGGTGGAGTTTGTCGATGGCGATACCCATTCCTGGTTCTTTAGTTCACCTTTGACAAGACGATATCCAGCGGCGCGGTTGGGAACGATGTCGGCTTCTGAAATGACTTGTGCTGTCATCATTCCGATAGGTTGAAAGAGTTTCTCCTTCAGAAAGTCGCCATAAAACTTTCCCGCGATCTTCCCGATCAAGATCCCCAACGTCACGTAACCGACGTTGCTGTAATTCCAGCTCGTGCCGGGTTCGAAATCCAATGGCGCTTTCTGGAACGCTGCGAGAAATTCTTTTTCGGTGTAATCGCGTTTCAAATCGATCTCGGGCGGATAATCGCCGAGGCCGGAAGTGTGTGTCAGCAGATGGTAGATGGTGATGTCTTTCCAGGTCGCAGGAACGTCTGGAAAATATTTGGAGACATGATCGTCGAGTGAGAGTTTGTTTTCCTGGGCCAGGATCATCACGGCGGCGGCCGTAAACTGCTTTCCCATAGAACCAGACTGAAAGATTGTCTCCGGTTTGACGGGCACTTGGTGTTCGACGTTTGCGAGTCCGTAGCTTTTCAGAAGAACGATTTTGCCTTTGCGCAGGACCGCCAGTGACACGCCCGGAATCTTGTGTGCGGACATCTGCTCGTTGACGACGCGATCAATCTTTACGGCCGCCGCGCGGTCTACCTGGTGAGCAAAGGAGGTGCTGGCAAGAAAGACAATTAAGAGAATCGGTTTCATACGTAAATGGGGACAGGATTATCAGGATGGGCCAGGATTTACAAGATTTTTTTGCCGGCGCTTGCGAAAGTGTAACGTTCGGCTAGAATTGGGCGACATGCCGGCTGGTATTCGCACACAAGAACTTCGGAAGGTATTCACTTCTCCGCCGCCGCTTGCCGCGGGCGGGTTTGGGCCAATACGCAAGGGCAAGGATCAACCCGCGCGCGAGATCGTTGCGCTCGATGGTCTGTCGCTCGATGTGCAGGGGGGCGAGATCTTTGGTCTACTGGGACCAAATGGCGCCGGGAAGTCGACGACTGTCGGCATCCTCACGACACGTGTGCGACCGACAAATGGCCAGGCGTGGATCGGTGATTACGATGTGTGGGCACAGCAGGTCGATGTGAAGCGACTCATTGGCGTCGTCGGGCAACGACCAAATCTCGACTTCACGCTTACCGCACGCGAGATTCTGCTCTTTCACGGCGCTTACTTCGGCATCGACTCGCGTACACGATCAGCGCGCGCCACGGAGTTGCTCGATCGCTTCAAACTAACCGATCGCGCCGATCAGCTCGCGCGTGGCTTCTCAGGCGGGATGATGCAGCGTCTTTCGATTGCACGCGCAATGATGCACGATCCGCAAGTGCTCTTTCTCGACGAGCCGAGTGCCGGACTCGATCCGCAAACGCGTCTGTTGCTCTGGGAAATCATTCGTGAGTACAACCACAGCGGGAAGACGATCCTGCTGACGACGCACAACATGGAAGAAGCGGACGCTTTGTGCCAGCGACTCGCCATCATCGATCACGGACGCAACATTGCATTAGGCACGCCTGCCGAATTGAAGGCTTCGGTGCCCGGTGGTTATCTGTTGCGTGTGCGCTTCGGGTCGCAGTCAACTGAATTGATTGAGCGACTCAAGGCGTTAACGGGCGTGAGAGAGGTGCGTGCGCAGAATTACGATGATGGAGATAGTGGCGTTGATATCTATGCCGACCGTGGTGGACCGCTCGTTTCCGAGGTTGCTAGTCTCGCCGCCACGTCGTCGGTTGAGTTAACCGATGTAAAGATCTCGGAGCCGAGTCTCGAGAATCTGTTTCTGCACCATACTGGACGGAGCTTGCGCGACTAACGTATGAATTGGAAAACTTTTTGGGCCCTGTTTGCGCGTGATGCTCATGTCGCGCGACGCAACTTTGTTCCACTCGTGCTTCAGACGTTTCTGCAGCCGATGATGTTTGTGTTCATCTTCGGACGCGTGATGGTGCGCAGTGGTTACATGCCGAACTCGTACAAGAGCCTGTTGCTGCCGGGCATCATGGCGATCAGCATGATCTTTACAGGTGTGTGGGCGGTTGCGATGCCGCTGATCGGCGAGTTTCAGTTTACGCATGAGATCGAGGATCGGCTGCTGGCGCCGATTGAGAATTCGTGGCTCGCGATCGAGAAAGTTTTGTTTGGGGCGGCACAGGCTGTCGTTGCGGGGCTGGCGGTGATACCGGCGGCGTGGTTGTTGTTGCGGCCTGTCGAGTTGAACCTGCTGTCGCCGTTGACGTTTGTGGGGGTTACGTTGCTGGTGGCGTTGTTGTCTGCGTCAGGGGGATTGGCGCTTGGGTGCAGCATCAGTCAAACGCAGATCGGGTTGATGTTCAGCATGGTGCTGACGCCGATGATTTTCTTTGGGTGTACGTATTACCCGTGGAGCGCGCTCGCGAGTTTTCCGATTCTGCAGAAGGTTGTGCTCGTGAATCCGCTGGTGTATGCGAGTGAGGGATTAAGAGGGGCGCTCGTGCCGCAGTTTCCGCATTTGCCGGTGCTGGCGGTGATTGTGGCGCTCGTGATCTTCGATGCGTTCTTTCTGATGTTTGGGTTGAGACAGTTTCGTAAAAAAGCGGTTACGTGAGTACGTACTGTAGGGGCGGCCCTCCGTGGCCGCCCGGCGTGGAAATCGATCTCGGCGAATATGCCTGGCATAGAATATCGGTACCGGTGGGATAATAGCGTGGCCATCAGGTGTGTTGCCGAGATCGAGTTCCACGCCGGGCGGCCACGGAGGGCCGCCCCTACAGTACGTTCCGAGTAAGAGATGAGAATTTTGTCGGTCATTTGTTTAGTGGTGGTTTCGCTGCACGCGACTGCGAGTGCGCGGCAGAAAACATTCACGCGGGCGGAGACGAAAGAAGCTGAACGCAAACTCAGTGAGCTGGGGTATTGGACCGGTCCGGTGGATGGGGTGCTGGACGCGGCAACAAAACAGGCGTTGATTGCGTTTCAGAAGTGGGAAGGGCGTCCGATCTCAGGCAAACTTACGGCCGACGAACTCGACGCGATTCGACACGCCACAGCACCACAGGCAAGAGACCTCGGATACGAGCACGTTGAAGTCGACGTCGACCGCCAAATCCTGATGCTCGTCAGCGACGACGATCGCGTGCGAGTTCTTCCCGTCTCAACCGGCAACGGCGAGCCATTCATAGAACACGGGGAGAATAGCGTCGCTTACACACCACGCGGCCGTTTCGTCGTTTACAACAAAACCTTCGGCTGGGAAGACGGGCGACTCGGATCAGTTTACTACGCCAACTACATCAGTGGCGGCGTCGCGATTCACGGCTATCTCACCGTGCCGACGCAGCCGGCCAGTCACGGTTGCATTCGCATTCCGATGTTCGCCGCGCGGGAAGTCAGCAAGCTAACTCCGCGCGGCACGATCGTTCTCGTCTACGACAAAGTCTCCTTCGTTTCCGGACTATCCTGGGCCAAAAATCCGAAACTCAAACAAGCTGCGCTCGACTTAGGCCCGCTTCAATAATTATTGGATCGGCTCGGGCGGACGATCCGGACCTCCGGGTCTTCCTGGCGGATGGTCCATGCGCATGTTGTGGAGCTGTTCCTGTTGCTCAGCCGTGAGCCGGTTTTTCAAACGCACCGCGAGTCCAATGTGCAAACGCTTGATCTCGCGTTCGACGTCCAGCACTTTGTCGAGTTGGGCCAGCGCCTGTTGTTCGTTCACCGAGGTCGACTTCATCGTTTCGTGTAGTAGCTCCATCTGATCCTGAAGTTTCCATTGTAGATCCTGGAAGATCGCCGTGGCCTTTTGGATCTCACTCCGCATGAACGTCTTTTGTTCGTCAGTGAGATTGAGCTCGCGCGCGTGGTTCAGGATCATGTCCGGAGGAAACATGAGATGGGCCAAGGGATCCGGACCTGGCGGATGCGGCGGATGATTAGGGAGATTGTCGGCGCCTGGTCCAGCAGGTGGATGCATTGGTTGGCCCGGCTGCTGGGCGTTAGAGACGGGGGCAACAGTGGCGAACAGGAAAGCGACTGCAAATACGGCGGCGATCATCATTTTCATCGATTCGACTCCTTCATGATTTCGTTATTCTTCGAAAGAAATGATTCAAGATCTTTGGCGGACTGATTCAAGGCCGGCAGCGCGCCCAATGCGAGATCGGTTGGCGACGCCATAAACGGTTGCGTTGGCGATTGCCAACTCGAAAGCAACGCAGCTTCAGTGGCGATACTGCGATCGACTTGTCGTCGACGTGCAATGTGTTTCGGATGTCTCGAGTCTATTCTCGCCGGCTCGACTTTTATCGGAGTTGGTGCGTACGTCGCTTCAACAGGCAGTTGAATCGCGATGTTTGGAATTTCAGTGGATCGGTACCAGGTCCACACGCCGAGTGAGCACGCCGCGGAAGCGACGAGCAGAGAGACTAATACAGCAACCGGACTACCGATGCCGCCGGTCTTCTTAGTGACCTGCGCTCGTGTCCACAGGTGCCCGAACTGAGGCGCACAACTCTGATCCTCGAACGAGAGCTCAGAGAACAACGCCTGAATTCTCTTTTCGTCTCCACCCAACTCCATAATCAACTCCCTCTCGATCCAAAGCTTCCCGCAAACGTTTCTTGCCACGTTCGTAGTGACGGCGTGTACTACCGACCGACACATTCATCACCTCTGCCGCTTCGCTCAGACTCAGGTCCTGATAAAACACGAGGTGCAGAGTCTCGCGTTGTCGCGCCGGCAATTTAGCAAGCTCTTCCTGAAATCGTCGTTGCATTTCCGAGCGATCAAAGTCGAGCTCTACGCTTGAGCTACTGCCCGGACTCACGATCGAACTCAAACTCCGCAACAACTGCTTGCGTCGCTCGCTGATCGCCGTCTTGCGAATCACGGCGAACAGCCACGTTTGCAGCTTCGACTCGCCGCGGTATACCGCCTTGCCCTGCAGGATCTTCAGGTAGACCATCTGCAGCACTTCTTCCGCGTCGCCACGGTTCTGGTGGCAGCAACTCAGCGCCCAGCCAAAACTGGCCGGATGAAGTTTTTCAAGTTCCGCTTTGAGCTCCGAGATCTCCATCCGCGCGAACCTTGTTTCTGAGTATTAGTCGCTTGAACGGTGAGATTGTATGACAGGTTACTCCGTCGCGCGGGCGACGCCAATGAGTTGCGGCAGTTTGGTTGGACCAAAGCTGACGTTGTGCTCCGAGTCAAAGAGCACCCGGTCACCTTCGAATCTAAAAACGAGAGTTGAATAGTAGGGAGTTTCAGAGAGAACGAGTTTGACCGTGAACGTGTTTTCCGCAGTCCATGCTCCGCCGGCAGCCACGAGCGGATTGGCCGGAACACTGAGGGCGCGATCGAGTCCGTTTGCGAACTTGTAGCGATTGTTGGTCCATGTGTCTCGTCCAATGGTCATGCGGGTTTCGCCGGTGGCAGTTCGCACGATAAATGCCGGCGAAGTTGAGTTGAAATCAAAAGACACGGCCGTGATGCCGCGATCGTTCTCTGGAAACTCGAACCACTTTCCGGAGACGCTCACGGATATAGGAGACGACGCCGCGCCACTCGGGAATTTGACTTTCAGCGCGGCGAGTCGCGCTTCAAGCTGGCGTCGAGCGGCCGGATTCTCAGGCAGACGCCCGCGCTTCATTGCGGGGAGCAGCTTGTCCCAAACAAGATTCATGACTTGCTGCATGTTGCGCACGCCGCTCGTAATCGCGACCACCGCGTCAAGCTCGGGAATCACGAGACAGTACTGACCGAACGCTCCATCGCCGCGGAAAGAGTTGTGACGCGAACGCCAGAATTGATAACCATAGCCCTGGTCCCAATCACTCGTCGGCGCTGAACCATTCGAAGTTTGCACCGAGGTCGCCTGCTCAACCCACGCGGCCGGTATCAACTGTTTGCCGTTCCACACGCCTTTGTGCAAATAGAGTTCACCAAAGCGTGCGATCTCTTCAGTGCGTATCGACAGACCATATGCGCCGGCAGTTATTCCCTGAGGGCTGCTGACCCAGGTGGGCTCTTTGAAACCGAGCGGGTTGAAGAGTCTTGGTCGCAGATAGTCGAGCACAGTCCTGCCCGTTACCTTTTGAACAATGGCCGAGAGCATGTAAGTCGCAGGCGAGTTGTAGAGAAAGTGCGTGCCTGGTTTGAATGGTACGGGATGCGTGAGAAAAGTCTTGGTCCAGGTTTCGGTTTGCAGGATTGGAACATTGACACGGATTGGCGCTTCGATCTGATTGCCGGTGTTCATGCGCAGCAGATCGCGTACGCGCATTGCGCGCAGGTTAACCGACGGATCGGCCGGTGCTTCGTCAGGGAAGAACTTGATCACTTGATCGTCGAGGTTAAGTTTTCCCTCAGCGATAGCAAGTCCGACTGCGGTCGAAGTAAAACTCTTGCTCAGCGAATACAGAACGTGGGGCGTGTCGCGGTCGTAAGGACTCCACCAGCCTTCAGCCACCACATGCCCGTGACGAACGAGCATGAAGCTGTTCATCGTGTCGATGTCTTTGTCGGCGGCTTCGATAAACGCGAGCAGATCAGCGGATGAGATTCCCTGTCTCTCAGGGCTGCTGCGTGGCAACGCAGACTTTTGCGCATACGAAGTGAGGGAAACAAACAGGCAGAGAACAACAACAGCGCAGGCTTTGTTGACGCGTTTCATTTTAGTTTTGTCGGCGTAATCTGGGATTAGTTTGCCAGATAGACAGCCAGCGCCGGGACGAGCAGCCAGAGCAGCCCCTTCACGAGGAAGAACAGGAAGCCCCAGAAACCGAGTCGTTTGATCCAGGTCGCCGTCTTCATATCTGATACGCGTAAATTTTGACCTAAAACGGTCATCCGCGCAAATCTGTGTTTATCTTCGGCTAAACTGATTTCAAATCATGCGCATAACTCTGGCAATTGTCTTGTTACTGACCTGGAATGGCTCCGGCCTTTTCGCGCAAGATACCTTCACCAGGCGCGCCGATGCCACGATAAAAAACTTCAAGCAGGGCGCCGAATTTAGCGGGGCGGTTCTGATTGGCCGAAATGGCAAGGTCCTGTTTCAAAAGGCGTACGGGTCTGCAAATCGAGAATGGAATATTCCGAACACAACGCAAACCAGATTTCGCATTGCCTCCCTTACCAAACAATTTACCGCCGCGGCAATCTTGATTCTTCAGGACAGGGGCCAATTAAAAGTCCGCGACCCAATTTCGCGGTATCTCGCGGATCTTCCGCCAGAATGGCGACCAATCACGATTCATCAGCTTTTGACGCACACATCCGGACTGCCTGAATACACCAGCCCGCCGGAGATAGAACGAACGCTCAACCTTACCGGAGCCACTCCGCAGCAGCTCGTTGATCTCGTCAAGCAACAGCCAATGATCTTCATTCCGGGCACGAGGCTTCATTATTGCAACACCGGTTATCTCTTGCTCGGGATGATCATTGAAAAGATCTCGGGTTTGGACTATGCGGCGTTCCTGAAGCGGAACATTTTTATTCCTTTGCAACTCAACCAAACCGGCTACGATATTCGAGCCAACATTTTGCCGGAGAGAGCGAGTGGCTACTGGATGAGGAACGGCCGTGTGGAAAATGCCGGGTATGTAGACGCATCTATTCCTTTCGCCGCTGGCGGGTTGTACTCGACTGTGGGTGATCTCTATAAGTGGAACGAGGCTCTGGCGACTGGACGCCTGCTTTCAGCCCAGTCTCGACGAGCAATGTTCACGCCTTATCCAGAAGCGGAGCTTTCCGGAATGCACTATGGATACGGCGTCGTAATCGCGGAGAAGTTTGGCGAGCTTCGTTACTATCATGGCGGGGGCATTTAGGGATTTGCTTCCGCTATCGAGCGCTATCCAGGGTCGAATATCTGCGTTGTTGTTTTGTCGAACGAAGAGGAAGTGAAGAGTTGGGAGTTGGCTGCGAGCCTGGCTGGGCTATTGCTGAGTAAACGGTAAGCCTCGGTTGACTACTCGTTCTTCATTGCGCCGCGAATGTTGATAAAGGCGAGGCAAAGCTGCAGGAAGATAAGAGCATAGGCGCTGTCGTGGAAGCCCCAAAAGATCCACAGCACGTTACTCAACAGGAAAAGCCAGAATCCCCAATTGCGCTTGAACTTTTTCTGCGAGCCCACCATCCACGCAGCGATGACCGTGGCTACCATCGCCGGCCATTGAATAGCATCGAGAACATTCATCAACTACTACACAGTCGCCCGGAAATACGACGTACGCATTAAACCGAACAGCATACTGCCCTCTTTTACTTTGGTTACGTTTGTAAATCCCGCCCGGCTTATCAATCCGAGTATGCGTTCGTTCGTATTGGTTTCCATGAGAGCGTGGCCTCCGATGAGGCGGTTGAAAAAGCCATCCTTCGCCTCGTCCGAAACAAAATCAAGCAAGTGAAACGAACCACCGGGTTTTAGTACGCGCAATACTTCCCGCGACGTTCTCTCACGCTCGTCTTCGTCGAGATGATGAAACATGAACGAAGAGAAAACACAATCGAATGATCTTTCATCGTAAGGAAGTTCATCCGCGAAACCATGATCGAGTTGCACTGAGACTCCAGCGCGGCTCGCCTTTTTACGTGCCCGACGCAATGCTTTCGAATCTGGATCTAAACCCGTAACATTCACCGCCGAATACTGTCGCTTCAACATGATGATGAGTGTGCCGGTACCACAGCCTACGTCGAGCACCGATTGACTGCGTTCGAGGTTTGCCTGCGAGATGAGTCCCTGCACTGCACGTCCGAAGCCCATCAAACTGACGAGCGGATCGTACAGAGGCAGAAACACATCACGTCCCGCCGCCGGAAGAAACTCTCTTTGACTCACTGGGCCATCATAGCGTTTTAATTGATGCGGTCTCCATCCGGCAGCGCGATTTGCTCCTCGAGAACGAGGAACTCTCCGCAAGAGCAGTGCCAACTTGGACACAGTCAGAACCACCTCGCGGTAGCGGGTGGGTGCAAGCGCAGCGCGCCAGTTGCTACTCTGCGCGTTGGCTGCGCACTCACCCGCTACCGCGAGGTGGTTCTGACTGTGTCCAAGTTCAAAGCAAAAGCCCGCGAGAACAAAAATGCTCTCGCGGGCTTCGTGCGAATTAATCCCGGCGACTTCCTACTCTCCCACGCAGT
>Ga0105243_10001612_pt1 | contig 19634 bp, 23 predicted proteins | sample KBSM34metaG_FD_81525 | JGI IMG/M metagenome (GOLD analysis project Ga0105243, IMG submission 81525) | Miscanthus rhizosphere microbial communities from Kellogg Biological Station, Michigan, USA - KBS M3-4 metaG | ecosystem: Host-associated > Plants > Roots > Rhizosphere > Soil | place... | reverse complement strand
GGCGCCTGCGACGTAGGCGGCGTGGTGCTTGTCGTGGTGCAGCTCCATGATCTTGCCGGAGATGTGCGGCTCGAGGGCGGCGTAGTCGTAGGGCAGTTCAGGCAGCGAGTAGACAGACACGAGGGTCCCTTCCTTACGGGCGCGTACGCCCGGCGTGTACCAAGTTCGATTTTGGGTCGATCCTTCTCGGGCATAACCCAATCTCATTCGTACACCGTCCGCAAGATTTGCGACCAAGCGGGCGCGGATGCGAGTGACGCGTCCAGGGGTGGTCGCCGGACGCCCCGATTTCCGGCACCGGTTCGTCCGGTCGGTGAACAAAACCTTAATATTGGGTGGTGCTCCGACTGCAACACGTTTCCGTGCGCGCGTCATCGCCGCCTCGGATCGAGTTCGGCGGAGCCAATCTCCTTCGCGCGATCGCGGTGCTCGCCGTCATCTATTCGCACATCTCGTACTACCTGATCGACGACCTCGGCTCCGGCTGGTGGCTGATCGACGGCGTCTACACGGTGCTAGTGGCCGGTGGCGGACTCAACCAGCACCTTTCCTTCCTCGGCGTTGCGATCTTCATGATGCTCACGGGGCTGATGCTCACCGCGTCGGCCACCCGGCACACCCCTGGGCGGTTCCTCTTCAACCGGGTCGGCCGGCTGCTTCCCGCGCTGTGGGTGGCGCTCCTGATCGCGATCGTCCTGGTGCGCCTTGGCATCAATGGGATGTTCAGCGGCCAGGACGGGATCTCGAACTCCGAGGCGGCGCTCAGCTTCGTGCTCGGCGGGTTCTTCCTCACGCCGGAGGTCGCGGTGCTCGGGGTGACCTGGACCCTGGTCGTGCAGGTGCTCTTCTACCTGTACTGCGTCGCCGCCCGGCCGCTGCTGAGGACGATCCCGATCGCGGTACCCCTCGCGGGGGCGGCCCTGTGCAGCGCGGTCCTGCTCTACAACCTGTACGTGCCGCAGCCGTACGCAGTGCCGATGCTGTCCAAGGTCGCCGCGACCCTGCCAGCGGTGTTCATGGGCCAGATCATCTACCTGGGCTGGGCGCGGCTGGCGAACTGGCGCTGGATCATCGTGGCGACCATGGCGCAGGCCGAGGTGGTGCGCCTGGCCACCGACAGTCACGTCTACTGGGCGGGGGACCGCTACCTGTGGACGATGGTCGTGGTCACCTGCGCGGTGCTGGCCCTGGTGCGGTACGACGGCTACCTCGGTCGGCTCAGTGTCGTGCGCTGGACCGCGACCCGCAGCTACGCGATCTACCTGCTGCACACGCTGATCCTGTACCGGGTGTACGAGAACACCGTCGGCCACCTGGGCCGGACGGGAGCGGTGCTCGCCTTCCTGCTGGTGACGGCCGGGGCGGCGGAGCTGCTGTACCGGTTCGTGGAGGTGCCCTCGAGCCGATGGATCGGCGCGCAGTCACACCGCTTCGGGCGGTCCGATCAGAGCACGGCGAACGCGACGGCGCCGGCGACCACGAGGACCAGCACACCGATCAGCACCGCGAGCGCGACCGACTGAGAGCCGGGCGCGGACTGTTGGTCGTGCCCGGCGGCGGGTTCCGGCGCGAGCCACGGCGGGCTGACCGGTGGCGCGCCGAACTCGGTGTCGGCCGACGGGGTCGCGGACTGGCTTGAGATCGCGGGCGCGGTCGGTGCCGGGATCACGGGCTCGGCAGGCGTCTGGGGAGCGGCCTCGGGTGCGGCGAGCCTCGGGGCAGCCACGGTCGGTGGCGTCGCGGGCTCGGCAGGAATCGGGGCCACGGTCGGCTCCGCGACGACAACCGGCGGCTCGGGGCGAGGACCCTCGGGTCGCTGCCGCGCGGGTTTCGGAGCAGGCCGCGCGGCGCCCCACTTGAACGGCGGCGGGAACGGCGATCCCTGCGCATCGCCCTCGGGTTCCTGAGGTGACATCTACGCCTCCTGCGACGACGGTCGGCCCCCCAACTGCACCGGCGAGCTTACCGAGGCGCGCGGCCTCCGAGCCCGCGCAACGACGATGGAACCGCCGCGGCTGCGGCCGCGCGTAGCATCGGATCATGTCCTGGTACGACGACATCCTCGGCCGCACGGCGGCGAAAACAGCGATCGTGAGCGCCGACGAGGCGCTGCCCGGCCGGACCCAGCCGCTGCGGGTTCCCGACGCCCACTACGTCAACGGACACCCGCTGACCCCGCCGTTCCCGGAGGGAATGCAGACCGCGGTCGTCGGCATGGGCTGCTTCTGGGGCGCCGAGAAGGAGTTCTGGCAGCTCGACGGTGTGTACAGCACCGCGGCCGGATACGCGGGCGGGTTCACCCTCAACCCCACGTACGAGGAGGTCTGCTCGGGCCGGACCGGGCACACCGAGGTGGTGCTCGTGGTCTTCGATCCGGCGGTCATCGGCTACGCGAGCGTGCTGCAGCAGTTCTGGGAGAACCACGACCCCACGCAGGGCCTGCGGCAGGGCAACGACCACGGCTCCCAGTACCGCTCGGCGATCTACACCACCGACGACGCGCAGCAGTCGATCGCGCACGCCACCGCGGAGACGTTCGCGGTCCGGTTGGCCGACGCCGGGTACGGGGCGATCACCACCGAGATCGCCCCGCTCCGCGAGTTCTACTACGCCGAGGACTATCACCAGCAGTACCTCGCCAAGAACCCCGGCGGTTACTGCCCGGTGCATGCCACCGGCGTCAGCTGCCCGGTCGGCCTGCTGAAGCAGGACGAGGTGCCCGCGCAGAAGGACATCCTGCCGCCGAGCTGACGCGTCGCCCTCAGCCGAGCTGCGGCATGACCTCCTTCGCGACCAACTCCAGGTGGTCGAGGTCATCGAGGTCGAGGGTCTGCAGATAGATGCGGCTCGCCCCGAGCTCGCCGTACCGGCCGATCTTGTCGACGAGTTCGGCGGGTGAACCGGCCGCTCCGTTCTCCCGCAGTTCGGCGACCTCCCGACCGATGCGCGCGGCGCGGGCGGCGAGCTCGCTCTCGGTGCGGCCGCAGCAGAGCACCAGCGCATTGGAGTAGGCGAGCTCGGCGGGGTCGCGGTCGATCGTGCGGCAGGCCTGGCGCACCCGTTCGAACTGGGTGGCGGTGCCCTCGAGGGAGACGAACGGCAGGTTGAACTCGTCGGCGTAGCGGGCCGTCAGTTCGGGGGTACGGCGCTTGCCCATGCCGCCCATGATGATCGGGGGCCCGGCGTGGTGGAACGGCTTCGGCAGCGCGGGCGAATCCTCGATGCGGTGGTGCGCGCCGTCGAACGAGAAGGACTCACCGACCGGGGTCTCCCACATGCCGGTGATCACCGCCAGCGATTCCTCGAGCCGGTCGAAACGCTCCTTCAGCGACGGGAAGGGGATGCCGTAGGCGAGGTGTTCCTCCTCGTACCAGCCTGCGCCGATGCCGAACTCCACCCGGCCCTCGCTCATCGCGTCCACCTGGGCCACGCTGATCGCCAGCGGCCCCGGGTAGCGGAACGTCGCGGAGGTGACCAGCGTGCCGAGCCGGATCGTGGACGTCTCGCGGGCGAGGCCTGCAAGGGTGATCCAGGCGTCGGTGGGGCCGGGCAACCCGTCGGAGTTCATCGCCAGGTAGTGGTCGGATCGGAAGAAGGCGCCGTAGCCGAGGTCCTCGGCGGCCTGCGCGACGCGCAGCAACTGCCCGTAGGTGGCGCCCTGCTGCGGTTCGGTGAAGATTCTCAGCTCCATGCGTGCCAGCCTGCCGTATCCGGCGCGGGCGCGCATGCCCCACAACGCGGCCGCCCCGCGCGCCGGGGGAATCGTTCCCGCCTCCACCGACGAGTCGCCGCCGAACGTGACAGTATCGATGGCGTGAGCTTTGGTGATGTGCCCTCGGTGCCCGCGGCGGAGGTACCGGCCGAGCTGTCCGACTCGGTGATCCTGCTGGACGTGCGCGAGGACGAGGAGTGGGCGGACGGGCATGCGCCCGGTGCCCTGCACATCCCGATGGTCGACGTGCCCGCGCGGATGGCCGAGATCGACATGGACGCCGAGGTGTACGTGGTGTGCCGGTCCGGCGGCCGGTCGATGCGGGTGGTCGAATACCTCAACCAGGTCGGGTTCGATGCGGCGAACGTCGTCGACGGGATGGTGGCCTGGCAGAAATGTGGCCGGCCGTTGACCGCCGACGGCGGGCGGTCGGCAAAGATCTACTAGATGAGCACCGTTCAGGTCTGTGCGCGCTGCGCCGCCCGATGGCCGGTTGTCGGGGGCCCGGCGCAGTGGTGCCCGCGGTGCCACGGCGTGCTGCTCTCGCCGACGGATCCGGCGCGCCCGGAACCGCCGAACCTGCGCAACTTCCGATGGGTCGCCCGACGGCCAGGGGCGGCCACGAGCCGGGTCCGCCCGGCCCGGACCTCGGCCCAACCGGGCCCGCCGTCCTACCGCGAGATCCCCCGATGGGGCCTGCGCGACGTGCCCCCCGCTCCCGACCGGGAACCGGTGGCCGGGCGTCGTGAGCAGCTCGCCGAGCTGGCTCCCGCGCTGCTCAGCGCGGCGGCGGCGCTGTTCGCGCTGGCCGCACTCGCCGAACTGTTCCGCTACGGGCTGCTGCTGCGCAACCGGAGCACCCTGATCGGGCCGGGGCTGCTCGCGGTGTCCGACGGGCTGGTCTCCGCGGCGGGTCTGCTCGCCCCGATCGTCGCCGTGTGCGCCGCCGTGGCCACTGTCGCCTGGCTGGTTGGGGCCCGGCGCCGCGCCTTCGCCCGCAGCGGACACGTCGACCCGCGCCGCCCGTCGACGCTCGCCCTCGGCTGCCTGGTCCCGGTGGTGAACCTGGCGATGCCGGGGGTTTTCCTGACCGAGCTGGACGAGCCGGACCCGCAGACACGCACGCTGTTCCGGGTGTGGTGGGTCACCTGGGCGTGTGGCGGCGTGCTGTTCGTGGTGAATCTGTGGTGGCGCACGCTCGACTCGCTGCAGGCGCAGGCCGACGGGGTGCTGCTCGCGGCGGTCACCGATCTGGTGGCGGTCGCGGTCGCGGTGCTGACGCTGTTGGTCATCCACCGCGTCGAGGGTCTGAGCCCGACGGGGAAGCAGCGCGAGCTGACCCGCTGGCTCGTCGCGGTACCCGAGTCGGCCACGTCCGCCGGGACTGCCGAGCCCGCCGGTACTGCCGAGCCCGCCGGGATTGCCGAGCCGGCCGGGAACGCCGGGCCCGCCCGGACCCCGGAGCGCGTGGAAGCGGGGGCGCCGTGACCCCCGAGCCCCGCGTCGTCGCGCACCGCGGCGCATCCGCCGCCCTGCCCGAACACACCCTCGCCGCGTACGAGCTGGCCCTCGACCAGGGCGCCGACGGGCTGGAATGCGACGTTCGGCTGACCCGCGACGGGCACCTGGTGTGCGTTCACGACCGGCGCGTCGACCGCACGTCCACGGGCACCGGGCTGGTCAGCGAGATGACGCTCAAGCACCTCAACGAGCTCGAGTTCGGTGCCAACGGGGAGCCGGTGCTCACCCTCGCCCAGCTGATCACGCTGGTGCTCGATCACACCAGCCGCCCGACCAAGCTCTTCATCGAGACCAAGCACCCGGTCCGCTTCGGCGGGCTGGTGGAGAGCAAGGTGCTCGCGGAGCTGTCCCGGTTCGGGCTGTCCGCACCCGCGTCCGCGGACCACTCCCGCGCCGTCATCATGTCGTTCTCGGCGGCCGCGGTCTGGCGGATCCGTCGGTCGGCGCCGCTGCTGCCCACGGTGCTGCTCGGGGAGTCGTCGCGATACCTGGGCGGCGGCGCGGCGACCACCGTTGGCGCCACCGCGGTCGGCCCGTCCATCAAGTCGCTGCGCGAGCACCCCGAGATCGTGAACCGGGCGGCCGCGGCGGGCAGGGCCACGTACTGCTGGACGGTCGACGACTTCGAGGACGTGCAGCTGTGCCGGGAGCTCGGTGTCGGCTGGATCGCCACCAACCATCCGGGCCGGACCAAGGAGTGGCTGGCGCGCTGAGGCCGCAGCCGCGTGTCGGTCGAGGATTCCTCGTGCCTCCTCGACCGACACGGCGTTGAAGCAATCACCGGCTTCCGCAGCCCGGTGGCCGTGATGATCAGCCCCGGATGGCGCGGCGGTCGCGGTCCGGATCCGCAAGGATCAGGACCCCGATGGCGGCGACGGCGGCGAGGACGCCGATTGCCTGGAACGCCGAGCTGTATCCGGCGGCCGGGGTGGCGGCATGGTCAACGATGACGCCAGTGGCATAGGGCGCAATGAGGCCACCGACAGCCATCGTTGCGAGGAACACGCCCATGGTGCCGGCTGTCTGCTGAGGTGGGCACAGTTCGGAGATGGCGGCGTTGAGAAGCGGGAAGGCCATGCTCACGGACGCATAGCCGATCGAAAGGGCTATGACCGTCACGATGGGCACGTCGAAGAGGGGCAGAGCCGCCAGGATGGAACCGCCGACGAGTACTCCGACGCACGGAACGGTGATCCGTGAGATTCGGGACCGCCCCCCCGCTGCCATCGACCGGTCGGTCAACGTGCTCGAGACGATCATCAAGACGAGGGCGACGACGGATGGAATCGCGAACATGGACCCAGCCTGCATTGCGCTGTAGCCGAGACCCTTCTCGAAATACGAAGGGAGCCAGGTCAGCACGACGGTAGTCAATGCGTAGACAAAGATGGTCAGCACGGAGCAACTCAGGAACGTGCGGGTCAGGAAGATCTTTCGCCACGGAACGCTCGGCTCCGCATTCTCGTCGTCGTGGTGCGACTTCGACGTCTTCCCTGTGTAGGGGCCTTCCTGCCATCCGATCAGCCAGCAGACCGACCATGCAAGGCCGAGGAAGGTCAACGTGATGACAGCTGTCCTCCAGCCGTAGCTGACGGTGAGATAGGTGAGGACCGGGGCGAGCAGGATCTTCGCGACTGACCCTGATCCCATGAGGAACGCTCCTGGCAGGCCGCGCTTGGCGGGTGGATGCCAGGAGTAGGCCGCAGTGTGCATGAGCGCGGAACTCGGGCCCTCGGCGAGGCCAAGGAGCATCCGACCAACGATGAGGGTGACCAGACTGGCTGCGACCACCAGGGGTAGCAACACCACCGACCACACCGCGGCCAGGATCAGCAGTGCCCAGCGCAACGTCAGATACTTGTTCAACGGTCCCGCGAGGAACCCCCCGATCGTGAACGTCAGGAAGAAGAGTGAGCCGACCATGCCGATCTGGGTGGAACTCAGACCCAGTTCTCGTGCCAGCGGCTGGGCGATGATGCCCAAGATGGCCTTGTCGGCGAAGTTCACGACGTAGAGGAATACGACGAGTCCCGTCATGCTCCAGGCGCGTCGCCGGTTGTCGGCTCGGGCTTGGGCAACTATCGGATCTACAAGCTGTTCAGCGGTCATTCGGTCATTCCTTCGGGCTAACGTCTGGACCCTCGTGGGCTGAAGTTCTTGGATTCGGGTGCGTCGACCAATGCAGTTCTGGCGCGCCTCAACTGTGTCGCAGAACACGTTTCTGCTCACTAGAGGAGATTTATAGCAGAGTGGATGCAGGCCGACAAGACTCGACGCTCGCAAAACCGGACCTGGCCATCTGTTGAGCGGATTTCTCGAATCCGGCGATCGCCGATCGAGTAGATCGCTTGCGCGTTAACGGGTCTCGAGGCGGAAGCCTCAGATTTCGCCCCGGTTTCGCGCGTTCACCCTCCAGTGCTGCCATCTGCCGGATGGGGCCTCGGGGGGCGTTGGACGCCAGTGCTGCGTAGGTGGTCGTCGACAGAGCTCGCGGCCGACGGCAGCTGCGGGCCCGCGCTCGAGTCCTACCGGATCCACTGTGCTAGCCGACCGAAAGTAGTTGACTCAATCGGTGTCGCGGTGCAGAATCAATTTCTGTAAACCAGAAACTTTCTCTCTGAAGTGAGGTCCCATGCGCGACGCGGCCGACGTCCTCGCCAACGTCCGGCGGGGCATGCTCCCCGCCCACATCTACAACGACGCCGAGGTCTTCGAGGCGGAGAAGGAGCGCTTGTTCAGCCGGGCGTGGATGTTCGTCGCCCACGAGTCGGAGCTGCCGCAGGTCGGCGACTACGTCGTACGCCGCGTCATGGACAACTCGTTCATCGTCAGCCGTGACCAAGCCGGCGAGATCCACGCGATGTTCAACATGTGCCTGCACCGCGGCATGCAGGTGTGCCGCGCCGAACAGGGCAACGCCTCCCACTTCCGCTGCCCGTACCACGGCTGGTCCTACAAGAACGACGGCCGCATCGTCGGCATGCCGTTCCACAAGGAGGCATACGGCGGCGAGGAGGGCTTCGCGCGCAAGGGACAGCGACTGCTGCCTGCACCCAGCCTGGGCATCTACAACGGGCTGATCTTCGTGTCGATGGATCCGGACGCCGAGCCACTCGAGGACTTCCTCGGCGACTTCAAGTTCTACCTCGACTACTACACCAAGCAGAGCGCCAGCGGCGTCGAGATCCGTGGACCGCAGCGCTGGCGGGTCAAGGCCAACTGGAAGATCGGCGCCGAGAACTTCGCCGGCGACATGTACCACACCCCGCAGACGCACACGAGCGTCGTCGAGATCGGCCTGTTCCGCGAGCCGAAGGCGGAGAAGCGCAAGGACGGCAACACGTACTGGGCCGGCAAGGGCGGCGGCACCACGTACAAGCTGCCCCCGGGAACCTTCGAAGAGAAGATGAACTACGTCGGCTACCCCGACGAAATGGTCGAGCGAATGAAGGAGCAGTGGTCCCAGGAGCAGATCGACGTCATCGGACGCGACGGCTTCATGATCTCGGCTGCCTCGGTCTTCCCGAACATCAGCCTGGTCCACAACTGGCCGAAGGTCGCCGAGGGCGACGACGTCCTGCCCTTCATCTCGATCCGCCAGTGGCAGCCGATCAGCGCCGACGAGACCGAGGTCCTGTCCTGGTTCGTCGTCGACAAGGAGGCCCCGGAGGAGTTCAAGAAGCTCTCCTACAAGGCCTACCTGATGTGCTTCGGCTCCAGCGGCATGTTCGAGCAGGACGACGTCGAGAACTGGGTCTCGCTGACCAACACCGCCGGTGGGTCGATGGCCCGCCGACTGCTGCTCAACGGCCGCATGGGCATGCTGCACGACGACAGCCCCGTGGTGCAGCCCCTGACCGAGGACGAGTTCTGTGGTCCGGGCGTCGCGCATGTCGGCTACGGCGAGTACAACCAGCGGCACCTGCTCAACGAGTGGGCCGACTACCTGGAGAAGCCGGCGCCCGTGCCGGCCAACATCCACGTCGGCGCGCCGCAGGTCGACGGCGAGTGCAGCAGCGAGACCGCGGCGCAGTGCAGCAGCGAGAAGGCGGAGGCGTAGCCATGAGCACTTACATCCCCATCGATTCCGCCAGCTCCCCGCTGGGCCAGGCCGCGTCGACGACGACGGCCGTGGGCGCCTCGCTGGCGTTCGACGACCAGCGGCACCTGACGGCGCACCGCTGGCTGGTGGACGAGTCCTACCTCCTGGACCAGCAGGACTACGACGCCTGGCTCGACACCCTCGCCGAGGACATCCACTACTTCATGCCCATCCGCGTCACCACCGCGCTGGGCACCGGCTATGACACGGCCAAGGACATGGCGCACTTCGACGAGGACAAGTACTCGCTGAGCCGCCGCGTCGCGCGTTTCGACACCGGCCACGCCTGGGCCGAGGACCCCCCCTCGCGCCTGCGTCACCACCTGTCCAACGTCCGCACCTTCGCGACCGAGAACGAGAACGAGCTCGTCGTGGAGTCGGCAGTCCTGTTGTTCCGCAGTCGCGGTGACGTGCTGGAGCCCTCGCTGCTCTCGGTCGGTCGCGTCGACCTGCTGCGTCTCGAGGACGGCGCGTGGCGTCTGGCCCGTCGGCACATCGCCGCCGACGAGTCCGTGCTGCGCATGCAGAACCTGGCGGTGTTCCTGTGAAGCTCTCCTGGGAGGGCGAGGCGGAGGACGCCGCGGCGGCGGCCCGGGCAAACTCGCGGCTCGGTGTCCTGCAGGACCAGCGCGACGGCGAGACCATCGTCATCGCGAACGAGTTCTCGGACATGCGGATCTCGAAGGTGCACACCCGCAACGGCGTGCGGCTGCTCATCGAGTCGCCGAAGTCCGGTCAGTGGATCACCCTGGACGCGCTCGAGCTGGAGGCACTGACCTGGCAGAACGAGACGACGCTCTCGGCCATGGTCGGCAAGCCGTTCCAGTCGCTCATCGCCACCGAGGACGCCTCGTGACCGGCTGGCTCGACGGCAAGCGCGCACTGATCGTCGGGGCCGGCTCGGGCATCGGGCGTGGCGTGGTCGACGCCTTCCTCGCGGAGGGTGCCAGCGTCGGTGTGCTCGAGCTCGACGCGGCCAAATGTGAGGCCCTCGCGGCCGAGCACCCCGAGGTCGAGGTCGTGCAGGGCGACGCCACCAAGGCGGCGGCCAACAATGCCGCGGTGTCGGCGGTCGTGGACCGCTTCGGCGGGCTGGACGTCCTGGTCAACTGCGTGGGCATCTTCGACTTCTACCGCAAGCTCGAGAGCATCGACGCCGACATGCTGGACCAGGCGTTCGACGAGATGTTCGCCGTCAACGTCAAGTCGCACCTGCACAGCGTGAAGGCGGCCATACCCGCGCTGCGCGAGTCGGGCGGCTCCATCGTGCTCACGGAGTCGACCTCGGCGTACTACCCAGGCCGCGGCGGCACGCTCTATGTCTCGTCGAAGTTCGCGGTGCGCGGGCTGGTCACCACCCTTGCGTACGAGCTGGCGCCGGACATCCGCGTCAACGGGGTCGCCCCCGGCGGCACCCTGGGGACCGATCTGAGCGGGCTCTCGACGCTGGGCCTGACCGACAACCGGCTTGACGGGCCGGACCGGGCGAAGGAACTCGCGGGCCGCAACCCGCTTGGCGTCGCGCTCGACGGCCTCGACCACGCCTGGAGCTACGTATTCCTCGCCTCCGAACGGGCGCGCGGCATCTCCGGCCGCGTCGTCCACTCGGACGGCGGTATGGGCATCAAAGTCTGAGCGCCGTGTTCCGCGCGACCTACTGAAGGAAGGATTCCAAATGGCAATTCTCAAGGCGAACCTCGAATTGTGCCAGGGCTACGCGAACTGCGTGGTCGCGGCTGACGACGTCTACGACATGGACGACGACGGCCTCGTGGTGCTGCTCAAGACCCGCGTGGACGAGTCCGACCGGCAGCGGGTCGAGACCGCGGCGAAGAGCTGCCCGGCCAACGCCCTCTGGCTGGAGGACGAGTGAGCGGCGGAGTTCTCATCGTCGGCGGCTCGGTCGGCGGCATCCGCGCGGCCCGCGCGCTGCGCAATGAGGGCTATGCCGGGGCCGTGACGGTCGTCGAGGCCGAGTCGAATCTGCCGTACGACAAGCCGCCGCTGTCCAAGGCCCCGCTCGACGGCGACGCACACGTTCCGCTGCTCACCGCGGAGGAGGCGCGCGAGCTCGACATCGAGCTCGTATTGGGCAGGGCCGCAGTCGAGTTGCGTCCGCAGGACAGGCAGGTCGTGCTGGGCGACGGGGTTGTTCTCGACTACGAGGAGCTGGTCATCGCGACCGGCGCGGCCGCCCGGCCGGCGCCGTGGTCGGGCCCCGGCGTGCACGTGCTGCGCACCATCGCGGACGCCCGCGCGCTGCGGGAGAGCCTGCTGGGCGCGAGTCACCTGCTGGTCGTCGGCGCGGGTTTCATCGGCGCGGAGGTCGCCTCCCTCGCCCGTAAACAGGGCATCGAGGTCACGATCGTCGACCCGGCGCCCACCCCCATGGCGCGAGTGATGGGAGATGAACTGGGCCAGCGCTTCTCGCAGCTGCACCGTACGCACGGGGTGGACACGCGCTTCGGTGCCACGGTCGATACCCTCGAGCATGTGGAGGGCGGCATCAGGGCCGAGCTCTCCGACGGGTCGAGCGTCCTTGTGGACGCCGTCGTCGTCGGTATCGGCGCGGTACTGAACACACGCTGGCTGGAGTCCTCGGGCCTGGCGCTGGAGGACGGCGTGGAGTGCGACGAGTTCGGCCGTGTGGCCGGCGCCGAGCACATCTTCGCCGTCGGCGACATCGCCCGGTGGTACCAGCCGCGACAGGAGAAGGCGGCCCGCGTCGAGCACTGGACCAACGCGGTAGAGCAGGCGAACTGCGTGGCGCGCAACATCTTCGCGCCCGATGCCCCCGTCCCGCACGACCCGGTGGCCTACGTCTGGAGCGACCAGTACGACTGGAAGATCCAGCTGTTCGGCACCCGCGACATCACGGGCACCCCGGTTGTCGTGGAGCAGGCGGAGCCCTTCCGGCTTGCCGCGATCTGGCAGGACGCGGATGGGCGGGCCAGCGGCGGGTTGACCGTGAACTGGCCCAAGGCCTCGGTCCAGCTGCGGCGCACCATCGCCGCCGGCGGCCCGGCCGACCAGGTCCATGCACAGATCGCCGGCACGGCGGTGCGGGCATGAGGCCCGGGGAACTCGACGAGCTCCGGGCGCTGGTCGCCGAGGGCTGCCGGGTGCTCGCCGCCCGGCAGCTGGCCCCGGGGATCTTGGGGCACATCAGCTTCCGAATCGACGAGTCGCGGATGCTGATCCGCTGTCGGGGGCCGCAGGAGCGCGGGCTGCTGCACACCACCCCCGAGGACATCCGCCTGGTGGGGTTCACCGGTGAGCCGGGTGCTGCCGGTGAACTGGACGGCGGCTACACCGTGCCGTACGAGTTGCCGCTGCACAGCCGGATTCTCATGCGCCGTCCGGATGTCACCTCTGTGGTTCACGCGCACCCGCACAATGTCGTAGCCGCCGATCTCGCGGGGCTGCCCATCCTGCCCATTGTCGGGGCCTACGACATCCCGGGAGCGGTGCTGGCGCACGGCGGAGTGCCCGTATTCCCCAGGGCCGCTTTGATTCACAACCCTGCCCTTGGCGACGATGTGGCCGATTCCCTGGGTGATCGGCCGGTTGTGCTCATGCGCGGCCATGGCCTCACGTCCACCGGCGCGTCGGTGCAGGAGGCGGTGCTTCGCGCCATCTCTGTCGACGTGATCGCCTCGCTGTCGTTGTCCATCGTCTCGGCGGGCGGCACGCTGGTGCCGATCGGTGCCGAGGATCTGGCGGACTTGCCGAACCTGGGTGCCGGTCTCAATGTGGGCGCCGCTTGGCGCCACGAGGTGTCCCGGCTCGACTAGCGCCTCGGGTGGCGCGCCGTTGGCCCGTTCGGGATCGCACCGGTAATTTCCTTATCGGCGCTGCCGCCGAATTCAGTTCAGCTTCGTTGCTGATCTGGTCTGCCTGCCCACGGCCCGAACAGGCGCTAGCAGAAGAAATATCCTCTGCACAAGGAAACTTCAATGTATCAGCGCAGGTTGAGCAACTGCTTCTTATGCTTATCGATCGCTAGTGAAGTCCTTGACTCGGCGGCCTGTATGGCTGTTCAATGCTCGAGACCGCCGGTTCGATGTGGGTCAGGCCACAACCTGAAGGGACGTACCGAAGATGCTGAGGAAAGCTGTTCCAGTCCTCGCAATCGCCTCGATGCTCGCGTTGACCGCTTGCCCTTCGGATCGCTGCCGCACGGCACGCAGAAGCGCATCGAGTTGGCGCGAGCGCTGGCGATGGAACCGCGGCTGATCATGCTCGATGAGCCCGTCGCAGGTATGAGCCACGACGAGACCGCCGAGATGACCGAGACCATCGTGCAGGTGAACCGGGACCTCGACGTCGCCATCCTGCTCGTCGAGCACGACATGAAGATTGTCATGGGCATCTCGAACCGCGTCTGTGTCCTCAACTTCGGTCATAGAATCGCCCTCGGCAGGCCCGCCGAGGTCATCCGCGACGAGGCAGTCGTCGCGGCTTATCTGGGAGCTGCATGATGAAAGACGGAAAATTTGTAATCTGCGCGATTGCGGGAAGCCTCCGCGCAGAATCGTGGAACCGCAAGCTCCTCGAGGCGACCGCGGCAATGGCGCCAGAAGATGTCGACGTGCGGATCACGAGGCTGCTGGGCGAGATCCCGATGCTCAATGAAGACGATTTCGGCAAGGAGGCAGAGAGTGTCCACGCACTACGTGCCGAGGTCGAGGCCGCTGATGCTCTGCTCATCGCGACACCGGAATACAACGGTGGCGTCCCCGGTGTTCTGAAGAACGCGCTCGACTGGCTCTCGCTTCCGCTCGGACGCTCGGTACTCGAGCGCAAGCCGGTGGCGATCATGGGCGCGACGCCCGGCCGCCTCGGCACCGCGCGCAGCCAGTTCGAACTGCGTCACACCTTCGTCTTCTCGCGGTCCCCGGTGCTGCCGGGCCCCGAAATTCTCCTCAGCTTTGCGCCCAATCACTTTGACGAGCAAGGCAAGTTGACGGATCCCATCGTCCTCGAACGGGTCGATTTGATGCTCACGCATTTGAAGAAGTACGCAAGTCTCAATGAATACGAGGTTGTCTGACCATGACCGGCGCCACCACCAGCCCGACCGTCCACAAGGAATTTGTCAGCAGCGAGTCCCCGGGCGCGAAGCGCGCGGGGGCCGGCGGCTACCCGTGCCAGGGGCTCTACTACACGCCCGCCGGCAAGAAGCCGCGGATCGCGATGATCGCCACGCACTACCAGATCGACTTCTCGGAGCACTACATCGCCGAGTTCATGGCTGCGCGTGGTATTGGTTTCCTGGGCTGGAACACCCGCTACCGCGGCTACGAGGAGCTCTTCAATCTCGACCAGGCACTGGTCGACATCGGTGTGGGCATCCGCTGGTTGAAGGAACATGCAGGTGTGGATCAAGTTATCCTGCTTGGCAATTCCGGCGGCGGGTCGCTGATGGCGGCCTACCAGGCGCAAGCTGTCGAGTCGTGCATCCGTCCCGCCCGCGATATGGAACCCGCGTTGGGTATCGACGAGCTCATCCCCGGTGACGCCTACATCTCCCTCGCCGCGCACGGCGGCCGGCCCGATGTGCTGACCTCGTGGCTGGACGCGGCCGTCGTCGACGAGAACGACCCGACGCTGACCGACCCCGAACTCGACCTGTTCAACCCCGAGAACGGCCCGCCCTACTCCGAGGAGTTCATCGAGCGCTACCACGCCGCGCAGGTCGCTCGCAACCACCGGATCACCGCGTGGGCCCGGGAAGAGCTTGCCCGGATCACCGCCGCCGGCTACTTCGACCGGCACTTCGGTGTTCCGCGTACCTGGGCGGACCCCCGCATGGTCGACGCGACGCTGGAGCCGAGCAGTCGGCCTGCGGGCGAGTGCTACCGCGGCCTGACTGCCGTGGCGAATCGCGGCGACCGCGGCATCGGTGCCGGGAGCACGCTGCGGAACTGGCTGCACATGTGGAGTCTCGAAGAATCCCAGTGTCGCGCGGAAATGCACATGGAGAAGATCACCGTGCCCGCGTTTGTCATCAACCCCGAGGGCGACACGGGGGTGTTCCCCAGCGATGCGGACGCGCTGTACAACGCCATCGCCAGCACCGACAAGCAGCGCAGGGACCTGCCGGGCGATCACTACTTCGTCGAGCCGGCCGGCGCCCGCGAGAAGGTCGCCGAGGTCATGTGCGACTGGATCGCCGAGCGCTTCCCCAGGGCGCACTGGGAATGAGCACCGAGAACGACGAGCTGGGGCTCGCACGCAAGCAGCACTGGGTCAACCAGGTTGCACGGCACGCCTTCGAGCGTGGCGACCTCCCGGCCATTGTGTTCGGCGACTGCCGGATCACCTGGGCGGAGCTCCAGCAGCGAGTGGTTGCCGTCTCTGCCGCCCTCGCCGAGCGCGGCGTTGGCCGCGGCGACCGCGTTGCGCTGCTGATGGGTAACCAGGCCGAGTACATCGAGATCATCATCGCCGCCAACCGGATCGGTGCTTTTGCCGTGCCGATCAACTTCCGGCTGAGCGTCGGCGAGGTGGCGTTCACCCTCGACAACAGCGGGTCTGTCGTCCTCTTCGTGGACAAGCAGGCGAGCGCCTCCGGAATCGCCGCGGCCGCGGAGGCCGAGGGCCAGGTCCTGGTCTTCCAGGTCGGTGAGGGAATCGACGAGAGTGCCGGCGGCGCAACGCCGTACGACGTCCTCGTCGCCCACCCCGGTTCGGGCGCCCCGATCGCCGTGACCGAGGAGTCGGAGCCTGCGCTGCTCATGTACACCTCCGGCACCACCGGACGCCCCAAGGGTGCTGTGCTCACGCATCGCAACCTGGCTGCGCAGGCGGCCACGAACGTGATGGCGTTCCGCTTCGAAATGCACGACGAGGTCAGCCTCTGCGCCGCGCCGCTGTTCCACATCGGCACCCTCGGCCTGGTGGCGCCGGCGATCCTGATGGGCGCCACGATGGTCATCCTGCCGAGCGTCTCCTTCGACGCGGGCGCCCTCCTCGACGTCGCGGAGCGTGAGCGGGTCACTTCGACATTTCTCGTGCCCACCCAGTGGCAGGCGGTCTGTGACGAGCAGGAGCGGATGCCCCGTGATCTGTCCCGGCTCCGTGTCAGCTCATGGGGCGCGGCGCCGGCAAGCGACACGTTGCTCCGCAGGATGGACGAGGTGTTGCCGGGTGCGTCGAGCCTCGCCCTCTTCGGGCAGACCGAGATGTCCCCGGTCACATGCGTGCTCGAGGCAAAGGACTCGCGCCGCAAGCTCGGCTCCGTCGGCCGCCCGGCTCCCGGTGTCTGGGCCCGCATCGTCGACCCCGACATGGTGGATGTTCAACCCGGCGAGGTCGGCGAGATCGTCTACCGCGGCCAGGGGCTCATGTACGGGTACTGGAACAACCCGGAGGCGACGGCGCGGGCCTTCGCCGGCGGCTGGTTCCACTCCGGTGACCTGGTGCGGGTGGACGACGAGGGCTTCATCTATGTCGTGGACCGCGCGAAGGACATGATCATCTCCGGCGGGGAGAACATCTACTGCGCCGAGGTCGAGAACGCGCTGGCCGGCCACCCCGACATCGCCGAGGTCGCCGTGATCGGTAGGGCGCACGCGACTTGGGGCGAGACCCCGGTCGCGGTGGTCGCGCTGAAGCCGGGCGCGGCGGATCTGACCATCGAGGAGTTGCGAACCTGGGCCGGGGACAGGTTGGCTCGTTACAAGCTGCCGACTGACCTCGTGGTGGTCGATTCGCTGCCACGAAACGCCTCGGGCAAGGTCACCAAGAACGTGTTGCGCATCCCTGCCGCTACCCTACCTGCGTGACTGCAAAGGAAGATGCACCTCCGAATCGTCCGCAGTACCCGATCGAGTCCGTCGACAACGCGCTTCGGATCCTGTTGCTGCTCGGCGATCGTCGCAGCATCCGGCTGACCGAGGTGAGCGAGTATCTCTCGGTGGCCTCGGCGACTGCGCACCGGCTACTGGCGATGCTGCAGTACCGCGGTTTCGTTCGTCAGGTCGAGGGCTCGCGGGCTTACGAGCCGGGCCCGGCCCTGACGACGATTGCGTTCGCGGTCCTGCGCCAGACCGACGTTCGGGCGCGGGTGCATCCGGTGCTCGAGCGGCTCTCGGCCAGCCTGGGTGAGACGGTTCATCTGGCCCGGCTCGACGGGAACACGGTGACCTTCGTGGACTCGGTCGAGAGTGCTCGGGCGGTGCGCGTCGGGTCCCGCATGGGCATGACCATGCCTGCGCACTGCACGTCGTCGGGCAAGGCGCTGCTCGCCACGCTGGAAGACAGTGGGGTGCGCGAGCTCTACCCCAAGGAGAAGTTGACGGGTCTGACCACACACTCGATCACCAAGCGGTCGGTTCTGCTGCGCCAGCTCGCGGAGGTCCGCGTGGCCGGGTTCGCCACGAGCGACGAGGAGTCCGAGGACGAAGTTGCGTCGGTGTCGGTCTCGCTCGGGGAGTACGGCGGGGCGCGCTATTCGTTGAACGTCTCCACGCCCAAGAGTCGGATGTCCGACGTGACCCGCGAGGAGATCGCCGCCGCACTGGCCCAGGCGGTGGACGAGGTCGCCGCGTTCTTCCTGTGATCTCGGAATAGCGCGAATCTACCTGCGCGGCAAGGGCAAGGCATGAAAAAGCCCCGTCGATCGAATCGATCGGCGGGGCTTCCTCGATCGCGTCTCTATTCAGGCAAAGACCTTGCGAAGTTCGCCGGCGTCCAGGTATTCCTCGATGCGGCGGACCTTGCCGCCGTCGACGAACACCCGGAAGATGGTGGGGACGTTGACGGTCTTGTCCCCGATGGTCGCCCGGATGACGTGCTGGCGCACAAAGCCGTCCTCGATGGCGGTACAGCGGGCTTCGTCGTAGCCGAAGTCGTCGTAGCGAGTGGGGATGCCCGAGAGGATGCGGAGGTTGTCCTCACGGGACTGCTCGGCGTTGTCCCAGTTGTGCCAGATCTTCACGTCCGCGTGATAGATCTCGTCGAGGACGGCGATATCGCCTCGACTGAGGGCGGTGAACATCTTGTCTGCGAGCTCGAGCATTTCGCTCACCCGGCCGCTCCAATGGGGGCGCCGAGGCCGCCGTCCGCGGTCCGGGGCGCGTGTGCGACGTCGTCCTCGCGTAGCTCGCGGGTCCACGCCGCGAACTCGAGCAGGATGCCGTCCGGGTCGAAGAAGTAGATCGACCGCACGAAGGTGGAGTCGCTGTCCTCGAAGCTGATCCCGCGCTCGGACTTGTCGTGGTTGAGCATCGGTCCGGTCTGCACACCCTTGGCCTCGAGCTTGGCCTTGTACTCGTCGAACTTGTCGAGCGGGATCTTGAACGAGACATGGTTCATCGAGCCGTGTGCCGACGCGATCTCCTTGCCGATACCGGGGATGGCCGCGGGCGCCGCGATGCCGGGGGCGTGCGGGGCGGCGTCGGCGAACCAGAAGAACGCGATGAACTGGCCGCCTCCCATGTCGAAGAAGAAGTGCTGGCCGCCACCGGGCAGGGAGAGCGTCATCGACAGCTTCATGCCCAGGACGTTGGTGTAGAAGTCGACGGTGCGCTCCATGTCCTGGCACACCAGCGCCAGGTGGCACACGCCACCTAGTTCGAATTCCGTGTTTGTCATGTCACATTCTCCTCGCTGCGTGTCGGCCGTCTCGCCGGGCTCTCGGCTCGACGGTAGGTCCGAGTGTTCGGCTAGTCAAGATCTATCGACCGCTAAGTTGCGAACGGTCGGTGAGTAGTGGTGACCGGAGCCCGGTGTCACCAGGCAAAACCGGATTAATGGGAGGCCGACTGAAGGCCGGGTGGTGGCGGAACGACCTGGTGGATGCGCCACGTCCCACCGGGGCCGTCGGTGCGGGTCGGGTCAGCTGAACACGGTGCTGAGCTGGCCGCGGTCGAAGTACTCCTCGATGCGGTGGATCTTGCCGCTCTCGACGTACACGCGCAGGACCGCGGGGACGTTCACGGTCTTCTTCCCGACCGTGGCCTTGATGACGTGCTGACGGAGGAAGCCGTCCTCGAGGGCGGTGTGGCGGATGTCCTCGTAGCCGAAGGCGTCATAGCGGCCGGAGATTCCAGCGAGGGTCGCGAGGTTGTCCTCGCGGGACTGGTCGAGGTTGTCGAAGTTGTGCCAGACGGTCACGTCGTCGCCGTAGAAGCCGGCCACCGCGTCGATGTCGCCGTTCGAGACGGCATTGAAGAACTGTTCCGCGAACTCGAGGATGTCGCTCACTGGAGTACTCCTGACTGGGCGCCGTCGCCGGCGCTGAGCTTGTTTACGGGGGCATGAGAGATGTTGGTATTGCGCAACTTGCGGGTC
>Ga0105243_10001611_pt1 | contig 19644 bp, 22 predicted proteins | sample KBSM34metaG_FD_81525 | JGI IMG/M metagenome (GOLD analysis project Ga0105243, IMG submission 81525) | Miscanthus rhizosphere microbial communities from Kellogg Biological Station, Michigan, USA - KBS M3-4 metaG | ecosystem: Host-associated > Plants > Roots > Rhizosphere > Soil | place... | reverse complement strand
TCTCGGCTGCAGCGGGTGTCGCGACACTGGCACCCCCGGCTCCAGCGCCTCCCATCGAACAGCCAGTGCAGTCGGTGGCCCCGCCACAGGCGTGGTCGAATGTCGAGCGCATCGATAGCGCGCCGCACACCGAGTACACGGAATCTTCTGTGGCAACGCCGTGGCATGAGCCGCCGACCCCCGCTGTCGAGCCGGAGGCCCTCACCCCGCAACCGTTGCCCGACAACGGCGGTGGCGTTCGCCCAAGCCTGCCTCGCCGGCGCCGGCAGGCCAGTCTGGCGCCGGAGCTGGCGCACGACACTCAACTCGAGGTGGACGCGCAGCAGCCGTCACGATCGGCGGAGGAAGCGCGAGATCTGATGTCCGCCATCGCGTACGGTACCCAGCAGGCTCGCCATTCGGAACCACCGCAGGGGTATACAACGAGGGACGAAATGGAAGGTGAAGGAAGGTGAACGTGACGACTTCTAACACAGGTGATCTGAACTGGCTTCTCGACGATCTGGTCAATCGTCTTGCCGGGGTGCGCTACGCAGTCGTGCTTTCCACCGATGGTCTGCTGCTGGGCCGGTCCACGTCCATGAGCCGTGAGGACGCCGAGCACTTCGGCGCCATGTCGGCCACCCTGTACGGACTGGCCCGCAGCGCGGGACATCGCTTTCAAGGCGGCGGCGTTCGCCAGGCCGTCATCGAGCTCGAGAAGGCGGTGTTGTTCGTGACGGCGGCCGGAAGCAACGCATGTATCGCGTTGCAAGCCGTCGACACCGCGAATCTGGGTATGGTCGCGTATGAAATGAACCTGACTGTGCAGCGTGTCGGTAGCTATCTGTCCGCCCATCCTCGTAACGGTGTGGCCGAGCAGGGAGCGTAGGTTGCCGTGACAGGTATAGGTCAATCGTGGTTCGACGATGCGGCCGGTCCTCTGGTCCGCCCGTACGCCGTCACACGGGGCCGCACGATGGGCGCGGGACACGATCTCGACATGCTCACGCTCGTAGTGACCGTGTCCCCCGCTCCGCGGCTGCAGCACATCGAGACGGAGTATGCGGAGATCGTTCAGCTGTGCTCTATTGCGCAGTCGGTGGCCGAGGTCTCGGCGCACCTGAATCTGCCTCTGGCGGTTACCAAAATCCTGGTCGGTGATCTCATCGCCGAGGGAATGCTGAACTTCCGGGCTCCCGCCAGCAGCGACTCCTACAACGACATTGCCGGGATCGGCGCCCTGAACATCTTGCAAGCAGTGCTCGATGGAATCCGAAAGCTGTAGACAACTATGCATGACAATGCGTCCTCAGCCGACCTGGCTGCTTCGGTCAAAATCCTCGTAGCCGGCGGCTTCGGAGTCGGCAAGACCACGATGGTGGCCTCCGTCAGCGAGATCGCACCACTACGCACCGAGGAAACGATCACCGAATTGTCCACCGGCATCGACGATTTGTCGGGCGTGGAGGGTAAGACCACGACCACCGTGGCCCTGGACTTCGGTCGTATCACCCTCGATGAAAGCCTGGTTCTGTACCTGTTCGGCACTCCTGGACAGGACCGATTCTGGTTCCTTTGGGACGAACTGGTGCGCGGGGCCCTCGGCGCCATCGTTCTCGCAGACACCCGTCGGTTGGAGAACTCGTTCGCCGCCATCGACTTCTTCGAACGGCGGGGAGTCTCGTTCGCGGTCGCGGTGAACTGTTTTGACAGCGCCCAGGCCTACACAACTGACGAGGTTCGCGAGGCACTCGACCTCGATACCGAAACCCCCATCGTGCTTTGCGACGCTCGTGATCGCGATTCGTGCAAATCTGTACTGATAACGCTCGTCGAACACCTCATCGCCCAGGTCAGCACCGCGGTGGCCTGAGCAACGTAACGTTTGTCGTCGCGGCGGGATCAGTCGCCGGACTCACCGGGCGGTTCGAACACGCCTGCGCGGTCGCAGACTCACTCTCCATCCTCTGGAAGGGAGTGGGGGTGGCATGCAGCTCGTCGAGCGGCTGGCGTTCGTAGCGGCCGGGGCGGCCGAGCTGTTCGGGCATGCTGCGGGCTAGGTCGTTAGGGGACAGGTCCTGCGGCAGGGCGGCCGTCGCAGTTCGTGTCCGGGCCCGCGGAGCGCGCGGGCTGATGACGAGGCGCCGCGGCCGCCGGATCCCAGTCCCGATCCTTGGCTGGACGTCGTCGATGACGAGTGGGGCGGTGATCCGTGGGACAGCGATCGGCGATAGGTTGACCAGCTATGTCGAACCAGATGATCGCTGTCGCGTATGTAGGCGGGGTGATGCTGTTCGCAGGGATTCTGGTGCTGGGCATCTTTGCGGCCGGACGTCGTGCTCGCGCGGGACGCAAGGCCGGCCGCTACACGTCGCGACCTGGTAACTCGTCGTCCAACTGGTAGGTGCTGTACGGATCGACCACCGGGCGTCGATCACTCTTCGTCGATCGGCTGCGACTCCGTCCTGTTTACCGATCGCCACTCAGGTTCTGATATGACGGATGCCGACTGCGGCCCGCCGGAGCTGATAGCGGACGGGGTCCAGGCGGTCGTGTGCCAGGTGTAAGTCCGTGCGTGCCGCAATGTGCTCGACTACGTCGTCGACGGCGCGATCGTCGGTATCGACATGTTCAGTGAATCGTTCCGTGGCTAGCGCGGTCACGCACCGGCCGATCTGTTGCATAGCCCAGGTTTCATCGCTTCCCACAGCGCGACCCAGCCAGTAACCGGCGCGGGTTCGCAGTCGACGTCGGAGAGTGTCTGGTGACGCGACGAGGGAGAAGTGCCTGACGTCAACCCCTTCGGCGGACAGACCCACCATGATCTCGTCGAAATAGTCCGGGTTGACCAGCGTCATCGGGACGATCACTGGACCGTCGTGGGCAGCCACCGCGTCGGCGAGCGTCGCGACTACAGCTGATCGCCACTGGGGTCGGTCCTGAAAGTCGCGTCGCGCGGATGCCGGAAGCATCTTGTGGATTGCGAATCCGATGAGTTCAGGATCGGCGACGTGAGAGCGAGAGACACGTCGATTCAACTCGAACGCAGTCTGAGTCTTTCCCGCACCGAACGCGCCGTTGATCCATATGAGCATTGCGCCGAGCCTAGCGAGCGCGGCCGATTCGCGTCGGCGCTGACCTCGTAGCAGTCTCACCTGATTCGGAGAAACCGACTGGGACAGCCGTGACCAGCGGACCGATCCGTGCAACGAAATGAAGAAGGCCACCGCTCTTGCGAGTTTGCGATCTCGTTCGTCGCAGTTCGTGGATGGAGGGGTGTTCACCTATGCCTGTTCGGTCTGGGCTGCATGCGGATTGGATAGGTTGACCAGTCGGTGATCACACTTGACGGGCGCTTCGAATCACACAAGTCTGGATGGATTCCAGATTGATGACATTCACGCCCCACCCCCGCGATGCCCGCAGTCAGACGGACGCGCTCGCCTCCCCGGATCTACGGCCGGCATCGCGGACCTCAGGTCACCAATCCAGCTCTGGCTGACAACACTCCAGCACGGCGACCAATTCGACAGTGGCCTCTCACTTCCGGGGACCGACACTGCATCTCGCCGGAAAGAACCCTGCATCTGTCCGATGCAGGGTTCTTGGCGTGAGTCATGTCTGAATACATTGTTGCAGTGAATGTTCTGGGACTCTAGGCATGATGAGTCGGCGGGTTGAGGCTGAGCAGTAGATCGGTCGGCAATACTCCTCAGACCCCTTATCGGGTGGCTCGGGGGGCGCCGGGGCCAGGGTTGATAGTGATGGGTCCGGCGGCGGTCGGGACGATAGGGAAGTCGAATATGGCGGTCGGAATGTAGACGGTGGCGCATGAGTTGGGGATGTCGACCACCCCGGAAAAGCGTCCTTCGATCGGCGCGGCCCCGAGCAGCAGGTAGGCCTGCTCCGGGCTGTAGCCGAACTTTGTGAGGTAGTCGATAGCGTGCAAGCAGGCACGTTGGAAGGACAGCTGGGAGTCGAGGTAGCGCTGTTTGCCGTCGAGGGTGACCGAGGTGCCGGAGAAGGCCAAGAATTCGGTGTAGTTCGGACCTTCGTTGCCCGGCAGGAAGATTGCGTTCTCGGCGACGCCGTAGAGCTCCATGCCGTTCTTGATCAGATCGACTCGTAGGTCGATGAAGCCGCCCATCTCGATGGCGCCGCAGAAGGTGATTTCGCCGTCGCCTTGGGAGAAGTGAAGGTCGCCGACGGACAGGTTCGCGCCGTCGACGAACACCGGGTAGAAGACCCGGCTGCCGCGGGTGAGGTTCTTGATGTCCTGGTTGCCTCCGTTCTCGCGCGGTGGGGCGGTGCGTGCGGCTTCGGCTGCGGCCCGATCGAATGCGGTACCGGTCAGTGATCCGAGGATCGCGTCTTGCGGCTCGGGTGGCAGCGCGAGCGGCGGTACCCGCTGCGGGTCGGTCGCGATTAGTGCGCCTTCTCGGGTGTTCCACTTTGCCAGCAGCGCAGCGGAGGGGGCGGTTCCCATGAGGCCGGGGTGCGTGATGCCGGTGAAGCTGACCCCGGGGATGTGCCGGGAGGTGGCGGTGTGGCCGCTGAAGTCCCAGATCGCCTTGTAGGCGTCGGGAAACTGTTCCGTGAGAAATCCGCCGCCGTTCTCGGTGGCGAAGATGCCCGTGTATCCCCAGCCTTGGCCGGCGAGTGGACCCGAGTCTTCTTGGGGGATCGGTCCGATGTCGAGGATGTCGACGATAAGCAGGTCGCCTGGTTGTGCGCCTTCGATCGCGAACGGGCCGGAGAGGCAGTGCACGGTGCTGAGCGGGGCATGGAGAACGTCCTCGGCGGAGTCGTCGTTGTGGATGGCGCCATCGAACCATTCGCGGACGTGTACGCGGAACTCGTCGCCCGGTTTGACGGTCACGGCCGCGGGGATGTCGGGGTGCCAGCGGTTGTGGCCGACGATGTGTTGATCGGTGAACTTCTTGGTGGAGTCGAGGGGGAAGATCAGTTCGGGCATGGCGGACCTTCTTTCGGTATCAGGGGCGGGGGAGCTGGCGGTGCAAAGGGTTTCGGGTGAAGGCCCGGCTTCCGGTGTTGGACGGTGGCGCGCTGACGACTGCGGGTTCGCTGGCGGTCCGTTTCGTTTGGTCGATCAGTCGTGTGGCCGCGGACCGAGTTCTGATCAGGCCGGCGCCGCCGAAGCTTCGAGCACTGGGGTTTGCGCAGTGCGGGCAGGGGGACTCGAGTGGGACGTCGGCCATTGCGTAGTTGCTGTCGAAGCTGCCGCAGCTTCGGCATGTGAACTGGTAGTAGGGCATGGCCACCTCCTTTAGTTTCATGCGGAGCTATTCCGTATGGCGACGATATAAGTCGCGGTAGGTCACCGCGGCGAATCCGTCAGGTGAGCTTCGTGTTACGTGCGCGGCGTCTTGTGGCGGTCCCGTTAATTTCCATCTGAAGTAGTTCCATTTGGGCCTATTCCCCTTAGCGTCTTGCCTACTGCAGCTCGTGGACACGCCGCAGCTTCGACAGCAAGAGAGGACACAGATGAGCACCGTCTCGCCAACACCCGCCGGGCATCAACCGACGGACACGGGCACACGAACAACCTGGTCCAGGTTCCGGGAGTGGGCCGCGAAGGACAACATCGAGGACTATTCGCTGCGCTACGCACCGAAGTCGTTCCGCCGCTGGAGTCCGATGGCCTGTTCCGTGACCGCACTGGGAGGCATCGCGTATCTCGCCGACTACTCCATCGGCGCGTCGATCGCCGTCAGCCATGGCGCTGCCAGCGCGATCGTGGCGATCCTCGTCGCAGCGGTAACCATCTTCCTGACCGGTATCCCGATCGCGTACTACGCCGCGAAGTACAACCTGGACATGGACCTACTCACCCGCGGCGCCGGGTTCGGCTACTTTGGGTCCACTCTGACCAGCCTGATCTACGCCAGCTTCTGCTTCATCTTCTTCGCACTCGAGGGTGCGATCATGGCCCAGGCGATGTATTTGGCCTTTGACATGCCGCTGCCAGTCGGATACCTGCTCGGCTCCCTCATCATCATTCCGCTCGTCCTGTACGGCATGTCTGCACTGGCGAAATTCCAGGTGTGGACACAGCCACTGTGGCTGATCCTGTTCGCCGCGCCGCTGGTGATGATCGCGATCGCCGACCCGAGCGGCTTCGACGGGTTTCTCTCATGGGGCGGAGACGGCGGCACTGAACGGGTAACCGCTATCGCGGTCGGCGCGGGCGCCGGCGTCGCCCTGTCCCTGATCGCACAGATCGGCGAGCAGGTCGACTACCTGCGTTTCATGCCCGAAAAGTCTGAGACCCCGCCGCTGCGGTGGTGGGCCGCCGTACTCGCCGCCGGCCCCGGATGGGTGATCCTCGGTGCCGCCAAACAGATCTGCGGAGCGTTCCTCGCGTTCTACGTCGCTGGAGAAGTGGGCTTCGCCCGGGCCACCGAGCCGATCGAGCAGTTCCTCGGCAGCTACGGCTCGATGATCCACAACCCCACCGTGGCCCTCGCGATCGCCACAGTCATGGTGCTGCTCTCCCAGATCAAGATCAACGTCACCAACGCCTACTCGGGTTCGCTGTCGTGGTCGAACTTCTTCAGCCGCGTCCTCCACGTCCACCCCGGCCGCGTCGTCTGGCTCGCCCTGCACATCACGATCGCGCTGACACTGATGCTGGCGAACATGTTCACCGTCCTGAACACGATCCTGGGGTTCTACTCCAACGTGGCCATCGCCTGGATCGGAGCCATCGTCGCGGATCTCGTCATCAACAAGGGGATCCTCAAGATCAGCCCGCCCTACATCGAGTTCAAGCGGGCCTACCTCTATCCGATCAACCCGGTCGGATTCGTTTCGATGCTGGTCGCATCATCGGTCTCGATCGTCGCCTACTTCGGAGCTTTCGGCGCCTTCCTGCAGGCGTGGTCGCCCTACCTGGCACTGGCGATCGCACTGGTCCTGACCCCACTCATCGCGGTCCTCACCGGCGGCAAATACTACCTGGCCCGGCCGAACCCGCTCCGTGAAGAGATCGAAAAGGAACCACTGTGGGCCGGGCAGACCCTCCTCGACATCGTGGACGGGAAGCGCTACGAACTACCCGACATGGTGCACGACTGCCCGTTCCATGGCGGACCGATCTCCTCGCTCAGCTGCACACTCACCAAGAACTGTCACGAGCAGTGCCAATCCGCGTCCTACAAGAATGACGTCGACGCCGACGGACTCGGCCTTCGGCAAGCACACAGCGTCGTGTGATCGGCATGGACGTCCTGGCCAGGTCGTTCACCCGACCTGGCTGGGACTGTCCGGTCAGGGCTTGTCATCCTCCCCGCCGTAAACGACCGGGCTTGCACCGACAAATCTCAGGTCAATTCGGCGAGCACGTTGAATTCGAGTTCGTCCGCGGCGGCGAGATAGACGGGCTGGGTGGTGTGGGTTCCGCGTACCCGGACCTCACCGCGCGGACCGCCGTAGGTAACGGAGGGGGCATGACGTTCGATCGCACGCAGGTCGAGGCTCCGGGCCGCCTGTGCCAAGGCCGCGAACAGCAGGATCCCCTCGTAGCAGGATTCGCCGATGTTGTTCAGCGCTGGCGCCGCCGGACCGTGGTGTTCGAGGTAGCGGGCACCGAAATCCATGCCTGCCGACGAGATCACGCCCTCGAAATAGCCGCTGGCGGTGAACAATCCGCGTGTGCTGTCCGGTCCGCCCGAGTAGAGCACGTCCTCGCCGATCATCATGCTCAGCCGGATCCGGTCCTCGTCGAGGCCGGCCCGTGCGAACGCATCGTTGAAGGCGGCACAGTCGGCGCCGACCATCAACAACAACACGCCCTGTGCCCGCGAGCGCCGAACCATCTCGAGCGCCGCAGTGAAATCGCGTCCACCGAGGGGGACGAACGATTCCCCGACGATGTCCATGCCGGTTGAGCCGGCGAATTCCCTGGTTGTCCTTGCTGTTTCCCGTGGCCACACGTAGTCGTTGCCGACCAGACACCAGCGGCGGATTCCCAGTTCGGCGCGCAGCCAGCTCATTGCCGGGAACAACTGCTGCTCCGGTGTCTCGCCGACCATGTAGACGCCGTCGGAATCCTCACCGCCCTCGTAGAAGGTGGTGTAGACGTAAGGAACTCGGCCCGCGGTCGTCGGTGTGATCACCTTGCGAGCATCGGACAGATGCCAGCCGACGACGCCGTCAATCGACCCGGAGCTGACCATCGCGTCGATCTGCGCCGCCAATACCGGCAGCGGCGCCCCGGCGTCGACAGGGTGCAGCCTCACGGGCCGGTCAAGAATGCCACGCGCCGCGTTGAGGGCTGCGACGGCCAGGTCCGCGGATGCCTCACAGGACGGGCCGAACATTCCAGCCGCACCGCTGCGTGGCACGACCAGCGCAATGTCGATGCTCTGTCGAGTGCGACCGAAAGCCGAGATCGAATTCGTCATGGGTTTCACCGCCGCCATATATTTCTATCTGAAACAATCCCATACGGCGCTGTATAGTGTCGTTGTGGACAATAGCACCGGCGCCACCGCGCTCGAGCAGTTGACGCGACTGGTGCGGCAAGCCTCACAAGAACTGGAACGGTCCATCTCAACCTGCCTCGGAGAAACCTCGACCGCCCGCTGGCATGTACTTGCCGCCGTGGCGGATTCCGCCGGCCACCCGATGGCGCAACTCGCCGACGCGACACAGCTCACCGGGGCCAGCCTGACCCGGCTGATCGACGCGATGATCGCCGACAACCTCGTGCACCGCAAAGTCGACGACACCGACCGCCGGCGCGTGCTCGTCTTCCCCACCAGGCGAGGACTCGCCACCCATCAGAAGATGACCCGCGCCATCGAGGCCGGCGGCCTGGACCGGTTCGCCGACGACAACGTCCGGCTGGCGCGGTCATTGAGTGCATTCCTCGAAAAACTGCACGACCCCGAGCCTGCCCGGATCTAGAGCCAGGAACGCTGGGGCGACTCACCGACTGGAAGGCTGGTTCACCGGGCGGCCAATGTCGGTTTCAGAATGGATATGGGAACCGCAGATGGCGCGCCCCGTCAGTCCACAGTCTTGGAACTGCAGACTGACGGGGCGAATTAGCAGCGGGCGCCAGTTTCGACCTGACGATCCGAACAGTGACCTGACGCTCCCGACCGGATCGGAACTGCCACCGCCACCGTGCGGAGGCATACCGGCCCCAGCGGCCGACGCGAGGTTCGGATCATTTCCAGTGGCGGTTGGGCGGTTCGGTGTCCTTAATGCGTTTCTTCGGCTAATGCGGGCTGCTCACGAGGGTCGTCGAGCACCCAGGTGAGCGAATCGGTGCCGATCCAGGCGGTATCGGTGAGCCAGTAGGTTTCGTCGGCCGCCATCCCGCGATGACGCTCGCTGTCTCGGAGTCGGACCTCGCTCAGCAGCTGGTCCAGGACCCATACGTGTTCGACTTCCTCGGTCTGATAACAGAGGGAAGGAGACATACCGGGGCTACGAAGAAGGTAAGGGGGAGGAGACGAGGCCGGGCCGGTCACTGTCTGGTCGAGCTCACGCCAGGCCGGCCTGGAACGCGATGATCACCAGGTGTACGCGGTCGCGTGCGTCGAGCTTGGCGAGTAGGTGGCCGACATGCGTTTTCGTCGTGCCCTCAGTGATGTACAGCTGATCTGCGATCTGCTTGTTCGTCAGGCCCTCCGCGATGAGGGTGAGCACTTCGCGCTCGCGGGCGGTGATGGCGAGCGGGCCGATCGGGACCGGTGGGGCATCGGTGGGCCGGCTGGTGAACTCCCCGATCAGTCGGCGGGTGACGCTCGGTGCCAGCAGGGCCTCGCCGGCGGCGACGACCTCGATTGCGTCGAGCAACTGTTGTGGTGTGGCCTCTTTGAGGAGGAATCCGCTCGCGCCGGCGCGAAGCGCGCCGTAGACGTAGTCGTCGATGTCGAAGGTCGTCAGAATCAGAACCCGTGCCTGCATGGTCGCCGTGATGCGGCGGGTCGCCTCGATCCCGTCCATGCCGGGCATCCGGATGTCCATCAGGACGACGTCGGGGTCCATCGCACGCGCGATGGCCACCGCTTCCCGCCCATCGGAGGCCTCGCCGACCACGGCGAATCCGTCGGCGGCCTCGAGGATGCCGCGCACGCCGGACCGCACCAGCATCTGGTCGTCGGCCACCAGCACGCGAATCGTCCGTGATCTCAACTGAGTCCGCCCATCGGGAGACGGGCCGAGACCAGGAAGCCCGTGTCCGGTCCGGCACCCGCGCTGAATCGTCCACCATAGATCGCCACCCGTTCGCGCATCCCAGACAGGCCGTGCCCGTCCGGAGCGGCGGTCCCGCCGCAGCCGTCGTCGCAGATCTCGACGGCCAACTCGTCCGCCCTGTAGTCCACCCGGACTACGGCTGTCGTCGCATCCGCGTGCTTGACCACGTTGGTGAGGGCTTCCTGGATGATCCGGTAGACGGACACCTCCATGCCCGCAGTGAGGGGCCGGGCGGTGCCGGTGATCCGCAGGTCCACCTGGACGCCGGCGTCCTCGGTCCGGCCGATCACGGTGTCGAGGTCCGCGAGCCGGGGTGTGGGGACCAGACCGTCGGTGCCGTCGTTGCCGGACCCCGCGCGCAGCACGGCGAGCAGGTTCCGCAGCTCTCGGATCGAGGACTGGCTCGTGGCCTGGATCGCGTCGAGGGCCGAGCGTGCCTTCGCCGGGTCTCGATCGAGCACGTAGAGCCCGTACCCGGATTGGATGGAGACCACACTCATGCTGTGGGCGATGACGTCGTGCAGTTCGCGGGCGATCTCGAGCCGCTGTTCTACGAACTCGGCGTGCACGAGCCGGCGCTCGTGTCGGGCGAGGTCCGTGCGGTATGCGCGATGCCGTGCGACCGCGTACCCGATCGCCCACGCGCTCGTCGTGGCGATGGCGGCCAGGTACCCGAACTGTCGCAGGTCGGCATGGCCGAAGAGCGCCAGGGCGCCGGCCGCGACGGCGACCCCGAGCGCCCTCAGGCCGATCCAGGTGCCGCGGGTCGACGCCAGGAGGTACACCACCATGGTCGCGGCGACGATTGTGGTGGTGCATACGACGACGGCGATCCAGTACCGACCGTCCACGGCGACGAAGACGACCCACGTTGCCAGAAGGGCCAGGGACGCACCGAGCGGGGCGCGGCGGCGCAGTGCGATCACCATGCCTGAGGCGATGATGGTTCCGACGGCCAGCGCAAGGGCGGCCGGGCCCGGATGTGGGAGTCCGCGGCCGAGTGGGTCTGGATCGCGGGATTCCCCTTGCAGCTCGACAATGCTCCATAGCGCGACCAGCGCGCCGAATGCGGCATCGAGCACGAGCCAGAATCCGGGCGGAAGCCGCGTGATCAGGGGTGGATGCGGCGTGACCGGCATCTGCCCATCGTAGGAAGTGGTGCCCGCCGAGACATCCCCCTACGGTCCGATGATCGGCACGGCACAGACCGGTCGTCGCCCGCCGCAATCAGGGTTTTCCCCTAGGGAAAGCTCCCCAGTGTGCTTGCGGCCGAATCTGCCCGCAGGGCGATCTGAACACTGTGCATGCGCTCCTAATGTCACGGTATGACTACCCAGATAGGGGCCCCTGCGGTCTCTCGCATCGAAGCACTCGACGTGCTGCGCGGTTTCGCGCTCGGCGGCATCCTCATGGTCAACATCACCGTGATGTCGACCCCGGGCGGATTCGCCGACGGTCCAGCGCAGTCGCTGATCGCGGCGATATTCCACAACAAGTTCTACGTGATCTTCTCCTTCCTGTTCGGCTACTCCCTCACGATGCAGATCCGTTCGGCAAAGCGCGCCGGGGCGAGCCCGCGAGCCAGGACAGTGCGGCGTTGCCTGGCGCTGATGGCGGTCGGGCTGGTGCACTACGTGTTCTTCTTCAGCGGAGACATCCTGTTTTGCTACGGGGTCATGGGCCTGATCCTGTTGGCGCTCAGTTCCCTTCGCCCCCGAACCGCGCTGATCGCGGCGGCGGTGCCCTTCTCAATCTCCGTTATCGGGATGACCGTGCTGGGCATGATCAAATCCGCGGCGGCCACCGGCTCCGCGGAGGATGCGGAGACCGCGAGGGAGTTGGCGGCGATGCAGTCGGGATGGTTGGACGCCGCGCACTACCGATGGGAGAACTTCACCGATAACATCGCCGCGTTCCTGCTCATCAGTCTGCTCAGTGTGCTGCCACTGTTCCTGGTCGGCCTGGCTGCCGGCAAGGTGCGGCTGCTCGAACGCCCGGAGCGCTACCGGCCGTTGCTCCGCCCCGTCCAGTGGATCGGCTTCGGAGTCGCGGCTCCGATCTCCGTGCTCTCTGCGGTGACCGAGATGCCGATCCTGACCGGCCCGAACGCACTCGCAAGCCCGGTCCTGGCCGCGGCGTACGGGGCCACCGTGCTGCGGGTCATGGACCGGCACCCATCGGTCGCCCGGGTGCTGGCGCCGGCCGGAAAGCTCGCGGCGACCAATTACATCGGCCAGTCGGTGGTCACCGCCATCATCTTCACCGGATACGGTTTCGCGCTCGTCGGGCGCCTGTCCGACTGGGCGGTGCTCGGCATCGCCGCGTCGGTCTATGCGATCCAGCTGGTTGTCAGCGCGTGGTGGGTCCGGCGCCACCGCTACGGCCCGGTCGAGTGGGTCCTTCGTATGGCGACCTACGGCCGATCGCGCTCGAGATGACCACCAGGTGCGCGGCCCGTCGCGTCCGGTCCGGCCTGAACAGCGTAGGCGCTCTCGAAGACCGGGTATCGGCGGTGGACCGCGCGCCACTCCGATTATCCGCCGCGATGCCAGTAGGGGTTATCCCTGAGGAACTCGGAGCAAATGTCCTCCCGTGCGCAGATGTGTGGTGCCTTGCGGTGCGCGATCGTGGGAAGCATGAACAGACGAGCAATGATGATCTCTGGCGCAGCGCTGATTACAGTCGCCATAGCGACCGCCACCACGGCCTGTACGGACACGGAAGCTCGCATCGCGACAACATCGGGGGCGCTCCCAGCGTCCAGTCTCGGAGCCGCCGATTTTTCGCCGGCAGCGCCGACCGGACCGAATCGGATCGGCACACAGTCCCTGCACCTGATCGACGAGTCACGCCCAGATCCCTGGGTGGCCAACGAAAAGCGGGAACTGATGGTCAGCCTGTGGTATCCCACGCGGGCAGGTGAGGGCGAGTACCCGAGCGCACCGTGGTTGCCGAAGGCCGCTGCTGACAGCTATATGGAACACGCCGGTGTGGAGCCGGGCAAGGTTGCCTTCGGCAATACTCGGGGCCTCGTGGGAGCGCCTGTCGACCGGAGCCTGGGGGACTTGCCGGTGGTGCTGTATTCCCCTGGAGCCAACGCATCACGAGCCTATGGCACCGGCGTCGTACAGGAGCTGGCCAGCCGCGGGTACCTGGTGGTCGCCATCGATCACACCTACGACGCAATGGTCGTGGAATTCCCAGGCAATCGGGTCGTGACGAATCCGGAGGGCGAGATCACGGACTTCGGCAAAGCGGTCAGCGTTCGTACGGACGACGCACGATTCGTACTCGATCAGCTCGAGTCGCTGGAGGCCGGTCACAACCCCGACGTCGACAGTGCGCCACTTCCCGCAGGCCTCGCAGGTGCACTGGACCTCACGCGGGTCGGCATGATGGGTCATTCTCTCGGTGCCGCGGCCACAGCATCGGCGATGTACGCCGACGGACGCATCAAGGCAGGCATGGGTCTGGACGGCGGAGGTGTCGGACCGGTCGTCGAGGCCGGCCTGGATCGACCATTCCTCGTGGTGGACACCGAGGGCAAGGGCGGCAGGGCCACCAACCCTCTCCTACAGAAGTTCTGGTCAAATCTGCGCGGATGGCGACTCAACCTGACACTGAAGGGTGCGGCGCACAACTCTTTCGGCGATGACGCTCAGCTCATACCGATCGCTCTTCCGTTCGCAGGCGTTTCGTCGGAGGACATACAAGAAATGGTCGGCACCATCCCGACCGATCGTGCGCTTGCGTTCCAGCAAGCCTATCCACTCGCCTTCTTCGACCAGCAATTGCGCGGCATCGGTCACCTGCTGGACGGCCCTACGCCCGACTTCCCCGAGGTGGCGTACACCCGGTGAGGCCACTCGTATTACGCCTGGAGGCGTCGATGCCTGGTCGCGAGAAGCAGGCTTCGGCGACGGAGGAAGCTGCAGGTCGGATGAAATCTCCATTGCCCGCGGATGAAATCGATTGCACTACTGCAGTTTTGGGTGCAAGCATCGTCAGGATTGTATAACGCGACGGCAGGGCGGGACTGGTCCGGTCGAGCGGGGGAGATGCCGGCGCCGCGTGAGCCCCTGTGCGACCGCGCATACAACTGCGCCGCCCGCTGACGTTCTCCCTGCCGTTGCGGCAGGGAGACATCCTGATCGTCGACCTTCATCCCCGCCGGTGCGCCGTGCATCCCGGCCCGATTCGGGGCACCGTCTGGATCGACGGCACCCTGTTCTCCGCCTGCATTCCGCCCGGTTTGGTCGAGGACGTGCCGATCGCCCGCGACACCAGCCGCGTCGAGGGTCTCCTGCAACGGCACCGAGCGAGCGAGATGGAGCGGCATGGATGGATGAATGGATGGATGGAGGAAGGTGGGTGGATGTGGATGGAAGGCGAGCGCGTGGGTGGAGGGGTGTTCACCAATGGCGATTCGGTCTGGGCTGCATGGGGATTGGATAGGTTGACCAGTTGGCAATCACACTTAAGGGCGGCTATAGATCACACGAATCTGGATGAGTTCCAGGTTGCTTCGCGCTTGGCTTTCGGGTCGAAGAAACCGTTTCGATTGGTTCGCTTCTTCAGCTGTGGTGCTTGACGAGAAACTCGACAACTCGGGAACGACATGCTGAGCATGCGTCATCACCCAACCATGCCCAGCCTCGGGGACCGCGCCGCTGATTGACGATGCCGCCCGCCCCGGTGCGGGGAAGCGGGCGACGTCGTGTGGCACGGGTGTGTGCCTTCCGTGGGAGGCGCTCGGACTCAGCTGATCTTGCGACGGTAGATGGTGATCGCGAAGGTGTAGGCGACGACGAGGATGCCGACCAGCCAACCGAGGGCGATCCAGATGTCACTGCCGACGGGTTCCTGGGCGAACAGGGCTCGGATAGTGTTCACGATGGAAGTCACGGGCTGGTTCTCGGCGAACCATGCGACCGGGCCGGGCATCGAGTCGGTGGGCACGAACGCCGAGCTGATGAACGGCAGGAAGATCAGCGGGTAGCTGAACGCGCTCGCGCCGTCGATCGTCTTCGCCGAGAGCCCGGCAATCACGGCGATCCAGGTCAGTGCGAGGGTGAACAGGATCAGGATGCCGGCGACCGCGAGCCACGCGGCCACGGATGCTCCGGTGCGGAACCCCATGAGCAGCGCGACGCCGGTGACGATCGCGACCGAGACCAGGTTCGCGGCCATGGAGGTGAGCACATGCGCCCAGAGCACGCTCGACCTCGCGATCGGCATGGACTGGAAGCGTTCGAAGATGCCGCCCTGCATGTCGAGGAACAGCCGGTACGCGGTGTACGCGATGCCGGACGCGATCGTGATGAGCAGGATGCCGGGGAGCATGTAGTTCGCGTACGACTCGTCGGATCCGGTGTTGATCGCGCCGCCGAACACGTACGTGAACAGCAGCATCAGCGCGATCGGGGTCACCGCGGTGGTGACGATCGTGTCAGGGCTGCGGACGATGTGTTGCAGCGAGCGGCCGGTGAGGACGCCGGTGTCGCCGAGGACGTGGGTGGTCATCGGGATTCCTTTCCTGCCGGGACGGTGCCGTCGGTACGGTCGCCGGCGGTTTCGGTCTCGCCGGTGTCACCGACGAGGGAGAGGAAGACGTCCTCGAGGGAGGGCTGCTTCTCGATGTACTCGACCTTGGCGGGCGGGAGGAGTTTCTTGAGTTCGGTGAGGGTGCCGTTCTGGATGATCGTGCCCTTGTGCAGGATCGCGATGCGGTCGGCGAGCTGCTCGGCCTCGTCGAGGTGCTGGGTGGTCAGCAGCACGGTCGTGCCGCCCCTGGCGAGTTCCTTGACCGTCTGCCACACCTCGATCCGGGCCTGTGGGTCCAGCCCGGTGGTGGGTTCGTCGAGGAAGATGATCGGCGGGTTCCCGATCAGGCTCATCGCGATGTCGAGCCGACGTCGCATGCCACCCGAGTATGTCGCCGCCTTGCGGCTGCCTGCATCGGTGAGTGAGAAGCGGGCGAGCATGTCGTCGGCGATCGCACTCGGGTTCTTCAGGTGACGCAGCTTGGCGACCAGTACGAGGTTCTCACGGCCGGTGAGCACTTCATCGATCGCGGCGAACTGGCCGGTCAGGCTGATCGACTCGCGCACGTTGCCGGGATTCGCGGCGACGTCGAAGCCGTGCACCGTGGCGGCGCCCGCGTCGGCCTTCAGTAGCGTCGACAGGATCCGCACCAGCGTGGTCTTGCCAGCACCGTTCGAGCCGAGCAGCGCGAGGATGCTCCCCGCCGTTACGTCGAAGTCGACACCCCGCAGCACGTGTAGGTCATTGAACGATTTCACGATGCCCTGCACCCGGATCGCGGGTTCGAGGGCCTGATCGGTGGTCATATCCGGTTCTCCATTCTTGGCGGGTTCATTCCTCGTCGGCGGCCTGATCGATGGCGTCCGTCAGGCGCTTGCGCTCCTTGTTGATCCATTGGCCGTCCGAGTAGTTCTGGATGAAGGTGTCCGCAAACTCCACCGGGTCGTCCCCGACGATGTCGCGGATCGGGGTGCCGTCTGCAGCGGCGCGCTCGATCAGGTCGGCGAGGTCCTCGTGCATCTGCATGAGGACATCGCCCTTGACGATCGACCCGGCGTACATGAAATAGCGCTCAAGCCCGTCGATCCCGGTTCGGTAGCTCGTAGGGAGCTGTTCCTTGCGGGCCTTGTACTCGCGCCAACGCTTCTTGTCCTCGAACGAGCCCGTGATCTGCTCGATCCATCCTGCGGCCATGACTACTCTCCTTCGTTCTGCGGGTGTTCGACGTGTTGGTGGAGCTGTTCGATCCGTTCCGCGAGGAAGCTCCACGTCCTCCAGAACTCTTCGAGGTACTCGCCGCCCAGCAAGTTGAGCGAGTACACCTTGCGCGGCGGCCCCTTCTCGGACGGGACCTTCTCCACATCGACGAACCCGCGCTGCTCGATCCTGACCAGCAGGGCGTAGATGGTGCCCTCGGCGATCTCGGAGAAACCCTGCTCGCGAAGCCGCGCCGTGATCTCGTAGCCGTACGCCGGCCGCACGGCCAGAATCGCGAGGACGATGCCCTCGAGCGTGCCTTTGAGCATCTCGGTCATCTGCCTGCCCATGGAACCCCCCTCCTCTCCACTACTCAGTGTTGCTGACTACCACTAGATAGTAGCACTGAGTAGTGATCGCGCAAGGGGTAGATGCTGCGGAGTATTTCGGCCTGCCGGGCGAGCGGACAGTGATCGTGGGTTCCCGAATCGACGTGTAGGCGCCTCTGGGCGGGAGCAGGAGAAACAGTCGCCAGGCGACCAGACTTGATTGTCTGCGTTCCGGCAGGCGAGCATCTGGAGGGCGTTCTTGGACAGCGATCCCGCTCTGGCGATGTACAGCCCGAAACCTGTCGGGGTTGCCCGCGGGAGTGAACGCTTCGAAGCCGAGTGGCGCAACGATCCACACACAGCCGTGCACGGGCCGTAACCACAAGGTGCGCCATGGGTTAGCCGATTAGGCGGGTTCCTGCGCGACCACTACTTGAGGACCGGGGCGTGAAGGTCGCGTCAACGATGTGCGCGGCAATGTAAGCAGTTCGTCAATGGGGCGGCGCGTCGACTGCTATCAGCGGTACATATGGGGAGAGGGAGTCTGCACCCGAGACGCCCGGATGTCCTAGGAGGCACTCGATGACCCTGAATCTGCACCGACGCCACCATTGGCTGGCCCGGCCGCAGCCGAAGCGGAACGCCCTGGTTCACGTGCCCCAGCAGGCCGATGCGGCGACCCGGCGCGCGATCACGCGCGAGCTGACTGAGGTGATCGAGCAGCCAAACCTCTCCTTGGTCGGGCTCTGCTACACCGTCAGCGGTGAAGTAGCCGCGCCTCGGAGCATCGGCGCGACAGTCGACTTGATGGTCTCGCTGATGGAGCAGGTCCACCGTGACCACGGCCAAATCCTCACCGAGTTGGTCATCGAGGTTGCTGAACGGCCGGCGGGACACGAGCTCGAACTGGTCACCGCGGTCGACGAGGCGTTGGATGTGGCGTGTGCGACCTACCGGTTCCCGCGCCCCAGCGTCACATTCATGACCAGGCCCACTGCTTTCGCTACGACTTCGACGGACTGACCTTGCGGCGACCGGCGCCGTACTCGCCTCCGGCGCCCGCTGGTATTGGCTGGGCCTGAAACTCGGTGCGACCGCTGCCGTGGCATTCGTGCACTGGCTGATCGCGCAGAGCTCTACGTCATCGGCGCCCTCTGTCCGTACTGCATGGTGGTGTGGGCCGCGACCATCCAGGTCTTCTGATACGTCACCCTCCGGAAACTGCACAACGGCACCTTCGCCCGGCCCCTCCGTACGAAAGCCATGACCGCGGCCGGGAGCCACCTGATCTCGGTGACATTCTGGTTCCTCGCCGTCGCAGTGCTGGTTGTCCACCGCTTCTACTTGTACTGCCTCAGCCTCCTGTAGCCGACTCGGCCGATCCGTCGCCGTCGCTGTGACACCCGAATTGCCCTGTGCCACTGCCAGTCCCGTAGGGTTCTATCGGCATCACGGCACGGCCCGACACCACCCAAGACTGGATTCGCGGGGTGAACACCCGATCCTCGTCCGCGAGGAGTACTCCACCCGGGCTTGTCGAGTCGATTCCGATCGCCCGTGACATGAGTGCCGGCTGTGAGCGGGCAGAAGTCCAGCGCCGACTGCGAAAGCCATGGGCCTTTCGCCCGCACGGACCCAGGAAGCCGAACGGCACCCGGCGTTGCCGGGGGACAGCGCTTGCCCCGGCGTAGATTAGAAGTCTGCGGGCTCCTAGATCGATGCGTCGCCGATATGAAGTCCCAACGGCGCACTGCGACCTTCTCGGCCCCGGCGTGGAGTGCGGATGTGCCAAAACGGTCACGCTGAGAGATGAGGACTTCCCGAAAATCCGGATGCCCTTCCAACACATGGATGGATGAATGGATGTGGACAGTGGATGGTTGGATGGAGGGGTATTCACCTATGGCGGTTCGTTCTGGGCTGCACGCGGATTGGATAGGTTCACCGGTCGGTGACCACACTTAACGGGCGCTTCTAATCACACAAATCTGGATGGATTCCAGATTGATGGCCTTTAGGTGCCGCGGTTAACGCCGCGAAAAGCGAATCGTGCGCCCCACACCCTCTTCACCGACCCCAGACTCTGCGCAGCCATCGTCGACCGGTTCACCCACCGCAACACCATTATCGAGACCGGCACCCACGCCTATCGACTCGCCCACACCGAAGCAGCGACCACCGGCTAACCCGTCGGGGTCGGGACGGTCAGACCCCACCTTGCGCCATTTCCAGTTGACAGAGCCAGGCGGGTCGAAGAAGAGTGATCTGCTGACCGAGCGCACAGGACGGCACCTAAGGGGGCTCATCGGATGAGCGGAACCGTGATCATTCTGACCGGCCCGCCGGGAGCGGGGAAGAG
>Ga0105243_10001607_pt1 | contig 19699 bp, 10 predicted proteins | sample KBSM34metaG_FD_81525 | JGI IMG/M metagenome (GOLD analysis project Ga0105243, IMG submission 81525) | Miscanthus rhizosphere microbial communities from Kellogg Biological Station, Michigan, USA - KBS M3-4 metaG | ecosystem: Host-associated > Plants > Roots > Rhizosphere > Soil | place... | reverse complement strand
GGTCTCAGGACGCTGCGACCAAGACCAGCGGAGTGGCTGAGTACCAGCGCGAGTATGAGGTGACCTGCCAGTTGGTGGACAGGATCCTCGATCACAAACGGGCCATTCGGATCATACACGACACCCTGACCGACCTCTCAGATGTCAGCGGCATCCCGAAACCGATAGCCGACTCAACACTCATTGCCCCCTATGTCGAATGGAAGAATGCCCGTGCGTGAACTGAATGATCGTATCTCCAATGCTGAGGCTGAAGTTGGGTTGGGAATTGGGGCTAGGTCAGCCGGGAGTACTTCTGGTGCAGGTGCTTCTGCAGGTGCTTCTGGTGGCGGTTCGCCGCATGAGGTGCTACGCGCCATGAAACCGGAACTGGAGTCGGCGAAGAGGCTGCGCCAGGTAGCCCTAGAGATCATCGAGTCAGGTAAGAGCGTGCCGATGCGGGCCGGCAAGATAAACCTTGCATGGCTGGCCGGGACGGTGGGGCTTACCAGGCAGGTCTTCTACGAGGGGCGTGGCGGGCCAGAGCTGTCCCAGATTGCTGAGCTGCTGCTGGAGCATGTGCGATCTCAACCCTCCACCAAAGCCCATTCGCAGTAGGACAAATCACTGGCCAGCTTACGAACCGAGATCCAGCTGCTCAGAACCCAGCTGCGAGATGCCGAGCGTGGCTTGCAGCGTGCTGCTTTCCGGGAAGAGATCATTCGGTCAGGGAAGATCCTCACGTTCTGACTAGGCCCCTGGCAGGCCCCGATTCGCGGCTCTACAGCAGCTTCCGTCCAGCTTCATTTCCCTGTCTTTCTACCCAACGGTGCATTAGGCCAATGGCAAAGTACTACTTCGTCCGGAAATTCACGCTCACGCTGGGTGGCGAGCGGCAATTCCACCTCCTATCGCTGGCCACCGGGACATCCTTCAAGGCGCGACTCGATCCGGAGCTAGTGTCGAAACCCATATTCCCCGGCATGACCTATCGCGCGTCCATCACCAAGCGCGGGAGGGGGCTGGTCATTACCCACCTGTACCCCGCTCTTTGCGTGGAATATGACGAATGCAGGGCACTGGCGGGCTTCGTTAATACACAGAAAGCGCTCCCTCAATACTCACCCCCCTCCGGACTCGCGAGCGTTTTGGAACAAGCTGCTTTGCTGGAGCAGCGCAGTGTGCGGCAGCTGCTTGACCATGAGAGTCGGTTCATTCTTGGGAAGCATCTTGGCGATGCTCAGACGGCCCAGTTGCAGTTCGCATGGCAGGAGTACATGGACTTCCAGGAATCGGTCTCTGGACTCATGATTCAGGGATTCGACCAAGCCAGTGCGGAGCAGATGGTGATTTATCTGCCAGTAAACGCCTGCTTCCTCCTTATTCATCCCCCCTTGGCACTGCCGTTTCTTGAGGCCAACGACGACTCAGTTCTGGATCATCCAGGCTTGGATCAGGCGCCTGGATTGAGGAAGGCTTGGGCACTGCTAAGGCATCTGGAAGCCCAGTCAACGGCGGGGAACACCCTTGTTGAGGTCGCTTCTGTTTATGGGTGTGGGGGTGACGTAGCTGGGGTAAATGCGGTTGAGGTAGATGGCGGTGGTGATGCTAACGGCAGCGTCATCGCGGGCTCGAATGATGTGCTTGAGGCGATTCGCGAGTGTGAGGGCCACGGCTGGGTTGTGGCGACGGAGGGCCACGTTCAGCTCCAGTCGAACCATATTCTGCAGAGCGCAGTACGCCATCATCTGACCAGGATCTGCACGCCCTTTCACCCAACCTATAGCGAGCGTGAGATTGAACACGCCTTCAGCCGCTTGAGCGCGTTCACCCCGGACATGTTCGCTTTCGACATGCTCGACGAAGTGACCTTGGCACTGAATTCACGCGTACTGCTCGTTCGATATGACGATGTCAAAGCAGCCGTCGAATTCACCCAGCAGTACTGGGCGGTCTCGGAGCTTTTGACGAATACCGTTCCGACCTCGGTGACGATCGCGAAGGCCAGGTGCGCGGCCTATGAAAATGAGTTAGGTCATGCCCCTGTCCCGTTCTACGAAATTACAGAGGGCGCGCATGCCCAAGCAATCGTCGTACATCAGTTCAATCAGTTGCCCTTGTTCGAGATTTTTCAGCTGCTGGCAGAGCTGGAGAATGTGGTGAATTTGGTTGCGCTGGTCGATGCCACCCTGCCGGCCAATGCAGCTGTTGACCAGATGTCTCGCTACTTCCCCACCGTGGATGTCCGCATTCGCCAGCAAGGTGCTTTGCCGATCCAGCGATGCCTTCGGAAACTCCCCGAGATCGAGTCACGGATCGATGCAGAGGACGTTCAGCGCATCGCGGTGATCTGTGATTGCCCTGAGATTGCCCACCTGGTGAACCGGCGGTACAGCTCAGTTCCAGCAGATACGAAAGTGCCTAAAAAGGGCGATTTGATTCGGCTTTCTCCCCGTGGTCTTCGACGTAAGGATGACTCCCTGATTCGCATCGTGAACGTCAAGTCGAATGAGCTTTTCGTGTCTCAGTCACAGACGTATCGGATCATCAAAGCGGACGAGTTCGCGGGGTACTCATGGGATGCTGGGTTTGCATTGAGTCCTAACGAAGCACTGGGGGTCGAGCTCCCTCCAGTATTGGTGTTTACCTCCGCTCAAGGCGGTGCTGGTGGGGAAAGGGCGGGGGCTGCGTTCGTCAGGAACCTGCAGGCGCAAGGGGTTCGCGTGATTGAGCACTGCGTGTATGAGATTGAGGGCTATCCGAGGCTTGCGAGTCCTGGGACTTTGCAGCGGATTGTGCCGCTGGTTGAGTGATGCTTGATTGCGCCGTCTCTAGCCGGTCTTCGCGGAGTCCGACGAGACTCGATCTATCCACTCGCCTTGGCTGCGGATTGCCGATACGACTCTGAAAACAACAAGGCAAGAAATTGAGTTATGTTCGAGCTCAGCTACCCTTGATCGCAATTGGCGACTTCTCGGGTGATGGATGCGCGTTGCGCAGTTGACTGTAAAAATTTCAGGGGCATCAAGCATCTCGAATGGAAGCTGATGGGACAGTCCATTTGTTGCCTGATCGGCGTGGGCGACAGCGCGAAAACAACCGTCAGGGAGTACCGTCGACTTTGACTACGGCTCCGTGATAGACCGCCTCCCTTGAGTACCTTGGCACACGCGAGGCTGCAGGCGAGTCCAACCAAAGCCATTCGTTAGCGCTGACGGCTCAAGTGCAGGAGCGACGGCGTACCCGCCCGAAGCGTATCTGATTGATCGCCGTTACTTTCAGCGAAGAACGGATTATCCAGGCACAGGAAATCAGCCATCCAAGCTTTTTAACTGCAGGGACTTCTCAAAGCCTGTGTACTCACGAATGTCAGTTGCTTACCGGCTCAAGAGCCTACTTGACCCGCACTCACCAGAGTGAGATCCGGCCTATACGGCGGGGTTGGCAATGGGCGATTGAAAGTAACCATGCCAGAACCCTGTTCTGGCGCCGCGTTCATTTGCTTGGCACCTCTCGCTGTATGAGGCACTAAGCAGGTGGCAACTCAGCGGGCTACTCCCCTGCCCTCACGATGCGCCACGCTCACTACGCAGCGCTCGATGAACTCAAGCTCCTGGGTGAGTTCAATGGCGCGCTTTTCCAGCGCCTTCAACACGGCCTGGTGGTCTTTTTGCACCTCTTCCGGCGCTCTGGCGAGGCCTGCCAGCTTCCTGCGGCCCTTCTCGATTTTTTCGTTGACCTCAGCAAGGTATCTCTCACCGGACTCCTTCTTTTTGTCCGTGAAAAGCTGGCATTCCAGGAAACGGATGGCATCGTATACTTTCAAGACTTCACCACTGGTCTTGGAGTGCACGAAGTTCAGGCTGCCTTCATCAAAGGCGTGGTGCTCCTGGTTTTGGCCGCCCCAGTTGACCAGGTCGTTCTTGATGAAATTGAAGTGCGACAGGTCGTAGTCGATGAACGGCTCCACCAGCTTGAAAGTGTGCTCCAGGCTTATCTGCAGGTACATGCTCTTCTTGAGCTGGGACTTGTTGAAATTGGCAGTGACCTGTACGCCGTTCTCAATGCAGAACTCCAGCACCATGGACTCGAACCAGATCCGGCAATACAGCAACGCCTGTCGAACGTCGAAAACAGACAGCGCCACGTGCACCTTTTTCTGAAAACCGCCCGAGTGATCAATGACCACGATGCCTTTGTTCGTATAGCTAAGCACATGGTTTGCATGCTGGTCGGATTGAGGATGGCGATCAGCGATGATGCAGAAGCGCTCCCAGAAGAGGCGATCGTGGGTCGTCACCACCATCTGGATCCGGCGCAGGTAGTCATCATTGAAAAACAAGTCGATGATATTGGATCGGTGATCCGTATCGATCGCGTTGACGACGTCATCAAAAACGATGAGCGGAAAATTGTTTTTCTCAGCCATCGCCAAGAGAATCGACAAGCCCAGCGCCCTCAGATGCCCTTCGCTGAGCACAGCAAACGCATCCAGCAGGGATCCGTCCACGTTGGTGATCTTGATCCGGTAGCTCTCCGTAAGCTTTTCAAAGGCCAGCGTCTCTATCTGCTCATGGTCATCGTCGTGGTTATTGATCGCTCGGTAGTACTCGGCAGCCTTGGCTTCGATCCCTGTAATGCGCGCCTTTTCAAGCTCCAGCTTGTAGTCCAACAGGTCGCCGTAGAGCGTTCGGTATTCAGCCTCAAGATCCTTGAGCAACTGGTTGAAGTGGCTGTTATCCACCGAGTCATTGAGCAAAGCCGTTCTCTGCCCTATCAGCGCAAGCATCCTGTCATTGGCGTCTGTGAACCCGGTTAGCGCCTGGGTTTTGAGGTCAAACTGTCGTTTCAGCGACTCATCGACCTGCTTGAGGTGTTCGATGAGCGCATCCAGACGAGCCGCTTGAACCTCCGCCTGATCAACCTCCCGTTGCTTGCGCTCGCAGGCACGCAGATAGGCCTCGAGCTGGACTGTACTGTCAGCGCAGAGCGCGATGAAAGCATTGAGGACAGACCCCGCCACTGTCGAGCGGTCAGTCGCCGTATGGAACTCGATGAGCACCGCTTCCAATGCGTCCATCGCCAGTGGGCAGGGTACATCGGCATAGGCATTGGCCTTCACGGAACTGATCCCGGTCGCGATCCTTGAAGCCCAGAGGACAACTTGAGCATCATTTTTCTGTTTGGATTGCTTCAGAGCCTCCAGAGCCCCGAGCGCCTTGATCTGATCACGAGCCCTTTCAAACGGGTTCAACGTGACTTGGTCAAGGGGCGTCAAACAGGCGGGACAGGTCTTCTCAGACCGCTGTTCGGTGGCTTCCAAAGCCTCCAAGGCTTCAAAAACAGCGCGATAGTTAACGTCACTGGCCCTTTTCAGAAACAGTGTCTCGATCTGCGTTTTGCGGCTGAGCAACCGCTTGGCGATGGCAGACGTACGCGCAACATGCTTGATGGGAATGACCACCGGTGCTTTGGCGGCTCGCAGTCGCTCGGCCCCACGGATGTGCATGTCTATCGTCTTGCGCAGCCGCTTTGCCTTTGGACGAATTTCGAAATCCTGATCGGCCCGCAGCCCCAAGATCTGACAAGTTTGCGAAATCGCAGCGTACAGATCTGCCCTGTGCTTGCTCCGCACTTGGCCAAGCTCTGTTCGAGCGCGTTCAAGGTTCGTGAGGGCCTCGGCCTGATCGGCACGCATGAATGCCTTGAGCGTAAAACTGTCAGGGCGCACGAATCGGGAAATGACTTCCTGAAGCTCTTCAAGGCCGAACAGGGTCGCCAAGACATCACTTTCGCCACTGCCAGTGTCCTTGGAGCCCAGGAGCGAAAACTCCTGAAGGCGATTGCGATCAATAAAGCAGCTTGACCAACTGATACTGGGCGCAATTTTGAGCTTATTCATTCCCAGGAGAGCGAGCTGGGGCTTGGTTTCTCCTCGCGCAATGTACTGCTTGACCTTGGTCTTGCGCCTGGCGGCTTCCTTGATGTCCCCAGTGGTACAAATTTCGATGGCTTCACAGAGCGATGATTTGCCGCCCCCATTGGGCGCGTAGAAAATGTTTTTCAGCTTACTGAATCGAATGAACGTGCCTTTGTCGTCAGCACCAAACTCGCCAAAGCCCCGGAAATTCCTGACGCGCAGGTAATCCAACGCCCCCAAGCCCGAGGGTGGTATCCGATCCAGTTCAGGCCTTTTATCGAGCACTTTCTTGAAGCGAGCAGCGACACGCTGGTAGTTGCGACCCAGCAATTGATCCGACGCCGTGGTGATGTGTGACTTGATGTGGTCGGAGTAGCGGCCCTTGCTTTGGTTGGCCTGGTACATACACCAAAGAAGCACCAGGTACGCATCAGTACGTCCCTCAAGGTTCTGCCTAGCAAAACTTAAAAGGTACTGACTCATTGCGCCTCCTCCCTAGTATGCATCAGCGTAACCGGACTGGCATCAGGAAGCCATTACCGAGCGTTGTGAATGGGCCGCAGTTCGGAAAAACTTGGGCAGTCTCGTACAACATGGGGGATGCACCCAACCTGACTCGCGGCCCCAGTTACAGAGATATTGATCCCATAGTCTGATCCCAAACCCGGTTTGACGCCCGGTATACTCAGGACAAATAGTGCTGCATCAAAACGCCGTTCAAGCCTCCAGCACCCATTTTTGATAATACCGAGGAAGCACCATGCCAGTTGACGGGCCTCTACCTGGGACGGGTGATCAGCACGACATCAATGCCGATGCAACACGTTGCCTGATGGCTCGACATCCCAAGAATTGGCGAGTGCAAAGCCTGGAAGGGACTGACGACTATGGCTATGACTTCCAAGTGCAGACCACGCCGAATCAACAAGCGACGGATATTTTCCGTATCCAGCTTAAGGGCACCCGCTCTCCGAACCTGACGGCGGACGGCGAATACATTTCGGTGTCTCTGAAAGCCACCACTGTCCGCTATTACGCCCGAGCCGTAGAACCGGTACTTCTGGTGATCTGCGACCTATCGGTGAACGAAGATCCTGTCGACTGCCCCCTTTACTATGTTTGGCTCAGGGATGAGCTGAATCGCATCTCGGTCGACGATCTGTCCGCTGAACGCAAATCCGTCACCCTTCGTGCGCCCACAAAGAACGTACTAAAAATAGCTACGGATCTCTCGGAGGACATTCGCCACCAGAACGAACTGTCTCGCATGGGGCATATCCTGAGTGAGCGCGCAGAGCAAACACACCCAGGGATGCAAGCAGATGACCGCTTAACCCTGGTTCAGGGCGTGGTAAAAGGCGTGGCTGCACGAGGCTCCGCACTGATGAACGCCTTGGCAGGCCCAACGGAAGACTACTGGGTCAACCCAGCTCGCGGCACGCTTGCCTGGAACTTGACTCAGGCCAAGGCAGACCTACAGGTCACCGCGCTGGATCGAGCGAAGATCCAGCTCGATGAGGCAGAGCCAAAACTCGAAGGGTCGGCCACCCTTGAGCGCGCAGAATATTGGCGCCTACGTGGCAACTGGCAGGTTCAAACGGGAAATAACAAAGCGGCAGTCTCTTCCTACCAGAACGCGTACGAGGTAACGCCGCTCCCCAAGTTCCGAGCAGCCCAGGTGGAAGCGGAGATCCGCATCCGATTCGAGAACGATAGCGACTCACTTGCAGAGCTACATGATTTACTGGAGGGTGAAGATCCAGCCATCATTGCCATTCGCTCCCGGCTGCATGCCGTGCAAGGGCATTACGAGTTGGCCGTTGAGCAGGCGAATTTGCTTGCGGAACCTCAACGGTCTTTCGCCAGAGCGTTTGCACATTGGCTGTCTGAAGAACCGGCAAATGCCCTGACGGACTGCGAGGCGGGCCTTGAAGCCTGTGACGCGTCCGATGACATTCGTGAACTGTTGCTGTTGCTTAGGGCCCGAGCCAAATTTTCCCTCGCAGTGGCCACCGCCACTACGCCGCGACGTGAATCTATCCCACCCGCAGGTCTTCCGGGTGTAGACCTTCAAAAGCTTGAGGAAGCTTGGGTTGCGATTAACGATGCTGTCCTGTCCATAAAGGCATCTGGCTGGGGCTCCAACATAGAGCAGCTCGTCGACATCTGGGGGGCCACAGCGTCGGCCCTTGGCAAGGCAGAGTCGATACTTGCAGACCTGAAGGATGCAGCGCAGAAGCGCCCGGACTTGCCCCATATCCATGAGATCTTGCGGGGCATTGCGGGTCAATTGGCGGACTTCACCCTCGCATTGTCGGCAAATGATCAGTTGCCCAACTCACCTGACAAGCAGCTCTGGGGCACGCTTCTGCTCTATGAAACCCGTAAATTTCGGGCGTGCTATCAAGGCTTTGCCGCATACGTCGGTGACGTGGATCGCAGCCACCCCCTGTTTGGGTCGGCTGTCACCGCAGCGTCTATTTCGGCGCACAAATCAGTTCAGACCGGCCTCGTGAACCAGTGGATGGGGCTGCTCGAAGCAGATCCTGCTCTGGCCCCCGAAGCCGCCCTCGCACAATTTTATCTCCAGTTGGAGATGAGCAGGTTGGCCAAGGATGAGGCGTTGAGGACGCTGCAGGCCAGGTATGAAGAACTGGATCGGCCCGTCAGTATTGCACTCACCCTCATCCACGAGCTTGACCCTACCGACCCGCAGAGCGCGCAGGCGTGTGTTCGACTCTCCGAAAGGATCACTGAGCACTATGTCCTCTCGCCTGCGGTGGCTGCGCGGCTTGGGTTGGCCTTGGTGACCTTGAGAGATTGGCAAGGCATCGTAGAGCTGTGTCAAAGCAATCGAGTCCGCGTTGAGCCTGGTGATCGAATGGGAGCCTTCGAGGCATTGGCACTTGATCACCTGGGCGAAACGGAAAAGGCCCGCGATCGGTTGTTGAAAATTGTAGCCACAGGATCTGACGATCCACTGGCACTGAACACCTATGCGACGATTGCCACGCGTTGCGGCTACGTCGATGACGCCGTGGAGGCAGCGGAAAGAGCGCTCGAAACTGCGAGATCCAAAGGGGAACAATTGGAGTTCGTTAAGTTACTGTTCTTTCTCATTCAGTTTTCCGACCCAACGAGCGAACGGCTACTGGAGCTGGCCCTGCGAGCTGGCGAACTGGTGGATCAAAGTGTAGAGAGCCAGGAAGGCACCTACTTGATGATGCACCTGAGCGGCACTCTGGGTGGACGCAGTGACATCGACCTTGCCAGGGATCGAGAGCAGTTCCGCACACGCGCTGATGCATTCTTCAGGAATTTCCCGAATTCCCGGATGCTCTGGAGAGGCGAAATCCGAGAGGGCGCCTCTGGCACGGAGTTGGTGGAAAGCCTAAAAGCACTGACCGGAATGACGCCCGACAGAGAGGCCTTCCAGAAGCGGCTAGAGCGCTCCCTACAGCAGGGATTGAATATCGTTCCATTCTCGTGGCGCCCACGACTGGTGCTGTCTTACGTTTGCGATATCGTGCACCTGTGGGAAATTGCTAAGGTGTCCAGCCGGGATGATCGCCAGTATCACTTGGCAATGGTCAACGATACAGGTTGGCAGCCGACCGGTGCCGATGACCTGCGCAAGCGAGTGCCTTTGCTGGATTGGACAGCACTGTTAGTCCTTAACGACTTGGGGCTGATCGACGCCGTCATCACTTTCTTCGGTCAAATTGCGGTGGCCAAGGCCACGATGGAGGAGCTTGCCGAGTTCACGAACCCCGTGTTTGGAAGCCCAAAGCGAAGCAAATGCTTGGAGCTACAGAACGCTTTGAAACCCCATCTCGCCTCGATCCTTCAGCCCTCCCCTCCAGAGGTGGCAAGCGAGGCATCGCCCGCCAGAGTCATTGGGCGCAGCAACAGTGAAATCGTGGAGATACTTGGCAAAGAGCCGGAACGGTACCGGCTCTATTCTGATGACGAATCGCTGCGGATATTTTGCGCTGCAGGTTCCGAGGTCGACGGTTTCTGCACCCTTGATGTCCTGGCCGCAATGACAGAGGTTGGGCAGCTCTCCCCTATTGAAAAAGCCGGCAAAATTGCGCAGCTGTGCGAATGGCGGGTCGGGGTAATCGTACAGCTATCCGAAATTGTGCGGCTGCTCCCCCCGGCTGCCTTTACTGCACGAACCGTACGTCAAGCCGTAGAAATCCTCGACGCTGAACCTAGGCTCATTTCAGTGATCTCGGCGCTCTGGGATTACCGCGCACCCTTTGAGAGAGCGCTGCGTCATGCAGCATCGGTGTTACGCATACTGGTAGATCAGGCTTTGCTTCCTGAGATTTTGCTAGCGGCGCTGATGCGACACTGGCATGTCAAAGCAGCCATGAAAAACGATGCCCCCAGCCAGGCTCTTGAGACCATCGTCATTTTGATCATCACCGCCGCACTCATGAGTCATTTGCCGAAGGCGTGCGCCAAACAACTCTGGGCGGTCTACATGCTGTTGGTGGAGTCTCACCATGGCGATCAAATGGATGAAGGTCTTGAGAAAGTGGCTATCCGGTTGCTAGGTACGAGATGTGCTCTGTTGGAATCCGTAGAGGCCGGAGAAGGACTACGAATCTTTACCGCGCTCAATGAGAGCCTAACGAGGGATACGATTGACCAGTCCGAGTTCGCCAACGCTTACACCACAGCACGAATAGCGGCACAACGTCCCCAATTCAGACGATAACTGCGGGGCCGCAAGGGCTGGAGGCATGCCCCGATGCGGCTTCGCTGTAGTCAAGGCTAGCGGCGCCATATCTCGTCGGCGGGCCTGCGACACGATCACAAGAAAGTATTGCGGACTGTGGGCCTCAATTGCGCCGCCTCCATCTGTCATTCAGCCATTCAAGTAGCTCAAGACATTCGGTGAGTCGGCCCCTATTCACTCGTCATCAGAATCACTGCTGTGCCATTCGTCTTCTTGGAAATAGGCATCAATGATGCCTACCTGCTCACGGGAAATATCCGGCAGCTGCCGCAAAGCGTCAACCAAGACTGTTGCCCGCTCACGCTCGACGATGGGGTCTAACACCCGTGAGGAAACATTGATCGTACTGCTCGACACCCTGTCGCTGTCGGCGTGCGCCATTCCACGAGACGCTGAAGCCTCCAGGTACTTGAGCAGCATGGCGGGGTCACTCAAAATGGGTTGATATAGCTCACGCACACGCTGCTCGCCCACGATGTCGATGAGGGGACGGATCAATAACTGCTGCTCGTCAAAGTCGAGCAGGTCAGACAAGCTCATCAGCATTGCCTGCTCAGCGACTTCGCTCTGCAGCTCCGCTATCACGGAAGGCTCAAGCCCCTCCATATGCGTTCCGTGAGGCAGGTCACCCCGAATCCAGCGCAGCAGATGCAGCGCCGTAGGAACACCCCGCGCCTCCATGACGGCTGATCTCAACGCCACCTCTCTATCAGGCGGTGCGATCGTCTCAAGGAGCCGCTGCAGCGTCGATGAAACCCGCCAGTGGTTCGGCATTGACAGGAAGCCGGCCTCGTCTGCCACCACAAGCAGGCTCTCCGATACGCTCAAGATGGCGATCAGTAGCTGGGCTGCCCGGTCACCGCCAAGGTCACGTGCCATGCGGGAGATGAAATCCAGCAACTCACGGGCCTTGGAATGACCATCCTGCCGGCGGGTGCTTTTGAGACCAGCCCATGCGTCCGAGAATTGCTCCGGATCAGCCGAAAGCTCAATCAGCTGATCAGCCTCCGCTCTGCTGAGTATCGACTCCGGCACCCCGAAGCCAAAGTACACGGGATGAAAATCATCGCAGCTTAGGTTCATGCGGCGGTACCCGTCATACCCTCCATAGTGCTGCCGGTTCAGCGCAGCATCGATCTTAGGAAACATGCGGCACATCAGCGCACGCACTGCTGCCCTTCTGTTCTCGGGAACCTGCTCAAGCCATGCATTATGAAAAGCCACTACGCTCTGCAGATCGTCTCCGATCTGGGGTGAGCCGGTAAACATCTGGCGGTGTTGCCGGATTCGCTGGTAGGCGATGGGCTCGAAGGTTCGCAAAAATTCCAAGGCCACAAAATCCACCCAGTTGACCTCCCCGACAACGGCTGGAAAGGTCACGCGCAGAACGTTCATGATGCGTACGATGTCACGAGGCTTCTGCAGGTATTGCTCCAGGCCATCGAAGAAGATGTTCTGGAAGTACCTGGGTGCAGCATCGGGCGCACGTACGGCTGAAAGCAGGTTGTTCAACTCTTGGGAGAAGTGAGTATTGAGCTGAGCCTGCGAAATGATCGGGAGCTCAAACGCTGCCTGCACGATTTTCTCCAGATAGGCCACCCCGCTCGCATTGACCGCATTACCTATCGCCTCGGCCACTACCTCTCGGTCAAAGGACAGCAGGTAAAGGACATTCGGGAAGTCGCCCAAGGCTTTGACGACCTTGAAAACCTCCAGCATTTCTGGTGGCGTCAACCGATCGATGTCGTCGATGACGATCAGAACACGCCGGTCAGCCTTCGCCAGGGCTTTGCTGATCTTCGCCTTGGCCTTCGGCACATCCATGGGCTTGCGACCCAGCATCTTTAGGAAGGGGGTGAGCAACTTATCCAGCCAGGAAATACCGGTTGAGTAGGTAACCACCTTGGAGATTGCGCCCGCGTATTTAGCGAGCATGTCGCCGGCATCGCGCAACACACCGGATTCACCGATCAGTGTCTTGTGAAACTGAGTAAGCAACTGCCCAGCCAGCTGATCTCTGCCATTGAACCACCACGGGTTAAACTCAACGATGAGAGGCGGTGCATCCGAACTTTGCGTTAGCTCATACCGGATCAAATTGAGCAGGCTCGACTTCCCGCTACCCCATGGGCCATTCAACGCCATCACGACACCGGTTGGGCTAGGTGTCTTGCGAATCGCCTTGGCAAGTGATCGTGCAAATGGGTAATACCCAAAGGCATCATCGTCAGGCGCCAGGACGGCCCGATCTGCGTCGAGGTCGCTCTGGGCAAGTTCACCTGGGCGATTCGGTGGGTCGCCATCTTGCATGGACTGCTCCTACTTCGTGTGGGTGGGATGAGGAAGGTCAGAGATGAAAACGCTGCCCGATTTCAGACGATCCCGTTGCGTCTCATACTAATAAAAACCCTGACCCATCGCATGAGCTGGATTTAGAACACGAGGCTTGCCGGAAAAAGTACGCCTATCCCATAGCAGCTGCAAAGCCAACACCTGACGCAAGCGCAGTGCCCGGATGCGGTGACGGGCGGGCCGTATCGAGATAAGTAGGCAAATGATTGCGAATGACGCTGATGCCGTTCCAGATGGCGTAAGCTGCGCTCAATCCGTAATCTACCGGGACGCTCGGGCGACGGAGCAAGCTCATGCTCACTTAGACGCTGAATGAAGCTTGATGAGGATACCGGGTGGACAATCGGGCAATGTTAATCTGCGAGCGCGCGAGCCTTGCTGGCAACGCCCAGGTGAACGCGGCAGACCCCGCCCAGCCTGTTGCACGTGGTGTTGATGGGGGCCGAATGGCCAATGACCACGGGCAACCCCACCAGCGTTGGCATGCCGCGCTTCGACTGGAAAATGCCCGATGATGATGTGGCTGCAGTTCTGACCTACATCCGCAACAGCTGGGGCAATGCAGCGCCACGCGTCAGTGAAGGCGACGTGCAAAAAGCGCGCGCCGACATTGGTGCTGAGCGCTGGATCAACCACTAATACCTCGCTCAAGGGCCGGCAGGTCTAACCTGCTCGGCCTATTGCCTTAACCCCTCATACCTGCGATCAGAATCCATCACCCGCGTTACCTGATCCTCCTGAAACCCGGCAAAATCGACGTCACCGCACGGGCCGAGGACACGCGCATGCTTATTCAATTTGACTTGAATCAAAACGATCGTGATGCATTACTTCGGCATTGCCAGTCATTTCGCCCAAGCTCGGGAGACCCTTGGGAGGATCGCAGGGTAGCCACACCTCATGACGAAGGACTGAACGAATGGCTTGGTTTCGAGACGCAGAGAACGTGCAGAGGACTGGCGAGAAAACTGAAGCAAAATTCGAGAAAGTCTGGAAGCCTGGACAAAATCCAGCTTATCCGGGCATCTACAAGTGCCAAGTCTGTACGTACGAAGACGTCATCAACCGGGAATGTACGTCGCTGCCCCCGTGCAGTAATTGCGGAGGTGGGTCAATGACCTGGAAACTCTTGGTAAGAGCGACTGACGCCGAAGACTAATTTTCATCAGACCTACAGAGTAGTGGGTGGCTACCCAACGGTAGCCACCCTGACGACATCCTCAGCGCCGATTAAGTCCGAGCACAAAGTCGCTCCAGAGCGTTGTTAAGCTTGTCAGAATCCTCATATTGAGCGATAAACTCACAAACATCTTTTTTGAAAACCTGTGGATCTTGAGATTGCTCTCCCGCACAACTTTTTAACACCATGAATAGCCCCTTCCCATTTTTATCCTTTTGGGATTTTTCGTCAGATTTATAATCTTCCAGTATATCAGCGAGGGATCTAACACGGAAAAAGGTGTCGCCAAATCTTCTCCCGAACAAATTATCAGGATCGGTGACCAAGCGCTTTTTCAAGTATTTTTCAACCGACTCAATAGCGAGAAAAGCTTTAGGCATCATATCAAACTGCGTGCCTTTATATTTTTCTTCATACTGCAGCCTAATATCTCCATCCAAGATAGATATTGTTTTGCAGTTTGAACCTGCCAAATGCGAACTGATAATCTCCGACTGAAGCTCTAATATTTTTTCCCAGCCACCACACGGAAGAACCTTAATCAATCTTCCATTATCTAGTTGCTTATCTCTCAAGCTCTTCTCGACCAAGTGCTGAGCAAGCTCGTCCTCAACAAGCAGAAGGAAGTCATACCCATCAGGTGTATAAAGACTCCGAGTAGCATATGCTGCATAGCACGGATTAAGAACCTCAAGGGTTCCATCTATACCACTCTCTACATGAAACAAGCTATCAGGCTTAACTTTATTGATTATTTGAATACTATGAGTCGCAAAGTATGTACAAAAATCAAATTCTTTAGAAATTCGATTCAAAAAATCAGCAAGTCGAGCTTGCGCGGCAGGATGAAGGGCAAGCTCAATCTCATCAATAATTATGAGGCTAATTTGTGTGTTTTGCCTTTTCTTTTTATAGGTTATTCGCTCATGAACAAAGTGCAATAGGCCAATGAGAAGAAACTCTCCAGAGCTCATATTAAACTGGTGTATCCATCTGCCATTCTTCTCAAAAAGATACGGTATGCCATTGAACCCATAGCCTGCAGCAATATTTTTAGACTTTACCTTTTTCAAACCAGAGTAATAAAGCTTGTTATTCCTCAGAATTGAACCAAGATTTTCAATTACAAAGCTATGAGCGGGGCACACATCATTACCTTTGATACTCAGCGTCCGGGATAGCCGTGATGTATGTGCGTCCGCAAATCTACTACCAAAAATCAGACTTCCCTCGAAAAATCCATCCATATATATCTCAGGAGTATCCGTATTAGCTCTTTGCCAATTTAACGGCTTCTCCCATATATTCTCAACCCCATTTAAACGAAAAGTTATTTTACTGTTAGAGGATCCATCATTCTTCAGAAATTTTTGAAATGCAGCACGATAAACCAGCTTTGAGAGCACATTAAATATCGTGCTTTTCCCAATGCCGTTCTCTCCAGTTATCGCATAAAGACCTGGCCGGAAAGGAATCTTGATATTAAAATCCTTTATAGATTTAACATCCTTGATTTCTACCTCTAGCACATTATTCATAACCACTCCATGAGACTCCGCTCCGATTAGTGGCAATATGATATTGCTTTTTAGAGCAAATCATCAATCGACTCTACGCAATCCAGCACCATGCCCTCACAGTTTGCTGATAACCGGGCCATCCCAACGCATGTCGCTTAACCATCAAAATGCTGAAATTTATATATTTATTTTGATCTAGTTATCCTCTTCATAGGCCTCACGGGCTTGTGCGCAACCATTTGACTGAAAGCGGTCACTTAATATTTAGGATGAGGACGGGTAACCGACTGGATTACGGATAATGTGCAACGGAGTCAAAGCTAAAGGCAAAATATGTGCTTTTGAGCCCCGCAGGATCTGCTCCGTCCATCCACAACGGCCTTCCCGTAATGTGTATGAAATTGAGGGGTTTCCGAGGGGGGGGGCGGGGTGTTGGACTTGCAGCGGGTCGTGCCGTTGGTTGAATGATGCTTCTATCGGCTATGGTCGGAGAAAGCTCTACACCCTCTGTTGACGGAGCCCAAACCAGGGTAGCGGGAACGGTGCACCTTGGTGCACCGTTAATGTACGGCTGTGTTACCCGCATTTACGGGGTGTTATGGCTGATCACACCTACACACATACACGCTTCACGGCGGAAATGTCCAATAAGAGTTCGATTCCCTCTACCCGCTCCACCACGCATTCCCGCATGACGTTCCAGCAACGTCATCGCTGTTTAAAGGAGCCTTGGCTCCTTTTTTCGTTTCTGGTCCCCGCCTTTCCATCTCCAAGCCCTTTCCTTGACCTGGCCCATGGCCACTTTGTTGCCGATCCGCTTGAATGCGCGACCGACGAATCCGCTTGCAAGCGAAACGGCTTGAAGCGCATATGCTTCAGGGATTCGTGAAACATTCAGAAAGGACCCCGCATGTTTCTGTCCCGCTGGCTACCTGGCCTCGCCAACCTGCTGCACTACCGCCGCGCGTGGTTCCACGCTGACCTGCAGGCCGGGTTGTCGGTTGCCGCCATCCAGATCCCCATCGCCATCGCCTACGCCCAGATCGTCGGCCTGCCACCGCAATATGGCCTGTATGCGTGCGTACTGCCCATGATGGTGTACGCCCTGATCGGCAGTTCGCGCCAGCTGATGGTCGGCCCGGACGCCGCCACTTGCGCAATGATCGCCGGCGCCGTGGCGCCCCTGGCACTGGGCGACCCACAGCGCATCGCCGAACTGTCGGTGATCGTCACCGTGCTGGTTGGCGTGATGCTGATCGCGGCGGGGCTGGCCCGAGCGGGCTTCATCGCCAGTTTCTTCTCGCGGCCGATCCTGATCGGCTACCTCAACGGCATCGGCCTGAGCCTGATCGCCGGGCAGTTGTCCAAGGTGGTGGGGTTCAAGATCGAGGGCGATGGGTTCATCCTCAGCCTGGTCAACTTCCTGCAGCGCCTGGGCGAGATTCACCTGCCTACCCTGGCCATCGGCCTGTGCGCGCTGGCCCTGCTGATCTGGTTGCCACAGCGCTACCCACGGCTGCCTGCGGCGCTGGTGGCCGTGGCACTGTTCACCGTACTGGTCGGCCTGTTCGGCCTGGACCGCTTGGGTGTCGCCATCCTCGGCCCGGTACCGGCCGGCATGCCGCAACTGGCCTGGCCGCAAAGCAACCTGGCAGAAATGAAGAGCCTGTTGCGCGATGCCTTGGGTATCGCCACCGTCAGTTTCTGCAGCGCGATGCTCACCGCCCGCAGCTTTGCTGCACGCCATGGCTATGCCATCAATGCCAACCATGAGTTCGTGGCGCTGGGCGTAAGCAACCTGGCTGCGGGGATGTCCCAAGGGTTTGCCATCAGTGGCGCCGATTCACGCACCGCAGTCAACGACATGGTCGGCGGCAAGAGCCAACTGGTGGGGATCATCGCCGCGCTGGTGATCGCCCTGATTTTGCTGTTTTTCACCGCCCCCATGGCCTGGATCCCCCAGGCGGCGCTGGGCGCCGTGCTGCTGATGGCAGGCTGGGGGCTGATCGACATCAAGTCGCTGAAGACCATAAGGCGCCTGAGCCGCTTCGAGTTCTGGCTGTGCCTGCTGACCACGGTTGGCGTACTGGGCCTGGGCGTGCTGCCGGGTATCGTATTTGCCGTGACCCTGGCGATCCTGCGCTTGCTGTACAGCATCTACCAACCCACCGACGCGGTGCTGGGCTGGCTGCCAGGCACCGAGGGCCAGGTCGACATCCGCAAGTTCAAGGACGCCCGCACCGTGCCGGGCCTGGTGGTGTACCGCTTCGACGACGCGATCCTGTTCTTCAACGCCGACTACTTCAAGATGCGCCTGCTGGAAGCCGTGCAGAGCCAGGCCCAGCCCAAGGCCGTGCTGTTCGATGCCGAAGCGGTGACCAGCATCGACGTCAGCGGCATCGCCGCACTGCGCGAGGTGCGCGACACCCTGGCCGCCCAAGGCATCTTCTTCGCCATCGCCCGCGCCCGTGGCACCTTCCTGCGCATGCTGGTGCGCTCAGGGATGGCCCGGGAGATGGAGGACAAACTGCTGTTCGGCTCGGTACGGGCCGGGATCCGCGCTTACCGGGTATGGCGCAATAGGAGCCGTGCGCCAGCGGCTGAATAAAGGAAGGAGGTCATTGAACGCCGCGGCGTTAATATGAATCAATATCATTCTCATGCAAACCTTCTGGCCATCGCCAGCCTCAATCACCAGGGGCTTGCCTGGCATGTTAAAGTCGCCCCCGTTTCCCGCGCCGCCCAACGGACCCCGCATGCCCGCACCTGACACTCACCTCGCCACCTGGCCAGCACTCGACCAACGCCACCCTTGCGACGCCCTGCTGCTGGGCAACGGCGCCAGCCGCGCACTGTGGAAGCCGTTTGGCTATTTCTCGCTGTTCGAGGAAGCGCAACGTGCGGGCCGTAAGAAGGGTTTGGCGATCAGTGACCAGGCCCTGTTCAAGTCGCTTTCCACGGAACTGTTCGAGCCGGTGCTCAGCGCGCTGAACACCACCGTACGGGCCAATGCCGCCCTGGCCATCAACTCCACCGCGCCGCTGAACCGCTATTACTCGATCAAGGAAGCGCTGATCCATGCTGTGCGCACGCTGCACCTGCCCTGGCCGCTGATGCCGGCCACCACGCTGGCCACGCTGAACCAGGCCCTGCGCGGCTATCGCAACATCTACACCAGCAACTACGACCTGATCCTGCCATGGGCCGTGCAGCACGCCCCGCAAGGTTTTGCCGAGCTGTTCGATGAGCAGGGTTTTTTCGACGTACGCCGCACCCGCAGCGAAGGCACCCGCGTACTGCACCTGCATGGCGGCCTGCACCTGCTGAAGCTGCCGGATGGCACTACCCGCCAGCGCAGCGCCGAAAGCGCCGAACTGCTCGATGGCTTTGCCGTGAACATTCCGGGTGAAGTGCCGTTGTTCGTCAACGAAGACCGCAGCGACGAGAAGCTTCGCGCTATTCGTCACTCGGACTACCTGAACTGGTGCCTGGGGCAACTCGCGCAGGAAAGCCAGGGGCTGTGCCTGTTCGGGCAGCATCTGGACAACAGTGACCAGCACTTGGTCGAGGCTGTTCGCCAAGCTCGCCCCCGCCATTTGTCGATTGCCATCCGGCCGTTGGGGGAGGCTTCGGTGATCAATCAGCAGCAGCACTACATTGATCGGTTCGGGGATCTGCCGGCGACTGCGCTGCACTTTTTCGATGCGAGCACGCATCCGTTGGGGTTGGCGGAACTGGCGATCGAGGTGCCGACTGCTCGCCGTTGAGGCGGGTGTTTGTTCGCCATCACATTTTTAGCGCCTTTGAGACCGAGCGCCGCCCGCGCGGCGCATCGCGACGCAAGGCCGCTCCTACATTTGTTTCGGGCCAGTGAGGCCAGTGGCATTTGCGCGCGACCGCCTTGTTTGTACGACGCGATATTGAGGCGGGCACCAAGGGGCCGCGCGCCAATCCCTCAGGAATAATTGGCCCGAAACAGATGTAGGAGCGGCCTTGCGTCG
>Ga0105243_10001602_pt1 | contig 19723 bp, 19 predicted proteins | sample KBSM34metaG_FD_81525 | JGI IMG/M metagenome (GOLD analysis project Ga0105243, IMG submission 81525) | Miscanthus rhizosphere microbial communities from Kellogg Biological Station, Michigan, USA - KBS M3-4 metaG | ecosystem: Host-associated > Plants > Roots > Rhizosphere > Soil | place... | reverse complement strand
CCGGGGCGGCCGACTTCCCCGTGAAGGAGTCGAGCACGAAGCCCGCCAGACGGGGTCCGAACACCGCGTCGCCACCGGCCACCCGGCGTACCCCGTCCGCGAGCTCGGATCCGGAAATGGTCTTGGTGACGTAGCCACGAGCGCCGGCCCGGATCACCGCGATGACGTCCTCCGCCGCGTCGGACACGCTCAGCGCCAGGCACACCGGACCCGCCGCGATGCCACCGAGCACGGCCACCCCGCCGCCGTCCGGCATGTGCACGTCCAGGAGCACCACATCGGGTGTCGTGGCGTTGATGCCCGCGATCGCCTCGGCCACCCCGCCCGCCTCGCCGACGACCTCGATATCCGGTTCCGATCCGAGCTCGGCCCGCACCCCGGACCTGAACACGGCATGGTCGTCGACCAGAAATACGCGATACGCGGTGGTGGGGGTGCTCACCTGGGCTGCTCCTCGGGACGGGACTGGGGATCGGACTCGGGCTGGATCTCGGGATGCGGCATCAGCTGTCGCGACCACTCTAGAACAGCGGCCTCCTCGGCCGTGGGCCCCGCGCCCTCGTCGCTCGGAGGCCCGTCGTGCCCATTGCCGTTGCGGGGCATCTGAATCCGTACCTCGGTCCCGCGTCCCACCGTGGAACGCACCTCCACCACGCCGCCACGGCGTTCGATCCGGGCCCGGATCGACTTGGCCAGGCCCTGCCGATCCTCCGGCACCGCGTCCACATCGAAACCGGTACCGCGGTCGCGCACAAACACATTCACCTCGTCGGCCTCCGCCTCGGCGAACAGGTCGACATTCGTCTCGCCGGAATGCTTGGCGGCGTTGACCAGTGCCTCGCGGGTGGCGCCCAGCAAGGCCGTGATGCTCTCCTTCGACAACCCGGACTCGGCAGGGCCGACGTCGAGCCGGACATCTCCGACGGTGACCGGGCGCACCGTGATGCCGTGCTGGTCCTCGACCTCACCCGCGATGGTCCGCAGCGCCTCGGCCAGGCTGGCGTGCGCGGCCTCCCCGCCGTCGAACAGCCACTTGCGCAGCTCGCGTTCCTGGCCGCGCGCGAGGCGTGTGACCTCCTGCGGTCGGTCGGCCTGCTTCTGGATCAGCGCCAGCGTCTGCAGCACCGAATCGTGCAGGTGCGAGGCGATCTCCTCGCGCTCCTCGTTCCGGATCCGGGCGGCCCGCTCGTCACCGAGATCCCGCCACATCCGCAGCCACAGCGGCACGGTCAGCAGCCCGGCGCCGATCAGCGTCACCAACACCGCCAGCAGCGACGACCGCAGCGAGTTCAGGTCGACCCGCGCGATCACCACCACGCCGAGGCCGATCACGATGAGGCTGGCACCGCCGAGCACCCGCGCCCAGGTCAGCACCGTCGGCCGCTGTGGCAGCCCGAGCGCCGAACGCGGCCCGCCCGAATCGAACTCGCGCCACACCAGCGCAGCACCGACGGCCACCACGATCACCGGGGCTATCACCGACGCCGCGCTGCCGCTGAACAGCCAGGCCAACGACGCGGACAGCGCCAGTCCGATCACCGCGAGCCCGAGGGCCCGGCGTCGCTCGACGGGGCTCGGCGGCTCGGTATCCGAGCCGGGAGGGGTGAAGATCCACAGCAGCCCGTAGGCGACGATGCCCGCCCCGGCCAGCGCGGCGAGGAACACGAACGCCACCCGCACCTTGAGGACGTCTATGCCGAGATGGTCGGCGATCCCGCCCGCGACACCACCGACCACCCGACCGCCGACACGGCGCTCGAGGCGGGAGTAGGGCGCCTCTCCGGTGGGGAGGGCACGCGGGACCGGCTGCACAACATCGATGGTGGCACGCCGACCGCCCGACGCGCATCAGGGTCCGACCCTGAACCGACCGCGGGCACCCCGACCTGGTCCCCGGCGAAAGATCAGGGTTTCTCCCGATGTGCACGGCGGCCTGCGCCGACGACGATTGTCATCATGAGCAATCCGAACTTCCAGGAACAGCTGCACGAGTTGTGGCGCACCCGTCCGGTGCGGTTGCCCAGGCAGGGGCCGATCGCGGGCGTCGCCGCGGGAATCGGCCACCGCTACCGCGTGGATCCCGTGCTGATCCGGGTCGCCTTCGCGGTGTCGACCGTCTTCGGCGGTGTCGGCATCGTCCTCTATCTCGCCGGCTGGCTGCTGCTCCCCCAGGCGGGCGACCAGACGTCCGCGGCGGAATCGCTCGTCGGCCGCGGGCACAGTTCGGAGTCCGGCACCAAGACGGTGGTGCTCGCTGTCGCGCTGATCATCGCGCTAAGCACGCTCGGTCCCGTCGGCGTCGGGGCGGGCGGCTCCGGCCTGATCAGCCTCGCGCTGATGCTCGGCGGCCTGTGGCTGCTCTACCAGCGCACACCGGTGCCACCGGGGCTGCCCGCGGATGCTCATCCGGCGACCGCTCACCCCGGCGCGATGTTCCCGCCGAGCCCGTTCCCGTCGACCACGTTCCCGTCGACGACGCCGTACACGGTCGGCGCGTACGCGACGCTGCCGCAGACCTACGAGCCCTCCACACCGCCCACCGCCCCGACGCCGGAGCCGGCAGCGGCAGCACCCGCCGACGCGGCCGAGGCCGCCGCAGCTCCGGCTCCCGAGGCAGCTGCTGCTCCCGAGGACATGGCCGCCGCTGCCGGCCCGGGCGCGAGCACGGACACCGGCGCGGTCACGACCGACGTCCCCCAGCCGCCGGCCTGGGACCCGCTCGGCGTCGCCCCCTTCGCGTGGGATCTGCCCGAGCCCACCCCGCCCGCACCGCCCGTGCTCCCGAAACCACCGAAGTCCCGCCTCACCACCACGGTGCTCGGCCTGGCCATCATCGCGGCCGCGGCCACATGGGCGGTCAGCTCGGCCACCAACGCGGAGTGGCTGACCCCCGCCCGGATCGGGGCCGTCGCGCTCGCCGTGATCGGCATCGGGATGCTCATCGGGGCCTTCCTGCGGAGGGGCTACGGACTGCTCGTCGTGACCGGTCCCCTGATCGGCTTCGTCCTGTTGGCCTCGCTGATCGGGCCCATCGACTGGAACGCCGAGAACATGGGCGACAAGACCTGGACACCCACGGCCGCCGACCTCCAACCCGAATACTCGGGCCGGATGGGAGATTTCACGCTCGACCTGCGTTCCGTCCAGCTCGACAAGGACAGAACGGTGGACGTGGACCTCAACTTGGGTTCGTTCACGGTTCTCGTCCCCCCGAACATGGACGTGAAGAATACGTGCTCGATGGCGTTCGGGGAGGCCAACTGCCTGCCCGAGGGCATCAACGGTGGGGCCGACGGAACCGGCGGCCCCGTACTGACACTCAACATGGACGGAACGTTCGGAGAGATGCGGGTGGATCGTGGCTGAGAACACCGAAACCACAGACAAGGCGGGGCGCCGCCCCTCGGCACTGCTCTTGCTCTCGGGACTGGCCGCGCTGCTGGTCAGCGTGTGGGCCCTGATCGGGCCGTTCCACTTCGAATCCCTCGGCGGCGCCCAGTTCCGGTGGATCGTCGTGATCGCCGCGGTGGTCGCCGGATTGATCCTGGTCTTCGCCCCCGGCCGTCGTAAATAGTGCAGGCGATCCCCGACTCCTACGGCGCCCGGGTGCGTTCCTACGCCCCGGACGCCGAGGAGTGGTTGCGGCGACTGCCCGGGCTGATCGCGCGCCTGCTGAACGAGTGGGGGCTCACCAGGGACGGCTCCCAGCTCTGGCACGGCAATGTCGCCGTCGTGATCCCGGTACTGCTGCCCGACCGCACGCCTGCCGCGCTGAAGGTGTCGTACCCTGCCGCCGAGTCCGCGAGGGAGTCGGCGGCACTCGCGCGCTGGGACGGCAGCGGCGCGGTCCGCATGCTGCGCGCGGACCCCGACGAGCAGGCGATCCTGCTCGAACGCCTGGATCCGACTCGGTCGCTGCTGAGCGTGCCGGTGCCGCAGGCGATCCCGATCTGGGGCGAGCTGATGCGCGGACTGTCGATCATCGTGCCGGACGGCGAGTTCGACACCCTGCCGGACCTGGCCGCGCGCTGGGAGGAGGAACTGCCGGACCTGTGGCGCCGCCTCGGCAGGCCGTGCTCGCAGTGGCTCATCGAGGATGCCGTCGCCGTGTGCCGGGAGCCGGCGGGCAGTGCGGTACTCGTCCACACGGACCTGCATTTCGAGAACGTCCTCGCGGGCCCGGACGGCTGGCGGGCCATCGACCCCAAGCCGCTGTCCGCGGTCGGTGAGTTCGCGGTCGCGCCGATGCTGTGGAATCGCTTGGCGGACTTGGACGGCAGGCGCGGCGCGGGACTGCGGACACGCTGTGACGCCCTCGCCGACTCCGCAGGGCTCGACAGGGAACTGGCCCGGCGATGGTCGATCGCGCGCGAGGTGGACAACCATCTCGACTATCTGAGCAACGGCGAGGCCGCAGACGCGCAGCGTTCGTTGTGGGTCGCGACCGCGCTGTCCGGGCGCGAGGACCCCCATGTCGACCCGGCCGCGCTGGCCGCACCCTGAGACGCCGGAGCGGAGCCTGCGCAGCGACCCTGACACGGCCCCGAGTCCTCCCGACGAAAGATCGGGGTGCTTCCCGATGGTGCGCGCCGCGGCCGGTCGACAGTATTGATCACATGATCACGAACGAGACCGCGACGCCGAAAAGCACTTTCCTCCAGGACCTTCCGCAGCGACTGCCCGATGAGGGACTGATCGCGGGCGTCGGCGCCGGGATCGCACGCCGACTGAACGTGAGCACGACGAGCGTCCGGCTGGCCCTACTGCTCTCGCTGCTGTTCGCCGGCGCGGGTGTCCCCGTCTACCTCGCCGCCTGGCTCCTCATGCGAAAGCCGGACGAGACGAGGTCGATGGGCGAGTCGCTGCTCAGCACGGATACCGGCGAGTCCAAGACCATGCCGATCGTGCTGGCCACCGCGACCGTCATCACCGCGGTCGGCTGCGCCCTCCCGGTCGGCGCGGGCCTGCTCGGTATGATCGCACTGGTCGGCGGCTACCTGTACCTGGACGGCCGGAAATGACTGTGCGCGTGTTGCACCCCGGTCGGGGTGCAACACGCGCACAGGGCGGCGGAGCCGCCTACTCCCACTCGATGGTGCCCGGCGGCTTGCTGGTCACGTCCAGCACCACCCGGTTCACCTCGGCCACCTCGTTGGTGATGCGGGTGGAGATCCGCTCGAGCACGTCGTACGGCAACCGCGTCCAGTCCGCGGTCATGGCATCCTCACTGGAGACCGGGCGCAGCACGATCGGGTGACCGTAGGTGCGGCCGTCGCCCTGCACACCGACACTGCGCACGTCGGCGAGCAACACCACCGGGCACTGCCAGATCTGCCCGTCCAGGCCCGCGGCCGTCAGCTCTTCGCGCGCAATGGAATCCGCCTGGCGCAGCGTCTCCAACCGGTCCTGGTCGACCGAGCCGACGATACGGATCGCGAGGCCGGGGCCGGGGAACGGCTGCCGGGCGACGAGCTCCTCCGGCAGGCCGAGCGCGCGGCCGACCGCACGGACCTCGTCCTTGAACAGCAGCCGCAGCGGCTCGACCAGCTTGAACTGCAGGTCCTCCGGCAGACCGCCGACGTTGTGGTGACTCTTGATGTTCGCGGTGCCGGTGCCGCCGCCGGACTCGACGACGTCCGGGTACAGGGTGCCCTGGACCAGGAAGTCGACGGTCTCGCCGTGCGCGGCGCTCTCGCCGAGCACCTCGGAGACCGCGCCCTCGAAGCTGCGGATGAACTCGCGGCCGATGATCTTGCGCTTGGTCTCCGGATCGGTGACGCCCTCGAGCTCACCGAGGAAGGTGTCGACCGCGTCGACGGTGATCAGCTTCGCGCCGGTCGCGGCCACGAAGTCCTGCTGGACCTGCTCGCGCTCGCCCGCCCGCAGCAGGCCGTGGTCGACGAACACACAGGTGAGCTTGTCGCCGATCGCGCGCTGGACGAGCGCCGCCGCCACCGCGGAATCGACGCCGCCGGACAACCCGCAGATCGCCTGTCCGTCGCCGACCTGCTCGCGGACCTGCTCGATCAGCGACTCGGCGATATTCGCGGCGGTCCAGCTGGACGGGATGCCCGCGATCTCGTGCAGGAAGCGGCTCAGCACCTGCTGGCCGTGCGGGGAATGCAGCACCTCGGGGTGGTACTGGACGCCCGCGAGGCGCCGGGCGCGGTCCTCGAACGCGGCGACGGGCGCGCCCGCGCTGGTGGCGGTCACCTCGAAGCCCTTGGGCGCATCGGTGACCGCGTCGCCGTGACTCATCCACACCGGCTGGGTGGTGGGCAGGCCCTCGTGCAGCACGCCGCCGTCCACGCTGAGCTGGGTGCGTCCGTACTCGCGGGTTCCTGTGTGGGTGACGGTGCCGCCGAGCGCGCCCGCCATCGCCTGGAATCCGTAACAGATGCCGAACACCGGGATGTCATGGTCGAAGAGCCGGGCGTCCAGCTGCGGGGCGCCTTCCTCGTACACGCTCGACGGTCCGCCGGAGAGGATCACCGCGAGCGGCTTGCGCTCGACGATCTCCTCGATGGTCGCCGTGTGCGGGACCACCTCCGAGTAGACGTTCGCCTCCCGCACCCGGCGAGCGATCAGCTGCGCGTACTGCGCCCCGAAATCGACGACGAGAACGGGCTGCTGCTGAGCTGGGCCGGAGTGCTGGGTATCTGCCACGTGGCCAGTCTAATCGGCCCAGCTCCCCCGCCCCGCGCACCCCATCACCGGCTACGCCTGCCCCGAACGCAGGAAGCCCCCGACCGCACGAGTCGGGGGCTTCCTGGAGTCGAACGGCGGTCAGGCCGCGCCGGTTCCGGTCTTCTCCTGAGCGGCACCGCCGCTGCCCTCATGAGCGGCACCGCCGCTGCGGATCTCCACGATGGGCAGCACCAGAGCCGCGGGGGCGCTCGCAGGAACCACCGGACTGTTGGGCGCGATCGGGTTGATCCGCCGGTAGCCCTCGCCCTGCGCCGGACGCAGATCCTGCTCGCCCTTGTTCGGCCACAGCGACGCCGCACGCTCGGCCTGCGCGCTGATCGTCAGCGACGGGTTCACACCCAGGTTCGCCGACACCGATGCCCCGTCGACCACGCTCAGGGTCGGGTAGCCGTACACCCGGTGATAGGGGTCGATGACCCCGTGCTCGCGGTCCGATCCGATCGCGCAGCCACCGAGGAAGTGTGCGGTCAGCGGGATGTTGAAGATCTCGCCCCAGGTGCCACCCGCGATGCCGTCGATCTTCTCCGCGATCCTTCGGGTGGCGTCGTTGCCCGCCGGGATCCAGGTCGGGTTCGGTTCGCCGTGGCCCTGCCTGCTCGTGACCTTGCGGCCGAAGACACCGCGCTTGGTGTAGGTGGTGATCGAGTTGTCCAGGTTCTGCATGACCAGGGCGATGATGGTGCGCTCGCTCCAGTTCTTCACCGTGAGCATGCGCAGCATCTGCATCGGGTTCTTCGCGACCACGCCGAGGAATTTCACCCAGCGCGGAGTGGTGCCACCGCCGTCGGTCATCAGCGTCTGCAGCAGACCCATCGCGTTCGAGCCCTTGCCGTAGCGCACCGGCTCGATGTGGGTGTCCGCGGTCGGGTGGAACGAGGAGGTGATGGCGACGCCCTTGGTCAGGTCCATCGCCGGGTCAACCTTCAACTTGCCCGCGCCGACGATCGATTCGGAGTTGGTGCGGGTGAGTTCGCCGAGCTTGTCGGACAGGCGTGGCAGCGAGCCGCTGTCCTTCATCTCGTGCATCAGATGCTGGGTGCCCCAGGTGCCTGCGGCGAGCACGACATTCTGCGCGGTGTAGGTCTTGTGGTTCTTGCGGATCTTGGCGCCGGTGCGCCGGGTCACCACGTCCCAGCTGCCGTCGGAGGCCTCGTGCAGCCCGGTCACCGTGGTCATCGGGATGATCGTGGCCCCGGCCTTCTCGGCGAGGCCGAGGTAGTTCTTCACCAGGGTGTTCTTCGCGCCGTGCCGGCAGCCCGTCATGCACTCGCCGCACTCGATACACCCGGTGCGGTCCGGGCCCGCGCCACCGAAATAGGGGTCCGGGACGGTCTTGCCCGGCTCGCCGAAGAAGACGCCGACCGGGGTCTGGATGAAGGTGTCGCCGACGCCCATGTCCTCGGCCACCGACTTGATGACCTCGTCCGCGGGGGTCATGTGCGGATTCTGCACGACACCCAGCATCTTGCGGGCCTGGTCGTAGTACGGGCTGAGCTCGTCGTGCCAGTCGGTGATGTCACGCCACTGCGGGTCCTCGAAGAAAGAGGCAGGCGGCTTGTAGAGGGTGTTGGCGTAGTTCAGCGATCCGCCGCCGACGCCTGCGCCCGCGAGGATCAGCACATCGCGCAGCAGGTGCACGCGCTGGATGCCGTAGCAGCCGAGCGCGGGCGCCCAGAGGAACCGCTTGAGGTCCCAGCTGGTCTTCGCGAAGTCCGCGTCGGCGTACCGACGGCCGGCCTCGAGAATGCCGACCCGGTACCCCTTCTCCACCAACCGCAGCGCCGTCACGCTGCCTCCGAAGCCGGATCCGACGATCAGGACATCGAAGTCCGTTGCACGCTTGCCCATCTGGACACCTCCACCATGAACCTGGATTAGTTACTCGTCAGTATGCACCGGATCCCTGTGACCGATGCCACAAGGGTTGCCTAAGTGTAACGACAGGTATCAGGAACAGGCAGAATGCCGCCGATGACGGTCAGGCACGCACCGTCAGGCCGACCTTCTGGAACTCCTTGAGGTCCGAGTAGCCGGACTTCGCCATCGAGCGACGCAGTCCACCGACCAGGTTCAACGAACCGTACGGATCGGCCGACGGTCCGGTCAGAACCGTGTCGAGCGACGGGCGGTCACCGAAGGCGACCGGCAGCAGTGCGCCACGCGGCACAGACGGGTGCGCTGCAGCCGACGGCCAGTACCAGCCGCCGCCCGGCGCCTCCGCCGCGACCGCGAGGGGCGCACCGAGGACCGCGGCGTCCGCGCCACAGGCGATGGCCTTGGCCAGGTCGCCCGAGGTGGTGATGTCGCCGTCCGCGATGACGTGCACGTAGCGCCCGCCGGTCTCGTCGAGGTAATCGCGACGCGCGGCCGCGGCATCCGCGATCGCGGTGGCCATGTGCACCCCGATGCCCAGCACCTCGCCGGTGGTCGTGGCGCCCTCGGTGGAGCCGTAGCCGACGATGACACCCGCGGCACCTGTGCGCATGAGGTGCAGCGCCGTGCGGTGATCGCTCACGCCGCCCGCGATCACCGGGACGTCGAGCTCGGAGATGAACGTCTTGAGGTTCAGCGGCTCGCTCTCGCCGTGCGCGACATGCTCGGCGGAGATGATCGTGCCGTGGATCACCAGCAGGTCGATCCCGGCCTTCACCAGCTCAGGCGTCAGTGCGCGCGCGTTCTGCGGGCTGACCCGGACCGCGGTGGTGACACCGGAGTCGCGCACCTGCGCGACGGCCGCCGCGAGCAGGTGCGGCTGGATCGGCGCCGCGTGCAGCTCCTGGAGCCGGGCGATCGGTGCGTCCGGGTCCTCGTCCGTCTCGGCGAGGTGCACCAACTCGGCGAGCTTCGCGTCGACGTCGGCGTGCCGACCCCACAGGCCCTCGCCGTTGATCACGCCGAGCCCACCGCGCTTACCGAGCTCGATCGCGAACGAGGGCGAGACCAGCGCGTCGGTCGGGTGCGCGAGGACCGGGATGTCGAAGCGGTACGCATCGAGCTGCCAGGCTGTCGACACCTCCTTGGAGGACCTGGTCCGGCGGGAGGGGACGATGTCGATGTCGTCCAGCTCGTAGGTGCGACGGGCGGTTCTGCCCATGCCGATTTCAACGAGGTCGCGCACGCGCGCCCCTTTCTTCGTTGTGGCTGATGCTTGCCTGGATCTTCGCTGGAAACTATCCCGCGCGGCTACCGCGCGGCGTAGTTCGGCGCTTCCACCGTCATGGTGATGTCGTGCGGGTGGCTCTCCTTGAGACCCGCGGCGGTGATCTGCACGAACTGCGCCTCCTGCAGTTCCTCAATGGTCGCGGATCCGGTGTAGCCCATGGCCGCGCGCAGGCCGCCGGTGAGCTGGTGGATCACCTGCGTCAGCGGGCCACGGAACGGAACCCGACCCTCGATGCCCTCGGGAACCAGCTTGTCCTCGGCGAGCACGTCGTCCTGGAAGTACCGGTCCTTGGAGTAGGACTTGCCCTGCCCGCGGCTCTGCATCGCGCCGAGCGAACCCATGCCGCGGTAGCTCTTGAACTGCTTGCCACCGACCAGGACCATCTCTCCCGGGGACTCGGCGGTGCCGGCGAGGAGCGAGCCGAGCATGGCGGCGGACGCACCGGCCGCGAGCGCCTTGGCGACATCGCCGGAGAACTGCAGGCCGCCGTCGGCGATGACCGGGACGCCGAGCGCCTTGCACGCCGCGGTGGCCTCGAGGATCGCGGTGATCTGCGGGGCACCGACACCGGCGATGACGCGGGTGGTGCAGATCGAGCCGGGACCGACACCGACCTTGACGCCGTCCGCGCCCGCCTCGACCAGTGCGAGGGCACCTGCCCGGGTCGCGACGTTGCCACCGATGAGCTGGACGCGATCGCCGATCTCCGCCTTGAGCTTCGCGATCATCTGCAAGATGTTGACCTGATGGCCGTGCGCGCTGTCGACGACGAGCACGTCGGCCCCGGCGTCGGCCAGCGCCATCGCGCGGGCCCAGGCATCGTCGCCGACACCGACGGCGGCGCCGACCAACAGGCGGCCGTCCCGGTCTTTGGTGGCGTTCGGGTGCTGCTCGGTCTTGACGAAGTCCTTGACGGTGATCAGTCCGGTGAGCTTGCCCTGGCCGTCGACGATCGGCAGCTTCTCGAGCTTGTGCCTGCGCAGCAGCCCGAGCGCGGCCTCGGCAGTGACGCCCTCGCGCGCGGTGATCAGCGGGGCCTTGGTCATCACTTCGGCCACCGTGCGGTTCTGGTCGACCTCGAAGCGCATGTCGCGGTTGGTGATGATGCCGACCAGCTGACCGGCGTCGTCGGTGACCGGTAGCCCGGAGATCCGGAACCGCGCGCACGTTGCGTCGACCTCGGCGAGCGTGTCCGACGGCTTGCAGGTGACCGGGTCGGTCACCATGCCGGCCTCGGACCGCTTGACCGTCTCGACCTGACCGGCCTGCGTCTCGACCGAGGAGTTGCGGTGCAGCACGCCCATCCCGCCCGCACGCGCCATCGCGATCGCCATCCGAGACTCGGTGACAGTGTCCATCGCCGAGCTCACCAGCGGAACCTTGAGCCGGATCTCGCGGGTCAGCTGGCTCGAGGTGTCCACCTGGTTGGGAACGACGTCCGACGCGGCGGGCAGCAGCAGCACGTCGTCGAAGGTGAGTCCCAGCATGGCAACCTTGTCGGGGCGGTCCCCTCCGGTACGCACGTGCCCTCCGGAAATACTCATGCGGCTCGGGACCCTTTCCTGGAACTGTGGTGCGCCGCCGTGCGGGGCGTCGAATCCCCGCGGCGCGGTCAAGTCGTGATTGCTTCGGGACTGAGAAGAATGCTCGGTCGAGGGCGAACTATTCCCTCAGCCCGTCCACCATGGTATCGGCTGGACACGGGTGCGAGCGAACGCGGTTCGTGTGACGGCTGGCGCAGACCCGCCTGCGCTGCGTACCGTGGACCTGTGCGTGATCAATTGCCCCCCGGTCTGCCGCCGGATCCGTTCGCCGGCGACCCCTCCGATCCGTCGGCCGCGCTGGACGCGATCGAGCCGGGTCAGCCCCTCGACCCCCATGAGCGACTGGCCGTGGAAGAAGACCTCGCGGACCTCGCCGTCTACGAGGCCCTGCTCGGCCACCGCGGCATCCGCGGGCTCGTCGTGTGCTGCGACGACTGCCAGCAGGATCACTACCACGACTGGGACATGCTGCGCGCCAACCTGCTGCAGCTGCTCGTGGACGGCACCGTGCGCCCGCACGAGCCCGCCTACGACCCGGTCCCCGAGGCCTATGTCACGTGGGACTACTGCCGCGGCTACGCGGACGCGTCGATGAACGAGGCGCTGCACGGCGACGGCTTCGACGCCTGACCCACCCCCGACACGACGAAACGGCCCGACAAGGAATTCACCTTGTCGGGCCGTTTCGTGTCTGGGCTCGGATCAGCTGGGGGCCAGTTTCGACGTCAGGTCCCGCGGCGTTGGCGTGTCCTGGGTCGGTGGCTCGATCCTGGTGGTGGTCGGCGCGGGCGGGACCGTCGTCGGCACCACCGGCGGGCTGGTGATCACCGGCGGGACCGTCAGGTCGACCGGCGGGATCGTAGTCGGCGGTACCTGAGTCGTCGGCACCCCCGGCTCGACCGGCAGGATTGTCGGCAGGCTCGGGAGGTTCGGCACGGTGGTGGGCAGCACCGGCGCGGTCACCGTGGTCCCGTCCAGCGTGACACCCGGCACCACGGGCAGTCCGGGGACAGTCCCGGCCGCAGAGGGCAGCGTGGTCGTCGTCGGAGGGGTCTTGGCGGCATCGGCCACCAGTCGCTCCCGCCAGGCCGTCAGCTCGTCGTGCTTGGCCGACTCGTTCACGCCGTCGACCCGCTTGCGTGCGGACTCGAGCACCACCAGCGCCGCCTGCGGGTCGCCTGCGCGGATGAGGCGCTCGGCCTCCTCCAGGTTGGTGGTCGTGTCGATGCCCGCGACGGTCGAGTTGGCGCGCTCGGTGAACACGACCTCCTTGACCTTCCACAGCGGATCACCCGGAACGGCGTTGTAGGAGAAGACCGTCAGCCCGGCCATCACGACGGCGACGGCCGCGGCAGCGCCCGCGATGGGCCGGAGCAACCGCAGATTCGAGCGGCGGGGTGAGCCGATCGTCGCGAGTTCGCGGTCAACGGCGGCGGCCACCTGGTCGAGGTCGGGCTCCACCGGCATGGCGGGGGCGAGGATCTCGGCGCGCCATGCGGTCAGCAGGGTCGCGAGCTCGAACTCCTCGGGGCTGTTCGTCGCGATCGGGCCGTCACCGGCGATCGCGTCGATGAGGGCGTCGTCCCGCGCAATGGCGGCGAAATCGACGGCGGTCGCATCCGCGGACTCCTCGGCGTCGCCGAGGGACGACGCGTCGGTGTCACCGAGGGACGACGCGTCGGTGTCACCGAGGGACGACGCGTCCGGGGTGAGATCGGCACCGGACGTGTCCCGCTGCGTTCCCTCGTCGTCCCCACCACGCTTGCTGCCCCTAGCCATACATCTCACCCGCTTTCGCAACTTCGTTCTTCAACTTCGCGAGCGCCCTGTGCTGGGCGACCCGTACTGCTCCGGCCGTGCTGCCCACGGCAGCTGCCGTCTCCTCCGCCGACAGGCCGACAACCAAACGCAGGACCAGGATCTCCCGATGCTTCTCGGGGAGGGTTCCCAATAGTGCGCTCATCTGCCGGGTGGTCTCCGAGTCCAGAGCGAGCTTCTCGGGTCCCTCGTCGGTGGAGATGACATCTGGTACCTCGGCCATCGACTCGGCTTTGTTACGCCCGGCGTTCCGATGTGCATCTGCCACCTTGTGCGCGGCGATGCCATACACGAATGCCATGAAGGGACGGCCCTGATCCTGATACCGCGGCAATGCGGTCATCACTGCCAGGCATACCTCCTGCGCCACGTCGTCCGCGGACAGTTGTCCCCTTTCCGCGGCTCCGACCCGTGATCGGCAGTAACGCACAACCAAGGGTCGAACACTCTCGAGCACTCGAGACAAGGCAACTCGATCGCCCTGCGCTGCCGCAGCGACGGCTGAGTCCAACTCCTCGCTCGTATTAGTCATCGTCAGAGTGATTCCTGGCGTTACAGTGGCGCCCGCTCCAGAGCGCTCCCACCTGGCGGTGGAACGTTTGAAGGATAGCGACAGACACTCACAGATCCCTGAATCGGCCACCGCGGTCGGAGATTTGCCGTCGACATTCATCCCGGATCGCCACCGCGTCCGCACCGGGACGGACTCCATTGACAAGCATCGCCGCGGCCCAGCGCAGTGGCAACAGCCCGTGCTCGGCGCACCGGTCCAACACCTGTTCGCCCAGATCAAGTGCCGCGGCGGGATCCGGGCCTGCGCTGTGGGCGGCCGCCAGCAGGAGGTCCGACTTCACCTGGTGCCGAACCGAGTCGACGCCCCGGGCGAGTTCGACGGCCGCGCTCGCGTGCCGACGCGCCGTGACGGGATCCCCCGACGCCAACGCGATCTCGGCGGTCACCCAGTTCAGGCGGATGCGCTGCCGCCACAGCCCTTGGTCGTTCCCGACCAGCGGCGCGCACCGCTCGAGCAGCGCGGAACCGAGTGCGAGCCGCCCGCAGCCGAGCGCGTCCGCGGCCAGCCCGGTCAATGCGTCGCATCGAGCGGCGGTCAGCGCCGACTCCTCCCCGCCCGCCGGTCCGGCGAGTGCCGCGAGCGCGCGCCCGTCGAAGCCCGCAGCCAGCCGATGCCACCCGAGTTGCCTGAGCAACGAGGCCTCCGTGCTCAGCGCGAGCGAGGCGACGACCGGGCTCGGGCGCCCCCGTGCGATGCGCAGGAGTTCGGTGCGGGCCGCGGCGTATCGCCCCTGTCCACCGAGCGTCACCGCCATGAGCCAGCGCTGTTGGTTGTCGTCAGCGGCAGGCAACGGAGCCAACCCGGGCTGGTCGCCGAATGCGGCGTTGATCAGTGTCCCCACCAGGCCAAGAGTAGGGCCGGCCCGCGCGCCCCTGCGCCGCACCCACCCTCGCCCGAATACCCATTCGCGTCGCGTTTGTCGAGAGTTACGGGCGCGTCGACGTATTTCAAGGTTGAATCAAAGATTGAATCAGGCAACTGATTCAGAGTCCGGTTTGTGGCAATTGCGTTAACCGAGAATCTCAACCCCGCTCCGCGCGCCGACAGGGCACACACCACGCCCTCCTACCGCATCGGACCAGCAAAAGTACTCGTCAGCACCCACAACAGGACACCGAGGCCGAGCCGGAGGACCGGCGCAGCGACAGCTGATCACGGCTACATGTCCTTGTCTATGAACAGAACGTTAAATTCTCGTGCGAACACTATGGAAATCCCCACTTGAAGAACTATTGACTCGTTTTCCGCAATACCTCTAACGTTGCCGAGACGAATTGATTTCAGACCTGGAGGCTCTTCAGGTGTATGGATGGACAGGAGATGGCATGCCTCAGCCGAATCACCTCCCCGGACCGAACGCCGATATCTGGGACTGGCAGATGCACGGCCTGTGCCGCGGAGTCGACTCCGCGATGTTCTTCCATCCGGACGGTGAGCGGGGCCGGGCACGCACCCAGCGTGAGACCCGCGCCAAGGAGATGTGCCGTCAGTGCCCCGTGCTCGCGCAGTGCCGCAGCCACGCCCTCAGCGTCAGCGAGCCGTACGGGATCTGGGGCGGCATGTCCGAGACCGAACGTGAGATGCACGCCCGCAGGGGCCGCCACCGCATCGCGGTGTAGACGACGTCGTCTCGGCGCGGCCCCGGCTTCCTGGGCCGCGCCGAGATGCGTGACCCATCCTCTGCACCACCCGCTCCGAATGCCTTCCCGACAGCACTCGCACAACTCGGGAAGGCAGTCCATGAGCATCAGCACCACGCGCATGCGAACCCTCGCCATCGCGGCCACCGCGTCGGTCGCCCTGATCGGCGTCTCGGCGTGTTCCTCCGCAAACAGCGACGACTCCGCGCCCTCCTCCCCCTCGTCCGGTGACGAGATGTCACCGGCGATGACGGCCGACCCCGCAGTGAATCTGGTCGGGCCCGGCTGCGCGGACTACGCCGAGGCCGTGCCGCAGGGCGACGGCTCGATCTCGGGGATGGCCCAGGATCCGGTGGCCGTCGCCGCCTCGAACAACCCCCTCCTCACCACCCTGGTGGCCGCGGTCTCGGGGCAACTCAACCCCGACGTCAACCTCGTCGACACCCTCAACGGAGGGCAGTTCACCGTGTTCGCACCCGTCGACGACGCATTCGCCAAGGTGGATCCGGCCACCATCGACACGCTGAAGACCGACGACGCGCTGCTGACGAAGGTCCTCACCTACCACGTGGTGCCCGGCCAGATCACGCCGGACGAGATCGCCGGCCGGCACCCGACGGTCGAGGGCACCGCGGTGACCGTGACCGGATCGGGGGACGCCCTCAAGGTCAACGACGCGAATGTGACCTGCGGCGGCGTGAGCACCGCGAATGCCACCGTCTACCTCATCGATTCTGTGTTGATGCCGCAGTAACGTGACTATCGATGAAGGAAAACGGACAGTCGTGACGGACCCGGGGTCCACGGATTCCGGCGCCGCGCCCGATCACGGCATCGACGAGGCGGCCTGCCCGGCTGACGTCGGGCAGGCCCTTGCCGTGCGCGCGGCCGAAGCGGCCGAGCTGGCCGCCCTGCTTACCCGCGCCGCCGACGGCGATTCGGGGTCGTTCGCCGAGCTGTACGACCGGACCTGCGCCCGCGTCTACGGAATGGTGCTGCGGGTGCTGCGCGATCCGGGCTTCGCCGAGGAGACCACCCAGGAGGTCTACCTCCAGCTCTGGCGCACCGCCGACGACTTCGACGCGACAAGGGGCTCCGCGGTGTCCTGGCTGATGACCCTCGCGCACCGCAGGGCGGTCGACCGGGTCCGGTCGGAACAGTCGCACTCGAACCGCGAGGTGGTCTACGAGTCACGCAACCGTGGCAGCGAATTCGACGAGGTCGCCGAGGAGGTCTCCGGGCGCCTGGACAGGCAGGCCGTCATCGAGTGCCTCGACACCCTCACCTCGGTGCAGCGCGAGTCGGTCTCGCTCGCCTACTACGGCGGACGCACCTACCGCGAGGTCGCCGCCCAGCTCGGGGTCGCGCTGCCGACCATCAAGACCCGGATCCGGGACGGGCTGGTCCGGCTCAGAGGATGCTTGGGGGTGGTGTGATGGACGACGACCAGATCGACCTGGCCCACGCCTACGCCCTCGATGCGCTCGACGCGGACCAACGCCGTGCGGTCGAGCAACTCCTCGCGACCTCCGACGACAACCTGCGGGTCGAATTCGAGGCGGTGGTACGCCAGGGCCGGGAGACGATGGCGGCCACCGCCGCCGCGTACGCGACCCCTCCGCCCGCACACATCCGTGAACGCCTGCTGACGCAGATCGCGCGGGAGCCCCGCCTCGGCCCGGGTCGGGCGGCGGCGCCGGTCTCGCTCACCGATCGGCGGCGCGCCACCCCCCGGTGGCGTCTGGTGGGCGCCGCGGCGGCCGCCGTCGCGCTGCTCGCGGGCGGCGTGTTCATCGGACAGCAGCTGCGCGAGACGACGCCGCCGCAGCCGGTGGCGGCCCAGGTGATGAGCGCCCCTGACGTCCGGACGTCCTCGACGGAGGTGCCAGGCGGCGGCTCGGCGACAGCCGTCTACTCCCGGTCGACCGACGCCGCGGTGCTGATGATGAACGACGTCACCCCGCCCGCTTCGGACTCGGTCTATCAGATGTGGCTCTTCGCGGGCACCGGTGCGCCGGTCTCGGCGGGCATGATGGCGCCGGATCAGGTGTCGCCCTCGACCGTGGCCGTACTCGACGACCTGGACGGCGCCTCACTGCTCGCCTTCACGGTGGAACCCGCGGGCGGCTCGGAGCAGCCGACCACGGACGTGTTCGCCTCGCTGCCACTGGGATAGAGAAAGCGACAGGCCCCGGACGAGGATCCGTCCGGGGCCTGTCGCTGCTGTCACCAGGGGGCGACGGTGGTGCTAGTGGCTGTGGCCGTGGCCGTGATCCGCATCGGCGGCCTCGACCGGCTTCTCGACGACCGTGGCCTCGGTGGTGAGCACCATCCGGGCGACCGAGGCCGCGTTGACCACCGCGGAACGGGTCACCTTGACCGGGTCCACCACACCGTCGGCGAGCAAGTCGCCGTAGGTGAGAGTGGCGGCATTGAAGCCGTGACCCTTGGGCGCCTCGGCGACCTTGCTGACCACGACCGAGCCGTCGACGCCCGCGTTCGTAGCGATCCAGAACAACGGGGCCGACAGCGCCGCGCGCACGACCTCGACGCCGGTCGCCTCGTCGCCGGAGAGCGATGCGGCCAGCGCGCCGAGCGTCTGGCCCGCCTGCACCAGCGCGGAGCCGCCGCCGGGCACGATGCCCTCCTCGACCGCGGCCTTGGCCGCGTTGACCGCGTCCTCGACGCGGAACTTGCGCTCCTTGAGCTCGGTCTCCGTTGCGGCACCGACCTTGATCACCGCGACGCCACCGGACAGCTTGGCGAGGCGCTCCTCGAGCTTCTCGCGATCCCAGTCGGAGTCGCTGTTCTCGATCTCGCGACGCAGCTGACCGACACGGGCCTCGATGTCCGCCTCGGTGCCTGCGCCGTCGACGATGGTCGTCTCGTCCTTGGTGACGACGACCCGACGGGCGCTGCCGAGCAGCTCCAGGCCGGCCTCCTTGAGGGTCAGGCCCACATCGGAGTTGATGACCGTGCCCGCGGTGACGACCGCGAGGTCGTCGAGGAACGCCTTGCGCCGGTCACCGAAGAACGGCGCCTTCACCGCGACGGCCTTGATCGTCTTGCGGATGGAGTTCACCACCAGGGTGGAGAGCACCTCGCCCTCGACGTCCTCGGCGATGATCAGCAGCGGCTTGCCCGCCTCGGCGACCTTTTCGAGCAGCGGCAGGAAGTCCGGCAGCGAGCTGATCTTCTCGCGGAAGAGCAGGATCAGCACATCCTCGAAGATCGCCTGCTGCGCATCGATGTCGGTGACGAAGTAGGGCGAAAGGTAGCCCTTGTCGAACTGCACGCCCTCGGTCACGACGAGCTCGGTCTGCAGTGTCGAGGACTCCTCGACGGTCACGACGCCGTCGACGCCGACACGCGTCATCGCCTCGCCGACCAGCTCACCGATCTCCTCGTCGCGCGAGGAGACGGTGGCGACCTGAGCGATCGCGTCCTTGCCCTCGACGGGGGTCGCGGCGGCGATGAGAGCCTCCGACACGGCATCTGCGGCCTGGCTGATGCCCACACCGAGTGCGATCGGGTTGGCGCCGGCGGCGACGTTCTTCATACCGCCGTGGATCAGCGCCTGGGCGAGCACGGTGGCGGTGGTGGTGCCGTCGCCCGCGACGTCGTTGGTCTTGGTGGCGACGCTCTTGACGAGCTGGGCGCCGAGGTTCTCGAACGGGTCCTCGAGATCGATCTCACGGGCAATGCTCACGCCGTCGTTGGTGACGGTGGGGCCGCCGAACGCCTTGGCGAGCACCACGTGTCGACCGCGGGGGCCGAGGGTGACCTTGACCGCGTCCGCCAACGTGTCGACGCCGCGCTCGAGAGCCCGGCGGGCGGTCTCGTTGAACTGGATTTCCTTGGACATTTGCTCAGCTACTCCTGGATTGGGAGGGTCCGCAACGCGATCCGCCCCGGGCCCATGTGTGGGACGCCGGGGCGGTTCGCAAGTGGCTTACTTGGAGATGACAGCCAGCACGTCACGTGCCGAGAGGATCAGGTACTCCTGGCCGGCGTACTTGATCTCGGTTCCGCCGTACTTGCTGTAGATGACGGTGTCGCCTTCCTTGACGTCGACCGGGATGCGGTTGCCCTTGTCGGTCACACGCCCTTCGCCAACGGCGACGACGGTGCCCTCCTGGGGCTTCTCCTTGGCCGTGTCGGGGATGACCAGGCCTGAGGCAGTCGTCGTCTCGGCCTCGTTGGCCTGGACGAGGATCTTGTCCTCGAGCGGCTTGATGTTCACGCTCGCCACGATGAGCCCTCCACTTTCAGGGGT